>Ga0105245_10006289_pt1 | contig 10452 bp, 7 predicted proteins | sample KBSM54metaG_FD_81523 | JGI IMG/M metagenome (GOLD analysis project Ga0105245, IMG submission 81523) | Miscanthus rhizosphere microbial communities from Kellogg Biological Station, Michigan, USA - KBS M5-4 metaG | ecosystem: Host-associated > Plants > Roots > Rhizosphere > Soil | place: Michigan...
CGCGCTCGGCACCGAGCGCATCGGCTGTAATTGAGCCTCTCCCCGCAGGAAGTGATTCAGTAGGATTAGCGCTTACCGAGAGCGGCTTCCCAAACGCGCGCTTCGGTGAAGATGCGCACGAGCTCTCCGTCGACGTGGCCGTCTTTGACTTCGAAGCCCAAGATGTCGAGCGCCTTTTCGACCGGCACGGCGCGCTTGTACGGGCGGTCACTCGCCGTCAGCGCGTCGAAGATATCGCTGATGCTCATCATCTTCGATTGCAGCGGGATCTCTTCGGCGCGGAGGCGGTTCGGGTAGCCGGTGCCGTTCAAACGCTCGTGGTGCGAACCGGCGATCAGGGCCACGCGTGAGAAGGTTTTGCCCCACGGGATCTGCGACAAGAAGCGATAAGTGTGCGAAACGTGACTGCGGATCTCGTCGAACTCTTCGGGCGTGAGCGAGCCGCGCATCACGCTCAAGGATTTCACCTCCTCGGCGCTGAGTAGCGTGCTCATCTCGCCACTCAGCCGCGCGTAAGTTTGCCGGCCGAGCTCTTCGATCCGCTTGAAATCGCCTGCGGCGAGCACCGTCGGCTCATTGGCTTGCTCGATCACGCGCCAGGCATGTTCGAGCTCCGCGCGCTTTTCGGCGAGCTCGCGATCGAGATCCGCGAGCTCGCCGCTCGAGGCGCCGCGCGACATGGCCTGAAGCTTGCGCGAAACCACGTCCACCTCCACCGTGCGACTCACGAACTCCAAGCGTTGTTGGATGAGCTGCAGCTCCTGTGGAAAGAGCTTCTTGGCTTTGACCAAGACGTGTTCGCGCACGCCGATCTTGCCGAAATCGTGGAGCACCGAGGCGTACTCGATCTCGCGCAGATCCTCGCGCTGCCAGCGCACCTCGCGGTAGGGGCCGGTGTCCGTGCGCTCGACGGCGGTCGCCAAGTGCACGGTGAAATCGGCCACGCGTCGCGAATGGCCGCTCGTGGTCGGGTCGCGCGCTTCGATGGCGTCCACCGACGCTTTCACGAAGCCCTCGAAAATCTTGCGGATTTCTTGGTATAAAATCGCGTTTTCGAGCGCAATGCCGGCTTGCGCGGCCAGCGTGGTCACGAGCTGCTCGCTGCGCTCGTCGAACGGCACCACGCCCCGCTCGAAGTCGTCCGGCGAAAGCAGTTTCTGCTTGGGTTCGCGCTTCTTGTTGATGAGCTGCAGGACGCCGATGACCTCACCCTTGCTGGTGATGAGCGGAGTCACGAGCATGCTGCGCGTGCGATAACCGACCTTTTGATCGAACGAACGATCGAAGCCGAACGGCGAACCCGGCGGCATGTCGTACACGTCTTCGATGCTGAGCGTCTTTTGCTCGAGCGTGACGTAGCCCGCGATGCTGCGCACGCTGATGGGCATGGCAAATTCGCGCGAGTCGAAGGACACCGAATCGTTCTGGCTCAGCTTGAAATGCAGTTGCCGACGGGCGAGCTCCGGATCATCGCCATCGACGACGTACATGCTGCCCGCGTCCGCCGCAGTGATGAATCGAGCCTTTTCCAGGATCAAATTGAGCAGTTTGTCGATCTCGCGTTCGGTCGTCAGCGCGCGCGCGATCTCGATCAACTCGCCCAGCTCGTAGCGGTAACGGTTCAACCATTTGCCGCGGCTCTCGCTGCGCGCTTTCACGTCCATCAACTCGAAAGCTTGATGAATCGCGACGAACGCCTCTTCCGGCGCGGGCGTGGCCGCGAGCAGCGCGCACAGCCCCAAATTCATGACCTGGCTCAGATCGGGATCGCTCGGCCGTCCCAGCAAGATCAAGCGCGCCTCGACCGCGGCAAACTGATCCAAGTACGGGCTCAAGAGTTCGCGGCCACGATCCCAAACCACTGCTGGCGCGATGACGACCGAAAACGCGCCACGCCTGACGGCGAGGATCAGCGGATGCGGCCGTGTCAGCGAGTCGCCACTTTGCACGGGGTTTTTGCACAGCCAGTCGCCGAGCTCCGTCAGGCGCGCGACCGCATCGCGTGCTTGCGGGCTGAGCGCGCGAATTTCGCTGCTGCGAGGGCTCGCGGCCGACGAAACCGGGGCTGCTGGTTCGCGCGTGGCTTCCGTCATGGGGTCTCACTCCGGGCTCGCTCTGCTCGCCTTTGCTCCTGTTCGCGCTCTTTCTCGCGCCAAAGCCGCTCATCGCGCGCCTCGTAAGCGACGACGATTTTCTGAACCAGCGGGTGGCGCACCACGTCGACGTCGCTAAAGCGGCAAAATGAGATGCCCTCGGTTTCCGAGAGCAATTCGCGCGCTTCTCGCAGCCCGCTGCGCGCGCCATGAGGCAAATCGGTCTGCGTGATGTCGCCGGTCACCACGCACTTCGAGCCGAAGCCGAGGCGCGTCAAAAACATGCGCATCTGTTCGCTGGTTGCGTTCTGCGCTTCGTCCAAAATCACGAACGAGTCATTCAGGGTACGGCCGCGCATGAAGGCGAGCGGCGCGACCTCGATGGCCCCCCGTTCGCGCAGCTGCTCGACGCGCTCGAAATCGAGCATGTCGTTCAGAGCGTCGTACAGCGGGCGCAGGTAGGGATTGACCTTTTCGGCCATATCTCCCGGCAAAAAGCCGAGTTTTTCACCGGCTTCGACGGCAGGGCGCGCCAAGATGATGCGCTTGACCTTCTTCTGCATCAGCGCCGCGGCCGCCATGGCCATGGCCAAGTAGGTTTTGCCGGTGCCTGCGGGCCCAATGCCGAACGTCAGATCGTGCGTGCGAATAGCTTCCACGTATAGCTGCTGCGCGGCGCTTTTCGGGCGGATGGGCTTGCGCTTCGTGGTGACGATGATGGTCTCGTCGAGCAGCTCCGTGAGCGAGCGATTCGGATCCGTGCGCAGCCCGCGGATCGAGCCCGCGACGTCGTTGACGGTGATGTCGAAGCCCTTTCCGACCAGCTCAGCGGCGCCGGATAGGAAACGCCGCGCCAGGCGCACGTCTTCTTCGGCCCCGAGCAGGTGAATCACGTTGCCCCGCAAACTGACCTCGGCCCCGCTTTGGCGCGCGACTTCCGCCAGCAGGTTGGATTGTGGGCCAGCGAGCTCCATGAGGACGGCGGTGTTGTCGACCTCCAAGCGGTCGGAAATCTGGGTGTCACTCATCGGGTCGATCGGGCTCTTTTTGTAAGGCTTTGGGGGCAGCATACGCTGCCCCCGGCCGCGACGCATCGTTCAGGGAGGGGCCGGGTTCCCGGCCGGGGCTCGCCGCTTTTTTGGCCGAAAGCCTCGGATCCCGGTAACTCGGGTGACTCAAATGAGAGGCTGGAGCAGATGGCTTGGGCTCGGCGCTGCCGCCGGCCTCATCGCAGCGCTGGTTCCCGTGGTGCGCGGGAAGGTCAGCCTCGATAACCCGCTGCGCAAGCTGGAGCGGAGCGCGCCCGAGATGCCGAAGCTCGATGGCTTGGATCTGCTTCGCCTCGATCTACGTCCCCAGCGGGTGATGGCGCCGCTCAGTGACGGTCGCCAGGCCCAGCTCACGCTCGACCCCGTCGTGCAGCGCGCGGCTCGCGCGCAAATGCAGAAGTTTCGCATCCCCGAGAGCGGCGTGGTCATGATCGAGGTGAAGACCGGTCGCGTCCTGGCCTACGCGAGCTACGTCAATGCGGACGCCAAGTTCGACGTCAACACGCGGGCCGAAGCCCCCGCTGCGAGCGTGTTCAAGGTCATCACCGGTGCCGCGCTCGTGGAGCGTGCTGGCCTCACGGCGGACACCGAGCAGTGTTACCACGGCGGCAAGAGTCGAATTTCGCCGGATGAGCTGATCGATGATCCGGTGCGCGACAAATGGTGCGCCACCATGGGCATGGCGCTCGGTCGCAGCTTGAACGTGGTGTTCGGTCGCTTGGCGCAAAAGCACCTGACCCCGGAAGACGTCTCCACGATGGGCGGCGCGTTCGGGTTCGGCGCGCCGTTGCCATTCGCCGTGGCCAACGAAGCGCCGCAGATCAACATCCCGGAAGATCCGCTGGAGTTCGCGCGTGCTTCGGCTGGTTTTTGGAACACCACGCTTTCGCCGCTCGCCGCGGCCGAGCTCGCACAAACGGTTGCCAATGGCGGCGCTGCCCTCGAGCCGCGGATCGTGGCTTCGGTCTACAAGGGCCAAGACGAACTGTGGAAAGACGATCGGCCGCCGCGTGTCTTGCGCCGCGCGGTCAAACCGGAAACCGCGGCCGAGCTCACCCGCATGATGCGAGAGACCGTGGAAAATGGCTCCGCGTACAAGAGCTTTCACGATGAACGCGGCACTTCTTACTTGCCGGGCATCGCGGTCGCCGGGAAGACCGGCACGCTCACGCGCTACAAAGACAACCGCTATTACACGTGGTTCATCGGCTTTGCGCCGGCCGACAAACCCGAAGTCGCGATCTCCGCTTTGGTCGTCAACAACCCGACTTGGCAGATCAAGGCCGCGATGTTGGCGCGCGAGGTGCTCCGCGCTTACTTCGCGGAGCACGGCATGAAAGGTGTGACTCCGCCGTCCTAGTGCGGATCACCGGCATTTCTCCGCGGGTTGCCTCGATTCGTGACGGATCGGGAGCTCACGTGATCCTGGCGCGCGACAGCAATGTCAGCGTGTGTGCCAATCGCGCCAAACGGCCGAGCGCGGGATTTGAATGAAACGCGTCGGATCCGCGTCTGATTCCCAAGCAGGGGTGCGCGCTCGGGGGCTGGCTCGCCCTTTGCAGTAGGGGCGCATGATGCAGCGGTGGACAGCGTCGTGGGTGTGGCTGCTCGTAGGTGTGGCTGGCGCGTGTTCGTCGTCCGTCGATAATGCGTCGGACGGCGCGCCGCGTGGATCCAGCAACGCTGCGGGCGGTTCGAGCGCTACGGGCGACACGCCCAACTCGAGCAGCGGTGGCTCGGGTGGCAGCGGCGGGCTGCCTCCCGAAAAAGAGGAAAGCACCACGTACCGCGCGCCAGTCGTGAGTGGGCGTTGGGTATGGACCGCGAACCCCGCGACCGGAAAGGTCGCAGTCGTGGACGCCAAGAACTTCACCGTTCGTTTGAGCGACGCAGGCCTCGCTCCGACCTATCTCACCGGCTTGCCGAGTCTGGCTGGGAAGAGCCGCGCGCTCGTGATCAACACGGGCAGTCATGATGCGTCGCTGCTGAGTGCGGGCGATACCGGCGACGTGACGGCCGTGCAGGGCATTCCGTTGCAACCCGATGCCAACGCGTGGTCCGTGAGCAAAAATGGCAAATTTGCGCTCGCTTGGACGGACGCGCAGGCCATCGCGATGCACGACCCGACGCAGGGCTATCAGGACGTCACGGTCGTCGATCTGCGCACGGCCAGCCCAATCTCGACGCGCCTGACCGTGGGCTTCTTGCCGTCGCGCGTGTTCATCAACGATGCCGAAACCAAGGCCTTCATCGTGGCGAGTTCGGGCATCAGCGTGATCGATCTCGCGAGCGCGGCCGGCCCCAGCGTGCTCAAGGAAGAAGCCGTCAGCAAGATGGTTCCGGATGACCCGACGGCGCGCGACGTTTCGGTCTTGCCCGATGGCAGCTACGCGTTCGTGCGCCACGAAGGCAGTCCGGTCATCACTTTGCTCGAGCTCGAATCGGGCACGCTCAGTGACGTCACACTACCCGGCGCGGTGACGGATCTCGATCTCGTGCCCAACGCGCACTCGGTTTTGGCCGTGGTTCGTGGTCAGCCGGTCGTGCCGCCCAACGGTGACGCGGGAGCGCCGGGTGAGGCGGGAGCAACGGGCGACGCGGGAGCCGCGGCCGTGACGAACGGCGGCGCTGCCGGCGAAACCGCAGCCGGTGGCAGCGGGGGGACCGCGCCCGTCACTCAGTCGACTTTGGCCATCTTGCCCATTCCAGGGATCTTCACGGCTCCAGATAGCTTCGTCTCGGTGTCGGTCCCGGAGCTGTTCGGCCTCGTCAACATCGCCCCGCAAGGGACCGAAGCGCTGCTGTACACGAACGCGGTCCCGAACTCGCACCTCACGGTGCTGCAGACCGCAACGGGAGGGATGGACTACCTGCTTCATCGCACGCTCGATTTGCATGGCTTGGTCAAAGAGGTGTTCCCCTCGTCCGATGGTGCCTACGCGATCGCCGCGCTCGGCCCGACCCAGGCTGGCAAAAACTCGGCGTTTGCCGCGGTTTCCGTGGAGAAACTACTGCCGCCGCGCATTCAAACCACCGAGGCGCCGGTGTTTGCCGTTGCGCAAAGTGACGGTGATTCGCCGCGAGCCATCGTTACCGTGAGCGACGACAACGCCGTGTTTGCCGCATACGTCGTGCGTATGCCCGAGCTCGTGATCGATCGCGTGCAATTGCCGAGTCGGCCGCTCTTGGGTGGTACCGGGATCGTGCCGGAGGCGGGCGTGGCCTACATCGCGGAATCGCACCCCACGGGGCGCATCACCTTCATCGATCTGGAGACAGGCGTGCCGCGAACCATCACCGGTTTCGAGATTGCTGCGAAGGTCGTCAATGGCAACTGAATCCTCACGCATCGCATTCGGAGCGCTGCTCCTCGCTTTGGGCGCTTGTGGCTTCAATCCGCAGGCAGATCTGCCTTCGAATGACTCTGCGGGCGCAGGCGCAACGACGGGCAGCGGCGGCGGGCTCAACTTGGACCCGGGCGGCAATGCGGCTGGCAGTAGCTCGATGATTCCGCCAGAAAAAGAGGTCGATCAGTCGTTTCGAGCGCCGGTCGCCACGGGCAAAATCTTGTGGACGGCCAACCCGGACAGCGGGCGCGTGGCCCTGATCGACGCAGCAACGCTCGCGGTTCGCATCACCAACGCGGGTTTCGCGCCCACCTACTTGGCCGCAGTTCCGACCAGTGACGGGAGCAATAGCGCGATCGTGATCAACACCGGGAGCCACGATGCGACGTGGCTACGCGCTACCGACACCGAGATCGACGCCACCACCATCGGCACCCACGACGACGCGAACGCTTGGGCCATCAGCGACGATGGTCATTATGCCATCGCCTGGACGAACGCGGCCGCGATCGATGGTGGGCCGCCCGACGCCGTCAACGGCTACTCCGAGATCACGGTGATCGATTTACAATCGTCGCCACCCGTGGCCACGCGTTTGAGCGTCGGGTTCCGGCCCAGCAAGATCGCGTTCGACGCCAAGAAGCAACACGCCTACGCGGTGGTCGACGAAGGCATTACCGTCGTCGACCTCGGCAAGAAACCGGCGCTCGATGCGCTGATCCCGGTCGGTTCCGGCTCGCTCACGGCACACGCGCGAGACGTGAACATCGCGCCGGCAGGCGATTTTGCGCTCGTGCGCGTGGATGGCAGCCCAGACATCGAGATCTTGGACCTGGCGAGCGCTACGGCCAAGACGTTGACTCTCGAGGCCCCCGTCACCGACTTGGATCTCTCGGCGGACGGCAAGAGTGCGACGGCGGTGCTGGGCGGCGAAGCCAAAGTGGTTGTCTTCGACGTGCCCAATCCGGCGGCGGATACTTCGACTTTCTACAGCTCCGTCATCGCCGGCGAGACCGTACGCAGTGTGACCCTCACCCCCGATAATCAAGTTGCGCTCCTGTACGCCAACGGCATCGCCGACAGTCATCTGTCGCTGCTCAACTTGTCTTCTGGCAGCCTGCGCTTCGGGGTTCGCACCGTGGAATTACAAGGGGCCATCCAGGGCGTCTTTGCCGCGCCGAGTTCGGGCGCGGCGATCACCTTCCAAACACCGCCCGCAAACAGCATGAAACGCGGGTTATTCGGCGTGGTTCCGACCGAGACCGTCCGCTCACCGAAGATCGTCGGCACCGATGCCACGCCGACGGACGTCGCGTTCGCGCCGGCCAGCATCGGCAAGGCGCTCGTCACCGTGCACGATCAAACGAGCTCCGTTCAAGGCGTGTACCTGGTCGGCCTGGACAATCTGCAAGACGACTTCATCGCTCTGTCGAGCGCGCCATTGCCCGGAGCGACTGGGATCGTTCCGGATGCCAAGCGCGGCTTCGTGGCGCAGAAACACCCCGAAGGTCGCATCACCTTCATCGATCTCGATACGGGCGCAGCGCACACCATCACCGGCTTCGAACTCGCCGCGCGCGTCACCTACTAACGCTTCTTTCGCGAGCTTCGTCGCGAACGTTCCCTCTTCAATTCGCAACCATGGTCTGGACACTTCGAGGCAAAATGATCGAAAATCCTACGAGGATTTGGGGTTGGGCGGCATGTGCCCTAGGTTTGGTTGGTTGCGGAAGCCGCGCCAGCGCGTGGGATGCGCCGTTCACTCCGTCGGCCGGCGTCACGGTGTCGTCTTCCTACGGGCTGACGGGGTCGGTGGCCGTCGTCGATGCGCCGCTCGGGCGCGTGCTCATGTTGCGCTCGCCCTCGGCACTGTCGATCGACAGCGTCGCGTTTGGCCTGGGTCATGACTTGGCTACGGCGCAGGTTTCATCGGACAAGAAGACGCTCTTTGCGTTGTCTCGCGGTGTGCAACCGCAGCGCAGTGCCAGCGACGAGCTGCCGCAATTGATGCTGATCGACGGCAGCACGGCCCCCTCGGTCTTGAAGAGTTACGTGCTCACCGAGCCGATGGATAACCTGGCGCTCGACCCGCAAAACGAATGGGCTGTCGTGTATGGCGGCTCGGGAACGGTCGTAAATCCCAACGAGCTCGTGCTGGTGGACCTATCGCAAGACGGTGACGCCGCGCAAACCTTCAAGACGCTGCGCAGCACGGGGGGCAAGCCGAAGCGGCTGACGTTTACGCCCAAGCTCGCGGTGGCCGGCGCTGATCCGCGCCGCTTCCTGGTCGTCGAGCGCGATAGCGACATCGTGCTCATCGACCTGTCGAATCCGGTGGCCAACGTGGTCACCGTGCCGCTACCCGTGACCGAGAACGGGCAGACCGGCACTTCCGCTCAAATCGTGTACGACGCGGCGAGTGCGACGCTCGCCGTGCGCGTCGCCGGCAGCAGTAGTGTTTATGCCTTGCCGCTAGGCGCGCCGGCGCAACCGGACGAAGCGTTCTCGGTCGCGCCCAACCTGATCGACGTGGGCGGCATCCCGGCAGCCATCGACTTCATGCACACCGCAGATGGGTTGCGCCTGGTGGCCCTCGTCGGCACGAACGCAGTGCTCGTCGATCCGGTCACGACCAATCTGAAAACGAAGCCACTTTCCGCGGCGTTCACCGGCATTCGCCGGATCACCGCTGCACTCGATGCCACTGCATCGGCCACCGCCGATGACGTCGCGCTCTTGTACAGCCAGAACAGCACCACGATTGCGTTCCTGACGCTCGATGCAAGCACCTCGAACGGCTCGGTCGATTCCTATGACATCGGCGTGTCGGTCAAGGACGTGATCGACGTGCCCGGCGATACGTTTGCCGATCGCAAGATCCTCGAGACACCCGCGCATCAGTTCTACATGCTCGATCTCACCAAGCGTCAAAGCGCGCCGATGGAAACCAGTACCGGCCTTACGCTCCAAGTCGCACCCGACGGCGATCGGGTTTGGGCGTACGAGCCGGGTGGGACCGGTTTTGCGAGCGTGGATTTCAGCACGCTGCACCCCATCTCACTCAAGGCCGAACGCGCGGTCTCGAGCGTGTACGAAATCGAGGCGGCGGACGGCGGGCACAGCGCACTCGCCTTGCACGCGGGCAATGGTCAGGGGCTCGGCGCCACGGTCGTCGATGCGGTGCACCCGTCGACTGCGACCGCGCGATTTTATAGTGGTCTCGAATTCGGAGGGGTGAAGTGATGGCTCGGTTTCAGTGGTTTGGCGCGCTCAAAGCCGCCTGCATCGCCGGCGCGGCCGCTTTTTCGTTCAGCACGGTGGCAGAGGCCGAGCCGCTCGGTTCCCATCAGCCGCTCGTGCAAGCGTCGCTGGGGGTGCGCGCCTCGAAGGTTCCGAGCAAGGGCTACGACGCGTTCGCGACTTCGGACGAATTGATTCAAGTGAGCATCGGCGTTGGGGCGACGGTGCTCAAGGGGGGGAACTTCTCTTTGGCCGGTGTTGGTTTCTGGGACTACGGCACGCACAGCGGCACCGCGCGCGGAGACGGCACCGAGCTCGACGTCCATCGACTGTCGATCGGCCCCGAGTTTCGCTATCACCTCATCCCGACGCTGTTCGTCTTCGCGAACGCGCTCCCCGCGTTTGCGCACTCCGAAGCCTCACTCGACGATCCGATCGCGGGTGCCACTCGCTATGCGCGGCACTGGTCGTTCGGTGCGGACTTCGCTGCCGGCGCTGCGTATCAAGTCTATGGAATGCGCAGCGGTGAATCGAGCAAGCCGCGCGTGTGGCTCATGGCCGAGGGTGGCTACGGTTATCAACCGTCGACGCGACTCGTCTTGAGCCCCGACGCCGGCTCGGACGCCCCGCAGCGGACTCAGCCACTCGACCTCGGTTCGCTCGCGCTGGGGGGACCTTTTTTGCGCGCATCAGCCGCCGTCAGTTTCTGAGCCGTCTCCGCCG
>Ga0105245_10006290_pt1 | contig 10452 bp, 4 predicted proteins | sample KBSM54metaG_FD_81523 | JGI IMG/M metagenome (GOLD analysis project Ga0105245, IMG submission 81523) | Miscanthus rhizosphere microbial communities from Kellogg Biological Station, Michigan, USA - KBS M5-4 metaG | ecosystem: Host-associated > Plants > Roots > Rhizosphere > Soil | place: Michigan...
CGCCTGGCGCCGTCGCTGCGCGGCTCGAAGCCCTCGATCCAGCTATAGCGATCGCAGATGCCCCAGACCAGCACATCGGCGAGCTGCGGGTAGGTGAACATCACGTCGAGATAGGCGCGGGTGTAGTCGGCCACCGCACGGTCGCGCGCGGTGATGTCGGCCGGCAGGTTGTTGTCGCGCACGTCGAACTCGGTGATCAGCAATTTGTAACCCATCGCCACCACCTGATCGAGGAAGCCCTTCCAGCTTGCCTGTTGCGCCGAAACGCTCGCCGCGGTGTCGGTCCCCTGCGTGACGAGGTGCGATTGCACGCCGAGCGCATCGACCGGCGTGCCGCGCGTCTTGAACCCCTCGAGCAGCTTGAGCACGCCGGCACGGTGCTGCGCATTGCCGGGCTCCCAGCTCATATAGTCATTATAGACGAGCTGGGCGTGCGGCGCGTTGTCGCGGGCGGTATGGAAGGCGAGGTCGAGCGTCGTCTCGGGGCCGCCGAGCGCGCGCGACAGGGCGGTCTGATACAGGCTCTGGTCGCCCGGGTTCACCGCTTCGTTGACGACGTCATAGCTCTTGATCCGCGTGCCGTAGCGGGTGGTGACGGTACGGACATGCTCGCTCAGCAGCCGTGCCGCCTCGGTCGCCGGGCTCGCGCCGAAATTATAGCTTTCCTCCCAGGCCGGCATCCATTTCGGCTGGTGCCAGAGCAGGTTATGGCCGCGCACCGCGAGGCCCTTGCTCTCTGCCCAGGCGAGCATCGCGTCGAACCGGGTGAAATCGAAGCTGGTCGCGGTCGGGCGGATCGCCTGCCATTTCAGCTCGTTCTCGGGCACCAGCAAGCCGCAATCGGCCTCGAGCAGCGCGGCATAGGACGGGTTGGCGAAGGATCCGGCATCGGCGCCGGGCGCGCTCCAGGCAAAGGCCGAGCCGAAGCGCATGCCCTTGGCCGCGGCAGTGGTGTTGAGCGACACCGTGGGCGTCGGCGTTGGGCTTGGCGTTGGCGTGGGAGTTGGCGTCGGGCCGGGTGCCGGCGTCGGGGTTGCGCCGCTCGCCGCGGACGAGCCGCCGCCCGCGCACGCGCTGAGCACCATGCCGGCAGCCATTATCAGGCTCTCGCGCCGCGATATTCCCGTCATCGACCCACTCCCCGGAGGCTCAGCGTCCGGCTTTTTGCCGCACTCTTGCCTGAGCCCCTTTTGATACCGATACCATGATGACGCTTGACCTACCTTGTCAATATGGATCGGGAAGGCCCGACAAGGGCGATTGGCGGAGATAGTGCTAATCCCGAAATATGCGCTATGAACAGGCCAAGGAGAGCGCGTTACCGTGAACGACAAGACAAGCCGCCGCCGGCGATCCGCCCCGACGATCAGAGATGTTGCGCGCATGGCGAACGTCTCGTCCATGACCGTATCACGGGTGATCAACGGCGAGGCCAATGTCCGCGCCACGACGCGCGATGCGGTGAACGCCGCGATCTCCGCGCTCAGCTACGCCCCCAATTCAGCGGCGCGGAGCCTGGCCGGCGCCGGGCAGGACCGGATCGGCCTGCTCTACAGCAATCCGAGCGCCGCCTATCTCAGCGAATTCCTGGTCGGCAGCCTCGACCAGGCGAGCCGCAGCGACGTGCAGCTGATCATCGAGAAATGCGATCTCGGCGACCATGAGGTCGAGGTCGCCAAGCACCTGATCGAGAGCGGCATTGACGGGCTGATCCTGCCATCGCCGCTGTGCGATTCGACCAAGCTGATCAAGACGATCGCTGCCGAGGGCGTGCCCGCTGTGCTGGTCGGCAGCGGCCGTCCGTCCACGGATCTGTTCGCGGTCAGCATCGATGAGTTCGCCGCCGCCTATTCGATGACGAACCACATCCTGTCGCTTGGCCATCACCGGATCGGCTTCATCGTCGGCAATCCGTCCCAGACCGCAAGCGACGAGCGGCTGCGCGGTTATCGCAAGGCGCTTGCCGATGCCAATATCCCGGCTGACGACGCGCTGATCACCAGCGGCCTGTTCACCTATCGATCGGGGCTCGACGCAGCGGAGAAGCTGCTCGACGTCGCTGACCCGCCGACCGCCATCTTCGCCAGCAACGACGACATGGCCGCGGCGACGGTCGCGGTCGCGCATCGCCGCGGGCTCGACGTGCCGGGCGATCTGACCGTGTGCGGCTTCGACGACACCACGCTCGCGACCGCCATCTGGCCCGAGCTGACGACGATCCACCAGCCGATCGCCGACATGTCGCGCGCGGCGGTGGAAATGCTGGTGGCGACGATCCGCCGCCGCGGTGCGCCCACCGAGGGCGATCAGCATGTGCGGCTCGATTTCACGCTCGTCCGCCGCCAGTCGGATGCCGCCCCGCGCAGGCGGCCGCCGACGCGGCCGGTGAGTGTGGCCTGAGCGGGGGCGTTTCTCCGCTGTTATCCGCTGTTCCCAGCGGCATTTTATTTTCACCGCTGTTATGTTGGAGTGTCGGCGCGGATTTGGGTTTGTTTCCATGAGCCTGGAGCGGTTTTGCTGTTATGGGATAACAGCGGCGGAACAGCGATGGTGTTGGAATTATCAGCGGTGGAACAGCGGACTGTTCCCGCGATAACAGGGGCGGAGACGTTCCTGTGTTTTCGACGATGTCAAAGAGCGGGCGAGGCTGAGTTTAGGCGCTGCCGGGCGTGGTGCTGCGCCGAATTGCGCCGAGTTTGAATCAAATAGCTGTCCGGTTTCACGGCTGACGGTGCGGCGGCCGCCACCGAAATGGGCCGTCAGCAAAGGCGAAGGGGGCGCTGCTTGCCTCCTCGCGCTCATAGAGATTCTGCAGCGCCTACAAGGCGATGCCACTATTGACGACATATTTGTCACCGGTCAGCGACGACGATACGCCCGCTGATCGAGGAGGGCGCTCCCCAAAAAAAGGCGCGGCCTTGCGGACGCGCCCCAAGCTACAAGGGAAACCCGGCACCGCAGGTGCCGGGGTATGCGCTTAGAAATTCCCGCGCAGGATGAACGAGAAGCGCCGATCGTTGACGAAATAGGATCGCGGCGCCAGCAGTTTGGGATCGCTGGTGTATGCCTGAAGCGTTTTCGTGACCGAATTGGTCAGGTTCACGCCCTGCACACCGATCTTGATCTGCTTGGTGATGCTGATGAAGGCCGAGGCATCGAGCTGCCCCGACGCTGCCTGGAAGATCGACGTGTACGGGAAGATCACGTCGGAGGCCGTCAGCAGATATTTCGAGCGCCAATTATAGGCCGCGCGCAGCGAGACCGGACCGCGTTCGTAGAAGATGGTCCCGTTCGCGTTGTGCTTCGAGAGCCCTTCCAGCGGCAACCTGCCTGGCACCGTCGTCGCCGCCACATTCGTTGGCGAGCCGGTGTTGAGGAAGGAGTTGGGCAGGCCGGAGCTGTCGATATAGGAATAATTGGCGCTTACCCCGAGCCCCTTCAGGAAGCCCGGCAGGAAATCGAAGGTCTGCTGATAGGCGACCTCGAAGCCCTTGATCTTGCCGTGACCAGCATAGTTGGCCGGGCCACGCGTCAGAAGCGGGAAGGTGACTCCGTTGTTGGTGATCGGGATACTGACGACCGATTGATAGAAGAAGCCCGTTACGTCCTTGTAGAAGGCGTCGAAGGTCAGCGAGCCCACCCGCGAGAAATACCATTCGGCCGTGGCGTCGAACTGCCATGCGGTTGCCGGCTTCAGATAGGGATTGCCAACGCTCGAGTTGAAATTGCCGTTACCGTCGATCGTGATCTGCTGGAAGTTGCGGATCAGCGCTTCATCCGGACGCGTCAGGACTTTCGAGGCCGCCAGACGGAACTGGAATTTGGGCGTGAGCCCAACCTTCAAGTTGAAGCTCGGCAACCAGTATGAATAATTATTCTGGGCCTGGCTGAAGATGTTGCTGTTCGCCGTGCCTGCAAATGTCTGCAGCAGGGCATAGCCAGCCGGCCCGAGCGTACACACGCCGCCTGGTGTCGATGGCAAAGTCCCAGGGGGCGCACCAGCCGGGGGATTCGCGATCGCGCAACGGGTTCCGTAGGGTTGCGTGATATTGAGCCCGGCCTGCGTCGGAATCGTGCTGGTTCCGAAGGAATCAAGGCCAGTATTGACGTATCGCACACCGATATTGCCGGCGATGGTCAAGCCGTCGATCATGGTGTCCGATTTGAAGGGCAGCATGATATAGGCTGAGCTGTTGCGCAGATGCACACGCTGAATTTCGCTTGGCAGGAAGGGCGTGCCGGCAATGGCGCCTGGGCGCTCAGCCGCATTATTGAACTGCCCGGCTGTATTCCCGTTCTGCGTGCGGGCGATGTTCTCGATGCTGCCTACGAAATTCTTGAAGGCGCCATAGTCATTGATGATGTCTCCGCCATAATAATAGGCTCCGGGAGGAGCATGGGTCGCACCGCGGAAGAAGTTGGGAAATGTATAATATTCAGCCTTGGACGCGCCGCCCTGGGCGACCGACACCGGATAGCCTGCCCATACTTCGCTGAGCATGCCCCAGTTATAGCTCGAATATCGTACGGTCTGGTCACGATCGGCATAGCGCGCGCCGAACTTCACCTTGTCGATAAAGCCACCATCACCGAAGCGATAATCGAAATTGGCGGCGAACTGGAATTCCTTGCCTGTGCTGTCCTCGAAATGGTCGATCGCCGCGCGCCAGAACGACGTGTTCGGATCAGCAAAATATTGCGCGTCGTTTTCGCCGGCGAGGACCGTATTGGTCGACCCGGCCCAGCCCGCCTTGAGCGTGTTCGGCTTGTGCGTGATCACGGTGGGGAGGTTGCCGGTAAGATTCAGTTCCTGATCGGCGAAGGTCGAGGTGTAGATGCCGACATCGGACTCGGTATGATGCGACGTCGTGTAATCGGCATCAAGGTCGATCGACAACCGGTCGGTCGGGTGAATCACGGCGTTCAGGCCATAATCATTGACCAGATTCTCCTCGAACACCTGCCGGCGCGATTCAGTCGTCTGTGCACCGCCGGTCGGGAAGAAGGTGGTCGCGGGATCGCCGCTGCGGCCAGTGCGATAGCCCGTGCCGGGCGAGGTGATATAACCGCTCTGGAACAGCCCATTGCTGTCATATTTGTAATTGGTGAAGCCGCCCACAGGGCATTCAGCGCGCACCGTGCCGTTACCATTGTAAAGCGGCCCGTTGCTGTTCTGCTGGCAGCCGATCGGATAGGTATTGTATTCCGAAAGATCCGGTGCAGCCTCGAAGGTATGTTCGCCCCAGGCATTGGTCGTGTGTGAGCGAATGAACTGGCCAGTGAGCAGGAACGACCGATCATTGGTTTCAAACTGTGCCGCGAGGGCGATGCCGTCGCGCTTGCGATCGAAATCCTGGGTACGATACTGGCCGCCGAGCGGCGCGAACGCATTGGCGAGCGGATCGGCGTAGCCGGTGCCGTTGGCATTGTCGGGGCCGGGGCCTTGCGCCGTACCGCATGGGGCCTGGCCCGGCGGCAGCGTCGTCGTATTGTTATTGCTCGGCAACGGGTTGCGGCAGACAAGAACGCCCTGGCCATTCTGGTACTGGACCTGGGTATTGTCGCGCTGCTGGAAGTTGGTGATCTGAATACCGTCCGCACGGCTGCGGACGCGCGAATAGGATCCGTCAGCGAGCAGGCCGATGGTGCCGATCCCGGTTTCCCACGTGTCGCTGATCATAAGCGATCCGGTTGGCGACCATTTCTTTTCGAAATCGCCATAGTTCGCTTCAGCATCGAAGCTGACGTGAAGGCCCTTGTTGTCGAAGGGCTTGCGCGTGTTGAGGTTGACCGTGCCGGCGAGGCCGCCTTCGATCGAGGCCGCGGTGACGTTCTTGTAGACTTCGACCGAGCCGAGCAGTTCCGACGGCACGTCAGCGAAGTTCAGCGACTGGCCGCCGACGCCGGCTGAGAAAGCATCGCGCCCGTTGAATTCGGACCGGACGAAGTTGAGGCCGCGCACCACGACGCCCGATCCCTCGACCGAGAAATGGTCCGGATCGCTGGAGCCGGCGAAGCGGCTGATCGCGACGCCGGGAACGCGCTGCAGTGCCTCGGTCACCGAGCGGTCGGGGAGCGCGCCGATGTCCTGTGCCGTGATCGCATCGACCACCGTATCCGAATTGCGCTTGATGTTCTGCGAATTGGCAAGGCTGGCCCGGATGCCCGTGACGACGATGTCTTTTTCGGCGGGCGTCTGATCCTGCAGCGTGGGAGCTGCCTGGGTCGGCGAAGCCTGTTCGGCAGGCTTTGCCGGTGTTTCAGCGGCCGCCCATGCGGGCGCTGCGGCCGATACGGCACAGAGAGCGAGCATTGAAACCCCGCCTTTCAGCGCGAGTCCAATACCCATAGTTGCGAATCCACGATTGCACGAAACATCATTCATCAGGTCTGCCCCCTCCCTGTTACCGCTACCAATTTGTTGGCGCGCTTTTCTTGGCTATCTACCGTAGCTGGCCTGATGATGCCGTATCGGTGGGAAATTGCAAGGGGTGGCTCGAATAAAGTCTTACGTGGGACATTTTTTGATCGAATGTGTGATCGGAAACACACGGTCCGACTCAGGGGGCCGTCATGAGTCGGGCGCCATCGATATCCCGGATGGTTGACCGCAGCACAGAGAGCGCCGCATGATGGAAAAAAACAAGGCTGGGAGGGGAGTTTGATGGCGCCACGCCGCGTCGTGATCGTGGGCGGGGGCACCGCCGGATGGATGACGGCGGCCGCCTTGACGAGGCTGTTGCCGGGCCAATGTTCGGTGCATCTGGTCGAGTCGGAGGCGATCGGAATCGTCGGCGTCGGCGAGGCGACGCTGCCGCATATTCGCGCTTTCAACGAGCGGCTCGGTATCGACGAAGCTGAATTCATGGCCGCGACTCGGGCCACCTTCAAGCTCGGCATCGAGTTTCGCGACTGGGGCCGAATCGGCGATTCGTACATCCATCCCTTCGGCACGTTCGGCCCCGGCAATGCCGAACTGAACTTCCATCAATATTGGCTGAGGCTGCGGCAGCAGGGCGTGGCCGTGCCCGATCTCGAGCAATTCTCGATGGGGTGCATGATCGCGCGGCGCAATCGCTTCGCCTTGCCCGCGAGCGATTCGCGCGACCTCGCATCGACCTTCGGCTATGCCTATCAGTTCGATGCGAACCTGTTCGCGCCCTATCTGCGCAGGCTTTCCGAAAGCTGGGGTGCCAGGCGGACCGAGGGCAGGATCGTCACGGTGCACCGCGACGGCGAGAGCGGAGACATCGCGGCGATCGAGCTCGAAAGCGGCGAGCGGATCGAGGGCGATCTGTTCGTCGATTGCTCGGGCTTCGTCTCGCTCCTGCTCGGCAAGGCGATGGGCGAGCCGTTCGAGGACTGGTCGAAATGGTTGCCGGCCGACCGGGCCGTCGCCATGCCGTGCCGGACCGAGGGGGCGATCACGCCTTACACCAGCGCGATCGCAATGCCGGCCGGGTGGCGCTGGCGCATCCCGCTCCAGAACCGCACCGGCAATGGCTATGTCTATTCGAGCAAATTCCTCTCGGACGAGGATGCGGCTGCCGCCTTGGTGGCGTCAGTCGAGGGCGAGCCGATCGCCGCGCCCAGGCAGCTGCGCTTTCTCGCCGGGCGCCGGGCGCGGAGCTGGGTCGGCAATTGCATCGGGGTGGGCCTGTCTTCAGGCTTTCTCGAGCCGCTCGAATCGACCAGCATCTATCTCATCCAGGCGGCGATCACGAACCTGCTCGAGCTGTTCCCGGAGCCCGAGATTTCGCCCGTCGACCGCAACGAGTTCAATCGCCTGATCGACCTCGAATATGATCGCATCCGCGACTTTCTCATCCTGCACTACCATGCCACCGAACGGTCAGACACGCCGTTCTGGGACTATGTCCGGACGATGGAGATCCCTGACAGCCTCGCCGAGAAGATGGAGCTGTTCCGCCGCCGCGGCCGGGTCGTGAAATATCGCGAGGGCGTGTTCCTCGACGCGAGCTGGGTCGCGGTTTATCTTGGCCAGCGGGTCATCCCCGAAGGGCACGATCTGCGCGCGGACGCGCCGGGCACCGAGAGCCTGGTTGCGGGCATGGTGAAACTGCACAGCCAGATCGCCGAGATCGCCGGCGGCATGCCTGAACATAGGCAGTATCTCGCCCGCTATTGCCCGATGGCCGCCTGATGGCCGGCGCCGGTCCGATCCGTTCGGTGGTTGTCGCGGGTGGCGGCATGGTCGCCTGGGGCTGCGCGGCGGCGCTCCGGCGCAAGCTGCCGGCGATCGAGGTGACGGTCATTCCGCTTCCCCTCGCCCCCGGTGCGCTGGCTGACCGGATTGCCAGCACGCTCCCGTCGATCCTGGAATTTCATAGCGACATCGGGCTCGGTGACACCGATCCGATTTTGCGCGCCGGCTGCGGCTTTCGTGCGGGCACCCTGTTCGAGGGATGGATCGACGGGCAGGATGACTACGCCCATGTTCATGATCGCTACGGCCAGCAATTCGGCACTACGTCATTCCACAATCACTGGGTGCGCGCGGCGCGGCGTGGCAAGGTGGCACCCTTCGATGCTCATGCGCCCGCCGCGGCGATGGCACGCGCCGGGCGGTTTATCCTGCCCGGTCAGCAGCCTGCCGGATCGCCGCTATCGAGCTTCGGATTTGGCCTGGCGCTGGACACTGTCAGTTACACTGCAATGCTGCGCGCTTATGCGCGGCATATTGGTGTGCGCGAGCGCCCCGCTGCGATTTCCAGCGTGCAGCTGCGGGCCGAGGACGGTTTTATAGCGGGCCTGGCGCTCGACGACGGGAGCCTGGTCACGGCGGATATGTTCGTCGATTGCACTGGCCCCGCGGCCTTGCTGCGGTCCGAACTCGACCAGAGTTTCGAGGATTGGGGGCAATGGCTGCCTTGCGATCGTGTGCTGATGGCCGATGCGGCGGCGGTGGAAGGTCAGCTGCTGGACCGGGCGATCGCGCATACGGCGGGCTGGCGCTGGGTGGCGACCAATCCGGCCCGCACCAGCCATGGGCTCGTCTACGCCTCGGCCCATCTGACCGATGCCAGAGCGGCGCGGACCCTGCGCGGCTCGGCCGGTGCCGAGCCTGGCGAGCCGATCATGATCCGGCAGGGGCGACGGCCCCAGCCATGGCTGCGCAATTGCGTTGCGATCGGCGATGCGGCGATCACGCTCGAGCCGCTCGAATGGACCAATCTCCATCTCGCCCATAACGCCATCGACCGGCTGGTCGCGATGCTGCCGGACCGCGACTGCGCGGCCGTGGAGTTGTGGGATTTCAACCGCCAGTGCGCGGCCGAGACGGACCGGGTCCGCGATTTCCTGGTGCTGCATTATGTCGCCTCGCGCCGCACCGACCCGTTCTGGCGGGATCTGCGCGCCACCGCGCCGCCGGCCTCGCTCGCACACACCTTTTCGCTGTTTAGCGAACGCGGGCGGCTACCCTTCTACGAGGACGAGACATTCACCCGCGACAGCTGGCTCGCCGTGCTGATTGGGCAGGGCGTGCTGCCCCGGCGCATTGATCCGCTGATCGATACAGTGCCGCCCGAACAATCGGAGCGGACGATGGCAGCGATGCGGGAAAGCCTTGCTGCGATCGTTCCGACGCTCCCCAGCTACACGCATTTTCTTCGCACCCTCAAAGGTCAAGCCATTCGATGAACGAGCACAGCATCAGGGATATCGTCATCGTCGGTGGCGGCACTGCCGGCTGGATGACAGCCGCGGCGTTTACCCGCTTCCTCAACAACGGTTATACGCGCGTGACGCTGATCGAATCCGAAGAGATCGGCACGGTCGGGGTGGGCGAAGCGACAATTCCGCCGATCATCAATTTCAACCGGTTGCTCGGAATCCCCGACAACGATTTTATCCGGGAGACGGCAGCTACCTTCAAGCTGGGCATCGAGTTCGTCGATTGGGGCGGTCTCGGCGAGCGTTATTTCCACCCGTTCGGGGCGCACGGGCAGGATCTGCAGGGCGTACATTTCCATCAACTATATCTGCGCGAGCGCAAGCGGCGCGTGCTGCCCGACATCTCAGCGTGGTCGATGGCGGCGGTAGCGGCGTCGATGGGCAAGTTCGGTCGCCCGGCCGAGGACGCGAAAACGCCGATCCGCGAGCTGTTCTACGCCTATCATTTCGACGCTGGCCTCTATGCGCAATTCCTCAGGCGCTATTCAGAGGCGCGCGGCACTACCCGGATCGAAGGGCGGATCGTGGACACGCATTTGCGCGCCGAGGATGGCTTCGTAACTGGCGTGACGCTCGCCGATGGCCAGACTGTTACCGGCGACCTCTTCATCGATTGCTCGGGTTTTCGCGGGCTGCTGATCGAGGAATCGCTCAAGACCGGGTACGAAAACTGGCAGCACTGGCTGCCATGCGATCGCGCGGTCGCGGTGCCGAGCAGCTATGCCGGCGATCCCGATCCGTTCACCCGCTCGACCG
>Ga0105245_10006291_pt1 | contig 10452 bp, 12 predicted proteins | sample KBSM54metaG_FD_81523 | JGI IMG/M metagenome (GOLD analysis project Ga0105245, IMG submission 81523) | Miscanthus rhizosphere microbial communities from Kellogg Biological Station, Michigan, USA - KBS M5-4 metaG | ecosystem: Host-associated > Plants > Roots > Rhizosphere > Soil | place...
AAAGTGGACATGGGCCTGCGTGTCGCGATGGGGGCATGTCCGAAAGTGGACAAGAGCCTGCGTGTCGCGATGGGGCATGTCCGAAAGTGGACATGGGCCCGCGCGTCGCGATGGGGCATATCGAACTCCCTCAATACCGCACCATCTCTCACTGCCCCAACGGGTTCGACGAAGGTGATGTGTAGAATCTTGAGGGAAATCCGACAAAGCCTGATCGCGCCCTGCAGACCCATGTCGCGCTTCGCTCGAGAGCGATCAGTCGAACGCGACGCTCGATGTTGGCCTCCGCGCGCGAGTGTTGGCGCGGCTGACCGCCTTGGGTCTGTGCCTCAGCAGCCTTCGGGGCCGCAGACCGCGCCTTCGGTGTGTGCGGCGGGCTCTTCTTCTTGCTGCGCCCACGCTTCGTTGAGCGCGCTCAGCAGTAGTTCGGCGGGCTGGGCGCCCGAGACGCCGAACTTGCCGCCCATGACGAAGAACGGCACGCCGCTGATACCGATTTTCTGGGCCGCGGCTTCGTCCGCGCGAACTTCTGCGGCAAACCTGTCGGAAGCCAAGAGCTCACTCACTTCTTTGCTATCGAGCCCGGCTTCTACGCCGATGCGCTGCAGGACCTCGGTGTTGCCGACGGACTCACCGTGGCTGAAGTAAGCCGCGAGCAGGCGCTCTTTGAGTGCGCCCTGCAGCCCGTGCTCGGCACCGAGCCGCACCAGCCGGTGCGCATCGAAGGTGTTGCCCGAGCGCGCGATGTCGAAGCGAAACTGCAGCCCGTCGTCGGCTGCGACGTCCGTGACGCGTTGGATCATCTTCTCGGCTTCGCTCAAGCTCTTGCCGTACTTTTTGGCGATGCGAGCGGCGTGTGACTCCGTCGCGTCACGCTCACGCGGAGCGGACGGATCGAGCTCGAAGGCGTGCCAAACCACGTCCACGTTTTCCCGTTCGGGAAAGGCCGCCAACGCGGATTCCAGCCGGCGTTTACCGATGTAACACCAAGGGCAGGCGATATCCGACCACACGTCGAGGCGCAGCTTTTCCATGTCTGCACGATATAAGTCGCGCGCCCGCATTTCGCCAGGCCGAGTGCGGCCGAGCGCCTCAGAGTGGCCGTTTTCGAGGCTAAATGGCCGCCCCGCGCGCCGCGCCCGCGCCCATTTTTACGACAGTTTTCGCGTCATCCTGGCGGTACGTTTTCTGCAACCGAAAAAACGCATGAGCATTGCACACAGCATTGGCGCCGCCGCCGGAAGTGTTCTCCACGGGTGCGCGCCGGGGCAGAGAAACTCGCTTGGCACAAAATCGTCGGCGGGAACGCTCCCACCTTGGAGGTGAGCAGCGTCGCGTTCGAAGCGGCCAATCCGCTCCCGATTTCCGCCACCGCCGATGGCGTGGGAGCGCCGCCACCCATCGCCTGGCAGGGCGTGCCTCCGGACGCGCAAACGATCGTGCTGCTGGTGGAAGATCCGGACGCGCCGTTCCCCGAGCCGTTCGTGCACTGGTTGGTTTACGACATTCCGGCTCGCGTCGCCGGTATCGATGCGCAGAGCGAGGCGCAGCAGCATTGGAAGGAGGGCAAGAACAGCCGCTTCCAGTCCGGCTTTACGCCAGCAGCGCCGCCTGCCGGTCACGGGTTACACCGCTACCACTTCCAAGTGTTCGCGCTCGATATCGCCCTCGGTTTGGAAGCAGATGCGGGGCGAAGCAGCGTCCTCGAGGCCATGACAGGTCACGTGCTCGCCTGGGGCGAGCTCGTGGGCACCTACGAACGCGAATGAACGAGACTCAATGCGTCTCGTCGGCGTCGGTATGATGACGCCAGCGCTCGCGCAGGTAGGCGAGCGCTACGCCGCGGTGTTCGTGGGTTTCCAAGCGTTGGCCGAGCGAACGCAAAAGCTCGAACAGCTCGGCGCCCAGCTTGTTTCGCAAATCGGAATCGAGCGACTCATGCGCTTGTTCTTCGGATAAATGGCGGCGCCACGCCGGGCTCCACAGTTCGGGCAAATTGGCGACCAATTGGTCGGCGCGTAGGCGCGTCCATTCGCCAGCGTCGAACCACACGCCGCCACAGCGCGAGCAGCGCTCCAAAAAATAAGGATCGTGAAACGTGACGCGCGCGCGGCGGAGCAAGCCGTGCCCGTCCGGGCACTGCCCGGTGCGTTGGTCTTCCACGCGTGGCGCGGGTGGCGGTTGATCCTGCGCGTCGAGCGCTTCGAGCGCGCTTTGGATATTGAGCGCGCTCGGTAGCACCCACAGGCCCGAGCAGCCGAGGCAGCGCCAAGTCCCCGAGCCGGCAGCGCTCGGTAATTCGCTCAGCTCGCGCGCCGCGCACTTCGGGCAATGGGGAGGCATTGTCGCCGGTTTTATCATGCTTCCCGCTATTTCCGGCAGCTTCTCGGCACCGAGCCCGCGACTTCTTCGAGAGGCCCGGCGCCGCAAGCGGGCCGTGTTAAAAGGGCCGAGTGCTGGCCGTCGTTCTCGCCATCGAACCCGATTTGTGCGGTCCCGTGAGCGTCGGCACGGTGGCGGTCATCAAAGCGCTCTCGGCGCATTTGGGTCTCGATCTCGCTGCTGCTGAAGCAGCAGTGTCGCGTTGCACCTTCGACGGAGCGTCGGTGACGCTCGACGCGCCTTCATCGACCGCTGCGGAGTCATTGCTGGTCGCGCTCGCCGCGCTGCCCATCGCTGCTCGAGTGCACGCCACGCTGACGAACGGCTCTGCTCGAACCCGCAACGGTTGAACGAGGTAACGACCGCATCATGCCTAGCAAAGAGCTCATCTTCATCGGGGTCCTGTTCGCGGGCTTGATCACCGCGCGCGTGCTGCTGCGGCAGCGTGCAGAAAAGAAGCGGATCGAGGCGCGCAAAGCGCGTCCCCCGCACTGAAACGCGGGCGATCTTCAGGGCAAACTTCTTACTAGTCTCGGGACGACGTGAATTTGCGTAAGCTGCGGAGGATGAGCGTGCTGAAGAACAAGCTGGTTTTTGGGGGATTTGCCGGGCTCGCCCTGGGCGCGTGGCTGACGGCGTGCGGGAGCAGCGGTTCGGATGCGCCAGTGTCGGCGGCGGGCAGTGCGGGAACCGCGGGTTCGAACTCGTCAGGTGGTTCGAGCAGCGCGGGCGCAGGCGGAAAGCAGGGCGCTGCCGGTTCTTCGAAGGGTGGCAGCGGTGACTCGGCGGGCTCGCCCAGTGGCGGCGACAGCTCCGAGGCAGGCGCCGGCGGTGATACAGCAAGCGCCGGAACGTCGAGTGGCGGCTCAGCGAACGGCGGCTCGTCGAACGGCGGCTCAGCCGGGGCTGCGGGCAGTGGCGGCACTGGGCCGAGCTGCACACCGGTCGCTGAGCCCGGCAATCTGCTGATCAACGGCAGTTTTCACTGCGATATCTCGCACTGGTCGGGCGGGCCCACGCTCGAGCTCGCGTGGGATGCGAGTGATGCCGGCGGCAAGAAGGATTCCGGGTCAATTCAGCTGACCTCTCGGGTTTCACAGAATCTCGGCTTCGGGCAATGCGTGTCGGTCAGCGCGGCGAAAAAGTATCAGTACTCGGTGCAGGCCTACATTCCCGCTGCCGCAACCAAACCGGGCGCCATCTACGCGGGCATCGTCTGGTTTACTGCCGCGGATTGCGCTGGGGCGACCGGGCTCGCGACCACGACTCAGGTTGCCGGCACGGATGTGCGCGACACTTGGCAAACGCTCACGTTCGATACGCCGTTCCAGCCGCCAGCGACCGCCGTCTCTGCGAACATTTACGCCAAGGTCATCAACGGTTTCATGGAAACCGACACCATCGACTTCAATCCCCGGTGGGATAACTTCGTATTCAGCGAAGTGAAGTAGGCGCGTTTTTACGGATAGCTCAGCGTGGCATCCAGCTTCGCGGTCCCGTGCAGCCCGAGGTGCGTGTTGCCGATCGAACCATCGCCGCTGACCGGGCCCGTGACGTTCAAGGCGATGGGCCGCGCTTGCGCCGCGCTCAAGCGCGCGCTCCCGGTGAGATCGAGCTTCACCTTGCCGACTCCGAAGTCAGCGGAGCACGGCAGCGAAAGGGTGAACGGCGCGGGGTTCGTGGGTTGTTCGCGGCCGGAGTAGCGCACCGCGAGCGGACCGACGCTCACCGTGCCCCGCCCTTTGGTCATGAACGCGGGCAAGCTGAGCGGCACCGTGCTCGACCAACCGGGCTTGAGCTCGAGCGTGGGCGTGGCGGCCCAGTGCTCGTGAAATTCACTCAACGGCAAGACCAAGAGGCCGATCAGCGCCTGCTGCATGGAATCGTCGTCGATGCTGGCGCCGTGCTTGACCACGCCCGGATGATTGCCGGTGAGGGTGACGTCGTACGTCTTGGGCCTGCCGCTGGTCTCGTTGATGACCTCTTTGCCGAACGCACCTTGGAAATTCCCGGGCACGAAGGTGAGCTCGAGCTCATCGAGGGCCTGCGGTGAGGCGCGCGTGATTTTCACGTCCAAGTGAGCGTTGCCCTGCATTCGGAACGATTGGCTGCCGCCCATGGCAGCTGAACCATCGGCGATCGCGTCGGCCGAAATAGCCAAACTGAGCTCGATCGCGACGCGATCGCCGGCTTTGAGCGGCACGTAACGGAGCTCGTCACGCGCGGCCGCTGCCGTCGACGTGACGACGGCGGGTGATGGCGAACTAGGCGGTGCGCTCGCCGTCACCGGCGTCGCGGCGGGCAGCGTGATTTCGGATTTCGGTTCGACACGCGCCGTCGCGGTGTGATTTTTTGCGGTCGGTGCCTCCGGAGAGGCGTAGTTGCCACCGAGGGGCGTCGAGCTCGGCTGCAAGCCGCAGCCAGTGACGAGGACCACGAGTCCCGTGCGGAAGACGTCCGTGCGGAAGGCCTGCATCATGGGCGGGACTCTACGCCTTCAGTTCAGGTAGCGTGCGACCAAGGCTCGCAGCTTGTGCTGATCGAAGGGTTTTTCTAGGCGATCGTTGGCGGTCGTTTCCAAGAATTTGCGCGAAGCATCCGTGAAAGCGCCGCCCGTGATGAAGATCGTGCGCTCGGCCTGCTCGGCATCCAGCTCGCTCAAGCGGGCGTGAAACTCGAAGCCCGTGGTGACCGGCATCATCAGATCGCAGAAGATCAGATCGAAGCGTGCCCCGCCTTCGAGCTGGGCGAGCGCTTCACCGGCGCTCGTCAGGGCGATCACGTCGTGATGCTCCGCCAGCAACCGAGACAGCGCTTTGGCGACGAGCGTGTCGTCGTCGACCACCAAGATGCGGCCGCGGCGATGCGCGGTCGGCAGGCGCTCTACGGCAATTTCCAGGCGCTCGGAGGGGGGGCCCGATGCCGGGAGCACGACGCGAAACGTCGTCCCCGAACCCAGACTGGACTCGACTTCGATCGTGCCGCCGAGATCGCTCACGATGCGATGACAAATGAACAAGCCGAGCCCCGTGCCCTCGCCGACGTCCTTGGTCGTGAAGAACGGATCGAAGAGGCGAGGGATGTGCTCTTCCGAGATGCCGTGACCCGAGTCGCGGATCTCGATCACGACGCGACCCTTTGCATCGGTGCGCAAAATCAGCCGGATTTCGTTTTCGTGAGCCGCGCCTTCGCGGATCGCGTGCGCGGCATTGACGAGCAAATTCAAAAATACTTGCCCCAAGCGCGAAGCATTGCCGCTCACCGTGGGGACGCGCGTGTACTCGCGCACGATGCGCGCATGATGTTGGAGCTCGTTGGCAGCGAGCTTCAACGTCGACTCCAGCACTTGCTCGATGTCGACTTCGCCGAAATGATCGTGGTCGCCGCGCGAGGCGTCTTTCAGATCCTTCACGATGCGCTGAACGCGTGCCGCGCCCTCGCGCGCTTCGGTGAGGGCCGAGAGCCATTCGCGGGCCTGGCGTTCGCCTGTCCACGGCGCCTGACGCGGCAAGCGCTCGGCCAAGTACTCCAAATTCGCCACCACGTAGGTGAGGGGGTTATTGATCTCGTGGGCCATGCCGGCCGCCAATGTGCCGACGGTGGACATGGTTTCGGTCAGCCGTAGCTGCGCTTCGAGCTTCTTCCGATCGCTCACGTCGCGCGACACCCCGACGGTCATGGTCACCCGCCCGGCGCCGTCGAAAATCGGGGATTTGACGGTGTCGACCTGCAAAATTCGGCCGTCTTTCCGTTCCAAACGTTCGTCCGGCAGCAGCACCGTATCTTGCGAGGTGAGCACGAGCGCGTCTTGTTCGAGCGAGCGATTGCGTTCGTCGCTCGAGGCGTGCGGGTAATAGTCTTTGCCGAGCAGCTCCTCGTTGTCCGTGCCCCAGGCTTCGCGCAGGGCGCGGTTGGCCCACACGATCTTGGACTGCGCGTCTTTGACCAAGATCATGTCGGCCATGGCGTCCAAGATCTGGCGCTGACGATCTTCGGCGGAGGCGCGGGCTGCGGCATCCACCGTGCTTCGTTGCAGTAGCTCTTCGGAGTGCCACGCGACGACCGCCGAACACACCGCGGGCACGGCCGCGAAGACCACGGCGATGGCGCAGTCGAACGCATTCAAGCCTTCGCCGATGAAGGTCGAACCGGAGACCCAGGGCACGCCGTGGGCTTGGCTGACGGCGAGCAATAACAGCCCGCCATAGCCCAAGGTCAAAAAGGCCGAAAATAGGCTGGCACGCGCGCTATAGCGAACCGCGCCCAGGCCATTGAACACGCCGATCATCAACCACGACCCAGGAGCCCGGAATACTTCGTACACGCCCGAGCGATTGACGAGGCTCGCCAAATGCAGCGCGTACAAACAGCTGATGTCGACCGCAACCGAGACGTACTTGACGCGTGAGCCGTGCCGCGGTGATTCGCGCAGCCAAAACCAAACCCAGCCCGAGTAACTGGCGAGCGCGATGACCACGACCGCGACGACGGTGTTGGCGGCGCGTGTCTGCGTGCTCGCAGCGGTGGCCAGGGTCAGCAAACCAAACGCGGTCAGCCCGAACCGGCAGTGATTGACCAGGCGTTCGCCGGCCATCTGTTGGACTTGAAGAGCAGACTCCGCTGCTGCGTTCGCCGAGGGCTGAACTGGCATGAAACCGAACCGCCGAGCGTAGCAGACCTCCCGGTGACGCTGTCCAGCTGGTAACGGTTCTGTTACTAACTAGGGTGAGTTCGGATCGCTACAGCAGCGAAAACCGATGAAATAGTAGCGAAAATCGGGCCCGTGGCTGGTCGTCACCGGGCGGCACGCGTTCCGTACGTGGCCCCACGCGCCACCCTTGAGCGCCGCAAACTTCGCGTGCTCCGAGGGCCGGTCATGATCCGCGAGCGCCCACTCATCCACGTTTCCCGTCAGATCGTGCACTCCGAAGCCGCTCACACATTCGGGGCGAGCGCCGCTCGGCACGCTGCGGTCGAGGCGCGCGAGCTCGGCCGCCTGCACCGCCGGATCTTTCGAGTACACGCGGGCGAGATCGGGGTCGACCCAGCGGTTGTCGAAGTTGCATTTGGTGTTCGAGCGCTCGTAGCCATAGGGGAACGGGCGCTCATCCGGTCCTTCGCAGGCGGCCACCCATTCGCTCTCGTAACAGAGCCGCTTGTGCTCGGCGGCGCAGGCGCCGGTGGCTTCGAAGAAATCCCGCATCACGGGTGGTTTTTCGCCGAGGCGATTGGGGTACTCGTAAGTGTCGATGCAGAAGTCGAGCGCGATCCGCGGCGCGCGGCAGATGGGTTTGCGCGCGGCGTAGCGATTGCAAATCGTGATGTGGTTCGGTTTGTCGTACTCTTTGTCGAGGCAGGCGCGTTCGACCTTGGGGCAATAGTCGAATTGCACGTGCACCATGCCCTCGGCACACACGGTGTGCGGTGTCGCGTCCGTGTTGGCTGGCGGCGCGGCCTCGGCAGCCGGCGGGGCGTTCGCCGGTGGCGCGCTCTCGCTGATCGCAATCGGCGCTGCACCTTCCGCGGGCACGGTTTCGGTGCGAGCCGAGCGCGCGAGTTCGGGAGCGCGCGCTCGGCCCGGGGCGGGCGCCCGCGCGCAACTCAAAAAGCCGCACGAGAGCGCGAGAAATGACCAAGATCGGAGAAACGAAGCGAAGCCCACGGGTGCTCCGCTTTCTACTACAGCGCGTCGAGCACCACATGCGGCAAGATCTTTTTCAGGCCGCGCACGCCGATGCCCTTCACCCGCAGCAGATCATTGACGTGCTTGAAGTGACCGAGCCGAGCGCGCAAAGCGAGGATCGCATCCGCTCGTTTTTTGCCCACGCCCGGCAAGTGCCGCAGGTCTTCCGCGCTGGCTAAATTGAGCACGACCTTGCCGTCGCTCGTGATGCCCGGGCTGGCCGCGCTCGGGCTCGCTGAACTCGAGCTTGCGGGCGCTGCGGTAGTCGGTTCCGCCGCGCTGGCCGCGCCAGCAGCGATCGAAGCAGTGCTACTCGCGGGCGCCGAAGGAGCCGCCGAAAGCACAGGATCGCCGGCTGCTCGGGAGCCCCCGGTCAACCAAGGCGCGTGCACATCGGCGCCAAGCATGCTCGCGAGCGGCACGGGCACGCCGCCCGTTCCACTCAAAATCGAGGCAATTCCGATACCCGAGAGCGCGAGCATGCCGAGCGTCAAGCCGAACAACTTGGTCGCTACCGGTGCCCACACGCTGGCGCGGAACGCCGCGCGCTTTCTCGTCAGCCACGAAGGCCGAGCGGCGGGGGCCACATGACCCCCACCTTCGTCCCCCCGAGACTTCTCTTCTAGCGGCGCGAGCCGAGCGTCACTGAGTGCGCTCGCCTTCGCGTCGACCGAAGTCATCGCGGGTTCCATGATTCACGCAAGCTCCGCGTACGGCTCTTCTTCCACCACACTGCGCGACGAGTGCCGCAGTGAAGTGCCGGCGACCTCGTCCTTCGGGTGGTAATCCCGAATTTGGATTTCGCCAGTGACGGGCACGGCTTCGAGCTTCACGTTGATCGAACCATCCGCGTTCACGAACGCGACCCCGATGCGATTCCAAAAGCTCTTGTCTTTCCGTTGAGTGATGACGTACGCGATTTTCATTTTGTTCTGTTCCATTGCTGTCTCCTATCCACGCGGGGATTGGTCCGCGCTTCGAAGACAGCTGATTGCGAGCGGCGTGCCGCGCTGATTTGCCGTGAAAACTCGGCAGAAACGCCCGAGCGGGCCTGGCGGCGGCCGACGCGCACTCGAAAAGCGCCAGCCCGCCGCGCCGGCCCGTAGGGGACCGCCCGCGCCTCGACTCAGCTCGGGCCGCGTTGCGTGTACTCTTCGAGGGCGACGGTTCGGCCGCCGCTACGCGCGCTGGCGGCGATTCGATAGGACTTACCGACGATCATGTCCGTGCCACTTTGGTAAGTGATGCTGGGCAATAAGCAGAAGGCGAGGCCTCCGGCGTTGATCCACTGCCCGACATTGCTCAGCTTCGGCCCTTGTGCGACCCAGGCCGTGCCTTGCTTGACGTACAGCTGCGAATACACGGTTTCCGACCCACAAGTCGCTTGGGTCAGCGGATCGTGCACCGTGACGGTGGTGAACGAGTTCGACAAGCTGAAGTTGTTGATGTCAGTGACCCACGCCAGATAGCAGTGCGGGTTACTGTATTGAACGCCGCTGATGATCGGCGAGCTGGTGCTGATGAAACCGCTGACGATGCTCTGCGGATCGGTCGTCGCGCAGCTGGCTTCCCCCAAAGCCTCGCCTTGTGACGCCGTCGCCGATTCATCGGCTTGCTCCGTGCCTTCTGGTGCTGCGCCCCCGCAACCCGAAGCGCACAATGCGCCGGCCACCACGACCGACGACACGAGAGCTCGAACCCCAGACCGAACACCGCCCACGAATGCTGAATTGAATCGCATTTTGTTCCTCCCTAACGCGCCAACCACCCCGGTTGGCTATGTGCCGGCGAACCTATCACCCTCGCGCGAAGATTGTACAGTCCTCACGGGTGATACCCCGCGAAAGCGCGAGCTGCGGGAGCAACTTCGGACGGGCAGGTGGGCGGCGCGCAGCCTACGCATCGATGTTCAATACCAATTCAAATATTGAACACTTTTGCGCGCACCAAAATTCTTCGTTCAGCTCGCCGCGCCCGTTTGAGGTTGACCGAGCTCGGTTGCGGGGAGGGTTGGCGCCAACATGAAGTTGTCAATCACGAGCACGCGAACGCCTCTGCTCTGCGGTTAAACCGAACGCTTCTCGGCGAGTGCAGCACGCGAGCTGCGGCGCGCGCGGCAGAACGCGGAAAGGTAGCGCGGGCCGCGCATGTCTCCGGAAGAGAACTTGGATTTCGGCTCAAAAATAGCCGTTCACCGCGCACGGATTGCGAGTTGCTGGCATACAGAAAGTGCATGGTATGCTCCCCCGCGATGCGTCGTCCGCTCTTAACGTCCTTGACGCCTGCGCTATTTTTGTTGCTGCCCGCGTGCACCCAAACTCTCGATTTCGATGCCGTGTCGAAAGGGCAAGGGTCGTCGACGACGTCGAACTACGATCCGAAAACGT
>Ga0105245_10006293_pt1 | contig 10451 bp, 6 predicted proteins | sample KBSM54metaG_FD_81523 | JGI IMG/M metagenome (GOLD analysis project Ga0105245, IMG submission 81523) | Miscanthus rhizosphere microbial communities from Kellogg Biological Station, Michigan, USA - KBS M5-4 metaG | ecosystem: Host-associated > Plants > Roots > Rhizosphere > Soil | place: Michigan...
AACAGCAAGGCCAACAAGGGAGAAATGGTGATTACGATCACCGGGACTATAACCGGTGACACGGTTCAGGTCGACAGCGTCAATCCTCAATAGAGAGATTGGAAAAAAGGACGGGCGCACGCGCAGAACCCAGGTTTGTCTCAGTTGCTCAAGACTCCTCGGCCGTGCGGGGGAAAAGAGGGTGCACATCCACCTCGGCGCGGCGCCGCGGGTCATGGTGAGTTTAAAGAATTGCGCACGAAGGCGAACTAATGTCTAGCGATAGCTTGCCGCTTGCAATTCGAACATACTGGCGTATCTTCCACCGTTTGCGATCAATTCGTGATGAGTTCCTTCTTCGTGAATCGCGCCGTCTTTTAGCACCACGATTCGATCCGCCATCCGGACCGTTGACAGCCGGTGGGAGATTAGCACAGCGATCTTCCCCTTGGTGAGTTCGGCGAAACGATTAAAAACCTCATATTCAGCCAGGGCATCTAAAGCGGCGGTGGGTTCGTCGAGAATCAGAATGCCCGCATCGCGGAGATACGCGCGCGCGAGCGCGAATTTTTGCCACTCGCCACCCGACAGATCCGTGCCGTCTTCAAAACGTTTCCCAAGCATCTGTTCGAATCCGTGGGGAAAAGTTTCGATAATGTTGCCGGCTCCACTCTTGCGAGCAGCCTCAGCGAGCCGGACTTGATCGCCGGCATAGTCAATCCGGCCCAATGTTATATTCTCACGCGCTGTCATGTCGTAATGTACAAAATCCTGAAACACGACACCGATTTCGCGCCGCAGAGAATCTATGTCGTACTCGCGAAGATCGATCCCATCCAAGAGAATCTTGCCGCTGGTGGGCTCATAGAGACGAGGTAGCAATTTCACGAGAGTGGTCTTGCCTTGCCCATTTTCACCTACAACGGCGATTCGCTCTCCAGCCCCGATTCGCAAATTGACGTCCTTTAGAACCAAACGTCCGGAGCCTGGATATCCGAATGAAACGTTACGAAACTCGAACCCGTCCCGAACTGCTCGCGGGGCAGGCAACGGATGCTCCGCGCTGCGGATCTTTGGCTTCACCGCGAGCAGTTGAAAAAGATCGGTTAAAAACAGGGCTTGATGCGCAATATCGGTAAAGCTCGAAAATACGGCTTGTACCTGTCGACTGCACCCGGCAAGCGCCCCCGCCATAAAGGTCAACTCTCCGAAGGTGAGGCCGCCATGTACCGTTCTGAATATAAGAGCTGCATAGACACTGTAATACCCAAGAGATCCAATCGCGAGAAATAGTGCTCCGCAGCGGACTCGGCGCTTCGCCAGTTTGCGGTTACGATCGATCACTTCATCGTTGATCACACTATATCGATCAGAAAGATAGTCGCCGAGTTTGAAGAGCTTTAGTTCCTTCGCACTCTCTTTTTTGGTGCCAAGCTCCCGCAAGTAATCCAACTCGCGACGTAAAGGCACCAGACTATAGGCCAAAGCGTAGCCCAATGAGGCGAAATAGCTTTCGCCCAAGAATGCGGGCACGACCGTAACAATCAGCACAACGAACATGAGTGGAGAGAAAAGCATGACGCCCACAGATAAAGAAATGAGCGTAACAACTTGCTGGAGCGATTCGCCCAAGGCCCGCAGGATGCTAATGCGATCCGTAGTTTGGCACCGCGCGCGTTCGAGCTGGTCATAGAAACTAGGATCCTCGAAAGACTGAAGGTCTAGAGTCGAGGCGTGGCGCATCAGAAGCAAACCCGTGTACTTGGCAAATTCATCGGCGATTCGGCTATCCCAATAGTCCACCGCGCGTCCCAGCACGGCGCCTAGAACGACGATTCCGAATTCCGCAGCCAGAAGAACCCACAGCCAGGTAGAGTCGCCGCCGGGCCGCCGGATCGCACCGACGACAAAATCGACAATCATCTTCCCTATCCAGAGACCGAGCAATGGCAGAAACCCTATGATTAGCCTGGAGCCAAGCTCAACCGCTACCGTGCACCCCGCGGCGCGCCAAAGTAAATCGATCAATTTCGGTATGTTTTTCAATGCCCGTAGTTGATTTTGCCGGGCCGCCAGGTAAGTATTCCAATGCCGTTTCATGCTGAGCGAGGGAACTTCAAGATCGTCGTCCGCCTATCCAGCCAGCGTTAAGCAATTGCACAGCCAAGGCCTGAATCGTTACCGGGTGCGGGCTTTGAACCCGAATCGAAGTTCAAAAAAACCCTAACGTCCTAACGACATCGCCCCGTTGCGATGCCAGTCCGGAAGGAGCAAGCGGTAAGTTTCAAACGCTCACGCAAGGGCTTGCTGATCTGGTAAGTAAGGGCGAAGTCTCCCGAATTTTCCTGGTTCTCGTTGAGAGTCTCGGCACGGATTACGCGTTTTGACTTTACACCATCGTGAGTATCGGATCCTTGGCGTTCTCCCACTACCTGGTAGCGGGCGGACTCTGGAGGAGATCGGGAACTTGATCCATCACCGAAATCGGTATCCTGGCTTTAGTACGCAACGGTAAAGCTTGGTACCATCTCCGGAAGTCCGGACACTGCAGACCGCCCACGACAACACCAAACTGGGATCGAGCGGGAAAACGATATCCTCTCCATTGACAGTTGCTTCCACGCTGGGACCCTGAGCACTTGCCGGTAGACTAAAACTCATCGCGCGGTCAAAGATTGCGGGAAACGATTGAGAGATAACATCGCCGTTCGTGGTGTGAGTCACCTCGGCTTCGAGCAGAAATGTAGTCGTATCGGACCAGTTTCTAACTGTCACACCAACATGGCGGCCGCCGCCGGAAAAGGAATCCTTTTCGATCTTGGTAAAGGGACACGGACCCGCAATACAAGAAACGCGGACGTCGCGGAATTCGCTATTCTGTCCGGCGTCGAGCGAAGCGCCCCCGACGGCCGCTTTCCATTTTCCATCGGGTGAGCAGGAGCTATGACGATCGCACGGTACGTCGCCGGTGTTCACCACCTCAAACGTCTTTAACGCGGTGCCTGCATTGACCGAGATCTCGTTTCTCGTGGCGTACCGCACTCGAATGTCTGAAAGGATCATGGGCGCGTCGAAACCGCTATCGACTCTGGGGTTAACCGGCACCATGCGAATTACATACAGCCTGTCCTGTAGATATTCCGAGACGTTCATGGGGCGGTAGTCCGGATGGCGGAGCTGAAGCGTGACCATCTGGCCGATGTGCACTCCCGGCCGCACCTTTAAATGGAAAAGGCCAGCCGAATCCGAGGTGGCGGCGTCTTTCGATAAATCATCGCCCAAGGAGATTTTCGCGTTTGCAACCGGAAATTGCTTCCCGAGGTCGGAGTCTTGTCGAAGCACCGCTCCCGTTACAGACCCTGCGTCCCTGGGTCTAGCTAAAAGATACCCACTAATGGCTATCATCATGGCGGCTGCGCTCGTGGCCGCCCAAATCACTGGTTTCCGAATTGCAGGCATTTTATGGCCGGTCCCTTCTATCCGATGAAATAGAGGGGAAACCCATTTCCTGTTCGCATCAAATTTTTGAAAAGTTGTAGCGTCCTGTAAATCCAGGGCATCATTAATTTCGAGGGCCCAGCTTGCGATATACCGATCTGCGGAGTCGCCGCATGTTGTCGCGCCGAAGGTTGCTATGGGGAGGAGCGAGCGCCGCTCTCGCCGTTAGTCCATGCTGGCCCAAGGACTTACGGGCTGGAAGCGTAGAGAAACCCGTTGAAAATAGCACTCTCTCGCCGGCCGATGATCAGTTCCTGGAAGCGGTGGAGAACGCTAGCTTTTTATACTTTTGGGAGCAAGCGGATCCGCTTACGGGCCTGGTCAAAGACCGCAATACCGTCAATGCCACCGGCAAAGGGCCTCCTAAGAAAGAGGTAGTCGCAAGCATCGCGGCCACCGGATTCGGTCTCACGGCGCTTTGCATCGGACATAAGCGTGGCTATATCTCGCTTTCAAACGCGGGCAGTCGCGTTTTGGCCACTCTAGAGTTCCTTTCCAAGAAGATGCCCACCCATCGCGGATTCTTCTACCATTGGGCCAATATCAACACCGGCGAACGAATGTGGGATTCGGAAGTTTCTTCTATAGACACGGCAATTCTGCTATGTGGAGTGCTCACTTGCCGCGAGCACTTCCGGTATCCGGAGATTACGCGGCTGGCCGACCTAGTTTTCAATCGAGTGGACTGGACCTGGGTGGCTGAGGACACTTCTTTGCTCTCGCACGGTTGGACTCCCGAGATCGGGTTCCTACCGTACCGTTGGGATTACTACAGCGAGTTGATGATCATGTACCTGCTCGGCCTCGGATCGCCCACTCATCCTTTAGCCCAGACCGCCTGGAATGCCTGGAAGAGAAAGACCTATGAATATGCGGGGATGCGGTATCTCGGCTCCTATGCGCCGTTGTTCGTCCATCAATACTCGCAAGCCTGGTTTGACTTGCGCGGAAAGCGCGATCAGCACGTGGACTATTTCAAGAACTCACAGATCGCGACAGAAGTTCATCGCCGCTTCTGCCTCGATTTAGCCAGTCAATTCCACGATTACAGCGACGATCTGTGGGGCATCACGGCGTCGGATTCGCAAAACGGCTACGTCGTGTGGGGCGGTCCTCCGGAGGTCGGTCCGATCGATGGAACGGTGGTCCCGAGCGCAACCGGAGGTTCCCTGCCATTCCTGCCTGAGGCGACCTTGCGGGTACTGAAGAACATCCGATACCGATATGCGCCGCGCACCTGGAGCCGTTACGGCTTCATAAACGCTTTCAATCCGCTAAAGGGATGGTATGACACCGACGTAATTGGGATCGATACCGGAATCACCATGCTCATGGCTGAAAATCTTCGTACAGGTTTCGTATGGGACACGTTCATGAGAAGCAGGGAAGCACAGCGCGGATTACAGCGCGCGGGCTTTCACAAATACTCCTGAGATCGGGTGCGATGTTCCCCCGTTTTTGGTTAGTCATCACGCTAAGCGTCGCCGTGACGCTCCGGGCAGCGCCAACCGAGGACGTCGAGGCCCGCGTCGCCTCCCTTTTAGCTCGCATGACGCTCGATGAAAAGATCGGGCAGATGTCGCAATCCACATCGATGAGCACTCCGCTTTCCGCCCAGATAAAGGCCGAGATCCGCAGCGGGCGCTGGGGCTCCTTTTTGAACGCGGGAAGCCCTCAAGATCGGGCCGAAGCGCAAAGGATCGCTGTGAAGGAAAGCCGGCTTGGAATTCCGCTCCTTTTTGGACGAGATGTCATTCATGGTTACCGCACGATCTTCCCGATTCCTTTGGGGCAGTCCGCGAGCTGGGATCCTGATTTAATCGAGCAGGCTGCGCGCGTTGCGGCACACGAAGCGTTTGCGGACGGAATCCGTTGGACGTTTGCCCCCATGGTCGATATCACGCGGGACCCGCGATGGGGCAGAGTTGCGGAGGGCCTGGGCGAAGATCCCTACCTTGCCGGCATACTCGCCGCTGCCATGGTGCATGGGTTCCAGTCAGACTCGTTGAGTTCAGCGGGGGCGATTGCCGCTTGCGCCAAGCATTACGTCGGCTACGGCGCAGCTGAGGCCGGCAGGGAATATAACAGCACCTGGATTCCCGAAGGTCTGCTTCGAGAAGTATATCTGCCTCCGTTTCAGGCGGCCCGAGACGCGGGCGTAGCGACCTTCATGCCAGGATTCAACGCGCTGAATGGAGTGCCCTCCACGGGAAACATATTTACCCTGCAAGCGATTCTTCGCCGCGAATGGAGATTTGGCGGAATGGTGGTGAGCGACTATACAGCGATCCCGGAGATGGTACAACACGGCTACGCTGCCGATGCCGCGGATGCCGCCAGAAAAGCGTTACTTGCCGGTGTGGATATGGAGATGGTCAGCACAACCTATTACGACCATCTGAAAGCCCTGGTTGAGAAAGGTCTGGTCGACCAAAAAACGATTGACGCTGCGGTACGCAACATTTTGCGACTCAAGTTCCAGCTCGGACTCTTTGACGAAAAGCCAGGAGTCCCTGCCGGCCTACACGCAACCGGCGCATTGGAAATTGCGAAGCGCCTCGCTACCGAAAGTATCGTACTTCTGAAAAACGACACGCATTTCTTGCCGCTCTCAAAGTCGGGCGGGAAGGTGGCGGTGATCGGACCGCTCGCCGATAGTCCGGTAGATCAGATGGGTACTTGGGTGATGGACGGTCGTGCAGACGATGTGCACACTCCGCTAGCCGCGCTTCGCGAGAAACTCGGCAGCCAGCGGGTGTTGTATGCGCGTGCCTTGAAAAACAGCCGGGACCTCAGCAGGGATGGCTTCGCGGACGCGCTGGAGAAGGCCCGCATGGCCGATGTAATTCTTCTCTTTCTGGGCGAAGAACAGATTCTTTCAGGGGAGGCACATTCCCGCGCATTTCTCGACCTGCCGGGCGCGCAGGAAGCATTGGTCGATCAAATCGCGAAGTTGGGCCGGCCTATCGTGACCATAGTCTTGGCCGGACGGCCGTTGACATTTCACGAGGCGGCCGCAAAATCGAAGGCCATCCTGTACGGCTGGCATCCCGGGACCATGGGCGGACCCGCGATTGCCGATTTGCTATTTGGCGACGCCGTGCCCTCGGGGAAGCTGACAATGACATTTCCACGCACCGTTGGCCAGGTACCGATCTACTATGCTCACCTGCCTACCGGACGGCCTGCGTCTGAAAGTGAGCTTGGGATTCCGTTGGGAAATCCAGTAAATCCGGTCGGCTATACCTCAAAGTACGTGGATGTCGACTTCACGGCGGAATATCCTTTTGGTTACGGGTTGTCGTACTCGGACTTCCAATACTCGAACGTGCGAGCGTCCGCACCGAAGCTGCGCCCGGGTGGCCATCTGACGCTCTCAGCCGATGTCACGAACATCGGTACGCGCGAAGCGGATGAGACGGTGCAACTCTACGTGCATCAGGACGCTGCCAGCGTGAGCCGTCCGGTCAGGGAATTGAGGGGCATACGTCGCGTGCATTTGAAACCAGGCGAGAGGATAAGCGTCCAATTCTCCCTCACCACTCGCGACCTGGCTTTTTACAACCAGCGGATGCAATTCCTGACGGAACCTGGGACGTTCCATTTCTGGATCGCTCCTGATTCAGTTCAAGGAACGCCGACGGAATTTACAGTAGAGTGAACGCCCCTTCTAGCTGGTCCATCGATTGCACAGCGACAGGTGCCGAGGCTATTGATCGCGTGGACGAGTCACCGCCCTTCTAGTGCCCTCCGGCGATCCACTAGAGGCAGCTCGTCCAGCAGTACTTTGAAAACTCCATTCGTCCAGCCAAAACCCACCTCATTTGAACTGTACCCATAACGAACCTCGCCCCGAATATCCGCGGCTCTCCGCTCCACATCGTACTTTTCCAGAATCGTTCCCGTGCGACGAAACTCGTGATGCACCATGCCAAGGAATTTTCCCGCAATTCGATTCGCATCTTCGTTGTACCCGTATCGCCGCAAGCCCTCGACCGCGATTAATTGTAGTGGCGCCCAACCGAAAGGTGCATCCCACTGGTCTCCGCTCGGGTTAGTACTCGTCCGCAATCCCCCCGGCCGCTCGAATTTTCCGAGAGCCTTTCTGACGCCTTCGGCTTGGTCCGCATTCGCGATGCCGACCCATAGAGGATAGAATGTCGTGAGAAAGGGATAGCGTCGAACTCGCGCTTGCGCGAAATTGTAGTCGTAATACAATCCATCTTCCGCATCCCACATGAGCCGATTCACCCGCTCTGCTCTTTTTGTCGCCCGCGTTCGCCATATCTCGGCTTCTGCCCCCCGCCCGACAATCTCCAAGATTTCCGCCATCTCATTCTCCATCACGTAGAGAAGCGAATTCAAACACACGGGATTGTACTGGGTCACATCTGCATTGAACGGTCCGAATCTGGCGGACGGATCAAACCCAGATTCCCGCATCGACCGGTCGGCCTTATAGAATAGCGGCGTAAGCTCGTCACGCTTCCGATCGTAAAAACGGGACACGTCATAGGCTTCCACCCGATGTGTCCGAAAGTAATCCTTCACCAGGTCATAGTGAGTATGTCCCGACGAATTCACTTCCGAAGCTAGTACCTCAGGCGCCGGCCCGTCTCCCAGATCGAAGTACCTTGATAATCCCGTCTGCTCGGTCAGATGCGGTTCGCTTGCCCAGTATCCGTAATACGTCATCGCCGCTTCCACCGATTCTGCCAGCCAAGAGCGATCCCGAGTTTGGCGATATACCCCCAGCAGCATTTCTGTCAGGAACGGTGGCTGCGACCGAGTCAAATAATACGTGCGATTCGCATTCAGAATCTTGCCGTATCGCCGGATTTCGTAAAGGAAATTGTCAGCCATGTTTTTGGCCAGTTCAATCTCGCCATCTTTCAGCAAACCCAACTGAATAAAGTAACTATCCCAGCCATACATCTCATTGAATCGCCCGCCCGGAACCACGTACGGCTTCGGCAGGTATAGCAACCCTTGCTCAGATGTCTTCGAAATATCTTCCGGCAGCCGCCGGATCTCGATCTTGCGGAAATCCTGTGCCGGCATTTGCTCGCGCACGTCCCGCTCAACTTTCTCCGCGTCCTCAGTTCGGGCAACATAGACAGGCCAACGCCCGTCGGGCCCCACGCGAAATTTCGGATCGATCGCGGCAGTCGCCAGATTCTTGTTTGATCGCGTTAAGATAGCCCATCCCTGCATGATGTAGTCGGTAATAGGCGGACTCTGGGCCCAGGCAACCAGGGCCGCCGCCAGAATCGCCACCGCCGCTCGTCTGTGTGATCGCAACAAACCGAGTCTCTATCTTGATAGTAGTCTCAATCAATTGCTGAAGGAACTTCGTCGAATGGTACGCGCGTATCGCGAGGGTTATTTGCTAAATTGGCCAACCGAAAGCCCATCATCACCATCGGGAAATTTCTTCGCGCCACACAAGAGTCCAAAAGTCGGCTCTAGTAGTCCGCCGGATCGGTACCGAGAAACGCGGATCGACATGCGGACTTGACGCGCAGCCGAGCGGTTGAGCCGAGCAAGGTGAGGGCTTTTGGTTTCGCACCCGTGTATTCCTTCAATATGAACTGCCGCCCTGGCCACAGCGGCAGGATTGCGTAGAAGTTATCGCCTTTTGCGGTAAAGAACGCGTCGATCGACGCTTTTCCGTTGAGTGGCGAGATTCTTCCCCGGAGCGAGCGGATGATACCTCTTGTACCACTCGTAAATGGGCGGCGGAGCGTCCACGGCTCGCTCAGACTCTGGAGGTGCGGAAGAGCGGGCCCTTACCTGAAGGTGGCTATGGCTGGCAACAGACACCAGAACGTCGCCGTCTTTATTGAAGAAGGGACCCCATGCCTCGGCAATCAGGCTGTCGGGCGCGGGTTTTACTAAGCCGCGAAACTAGACGCCCGCCAAGAATGCCAACGCAAGCGGCCACGAGCAGAACCATCGCGCGCAGCTTGGGGTCCACAGTTTGTGGTTTTGCCGTCTCGGGCGAAATAATCACCGGCGCGACGGAACCGTTCTCGTCCCGCAACTTCTGAAGGACAAAATGCGGGCGGAAGCTACCCTTGAAGAAATCAATACGGACCGGCGCGTCTTGAGAGCGCCCAAGCGCTTCTACGGCAATCCGGTACTCTGTAATCTGTTCACCTCGGCCCTCAATCTCCATCGAGCAGACGTACCGCAGGAAAGCCCGCAGTTGTTCGGAACGCACAAAAGTGCGGCTCTGGAGGACTAGCTCCAAAGCCCGCTGCTTGTCACGATCCGACACGGTGACCAACGAATCAAACATGGACTTGATCGATTCTATTTCATCCGAGAACATCCCGCAATCAGGAGCCGTAGGTCAAGGCTGCGATCGCGATCTCTATGGATATTTCATCTGGATGGCGGGCGGCGGTGTCAGGGAGGGTTCATCAATGGCGCGACCGACGACATCGGCTATCTTCGCCGTGGTTCGGTTGTGATAATTGGACGTTATCGCAACCCCGGGCGTCAGGCAAGTGCTTATGACTTGACTTCGCGCTTCACCGTCATCCTATGCTGCAAATGGACTTCGGGGCAATAACGACCACTCTTACGAAATGAGCGTTCCGGGAGTGCCGGGATGCCGGGACCTGCTCTCTGAGCGCGACTCAGGAGCAGAGGGCTTAGATTCTAGCCCTCAGCCATCCTTCTGGCATCACGTCATTAAATCTTTTACCACCCGCCCGGCCACGTCCGTCAACCGGAAATTGCGACCGCTGTACTTGAACGTCAGTTTTTCGTGATTGAGTCCGAGCAGGTGTAAAGTTGTTGCGTGAAGATCGTGTACATGAACCGGGTTCTCGGCCACTTTAAAACCGAAATCGTCGGTGGTCCCGTAGATACTGCCGGCTTTAGATCCGCCTCCGGCCATCAAGACCGTGAATCCGTAAATATTGTGGTCCCGGCCATTGTGGACCGATCGGAATCCACCCAGATTG
>Ga0105245_10006294_pt1 | contig 10451 bp, 10 predicted proteins | sample KBSM54metaG_FD_81523 | JGI IMG/M metagenome (GOLD analysis project Ga0105245, IMG submission 81523) | Miscanthus rhizosphere microbial communities from Kellogg Biological Station, Michigan, USA - KBS M5-4 metaG | ecosystem: Host-associated > Plants > Roots > Rhizosphere > Soil | place...
CACCACCGGCATCGGGTGCGCGTTGCGGGGGAAGCCGTCGAAGAATCGCTTGAGATCCTCGTGCAGCAGGGTGTGCCGCTGGATCTGGCCGGTGAACCTGTCCAACTGCTCCTTCGTCGGCAATTCGCCGTAGATCAGCAGATAGCTGACCTCGGTGAAGGTGGACCCGGCGGCGAGCTCATCGATCGGGTAGCCCCGATAGCGCAGGATGCCGGCGTCGCCGTCGATGTAGGTGATCGCCGACGAGCACGAAGCGGTGTTGGCGAAGCCCGGGTCGTAGGTCACCAGGCCGGTCGTGGCGAGCAGCTTGCTGATGTCGGCGCCCGCTGAACCTTCCGCGGCCGGCGAGATCGGGAGGTCGAGTGTGGTGCTGTCTGGTGCGACGAACTGCGCTGCGGATGCATCCGACATGTGGTCTCCGGACCCTTCGACAAGTGGTGCGTTTCGGCCGGTACGCCGGCGCGTCTGACCCTACTGCGCGGCTTTGGGCGCCCGCGCGTCGAAGCCGGTCAGGACCGGGTGGCCAGGTTCTGCAGCCGGACCTCGCCGCGGGCGACGAGCCGGTCGTCCGAATCGGTGATGTTGACCAGCCAGAGCTGCTGGGTGTTGCCCTGGTGGATCGGGGTGGCTGTGGCGGTCAGTCGGCCGTCACGGACGGCGCGGAGGAAATCGGTGTGGTTCGACACCCCGACGACGGTGCCCCGGTCCCCGTACCAGAGTGCGGCGCCCATGCTTGCGGCCGATTCCACAGCCGAGCAGTGCACGCCGCCGTGCAGGATCCCGAAGGGTTGGTGAAGCTGCGGACCGACCGTCCATCCCAGGACGACGCGCTCGCCGCTGGCCTCCAGAATCTCGATTCCCAGCAGGGTGTCCAGGCCCGGAAACTGCTTGATGTCGTCGATATCGGTCACATCGCAGAATCTATGGCATGCCACCTCGCCGGGATTGACGTGTGCTCAATGTAAAGTTAGTGTTAAGTTCCCCGCATAATTGGAGACCCCCCGTGCTTCGCCTCCGGTCTTTGTGCGCCGTGGCTTCGACGTTCGCGGTCATTGGGTTCGTCGCCCCCGGCTCAGCGAATGCTGCCGCGCCAGCGGTGCAGAACCCGTACTACGACGCGTTCTATGCCCAGCCTGCGTCTCTGGCGTCGGTGCCGAATGGAACTGTTCTTCAGGCACGCCCGGTCAGCCTGTACACGTCGAATCAGGTCGCCCTCGGGCTCACGGCGTACCAGGTGAAGTACCGGTCCCAGGACTCGCTGGGCAAGCCGGTCGCCGACGTCACGACCGTGATCCTCCCGCAGCGCGCGGCTCCAGGCCCAGTGCCAGTCCTGTCGTACCAGGTCGCCGAGGACAGCTTGGGTCTTCAGTGCGCACCGTCCTACGCGCTGCGTACCGGTTCGACCACCGTCAGCGGCTCCGAGGAGTTCCTGATGATGCTCGCCCTGGCTCAGGGGTGGGTCCTGTCGGTGCCGGACTACGAGGGTCCGAACTCGCAGTACACCGCTGGAGTACAAGCCGGGCACGCCGTACTCGACGGGATCCGTGCGACCGAACGGTTCGCGGCCTCCGGCGCTACCTCCGCCTCCAAGGTCGGGCTATGGGGATATTCCGGTGGTGGCCAGGCGACTGCATGGGCAGGCGAGTTGCAGGGCAGTTACGCCCCAGAACTGAACCTGGTCGGCATCGCTGAAGGAGGCGTCCCGTCCGACATCGGCGCCACGATCGCGCGCACCGACGGCACGCCACTGGCCGGCGAAGAGCTCGGCTCAGTGATCGGGCTGAGCCGCGCCTACCCGTCCGCGAGCCTCGGCCCGTACCTCACCGACACCGGCAAGACGGCCGTGATGAAGGCCGCGATCCTGTGCAACGCCGACCTGCTTGCCACGTTCGCGAACGCCAACCTCGACGACTACATGTCTGTGCCTGACTCGATCGACCTGCCTCAGTTCTCGGCGGTGCTCGACGCGGTCGCCGCCGGGCAGAATGCGCCGGTGGCGCCGGTCTACGCGTATCACGAGGTCAACGACGAACTGATCCCTGTCGCTCAGAGCGATGCACTTCAGGCGTGGTACTGCTCGCAGGGCGTCGCGGACTACTACGTCCGCATAGCCAGCGGAACGCACGTGCAAGGGCTGCTCGGCGGCGCCAACGCCGCCCTGTACTGGCTCAGTGACCGGTTCGCGGGCAAGGCGCCGGTGAGCAACTGCGCGAGTACCCGCTCGCTCTGAACTCGAGGAATCCCTGTGGTCCAATAGCGCCATCATCGGACCTTGGGGGGACGTCATGCGATTCGGCGCTCGGTCGGCGAGCACGTCTGTGCTCTGCCTCGTTCTCACTGCCTCGACGGCATTGGCCGGCTGTTCGTCCTCGAGTGGAAAGGGCAGCGGCTCGTCGACGGGCTCGACGTCCTCGAGTTCCGCGCCCGGTACGACGACGGCGACCACGCCGACCACCAGCTCGTCCTCACCGGACATCACGGCAGACGACATCCGCCCGGCGCTGCTCACTGCCACCGACATCGCCGCGACTGCCACCGCAAAGCCATCGACACCGACGGACAATCCACTGCCGTGTGCCGCGAAGGGTTCGCCCTCGCTGGAGCAGCAGGTGCCGTCGGAGGCACGCGCTGGCGTCGACATCTCGGACAACAGCCAGCAGGCAGCGCTGAGCGAGGAGATCCGGGTCTACACCGACGCGGCGACAGCCAGCCACGCCGTGGCGCTGGCCCAGGCAGGTCTCCACTGCGCGAGTGGGTCCTTGGTCGCCGATGACGGCACTGCCATCACGATCACGCTGAAGGCACCGGTCGACATCAAGAGCGACATCCTGAAGGACGCGAACCTCGCTCAGGCACCCATCAACTCGGCACAGGTCTGGCAGGCAAGCGGTGAGGGTCTCGACATCCTGTTGGTGCTGGTCCAGCTGGACCAGTCGCTGCTGTAGATGTCGTTCATCTCGCCTACCGGATCGAACCAGAGCACGCTGCCGGACCCGATCACCATCGTGCAGAAGGCGATTGAGAAGGGTGGGAAGAGCTGAGTCGATCCGTCAGGTCGCCGGGCGCGTTGCCGTGGCCGCCCCGGAGTCCTTGACGAGCGTCGGCCTGGGGCGGCTGAAGTGCAGTAAGCCGTCGTCGAACCGGGCACGCTTGAGGGTCTGCGCGTCACGGATGTAGTTGTTCAGCACGATCCACGGTGCTTTGGTTCCCTGCCGTGGCATGTGCGCGTTGCCACGTATGACGTAGCCGGACTCGAGGCTGCCGAGCACCGAGTCACTGCCGTGATCGCCGGGCTGGGCGCGCGCCACAACCTGCTGGTAGCCGTGCTCGTCGAGGTAGTTCAGCAGCCGCACCGCGTACTGCGCGGCGATGTCGGCCTTGAGCGTCCACGAGGCATTGGTGTAGCCGAAGATCATCGCCGCGTTCGGCACCGTCTCGATCAGGACGCTCTCGTAGGTCAGGACCTCGTTGAGACGCAGCGGCTCGCCGTCGATGTCCACGGTCGCCCCGCCGAGCATCTGGATCTGCAGGCCCGTCGCCGCGACGATGATGTCCGCCTGCAGTTCCTGCCCGGAGGCGAGCTTGATGCCCGTCTCGGTGAACGCCTCGATCGAATCGGTGACGACGTCGGCCTTGCCGTCGCGGATCACGCGGAAGAGGTCACCGTCCGGAACGACGCAGAGGCGCTGGTCCCAGGGGTTGTACTTGGGGGTGAAGTGGCGCAGGTCGTAGTCCGGGCCGAGGTGTCGACGGGCTCCGGCGACAACAACCTTGCGCATGAAGTTCGGGTAGCGCCGGGACAGGGCGTAGGACAGGCGCTGGATGCCGATGTTGCGGATCCGGCTCAAGCGGTACACCGCCATCTCGGGGAGGAACTTGCGCATCCACGCCGCGATCTTGTCGATGGCCGGGAGCGCCACGATGTAGGTCGGGGACCGCTGCAGCATGGTCACGTGTCCCGCTGTTGGAGCCATCGCGGGCACGAGTGTCACCGCGGTGGCGCCGCTCCCGATGACGACGACGCGCTTGCCGGTGTAGTCGAGGTCCTCCGGCCAGTGCTGGGGGTGCAGGATCGGGCCGGTGAATCGCTCCTCGCCCGGGAACCGAGGCCGATAACCCTCGTCGTAGTTGTAATAGCCCGTGCAGCCGAGCAGGAATCGGGCAATATAGGTGTCGATCTCGCCGGTGGCGTCGTTGCGCGCGCGGACCGTCCAGCGGCCGGTCGCGCTCGACCAGCTCGCATGCTGGACGTACTGACCGAATCGGATGTTGTCGTAGACGCGGTACTCGTTGGCTGTGGCCTCGACGTACTCGCGGATGGACGGCCCATCGGCCAGGACCTTGCTGGCCGTCCACGGCCGGAAGTTGAATCCGAAGGTGGACATGTCCGAGTCAGAACGGATCCCCGGGTAGCGGAAGAGGTCCCAGGTTCCGCCGATCGCATGGCGACGCTCGAGGATCAGGTACGACTGCCCACGGCCGTCACGCGTGAGGTGACAGGCGGCGCCGATGCCGGAAATTCCGGCGCCGACGATCAGGACGTCCACGTTCGTTTCGGTCATAGTCGGTGACGGTAGTACGCGGCGGCGTCAATCTCGATCTCAGCTGCTCGTGCCCACGTAGCCGTTCGCCAGGTACCAGGCCGCCGACTCGGCGATGGCCTCCCTCGCCGGGCGTGGCCGATAGTCCAGTTCGGTCCTTGCCCGGCTGTCATCGAAGGCCATCTTCGTGGTCGACATGCGGGCACCCTCCAGGGGCACGTGGGGCGTCCGGCGCAGGAGGCGCCCTTCGACCAGCTCGGAGGCCCACGCCGCCGTGAGTGCTACCGACCGCGGGACCCGCAGCGTCGGTGCCCGGCGGCCGGTCAGTTCGGCAAGCTCCGTCAGCAGGCGCTGCATCGGGTAGTTCTCGCCGCCGGCGATGTAGCTGCGGCCGACCTTGCCCCGTTCACGGGCGAGCAGGTGCGCAGCCGCGACGTCGTCGACATGGACCACGTTCAAGACGGTGTCGACGAACCCGGGTACGCGCCCGTTCAGGAAGTCGATAATCAGCCTTCCGGACGGGGTTGGCGCCCGATCACCCGGGCCGAGCGGGTAGGTGGGCATGACCAGCGAGACGGGTAGCCCCTCGGCCGCCGCCCGCAGGACCTCATGCTCCGCGACGTACTTCGACCGCTTGTACGAGCCGAAGAGATGGGTGATGTCCGGGTAGTCGAGCTCGGTCGCCGGTCGGTCGTGATCGAGGCCCAGGGTGCCGACTGTGCTGGTGTAGACGACGCGTTCGACGCCCTCGTCCCGGGCGGCATTCATGACTGTCCTGGTGCCTTCGACGTTGACCTCGTAAAAGAGCTTCGGCTCGCGCGAGAAGAATCGGTACAACGCCGCGACGTGATAGACCGACCGGGCGCCGGAGAGCGCCGCGCGGACGGCCGCAGCATCGCGCAGATCGGCCTCGACGGTCTCGACCGCCATGCCGTCCAGCGCCGCTCTCTTTGCGCCCGGCTCGACGAGCGCCACCACGTCGTGGCCGTCGGCGAGTAGGGCTCGAGTGATCGCTGAGCCGATGAAGCCGGTTGCCCCGGTGATGAAGACCCGTTCGGGCGTGACGCTCACGAGCGAGCTTTCCGCAGGCTGCCCTTGGCGAGCGTGCGGCCGACTTCGAACATCAGCCCGGACCCCTTCTCTGCACTCGTGAGGACGTCGTCGAGAGCCTGCACGAAGTAGTCGACCTCTGCCTCGCCGGCGACGAGCGGCGGGAGCAGTTTCACGATGTTGACGTTGTCCGCGGCCACCTGGGTGAGGATGCGATGGCGGTGGAAGAGGGGCACTACAACCAGTTGGGAGAACATCGCCGTGCGTACTTTCTCCACGGCGCGATAGCGCATCCGCGAGGCCCGCGCCGACGGCTCACCGAACTCGAGCCCGATCATGAGGCCCTTGCCCCGGACCTCGTGGAGCAACTCGTGCTTGTCGACGAGTGGCTGAAGTGCCTGCATGAACAGTTCACCGGTGGCCTGCGCACGCTCGACGATGCCCTCCTCGTCCAGCGCCTGGAGAGTCGCCAGGCCCGCCACCATTGCGAGCAGGTTGGTACTGAACGTCGAGGAGTGGACGACAGCCCGCTCCATGGAGCTGTAGACGGCGTCGGATGTCTTCGCCGAGCAGAGCATGGCGCCTACCGGGATGTATCCGCCGGAGAGCGCTTTGGAGACGGTGATGATGTCTGGCTGAACACCGCCGGCCTCCGGCAACCAGTGCTCGTGGGCGAAGAACTTGCCGGTGCGTCCCAGCCCGGTCTGGATCTCGTCGACGACGAACAGCGTGCCGTGTTTCCTGCACAGGTCAGCCGCTGCCGTCCAGTATTCCTGCGTCGCCAGGTAGACACCCTTTCCCTGGATTGGCTCCATGACGAACGCCGCGACGTCTCCACCCGACAGTGCGGTTGCCAAGGCATCGATGTCACCGAAGGGCACCATCGAACTCTCGAGAAGTGTCCCGAAGCCGTTCCTGAATTCAGCGCCGCCGTTCAGTGACAACGCACCAGTGGTCAGCCCGTGAAAGGCGTGGTCACAGTGGACGATGCGATTGCGCTGTGTCGCGGCCCGCGCGAACTTGATCGCGCTTTCAATGGCTTCGGCCCCCGAGTTGGTGAAGAAGACACGGTCGATGCCCGGGTGAGCGCGGGCGACGAGCGCCTCCGCGAGCACCCCGGGCAGCAGGGCGCAGTCGAGCTGCACGAGGTTGGGCAGGTCGGCGTCGATCGCATCGTGCAGCGCCTTCATCACTGCCGGGTGGCTACGACCGAGCGCGTAGACGCCGAACCCGCTGAGCAGGTCGAGGTAGCGATTCCCGGCATCGTCGAAGAGGTAGCAGCCCTCACCTCGCTCATAGAGCTTGTCGAATCCGAGCGTCCCGAGCACTCGCGGCAGCTGAGGGCTGAGGTATTTGGCGTGCAGCGTGAAGTTCTCTCCGTGCCGCTGTTTCAGCACGTCGGCGAGATCGAATGGCACTGTGATCCTCCGTGACTCACGAAGCGGTCGTGTCGAAGACGTCGCTGCAGCTGAACGGGTAGGGCGATCGTCGCACCCATGAGTCGCCCTTGAGTTGGATGACTGCCTGGCAGCTGGGGGAGTGCTTGCCTCCAACGTCCTGCGGGGCGAAGAGGCCGTGGTCGGTGAAACTGTGCACCGTCTTGATGGCGGCGAGCAGGCTGGTCCGGGAGAGCTTGCCGCCCAACTGCAAGCCGAGTTGCGTGAACAGGGCCATCGAGCCCCACGCGAACATGCCGAAGAATGACGGCTTCGCCAGTGGGGCGACCCGGTGCAACCAGGTGATGTAGAGGCGGAGCTCGGGATTCCGGCTCGCCTCCTCCAGTAGCGCGGTGTCGACATAGCTGTAGGTTCCGTCGAGATCCGCGCCGCCGGCTTCGACGAAGACCGGGTCGTAGGCCACGGAATCCATCACGAAGACTGCATTGACGCCCTGAGATTGCATGGCCTGCTTCAGCCGAACCGCGAATTGGTACGACCCCTCGAATTGCACCAGCGTCACGCCAAGACGTTTCAGGTCGGCGGCGTACGGGGCGTAATTGAACTCGGTGACCCCGATGGCCTTCTGGTAGACGAAGTGATAGCCGAGGTGTTCCATCGTGGCCTTGTAGGCCAGGGCATTCGGAACCGCCGCCCCTGCGTTCAGGTAGATCATCGCGGACTTCGCGGCGGCATTTCCGGTGCTGGCCTTGATGAAGCGATATTGGGCCGTGGACACCTGCGTCGGGTCGACGGCGTCGGTGCCGAACGAGACCGGCGAATCGAAGCGTTCGGGATTGGTGGAGATGGTGCGCAGGTCGGGAATCCCGCAATGGGATGTGGTGCTGGCGCCGCCGCTGTCGAACGCGCCGATCGAACCAACCATCGCGAACGTCTCTGCACACGCAGACGTGCTGGCCTGCTGGTCGCCGGTCGCGCTCGTCTGGCTGTCGTAGGTAACAACCTTCAGCTTGCGGCCGCAGATCGTCGTCGAGGAGTTGAAGTAGGCCTGGTAGGCGAGCACGGCCTGCTCGGCCGAGGTGAACAGTCCAGGCACAGGGCCACTCAGGTCAGCGACGTTCGCGATGTCGATCGTCGAATCCGTGATGCCGGTTCCGTTGCGAAACCCCGCGCAACTGCCGCGCACTACTCCGGCTCCTGCGGGCGCGGCCGTCGTGCCCGACCCGCGGCTAGTGGATCCAGCGCTGGGAAGCGCGCCGCCACTGGGTTGGCCGCGCCGTTGGAGATCGTGTTTCCGACCGGTTCAGGTCCGGCGTTGGCAGCGGGCGCCTGACTCGCACCGACGACCGGAGGAGCTTCGGCAGCGGCGGTGTTGAAGGCGCGGCCGAAGTACTGGCTTGGCGGAACCTGGGAGCCGCAGCCGCTGGAAACGAGCACGCAGCAGGCAGTCGCGCAGATCAGGTTGCGCGCTTGCACTGATGCAGACCTCCGCTCCGTGGCGTCGATAAAAATCTACTGGCTACTTTGGCTACTTGCTTCGCTCGATCCGAAGTTGCCGGACCGCGGTCCGAAGGAATTCGTTGAAGAGCATGTGCGTCTCGAAGAGTTTGTGTTTGAAGTCCGCGGCGCGCGCGGCGACACTCGCCTCACCCTCGGGATTCACGGCGAGAAACGCGTCTAGACCCAGGGCACGAAAGGACGCCGACAGCTTGTCCAGCGCCTCGTAGAGTTCGCCGTCCGCGAGGAGCCGAGTCCGCGTGATACTGCTCTGGAAGCGCACGCCTGATCGGGTGTAGGCCTCGAATCGCGGGTGTTCGGCGAGGGGGTCGTCGCCGTCACCGGACATCTCCTCGGCGTAGACGTTGAGCAGCAACTCCGCGTCGCGCATCCATGCGACGCCGTCGGTCTGTACGTCGATCACCGCGTCCGAGAGCCGATCGATGGAGCGGTCGCGCCAATCTTCGCGACGCTGCTGCCACTGCACGAAGCCGGTGATCGCGCCGCCGACCAGGACGCCGCCGAGGGGAGGGAGCGTCTGCGCAAGAACTGACACCGGCCGAAAGTACGTCAGCGTGATCATGTGCGCACTTCGGCGTGCCGGGGCGCGGCACCGGATACTGAGACACATGCACCTGGCCGACATCACCATTCCCGACTCGGCGGCTGCGCGGACCGCGCTGGAAGTCGTGTCCCATTTCGCGCCGCCGGCGCTGGTGCAGCACTGCCAGCGGGCCTACGTCTTCGCAGCTGCACTCGGCGTGATCGAGGGCATCGGGATCGACCACGAACTGCTCTACGTTGCCTCGATGCTGCATGACATCGGGTTGGAGTCGGCGTTCGACAACGTCGCTGATCCGTTCGAAGATGCCGGAGGTCACGTCGCCTGGGTCTTCACCGCAGGCCTCGGCTGGGATGCCGAACGTCGCGATCGCGCGGCGTTGATCATCGTCGACCATATGAACGACGACACCGACGTCGCCGTCGACCCTGAAGGGTTCCTGCTGGCGCGCGCCACCAGCCTGGACATCTCCGGCCGAAGCCCCGAGACGTGGCCTTCCGAGCTCCTGGCCGAGACCGTGCAAGTGTTCCCGCGGCTCGACTTGGCGGACCGTTTCACGGCATGTTTCAACGATCAAGCAGTACGTAAGCCGGACTCACAGGCGGCTCGAGCCGTGCGATCAGGTATCGCGGAGCGCATGCGAGCGAATCCGCTCGAAGCACTCTGAAACTGTGCCTGCCAACGAAGAACTGCCGGGCGACTGTGAGGACAGTCGCCCGGCAGCCGGCTCGTCAGGTTCGGCTAGAAGTGCAGCCAAGTGGTGGTGAACGCGTCGCCGTCCTGGCGCAGCGGCCCCGTCTTGATCTGCACCGCCGCGGCAGTCTTGAGCGCCGTGGCGTAGCGCACTGAGTACTCCGACATGTAGTAGCCGTCGATCGTCACCTTGCTGAACGGCACGGTGCCGAAGGTCGGGACGTGCGTCGCCCCGAACGGACCAGGGCCGGCATCGCCGAAGAGCACGCTGTTGTCACTCGTCGGTCCGGGTGTTCCGTCGTAGATGTAGTCGATGAGGCCGGTGGTCAGGTCCTCGATCTGTCCCTGGGTGTGCCATGCGCTTTCGGAGAAGGTTGCCACGATCCGATCGCCCGGGCTCACGTTGAGATTCTGTGCGCACCCCGCAGTGGACCCGAGGATGCAGATGACGTCTTGCATCGTGGTGACTACGCCGTCGATGCAGATGATATTGATGTCAACCTGCTGGGTCAGGGTCCCTGAAGTGTCGTAAACCCAGATACCCGGGTAGAACGCCTCTGCCCCGTGCGCGACATTGCATGTCACCGTCGGGATGACGAACTGCGCACTCGCCTCTGAGACATTCGGTTCGCCCGGGACCGCGTACCAGCCCGCGCCTACGTTCGACTTCGTGAGGCTCCCCGCGGTCAGGCTCCCCGCGGCCAGCTCCGG
>Ga0105245_10006298_pt1 | contig 10446 bp, 10 predicted proteins | sample KBSM54metaG_FD_81523 | JGI IMG/M metagenome (GOLD analysis project Ga0105245, IMG submission 81523) | Miscanthus rhizosphere microbial communities from Kellogg Biological Station, Michigan, USA - KBS M5-4 metaG | ecosystem: Host-associated > Plants > Roots > Rhizosphere > Soil | place...
GATCCTGACACGCGTCACCGCCGAGGAGTATGCCCAGGTGATCGACATCCTGCAGAGGATGGCCGCCGGCCTGGAGACCGCAGCCGCCTGAAAACGGCCAGCCCGGGCCGCGAACGGTCGCCTAGGCCCCTTGCGCAGACACGCCACCGGGCGGCGAACCCGCCCATCGTGCCGCCCGCCTCACGACCAGCCGATCGCCCGCTGAGCCGCAGCGCGATCTGCAGACCACGCTGGCCTGCAGGGCACAGGTCCCCGGAACTCGATGCTGCGGCGCGCCGAACTCACACTCACCTGCGGCTTTGACGAACACGCCAGCCTGCCAAGATCGGCGCCATTGGGCGGTTCTTTCGCGTGGCGTCACTGCGGCTGGTCACGCTTCGTATCACTTGCGGTTCCCGGCTTGTGCGGTCAGTGAGAGGTAGATGACTGGTCGCCCGGGGGCGCATAACGGGTCTGCGTTGGTCGCGTGAGGGCGGGGCGGAGGGGACCAGAGGGTAACACGGGGTTGCTGCGAGATTGTGACCAACTCTGGGGAACCCTCCGGACGGTGTGGCCGTCGAAGCCGCATGACACGACGCCTTGGCTGTAAGGACGCTGCTATCGTGACGGGCTGCCTGCTGATGATATCCGGCTGTACGGGCGGCGCGGTGCAGCGGGCTGTGCATCGGGACGTTGCCGTGCAGCCCGGTCCAGCGCGGCTGGCGTCGTTTCATGGCTGCGGCGAGGAGCTCGCCGCCTTGCGCAAGGCGGCCGAAGCCAGCGTCGGCCCTTACGGCCTTCCGGGACTCGCCTCATCGGCGAACGGCATGGCGTTCCCGGCCGCGGCCGCCGGGACGCCACGGGCCGCGGCCGGGGCGGGTGCTGCCGCGGCCGCCGGGGCACCGGCCGCGGCGCCGGCGTATTCCGGTACGAACGACTATGTGGCCGGCGTGGACGAGCCGGACCTGGTCAAGACCGATGGCCGCCGGATCGTCACCGTGGCCAACGGCGTTCTGGAGGTCATCGACGCGGCGTCGCGGAAGGTGACCGGCCGCCTGGAGCTCAGCGCCACCGGCCAGGACATGGCTTATGGGCCGGCGAACCTGCTGCTGAGCGGCGACCACGCCCTGGTGCTCACCAGCGCAGGGCCGGTGGCGGGCGGCGCCACAGGCTCCGGTGGTTACCTGCAGCCCGCCTACGGCCCGCGGCTGCTGCTGATCGATCTTGCCGGGCGTCCGTCGGTGATGTCGTCCTACACCATCCAGGGCCGCCTCATCGACGCGCGGCAGATCGGACCGGCCGTCCGGGTCGTGATCAGCTCACAGCCGCGCCTGAATTTCCCCGCGCAGCCCGAGAGCACATCTGACGCGCAGCGGGTCGCGGCCAACCAGGCCGTCATCAGCCACGCGGGCCTGGACGCCTGGCTGCCTCAGTATGAGGAGACATCCGGCGGCGTCACCAGCACGGGACACCTCTCGTGCGCTGCGGTCAGCCGGCCCGCGACCTATTCCGGGGCGAACCTGCTCACGGTGCTGACGTTCGACCTCACCTCCGACGCGCTCGGTTCCGGCGACGGTGTCGGCATCGTCGCCGACGGCAATACGGTCTATGGCACGGACACCAGCCTCTACGTGGCCGGCGACGAACGGTGGCTGGCCGAGGCGGCTGCGAGCGCGGGCCGCGGCATGCCCGCCGGAGGCGCCGCCAGGACACCCGGTGGCGCCGCCACCGCGCAGCAGACCGATATCTTCCGGTTCGACATCACCAGCCCCGGACCGCCGAGGTTCGCCGCCGGCGGCAGCGTCCCGGGGTACCTGATCGGTCAGTACGCGCTGTCACAGTGGCAGGGTTACCTGCGGATCGCGACCACGACCGGCACCTCGTGGGCGCGCGCCGACGGACCGCCGGCCGGCGCGCAGGCCAGTTCCTCGGCCGTGTACGTGCTGTCGACCCGGGGCCCGGTCATGCGGCTGGCTGGTCACGTCACCGGGCTCGGGCTCACCGAGCGGATCTACTCCGTCCGCTTCATGGGCCCTGCCGGCTATGTGGTGACCTTCCGGCAGACCGACCCGCTCTACACAGTGGACCTGAGTGACCCGGCGCAGCCCCGCGTCCGCGGCTCGGTAGCCCTGACCGGTTATTCGGCCTATCTCCACCCGGCGTCCGGCACGCGGCTGATAGGAATTGGCCGCCAGGCGGACGCGATGGGGCATGTCGGCGGCACGCAAGTCTCGCTGTTCGACGTCTCCGATCTGGCCGCGCCGGCCCGCCTGGCCACGTTCGCGCTGACCGCAGCGATATCGAGTGCCGAGTTCGATCCGCATGCCTTCCTGTACTGGCCCGGCTTGCATCTAATGGTCGTCCCGCTCCAGGCGACAGGCAGGACCGCAGAAGCGCCGGTCCCTGCGGACGGGGCGGCTCAGCCCCCGGACGCGCCGCAGTCAGGCGCGCTAGTGCTGCGGATCGACGACTCAGGCATCACCGAAACCGGATTCGTCACGCAGCCGGGCACCGCGAACACGACCGGGTACCCCGGATACCCGCCGATCGAGCGTTCGCTGATCATCGGCCAGACCCTGTGGACCATATCGACAGCGGGCGCGAGGGCAAGCGACCTGACCACCCTCCGGCAACAGGAATGGATCCCCTTCCCACCACCCAGCGGCACCGCTACGCACTGAACAGGAACTGGCCGGGCTGACACCCCGGGAGGCTGAGCCAGCCGCGGGTCCATGTCATTGCCCGTCGGCACCAGGAACTGCGCCAGTCTCCGAAGAAATACTCCGGATCGCCGACTCGGTGCGTTTGGTGAGCGAGAGTGTGCCGGATGACTGGCTCGCGCAGATCATTCCTTATCGTTTACGTTGTCGCGGGCTCGTGAGGTGATCCGTCGAGGTGGTGGGTGCCAGCTGGTTCCTGGCTGGTTGCGGGCGGGGCGATGACGGGCAGGCCGGCTGCAGCCCAGGCGGTGAATCCTCCGTCGAGGTCTGTGGCGTGGATCAGGCCGAGTTGCTGCAGGGTCGCTGCGGCCAGGCTGGACTGGTATCCCGCGTGGCAGACCACGATGATGCGGAGGTCCCGGCGGGTGATGACGGGGTGCCTCCACTGGGAGGTGGGGTCGCAGCGCCATTCCAGGCAGTTGCGGGGGATCACCAGGGCGCCGGGAATCAGGCCGTCGCGCCGCTGGCTGTCACCGCGGATGTCGACCAGGAGTGCACCGCTGGCCTGCGCGCGCAGTGCCTCATCCGGTGAGGGACGGTGCGGCAGCATGCCCCTGGCCTGGGCGAGCAGCTCATCTACGGTCTTGGCTGATCCAGGTCCGGCGATGGTGGCCTCCGGTCCGGTGAGTTGTGACAACGCGGATGAGGCCTGGTGGCCTCGGACAGGCGGTGGATCAGGATGTAACCAGCTCTTTCAATGCGCGAAAATCCCATTCCTCACGCGTCCGAGCTGGCCGAAGACGCTTGTCGTGCCGGACGGATTTGATTTAAAGCTGAATCCCTGGGCGTTCTGCGCTGACCATCTCATCGTCGCCGGGCTCATGAGCAGCCGGCCGGAGGAGCCCGGCGGGCTGGTGACCGCCGAACGACCTGTTGCCGGGCCCAGCCAGCGGATGTCGAAGGACACGGTGGCGCGGACCGACGCGGGACTCTGGAAGCGGAACAGGGCGTTGGGGATATTGAAGAAGTCCCTGACACGCAGGTTCTTCGCCCTCATCCGCGCCTTGCCATCGTCCAGGTCGACCCTCACGCCGCCGTGACCGTCGTCTTCGCGGCCGGACTGCAGCGGGACCGTCCAGAACAAGCCCTCCGGGTAGGGATCGATCCCCGGGTCGAAGTCATGAACCTGGGTGGAGAAATTCGTGAAGTCGAACTGACCTCGGTACAGGTCAAGTCAAACGAACCCGAACGTCGCCTGGTGAACCTTGCCGTCCAGGCCGACGTAGGTACCCTGCATGAACCGCATGTCGGTGTCGAACAGCAGCGTCTCGACGCTGCCGTCGGGATTCCTGCCGGTTCCGGTTCCCTGCACGTCCGCGACCCCGGCAACGCCCTTGAAATCGGTGATCGATGACGGGTCCACCCCGGCGTGGAAGGGATCCACGAAGTGGAAATCAACCCCGTCGACGGTAGTCGTGGCGGGGCTCGGCCTCGGCGGTGGGACGGAGAACGATCCCGCCGATGCCGCGGCAGGCCACAGCAGCCCGCTGCCCAGCGAGGTCCCGGCAGCCGCAGCAGCCGCGCCGCCGATAAAAGCGCGTCGCGAGAGCCCGTGCCGGGCGTAGTGTGACGACGACTGTGAGCTGGACGGAACGGGCCACCCGCTGCTGTCCATGCCGAAGGCTTCCATGGCCACCGCCCCCCAAGGCCGAGCTAGACCAGGCAAAAACTCTAACACCGCATCACCGGCCCGTACAGAGTCCAGCGGAAGCGTTCATCCGCCTCCCGCAACGACGGAACACCGGGGGCAGCGCGGGTGCGCGGGTGCCGGGCTCCAGCGGCCGGTCCCTATTCACCCCGGTCCAGCATTCCGCCCCGGGATGTAACCGTGACGAGGCATCAGCAAGGGTTCACTGGCATTCACCCCTCCCAGCCTTTCCCTCACCTGTAGTCCCCGGACTGTACAGGGACCCTCGGGTTTTCCCTGAACTCCGCACCCGGCTGAACAGGACCCAGCCACGCACGTCAGGGCGGGAACGAGCCTCAGGCACTGCCCGGAGTCACGTCATCTGCATCCGCTGACCTCCTTTGACGTACTCACTCAACGCGTGCGACCTCATGTCGCACTATTGCCCGGTTCTGAGGCACGCTGAGTTTGCTAAGAGCCATCCGGACATCGCCAGCGCTCAGCACCCGCAAGGGCCTAGCGCCGATCGCGTCGAGCACCGGACCAGCAGGCCCTCGTAGAGGGTGCGCGTCCGGTCGGACGTGCCGTCTAGGCCCTCGCGCAGCCAGTCGTCAACTGCCTCGCGCACCGTGTAAGTGCTCGAGGACTTGACTCCGGAGTTCAGCTCCTGGTGCAGCGCCTGGAGCTTGGCGCGGACTTCCTGCTTGGTCTGCCGGAGACTTTCCGCCGGATGCGCTTCCCGTCCGGACCGTAGCCAAGCGAGATCGCACCCACGTAGCGGTTCCTCGCGGCGTCCAAGTAGATCCCGTCCTCGCCGAACCCTCGGCGCCGGACATTCGTCTCGGACATAGCGGGAGCTAACACTTTGGCTCCCAGTTTGGCTCCCAGCGGCACTCTCTTGGGAGCCACACCCCCTCTGACCTGCGCCCCGACCGCGACTCGAACGCGGGACCTACTGCTTAGGAGGCACTCCCGTGACTCGGCCTGGCGTCGCCTTGTATGGCTTGACGTGCCGCTTTACATATCCGGAAGCGCTAGACGTGGCCTGATGTAGCCCAGGATCTGGGATCGTTGGCTCCCCGTTAGGCTCCCCGGAATATCGTTCGGAACCTAATGTTCGAATGCTCAGGGTTGGACGCTATCGCGGCCCACCTGGCTGGTACCGCCGCAAGTGATCATGTTGTTAATCGATCGATTTCCACAATCACACTGTGTAATCTTCGCCGGTGAACGGCTCTGGAAAGCTTGAGCTGGGGCGCTGATAGGACAGACGGTCACTGCACGATTCCTTCTTGGTCGGCCTCAGCCGGGCAGCTCGGGGCTGTGTGGTGGGAAGATAACCAACGGTGGCGAAGGGGCTGGCTGAACCGGGTACAGGCGGGCGGACGTCGTGACGGTCATCGAGGTGGCGATCGGATCTGGGGGCGCCCGGGATGTTCCGGGTGGAGGTCGTGGCGTCCCCGACGGGGGAGGCGTCGGCGACAGTCGGAATGGATGCCGAGGCGCTGCTGGCGCGGCGCGGGCTGTTGCAGCAGGCGGTGCTGGCCTCGGCGGTGCCCAGCCGCCGGGTGCTGCCGGAGACCGAGCAGCCGCTGCGGGAGGTCGGCGAGCTGCTGTTCGCCGGGTTGCCGGGACCGGTGAGGTGGCCGGGCGGTACCGGGCCGCCGCGGCGGAGGCTGCCCTGCGCGGGGAAGGGCTGCGGGCACGCCGGAAACCGGCAATAGGCAGGCTGAACCGCTGGTCAGCGGTTTGCCGGGAGGCTATTGATGGCGGCCTTGGCGTCGTCGGCGGTGGGCAGACTGTAGCCGCGGGTGGTTTCGGCCCGGGCGTGTCCCATGAGCTCGGCGACCAGGACGAGGTCGTAGCCGTCGCGGATGAGCCTGGTGCCGAAGGTGTGGCGCAGTACGGGTGCCTGGCCCCCGGTCTCCCGTGTCTCGTGGCGGCTGGAGCAGGCCCGACCGGGAACGGACGTGGGCGCTGGTCTCGGCCCGCCTCGATCCGCTCGCTGATCGTCACCCGCCCAATCGTGCCAGCCGCGTTCGGGAAACTGGACGCCATAGCGGTGCTAACGGGTCCGTTGTTACCGGCACCCCGACTTCAGCGCGCCGAGGACGTCGGTGAACCAGAGCCGGACGTAGCGGATGTCCCGCTCCTCCAGCGTGCGCAGCACGAATTCTTCCTGCCTATCCACCGCTATCACCCTAGACGGCCCTGTTCCGCGCGGTTATGGCGCCGCGGATTCAGCAGGCCAGCACGGCTTGGATGCGCTGCGCGTCGGCGATCAGCTTCCGGGCCGTGGCAGCCCGGATGGTCTTCCCGGACTGGGCTTGCACCTCGCTGACGAAATCGCCCAGCGTACCGCAGGCGTCGGTGACGTCACCGGACGCCAGCTCCGACCGAGCCTGGGCCACCGTGTCGGCCAGGCTCGTGCCCGGTCCGACTCCTCGGACGGCCTTGGCCAGATCGGCGAGCTGGTCCGCCGCGCCGCGCGCCGTGACCGTGAACTCAGTCGATTGCGGGCTGTTCGAGTCGCCCGGGTCGGTAGCAGTACATGTGACCGTTGTCTGGCCGATCGGGAAACTCGCGCCGGGCGGGGGTGAACAGCTGACCGCGGGTGACGCTGCGTCATCGGGGTCCGTGGCGACAGGAACGACGTACGTAACCACTGCTCCGGCAGGGCTTGTCGCATCGACGGTGACCGGCTCGTGACTGGATATCTGGAGGTCGTTGTCGACGCCCCCGGACTGGAACGCGCCGATATCGATGCTGGCGGGGGGGCGTGGAGTCCCGTTGAAGTCTACGGACGGAGCGTCCACTGCCGATCCGGCGCCGATCGCCGGTGAGCCGGGCAGCAGCCGGAAGTTGTTCGCGCCGGAATTCACGAACAGGGGATCAGCCGACAGGTTGCCGTTCGTGCCCGTCTGGTCGGCGATGCCTTGATAGTTCTGCGTGTTGCCGAAGACCAGATTGTGATCCCAGGTCGGGCCGCTGCCGAAGTCGACCTCCAACCCGACGCCGTTGTCTACGACAATATTGTTGCGAACGATCTCGCCCGCCGACGGGACGCGTCCGTCGACGCGTACGCCTACCGAGTTCCGCACCATAGTGTTGTTGATGACGATCGGCGTGTTTCCCTCCGGGAGAGTCAAATTGATGGCCCGGCAGGGATTGTCGTGGAACACATTATTCTCGATCGCCGGTGACGAGCTGTTGACGAACGCGATGACGCCGGAGAGAAACTGGCTGTCGCAAGAATTGCCGGTGAACAGATCCTGCTTGATAACCGGGGACGCGCTGTTCCCACCGATCGCGGCGCCGAAACCGCCACTGCCCTGCTGATTTGACTGGAAGATATCGTGAGCAATGAGGGTGCCCGATCCGCTCACCGCCATGCCGGCGCCGAATGTAGCCGTACCGCCCGAAATGGTGAACCCGGCGATGCTCCCCGCAGGCCCGATCGTTACCGTGGTGCCTCCGGGAGCCACGATCGTTGTTTGCGACGCGCCACCCGTACTCTCGAGGCTTACCGCCTTGCCGTGAAAGTCAATGTTCTCTGGATACGTCCCTGGTGAGACATCGACCGTATCGCCGGACGACGCGGAATTGAGTGCCGCCTGGATCGTCGGAAATTCCCCGGGAACGGTAAGTGTTGCCGAAGCGAGGGCCTTCTCACCATTCAGGGATAGAAGCGCCGCGGCCAGACAGGCCGCCAAGATCCCGCAAAGCCAGCGCATCCTCATGTCCGCCTCCAGTCACTCGCAGCACCCCAGCCGATGACGCTCATTCACACAAGAGCACGAACCCGGACAGATGCTAGCAGACCTGTTCTGTGTTGGTCTTGCGAATCCCAGGGAGGCAAGTCTCGGGTCCGGACTGGGGGAACCGTTTCCGCTCGACAACAAAATTGCCCGGTGACCTGCTGGTCTTCCGTGCGTCAGGCAGCGTGCGTGTATTCGTTGATCAGTCCGCCCAGGACAGGTTTTCGGCCGATCTGCTGTGTGTCTATGCCGGTCCCGGTAGCGGTGAACCACCCGGTGAACCGCTCCGGGTCGACCTCGCCCGGCCCGGTGCCGGCGCCGAACTCGGCCGCGACCCCGCGCAGGATCCGGCCGTAGGTCCGGCGGGTGCTGGCCTGCCCGGCGCCGCCCAGGGTGGCCAGGTAAGCCTCGGCGGCCTGGCCGAGGGTGACGTCACCGGCGGCCGCGGCCAGGCGGCGGACCGTTCCCCATGCCCGGGACGTTATCAGAGGTAACGGTCATTCCCGGGTGCCCCGGCACCCGCCCCGCGGTGATCCGGCGTCCCGCCGGGACCTGGTGACACGCAGCCATGTCCCAGCCTGTCGAAGACGACTGGGTCCTCGACGAGGCCGAGGCCCTGCTCGACATGGACGGTCGGCGGGAGCGCCTGGACCTGGTCGTGGCCGACCTGCACAGCGGCACGGTCACGCCTGTCGGCCAGGCCGCCGCGCGCGACCGGATCGAGCAGCGCATCCGGGACCGCCGTACCCGGTGACGTGGCGCGCCAGCCCCGCACGCTCGCGTGGGAACCACGGGCGCTGGATGCGCTCGAGCAACTCGCCGGGTACATGCCCGCCGCGGCCCGCGACGCCCTCGACGCGATGGAGCGCATGGCGTCAACAGGGTTCAACTACGGGCGGCTGACCCGCAAGGGGATCCTCTGGTACTTCCCCACCCCAAGCTCGGCCTGTTCTACCTCGACGACGGCCGCACGCTGATCGTCGTCGACGTCGTCGACGCCCGCCGGCTCCGCAGGTTGCCGTAGCGGCTCCCAGGCGGTCGGCGAACGGGCGGGGAGCCCAAGGTGCCCTTTACGCTGCCAGCCTGTCCCGTTACGATGTGTTGCGCCGGGGTTCACGTCAGCAGTAGCAGGGAGCGCACCGCCATGTCGTGCCAGCCCCGGCCGCGTCATGCCCCCGCCGCGGGACGGTCCACCCCGGCCTCGCCACCAGGCCCCGCCCCCGCGGCGGCGGGGCGAAGCGCCACCCGGACGCCGGCGCCTCACTGACGCCTGGATCCTGTTCTGGACGATCGCGGCGATCGCCGCGACGATCGGCGGTGTCACCGTCATCACTGTGCTCTCGCCGTCAGTCTTACTTTCATCGCCAGGTCCTGGAATGGAGGCCGGTATGCGGAAAATCCTGCGGCGCGGCAAGGTGGGCGCGGCCGCCCTTACCGCTGTTGCTCTCGGCCTGGCCGCCGGATTCGTCCTGGGCATGAACTCCGGAGCGGGCGCGGCTGCGGCAGCTCCGCGCGTAGCGGCGGGCGGCATCGCCGCCGGCTACACCGCCGTCGACCCGCGCGACCCTGCCGCCGCGCGGCAGGTCTTCCTCGGGCAGCCGCTGAGCGGCAGCGCGCCCATCTTCCCCGGCGACCCCCCGTTCAGATGGCAGCTCTGGAACTGCGTCAACGCCCATCCCGGCATCCCCCGCTGCGCCCAGGGATCGGGCTACACCCTGGAGCAGATCCAGTCACTGGGCACGCACACCGGCACGCACATATCCGCGCCGTGCCACTTCCACGAGGGCGCGCCCTGCCTCAACCAGCTGCCCGAGAAATTCTTCGGGCTGCGCCCGCTGATCGTGATCAACGTCAAGCCGCTGATCGCTTCCCGCCACGGCAACGGCGACTTCTTCATCACCACCAGCTACATCCAGGACTGGCTGAAGACCAGCGGGTGCGGGGCGATCCCGCAGGACTCCTATGTCGTGCTGTACACCGGGCTGTCCGGCTTCTATCACCTCGGCAACCAGCGGGTCCCGGGGCTCTATAACGACTACTACGATGACGTCCCCGGCTTCGACGCCGCATCTACCAAGTGGCTCTGGCAGCACGGCGCTCTCGGCACCGGCGCGGACACCTTCGGCCCCGACGCCACCATGGACCAGGACTTCAGCTCCACCGACACGATCACCGGCCTGGGCGGCATCACCCTGGAGAACATGGGCCCGGGCCTGGCCCAGATGCGGGCCTGCGGCGACTGGATCGAGATCAACGGCCCGCGGCTGACCAGCACCTCCCAGGACCAGCTCGGCGGCAGTCTCGACTTCTCCGGCGCCTGGATGGGCATGGACGGCTGGACCCTGAAAACCTCGTAGCAACC
>Ga0105245_10006302_pt1 | contig 10444 bp, 7 predicted proteins | sample KBSM54metaG_FD_81523 | JGI IMG/M metagenome (GOLD analysis project Ga0105245, IMG submission 81523) | Miscanthus rhizosphere microbial communities from Kellogg Biological Station, Michigan, USA - KBS M5-4 metaG | ecosystem: Host-associated > Plants > Roots > Rhizosphere > Soil | place: Michigan...
CCGCTCACCGGGACGAGATCCAGCTCTCGACCAAGTTCGGCTACGTCCTCGACTCCGATCGCCAGCAGCATTCCGAGGGCGAGCGTCCCCAGCGCTGGGACGGCGCCTTCGTCCGCGAGGCCCTCGAGGGGAGCCTGCGCCGGCTCGGCACCGATCGCGTCGAGCTCTACCAGCTGCACAACCCGCGCATGGACGCGATCGACACGGACGACTGCTTCGCGACGCTCGAGGACCTGCGCTCCGAGGGCAAGATCCGCCAGTACGGCGTCGCCCTCGGCCCCGCGATCGGCTGGCGCGACGAGGGCCTGCGGGCCGTCGCCGCCCGCGACATCGCCTCGGTCCAGACCGTCTACAACCTGCTCGAGCAGGATCCTGGGCGAGACCTGATGGCGGCGGCCGCCGAGCACGGCGTCGGCGTCATGGCGCGGGTGCCGACCTCCTCAGGCCTGCTCGACGACAACCTGACCCCCGACACGACATTCGGCCCCGGCGACCACAGGCGCCATCGACCTCGGGAATGGCTCGTCGAGGGCCTCCAGAAGATCGACCGGATCCGTTTCCTGTGCGGGCCGGAGTCCGGCCGGACGATGGCCCAGGCGGCGCTGCGGTACATCCTCGCGCAGCCGCAGATGACCGTCGTGATCCCCACGATCACGAACGAGGCCGAGCTCCGCGAGTACGCGGGCGCGACCGACGTGCCGGACCTGAATGCGGAAGAGCTCGCCCGGGTGGGCGAGCTCTACGCGCGCAACTTCGACGTTCAGCCGGTCTCGGCTTAAGCGGCCGCTACAGCTGCTGCAGGCACTTCTGGATGTCGGCCTGCGACTTCGCCTGGGCGACGCAGTTCTGGTACGAGGAGCTGCTGCTGCCCCCGCCCGAGCTGCTGCCGCCGCCCGGAATGGGGAGCCCGCCCGTGCCGCCGACGCCCGGAACGCCGAGGCCCGGAATCCCGAGCGAGCCGAGGAGGTCGGCGATCGGCTTCGCGTTGGACGGCCCCGTGATCGTCTGCGCCTGGTTGACGTCGCTGAGCGTGAGCGAGAAGTTGAGGTTGATCTTCGAGACCGACGAGCCGGCGCTCGCGGGTGGGGCGATCGCCAGCGACACGGCCAGCTTGGTGAGGAGGTGGTTGTCGGCGTTCGAGTAGACATCGATCGACGCGGTCTGTACCGCGTCCGTCAGCTGCTTCAGCTGATCCGGGCTGATCTGCTGGGTGGCGCCGCTGGTCTGCTGGGAGACCTTCTGCAGGTCCGTCACGATCTTGCTCACGTCCGCGTCGCCGTGGATGTGGATCGTGCTGGTGCCGTCGATGTCGGTCGTTCCCTCGTTGCTCACGTTCGTGAGCCAGGTCTTCGGGTCGATCCCGAACTGGCTGAACCCGCTCGACGAGCCGTTCGCCTGGTTCTGCTTCGCGGCCTTCGCGTACGCCGTCGCGAACTGCTGGAAGGCTGCCGTGCCCAGCTCGTAAGCCTGGTTCTGGTACTCGACGTAGGCGTTGTCCTTGGTCGCGATCAGGGAGCCGTCGAAGCTGATGCTCGGCCCACCCTGCGACCCGCTGACGCTCACCGCGAGGTCGAGCTGGGGGAACGCGGTCGTGTTGCTGGGGTCCGTCTGGAACGGACCGGTGATCGTGGCGGAGAAGTTTCCCGACTGCTGTCCCTCTGCGGATCCGTCGATGCTCAAATCGAGCTTGCCGCTGGTGATCTTGGTCGGGTTGTTGAAGGTCTGGTCGAGGACCTGCTGTGGGTCCTCGCTGCTGCTGCTGCTCCCGCCTCCACAGCCGGCGACGATGGCGATGATGGGCAGTGCGATCGCCAGCACGGCGACTGTGGTTCGGATGCGCGTCAAGTGAAAATCCCCCTGGTCTCGTACTTCCGTGAGCCGGGCAGCGTACAGGACCGGCCTAAAGGGTTCGGCTTCTGAACCGCGTCCTGCCGATAGTCTCAGCCGTTCGTGGAGGCGCCCCGAATCATCCTTTACACGGGCAAGGGCGGCGTCGGCAAGACCAGCGTCGCCGCCGCCACGGCCCGCCGCTGTGCGTCCGCCGGCCTGCGAACCGTCGTCCTCTCGACGGACCCGGCGCACAGCCTCTCCGATTCGCTCGACGTCCCGCTGGGGGCCGAGCCGACTCCCGTCTGCGAGCGCCTGTGGGGCCAGGAGGTTCAGGCGCAGCGCGAGATGGAGGTCCACTGGGGCGCGGTGCAGAAGTGGCTGGGACAGGTGATCGCCGACCGTGGCGTGATGGACGTCGCCGCGGAGGAGCTGACGGTGCCGCCCGGGATGGACGAGCTCTTCAGCCTGCTCCAGATCAAGCGCCACCACCAGTCGGGCGAGTTCGACGCGGTGATCGTCGACTGCGCGCCGACCGGTGAGACGCTCCGTCTCCTCTCCTTCCCCGAGATCGCCCGCTGGTGGCTGGAGAAGGTGTTCCCGTGGGAGCGGCGGATGGTCGCCGCGGCGCGGCCGTGGGCGCGCACGCTGCTGGACTTGGAGCTGCCGAGCCAGGAGGTCTTCGCCGACGTCCACCGCCTGGTCGAGAACCTCATCGCGATGAACGAGATCCTCCGGGATCGCGCCACGGCGACCATCCGGTTGGTCATGAACCCGGACCGGATGGTGATCGTCGAGGCCCAGCGCACGTTCACCTACCTCAATCTCTACGGCTACCTCACGGACGCCGTGATCGTGAACCGAGTCTTCCCTGACGACGTCGACGGCTACTTCGGCGGCTGGCGAGAGCGCCAGCAGGAGCACCTCCGCCTGGTCGAGGGCGGCTTCGCCCCGGTCCCGGTGCTGACCGCCCGCTATTTCGACGAGGAGGTGATCGGCGAGCGCATGCTCGATCGCCTGGCGGGAGAGCTGTTCGCCGAGCACCGCCCCGAGGCCGTCCTCCATACCGAGCTGGCCCACGACGTCGTCAGCGGGAACGGCCGCACCGTCCTCCGGCTGCGAATGCCATTCGCGGAGCGCGGGGACGTGAGCCTGAAGAAGGTTGGCCCCGAGCTGGTCGTGACCGTGGGCCACGAGAAGCGAACTATCATCCTGCCCTCCGCCTTGGCGCGCCGCCGCCCTAGCGGTGCCAAGCTCGAGGGGGGCTCGCTGGAGGTGAGCTTCGAGGATGATCGATCGCCCAGAGCAGAGCCACAGCCCCTTCGACGAGACGCCTCGCGAGCGCCCGAGCCGGTCTGACTCGGAGCCCACGCACTCGTTCGAGTGCGTGGAGTGGTGCCCGATCTGCCGCACGGCCGACGTCCTGCGCGCGACGGCCCCTCCCGAGCTGCGCGACCAGTGGCAGGCGGTGCAGCGCGAGGCGCTCGTCACCACGCGCGCACTGATCGACAGCTACCTGGAGCGCCTCGACTCGGAGCCGGACCCGGGCCCACGGGTGCAGGACATTCCGATCGACTAGGCGATCGCCCGAAAAACGGCGGCACTCAGGGGAGGCGCCCGAGCGTCGAGAGTGGACTTGACCACTCGGAAGTGCGGCGGCGCTCGTACTGGCTGCCCTGGGTGCCTCCGGCCACGGTCGGTGCCACCGCGCCCGCCGGGAGGCTCGCCGATCCGCTTGCAGCGCGTGACGATTCTCACGTAACGTGCGTGGCGGCCACGTATCGTTCGTGACGTGGCTGGAGAGGCTTGCCCGAACTGCGGCACCGAGAATCCCTCGGGCGCCCGCTTCTGCATGTCCTGCGGAGCGCAGCTCGCGGCCAGGTGCCCCTCGTGCGGCGCCGAGAGCCCGCCCGGCGCCAAGTTCTGCATCGAGTGCGGCACTCCGCTGAGCGGTGCGGGCGCGGCCGCCAAGGCGGCACCGCCTTCGGCCCCCTCGGCCCCGCCCCAGGCGCCGGCGCAGCCGGGCGGCCAGGGCGCGCGGCTCTTCGGTGGCCAGATCTCCGCCGAGACCGGCGGCTGGGGGCCCGGTAGTAGCTCGCTGCCCGAGGAGCGGCGCAAGGCGACGGTGCTGTTCGCCGACCTCTCCGGCTACACGGCCGTCGCCGAGCGGCTCGACCCGGAGGCGGTGAAGTCGTTCGTCGACCGCGCGCTTCGCCGGCTTGGGCAGGAGGTCGTGCGCTACGGCGGGACGGTGGACAAGTACATCGGCGACAACGTCATGGCCGTGTTCGGTGCTCCGGTCGCCCACGAGGACGACCCCGAGCGTGCCGTCCGCGCCGGCCTCGCGATGCAGGCCGCGATGGAGGAGATCAACACGGATATCGAGGCCGCCACCGGCTCGCGCTTCTCCCTTCGCGTGGGCATCAACTCGGGTGAGGTCCTCGCCGGCCAGGTCGGCGACGGATACACGGTCATCGGCGACGTCGTGAACGTCGCCTCGCGGCTGCAGTCCGCGGCCCGGCCCGGCAGCGTCACCGTCGGCCGGACCACCCATCGGCTGACCCGCGGCCCGATCGAGTACGAGGAGCTCGAGCCCCTGACCCTGAAAGGGAAATCCGAGCCGGTGCCGGCATGGGAGGCCGTGCGGCTACTCGTCTCGGGCACCGCGGCTCGCGGCACCCGGACCGCCGCTCCGCTCATCGGCCGCGAGGACGAGTCCTCACTCCTCGTTTCGCTCTTCGACCGCGTCGTGCGCGAAGGGCGCCCAAACCTGGTCACGGTGATCGGCCAGGCAGGGGTCGGAAAGACGCGACTGCTGAGGGAGTTCGCCACGCAGCTCGCGGACCGCGAGCAACAGGCCGCCTTCCGGGTCGGGCACTGCCCGGCCTATGGCGCCGGGCTGGCGTACTGGGCGCTCGGCGAGATCATCCGCGGCCAGTTCGAGATCGTCGACACCGACGACTCTCAGCTGGCGTGGGCCAAGTTGCTCCACGGAATCGAGGGGAGCGGTGACAAGCTCGACACCGACGAGCCCGCCGAGCGCATCGCGGCCACCATCGCCCGGCCGCTCGGGATCGAACCCCCCGCCGATGTCGCGAGCGGAACGACCGGGGTGCACGACGCTGAGGACCCGCAGCAGATGCGCGACCGCCTCTTTTCCGCGGTCCGCTCGCTCGTCGAGGCCGCGAGTCGCCGCTGGCCCGTGGTGATCGCGATCGAGGACATCCACTGGGCGGACGAGGGAATGCTCGACCTCATCGACTACATGGCCCGCTGGATTCGTGGCCCGGTCCTGATCGTCTGCCTGGCGCGCGACGAGCTGCTCGAGCGCCGCCCGGGGTGGGGTGGCGGCCGGCGCAACTACACCACGATCGCGCTCGAGCCGCTGACGCCGGACCAGACGCGCGAGCTCGTGAGCGCCCTGCTCCCGAACGGCAACGGCAGCGCCGCCAATGGCAACGCGGACCTCGTCCCGCAGGTCGCCGAGCGGTCGGCGGGCAACCCCCTGTTCGTCGAGGAGATGATCAACCGCATCCGCGAGGAGGGGTCGCAGGACGTCCAGACCCTGCCCGAGTCCGTCCACGCCGTGCTCGCCGCGCGGCTCGACTCCCTCTCTGCCCCGGAGCGGCGGGTGCTTCAGCACGCGTCGGTCGTGGGCCAAACCTTCTGGGACGGCTCGCTGAGCGGGCTCGAGGACGAGGAGGGAATCCACCTCTCCGACGCGCTCGCCGCGCTCGAGGAAAAGGATCTCGTGGTCTCGAGCCCGGGAAGCCGGCTCGCCGGCGAGCACGAATACATCTTCAAGCACGTCCTGATTCGCGACGTCGCCTACTCGACCCTGCCGAAGGCTGTGAGGGCGCGGAAACACGCGCAGGTCGCAGGGTTCATCGAGGAGCGGGCTGCGGACCGGTCCGAGGGAGTCGTCGCGATGGTCGCGGACCACTATGGGCGCGCGGCGGCGCTCGGCGCCGACGCCGACGTCGGCGGGGCCGAGCTCCAGCAGATCAACGACAAAGCGCTCGCGGCGCTCGAGGCCGCCGGCGATGCCGCCGCGTCGCTGTATTCGAATCAGGAGGCGCTCGGTCATTACGAGACCGCGCTGTCGGTCGGCCGTGACTCCGACGGCGACGACCCTGCGGTGCGGGCGCGGATCGCCGAGAAGCTCGGCGACGTCGCCCTGCGGATGGGACGAGTGGACCAGGCCACCGAGGTCTGGGACGAGTGCCTCGACTACCACCGCCGCCAGGAGGACCTCGCGCGGGTCGGCGACCTCCACCGCAAGATCGGCGCCGCCCTTTGGCACAAGGGGGACCGCGAGGGCTCGATCGAGCACTACCAGAAGGGCATCGACCTCCTGAAGGACGGCCCCGCGTGCCTCGAGCTCGTCCGCCTCTACGAGGAGGCCGCCTCCCTCTACATGCACACCGGGGACAACATGCTCGCCATCTACGCGTCCGAGAAGGCGCTGCGCCTCGCCGAACGGCTCGGCGAGGCCGCCGCCGCGAGCCGGGCGCACGGGATCTTCGGGCGGGTGTTCGGCCGGATCGGCGATTCCGAGCGAGCGCGCCAGAACCTCGAGCGTTCCGTAGAGCTGGCCCGCGAGTCCGACCCCGGCGAGGCGGTCCGCGCCCTGCTCACTCTGGGCTACCATCTCGAGGTCTCGGAGGCCGACTACGAGGGTGCCGGCAAGGCCTACCGCGAGGCGCTCGAGCTCGCCGAGCAGACGGGGGACCTGCCGTCGAAGGTCGAGCTGCACGCCGCGCTCGCCCAGCTCGCCGCCCACAGCGGTAGTTGGGACGTCGTCGCCCGTGAGGCCGAGGCGTCGGGGAGCCTCGCCGAGCGCGAGGGCCTCACCGGAAAGCTCTGCTTCCCCTACATGATGCGCGGGATGCTCCGCTGGCGCGAGGGCGACTTCGATGCGGCGGCAAAGCAGCTCAGGCGCGCCGCCGACCTGGCCGAGCAGGTGGGGCGCTCGGAGGTTGCCTTCCAGTCCCTCTACTGGCTCTCGGCGGCGCTCCGGCAGCGCGGCGATCACGCCGAGGCCGACACCGAGATCGCCAAGGCGCTCGATCTGTGCGAGCGCGCGGGCCTCGTGGCACAGTCGATCGAGGCGATCTCGGCGCGGGCGGTGAACCTTGCGGTCGCCGGCCGGCTGGACGCGGCCCGCGAGGCCGCGGACGAGGCCGAGCGCCTCGCCGACAGGCTGCGCTACCCGGTGGGCAAGGCAGCCAGCCTCGAGGCGCGCGGGGCGGCGGCGGAGGATGCCGCGGTAGCGAGCGCCGCGCTGCTCGAGGCCGAGGCGGCCTGGCAGGAGCTCGGGCGCCCGCTCGACGCGGCGCGCTGCGAGTACCTCCGCGGCCGCCTCCTCCGCGATGCCGATCCCGAGGAGGCGCGGCGCGCGCTCGAGGCGGCCGCCACCGCCGCCGAGGAATACGGCGTCGGCCACCTGGCGTCGCTCGCGCGCGACCTCATCCCTGCCTAACCGGAAACCGCACCAGCGAGTTTCGGGGCCTGACGGTCCCTCACTTAACATCTCCGGCATGCCGTATCTGGAGCGTCCGGGGGCCGTGAAGATCCACTGGGAGGAGCGAGGGTCTGGCCCACTCGTCGTCCTGGCTCCCTACGCCAACGCCCACCCGTCCGTGTACGACCCGCTCGAGACCGAGCTCACGAGCGATCACCGCATCGTCCGCTTCGACGACCGCGGCATGGGCCAATCCACGCGCACCGGCCCATTCGACATGGAGACCGGCGCCGGTGACCTCGCGGCCGTAATCGATGAGGCCGGCGGGCCGGCGGTCGTGATCACGCTCACCGATGCCGTGCATCGCGCCGCCCGGGTGGCGGTGCGGCGACCGGACCTCGTCGAAGCCCTGGTCGCCCCCGGCGGGACACCAGCGGGACGTGCCCGCCTCGAGGGCTCGGAGGCGATGGTCGCATCGGACTCGGTGGTCGACGCGTTCATGAGCATGGGCGAAACGGACTACCGCGGCGCTCTGCGGTCAGTGATGACGGCGGCGAATCCGCAGATGACCGACGACGAGGTTCGCGAGCGCGTGAAGGCGCAGATCGAGTACCAGCCGCAGGAGACCGTCGTCGCGCGCTGGCGGGCCTGGGTGGACGACGACGCAACCGACGAGGGCCGGGAGATGGGCGACCGCCTCTGGATCCTCTACGACGAGCACATGAGCGGCGGCTGGTTCCCGGCCGGCGAGGAGGCTCGCCGGATCTCGAATCGCCTCTTCCCCGAGGCGCACGTCGAGGAGGTGGCCGACGGCATGATCAGCCGACCCGATCTGTTCGGAAGCGTCGTGCGGCGAATCACCTCCAAGGCGCGCTCGACCGCCTGACGGACATGCCCAACCTTTCGCGGCCCGGCGATGTCGAGCTCCACTTCGAGGAGCGGGGCGACGGTCCGCTCGTGGTGCTCGCCCCTTACTGGTCGGGGCAGCCCGACGTGTACGAGGGATTCCTCTCGGACCTCTCGCGGGACCACAGCATCGTTACGTGGGATGCGCGAGGGACGGGCGAATCGACTCACGAGGGCCCGTACGACCTCGAGACCGACTCCTCGGACCTCGAGGCGGTGCTCGAGCACCTCGGCGCGGCGGCGGTAGTGATTGCCGTCGCCAACGGCTGCAACGCCGCCACCCACGTCGCCGCGCGGAGAGGAGACCTGATCGCCACGGTGCTGGCGTTCGGCGCGGGGCCGTTCTCGCTGAGTGACTTCGAGGGAAGCGAGGCGATGCTCTCCTCCGAGGGCGTCGTGACCGCGTTCCTCGAGATGCTCGAGCGCGACTACCGGGGCGCCCTTCGCACCGTGTTCAGCTCCACGAACGCTCAGATGTCCGAGGACGAGCTCCGCGAGCGGATCAGCTCCCAGATCTCTTACTGCCCGCAGGACGCGGCGGTCGCACGGGTGCGTGCCTGGGCCGCGGACGACCCGAGGGAGGCCGCGGCGGCCCTCGGTGGCCGCCTGCGGATCTTCTCCTCGGACGGAGTCGCCGGGACGTGGCTGCCGCCCCTGGCGGAGCGACGGGAGATCATGGCTCGTGTCACACCTGAAGCTCAGGTGGAGGAGATCGCCGACGAGGAGGGGCCGATCTCACGGCCCGATCTCGTCGCCTCGCGGATACGCGAGCTGGTCGCGGCCGCCCCAGAGTTTGTTAGTGAGGGGCTTTAGCCCCGAAACTGGCAGGTGCCGTTGCCGTTGGTGTTTCTCCAAAGAGAAGCGGGACGCTCGCCCGGCGTCCCGCTTCCGCATGGAGGTGCCCTGCGGGGTCACGTTGGGTGACCCCGCAGCATTTGGATGTGCACCCCTGTCTTCGGCCCGAGGCGGCGCGGGCTACAGGGCCTCGACCCGGATCTGGACGCCTGTCCGAGCTAGAGCCCCGCCGCGCGGGCGATGATGCGGTCGCGAAGGCGGTCGGGCAGGAGCCTGCGCATCAGCAGCGTCATACGGGCGTCGGCGCCCACCAGGTACCTCGTCTTCGGCCTCGTGGCCGTTAGGGCGTGGCCGATGGCCTCCGCGACCTTCTCCGGTGGCACCCCACGGGCGCCGATCTTCTCCAGCACCGTGCCCATCCTGGCCACCTTCTCGCCGTAGAGCCGATCGTCCTCCGGCGTCAGACGGTCCTTGATCGCGTCTGCGCTGTCCTTGCCCTTGTCCCAGATCGGTGTCGCCACCGAGCCGGGCTCGACCAGCGAGACGTCCACGCCGAACTGCCGCAGCTCCTGGCGAAGCGAGTCGCCGACCGCCTCGATGCCGAACTTCGACGCGTGGTAGGGCGACATGTACGGGTTCGCGTTCAGGCCGCCGATCGAGCTGAGGAAAACCACCCGCCCCCGCGCCTTGCGCACGGCCGGCAGAAACGCCTGCGTGACCGCGACCTGCCCGATCAGGTTGACCTCGATCTGATCTCGGAACTCGTTGATCGGAATCAGCTCGAGCGGCCCGCCGACGCCGACCCCGGCGTTGTTGACCAGCCCAGCAAGCCCACCGGGGCTGCCGTCGGTCACCGTGTGGACGGCGGCGTCAATCTGCTCCGGCTCGGTGACGTCGAGGATCAGCGGCCGGACCCGCTCGGAGCCGGCGCCCCGCAGCGCCTCGGCATCGGCGTCCTTGCGGACGCCGGCGAACACCGTGAACCCGAGCCGGTCGAGGTGCAGGACGCACGCCCTGCCGATCCCGGTCGAGCTACCGGTGACGAGGACGGCGCCGCGCAGTCCATCAGGCATGCGCGCAGCATAGGCGGCGAGGCGTGACACAACTGGCACCCAGGGCAACTGCCCGCGGCCGGCCGGCGATCTCGTCGGTTGCCGACACTGGGTTTGTTCCCGGATCGGAAACAAAGTGCAGTCTCGGTACCGGACTACCTCCCTGGGTGCGCCGTTGTCCCGAACCGCCCTACGACCCGTCCGGGATCGTGAACATCGACTGGATCTGGGCGGAGAACATCAGGTCGCCCTCGATCTTCAGCTTGCCGCTCATGAACATCATCGGTCCGCTGGCGTTGCCGGAGACGAGCTTCAGGAAGTTGACCCCGTCCATCTTCAGCGTCACGCGCGGCTCGGAGGTCGGGTTCGAGCTCGTGGAGCACGTGCCGTCGGCGACGAC
>Ga0105245_10006306_pt1 | contig 10439 bp, 11 predicted proteins | sample KBSM54metaG_FD_81523 | JGI IMG/M metagenome (GOLD analysis project Ga0105245, IMG submission 81523) | Miscanthus rhizosphere microbial communities from Kellogg Biological Station, Michigan, USA - KBS M5-4 metaG | ecosystem: Host-associated > Plants > Roots > Rhizosphere > Soil | place...
CCTCGCTTCGAGAGCGCGGCAGGCCTATCGTTCGCGTCAACCTCGAGGAGGTCGCATGAAGCTCGGCATGGTCGGTCTCGGCCGCATGGGCGGCAACATGGCGAAGCGGCTGGAGAATGACGGCCACGTCGTCCAGTCCTATGCGCGAAGCGGCGGGGGCACGGCGGGCTCCCTCGAAGAGCTCGTGGGCCAACTCGAGCCGCGCCGCGCCGTCTGGCTCATGATCCCGGCGGGCGACCCGACCGAGCAGGCCGTCCAGGAGATGCTCGGGCTCCTCGATGAAGGAGACGTCATCGTCGACGGCGGGAATTCGAACTTCAGGGACTCCCAGCGGCGCGCCGGCCTCGCGGCCGAGAAGCGCATCGGCTACATCGACGCCGGAGTCTCCGGTGGAATCTGGGGCCTCGCCAACGGCTACTGCCTGATGGTCGGCGGGGAAGACGGCGCCGTCGGCTTCCTCGAGCCTGCCTTCAAGACGCTGGCGCCCGACGACGGCTACGCACACGTCGGCCCCTCCGGCGCGGGCCACTTCGTGAAGATGGTGCACAACGGGATCGAGTACGGGCTCATGCAGGCCTACGCCGAGGGCTTCGACGTCATGAGCTCGTCCGAGTTCAACCTCGACCTCCACGAGATCGCCGGCATCTGGCGCTACGGCTCGGTCGTGCGCAGCTGGCTGCTCGAGCTCCTGTATGCGGCACTCGAGGCGGAGGGCAACGATCTGAAGCACATCGCCGGCTACGTCGAGGACTCGGGGGAAGGACGCTGGACCGTCTTCGAGGCGATCAACGAGAGCGTTCCCGCCCCGGTGATCAGCGCGGCCCTCTTCGCCCGCTTCGCTTCGCGCGAGGACGAGTCGTTCGCCGCCAAGATCAACGCTGCGCTCCGCAACCAGTTCGGCGGCCACGCGGTGAAGAGCGAATGAGCATCTCGGAGCGAGTCGAGACGCCGAACCCGCTCGAAGAGGGGCTGCGCCGAAGGCGCACGCCCGAGCCGTGTGCGCTGACGATCTTCGGCGCCTCCGGCGACCTGACGCAGCGCAAGCTCTTCCCCGCGCTCTACGCGCTCGCGGTCCGCGACCTGCTGCCGCCGAAGTTCGGCGTCGTCGGCGTGGCCCGCACCGAGATGACCGACGAGGCGTTCCGGGAGAAGATGAAGCAGGCGATCCAGGACCACGCGCGCGACGAGTTCCGCCAGGACGTCTGGGACGAGTTCGCCGAGTCGATCCGCTACGTGGCGACCGACTTCGCCGACGAGGGCGGCGAGGAGCACGTCGTCCAGTGCCTGAACCAGCTCGACGAGAAGTTCGGCACGGCCTCCAACCGCATCTACTACCTCGCCGTGCCGCCCTCGGCGATCGAGACGATCGTCGTCGAGATGGGGAAGCGCCGTGCGGCCGAGGGCTGGACGCGCGTGATCGTAGAGAAGCCGTTCGGGTACGACCTCGACACCGCCCGGCACCTCAACGAGGTCATCCACGAGCACTTCGCCGAGGAGGAGATCTTCCGGATCGACCACTACCTCGGCAAGGAGACCGTCCAGAACATGCTGGTGCTCCGCTTCGCGAACGGCATCTTCGAGCCGATCTGGAACCGCCAGTTCATCGATCACGTGCAGATCACGGTGGCCGAGTCGCTCGGGATCGAAGGCCGCGCGGACTACTACGAGGGCGCCGGCGCCGTGCGCGACATCGTCCAGAATCACCTCCTGCAGCTCGTCGCTCTCACCGCCATGGAGCCCCCGATCGACTTCACAGCCGAATCGGTCCGAAACGAGAAGGTCAAGGTCCTGAAAGCGCTACACACGCCCGGGCCGAAGCACGTTGCGCGTGGCCAGTACGGGCTCGGCTACATCGAGGGAGAGGAGGTCCCTGGGTATCGCGAGGAACCCGGGGTCGCGCCCGACTCGATGACCGAGACGTTCGTCGCCGCGAAGCTCTACGTCGACAACTGGCGCTGGGCGGACACGCCGTTCTACATCCGCACAGGCAAGCGCCTCCCCCGCCGGGAGACGACGATCGCGATTCAGTTCAAGCGAGCGCCGCATCCGCCTTTCGAGCTCGACTCGGACGACGCACTGCGTCCCAACGTCCTGCTCGTCCACATCCAGCCGGACGAGGGCGTCTCGCTTGCGATCGGCGCGAAGGTGCCCGGCCAAGGCATGTCCATCCGCACGGTGCACATGGACTTCCTTTACGGCGGCGCCTTCCGCACGGGCCTCCCCGAGGCCTACGAGCGGCTGATCCTCGACTGCATGCTGGGCGACGCGACGCTCTTCACCCGCGCCGACGAGGTGGAGGAGCAGTGGGCGCTCGTGGACTCGATGGTGGCCCCCTGGAAGCGCGACCGGCCGAATTTCCCCAACTACGCGGCCGGGGCCTGGGGGCCGGTCTCCGCCGACGAGCTCATCCACCGGGACGGGCGCTCGTGGAGGCGGCATTGAACGAGAACATCACCATTCGCCAGATCGAAGAGGAGCTCGGGCGCCTCAGGCACGCGGCCGCCGCGCCGGGCAGCGCGCCGAACCTGCGCACGAGCGTCATGACGCACCTCGCCTGGGTGCCGGAGCGGTGGGTGGACGCTGCGACGGACACGCTTGCGGGAATGGGAGAGCGCCATCCGTCGCGCACGATCCTCCTCGTCCCGCGCCCAGACGACCCCCGCGACGCGCTCGACGGCGAGGTCGACCTGCGCTGCTTCGTGCGCGCCGGGGAGCAGGGACAGGTGTGCTCGGAGGTCATCTCGCTCCAGCTCTGCGGCCCGCGGGCGAAGGCTCCTGCCAGCGTGGCGATGCCGCTGCTCATCCCCGACCTTCCGGTCTTCCTGCGCTGGCGCGGCGAACCGTGGTTCGGCGACCCGGCGCTCGACCAGCTGAGCGAGGTCGCCGACCGGCTCGTTCTCGACTCGGACGAATGGAGCGACTGCGACGGGACGTTTGCCCGCCTGCCCGAGATCTTCGACCGCATCGGAGTCTCCGACATCGCCTGGGCGAAGGTGCAGCCGTGGCGGGAGGCATGCGCGTCTCTCTGGCCCGACATCGCCGACGCGGACGCGATCCGCGTCGCGGGGCCGCGCGGCGAGACACTTCTCCTCTGGGGCTGGCTGCAGGCGCGCTTGCGCAGAGAGCTCGAGCTCGAGCACGAGCCCGCCGGCGAGGTCGAGCTCGTCGCCGTCGACGGAGAAGAGGTTCCCGCCCCGAGGGCCAAGCGCCGGTCGTCCAGCGACCTGCTCTCCGACCAGCTCGAGATCTTCAGCCGCGACCGGATCTACGAAGAGGCCGTCCGCGGGCTGTCCGCGGTGCCCGCATAAGGATCAGGGCCCTGGAGGGCGGCTTCTAGCGCGAGTCCCGCGCCGAGAATGAGCGCATCTTGGCCGCCCGCCGCCACGAGGGACACGGAAGCCGGGAGGCCGGCCTCGGCTTCGCCGCAGGGAAGTGCCAGGGCCGGCCAGCCGAGGACGCTGAAAGGCTCCGTGAAGCGGAGCACGCTCGGCCGCAGCTCCCGCTCGGACAGGGATCGGGAGGGCGCCACCGTCCCGATCGTCGGCACGACGAGGAGGTCGAAGCCGTCGAGCGCCCCGACGGCTTCGGTCTCGTAGCGGCCACGCGCAGAAACGCTCTTCTCGTATTCCTGATCCGTCACTTCGAGCGCCCGCTCGACCTTCCAGCGGACGTTCGCGCCGTAGAGCTCCGCGTTCCGGGCGAAAAGGTCGCGGTGCACGTCTGCAACCTCATGCTGGAACGACGCGTCGATGTTCGCCGGCATGAGCGGAAACGAGATCTCCTCGCTTCGCCCGAAGAGGGCCGTAGCTTTCCGGACGCGCGCCGCGACACCCGGGTCGGCGTCGTCGACCCACGCGACCGCTACGCGAAGATCCTCGAGGTCGACCGATCTCGAGGGCAGCCCCGGGTCGAGCGCCTTCATCATCGCCAGCAAGCCACCAACGTCCCTGGCCATCGGCCCGGCGGCGTCGAACGAGGGAGCGAGCGGCCAGCAGCCGTCCAGGGGCACGAGCCCGTGGGTCGGCTTGAACCCGACGACCCCGCAGCAGGCGGCCGGGATACGGATGGAGCCAGCCGAGTCCGTTCCCAGGGCCGCGTCGCAGAGCCCCGCCGCAAGTGCGGCCGCGGAACCTCCGCTCGACCCGCCTGGATAGCGGTCCGCGGCGAGCGGATTGCCGACATCTCCGAAGTGCTCGTTCTCGGACGTGATGCCGTACGCGAACTCGTGCAGGTTCGTCTTTCCGACGACCGAGTAGCCCGCGCCTTCGAGAAGCACGACCGCCGTCGCCGTCCGGTCGGGCACGTGCCCGGCGAAGATCGCCGACCCGTAGGTCGTCCGGAGGCCCGCCGTGTCGAACAGGTCTTTGACGCCGAGGCGGATCCCGTCTCCGGGCCGCTCGACCTCGGTGATGAACGCGTTCAGGCCCGTCTCAGTACGCGGCGTGCCAGATCTCGGCGACGATGATCGAGCCGGCGAAGAGGACGACAACGAGACCGAAGAGCAGGAGGCCGAGCCTGAGGTTCTTGCGCGAGAGCTCGGGATCCATCAGAAGAGAATCGGGTCGAGGGCCATGGCAACGAAGAGCAGCGCCAGGTAGGCGAGCGAGAAGGAGAAGAGCCGCCGCGCGTTCGCCGGGGTCGTGTTCCTCCGGAGGACGACTGCGAGGGCCACGAACGCAAGCCCGAGCGCGAGGGCCGAGACGAGGTAGAAGACGCCGAGCGTGTTCGACAGGAACGGCAGAAGCGAGATGCCGAGCAAGACGAGCGAGTAGGAGACGATCGAGCGCGCAGTCTGGGCCTCGCCCTTCACCACCGGCAGCATCGGTACGCGCGCCGCCTCGTAGTCACGGCGGATGAGGAGCGCGAGCGCCCAGAAGTGCGGCGGCGTCCAGAAGAAGACGATCAGGAACAGCCAGAGCGCCGGCAGGGTCAGGTTCCCGGTGGCCGCAGCCCAGCCGACGAGCGGAGGGACGGCGCCGGCCGCGCCGCCGATGACGATGTTCTGCGGCGTCGAGCGCTTCAGCCAGCGGGTGTAGACGATGACGTAGAAGAGCCCTCCGGCCAGTGCCAGCACGGCTGCGAGGACGTTGACGAAGCTCGCGAGGACGACGAAGGAGAGGGCCGAGAGGGCAAGGCCGAACTCGAGTGCCCGCTCGACCGGGACGCGGCCTGTCGCCACCGGGCGCTTGTCAGTGCGCCGCATGTGCACGTCGATGTCGCGGTCGAGGACGTGGTTCAGCGCGCTTGCTCCGCCGCAGGCGAGCGCGAGCCCCGCCATCGTCGCCGCGAACAGGCCGGCGGGCGGCACTCCCTCGGCGCCCACGAACATGCCGCCCGCGGCGGTGAGGAGGAGGAGCACCATGATGCGCGGCTTGGTGAGCGTGAGGTAGTCCCGCCACGAGCCGCGGGGAACAGGCTGTCCGCCCCGGGCGCAGATGGCAGCCGCCACGGCCGCAGCGACGAGGGCTGCTGCGCCGAGACTGAGATGGACAGCGGTCGGAGCGCCGACCAGGGCCGAGAGGCCGGCGAGGGCGAACAGGACGAACGACGAGCCCGACGCGACCACGAGCGTGCGCCGGTTGCTGTGAGCCAGGCGGGCGCACAGCACGACGGCCGCGAGCAGGACGAGCGTGATGTTCGCGACGACGTCGTGGGCGAGGCCCCATTCGCCGGTCGCGACGACCGCGGCCACGCCGGCCGTCGAGGCGATCGCGAGGAGGCGGAGCCAGGGCCCGGGCGTCATGTTCCACGCTCCTGCAAGCGCAGGCGCAGGTCGCGCAGCGGTCGCGCGCTCGTCACGTAGGGCACGCGGTCGAAGTTGTGCGGGGCCGGCGGAGAGTCGGCGTACCACTCGAGCGTGTCCGCGCCCCACGGGTCGGGGCCGACGCGGCGGCCGGTGCGCCACCTGGTGACTGCATTCCAGAGGAAGACGAGCATGGCCACGCCCATGAGGAGAGCTCCGATCGACGAGACGACGTTGTACCACTCGAAGATCCCACCCTGGGTGTACGTGTAGATCCGCCGCTGCATGCCCATGAGGCCCAGTAGGTGCTGGGGCAGGAAGGCGAGGTTGAAGCCCAGGAAGAGCAGCCAGAAATGGATCTGCGCAAGGCGCTCGTTGTACATTCGCCCGGTGATCTTCGGGAACCAGTAGTAGACGCCCGAGAAGACTCCGAAGACGGTGCCGCCGAAGAGCACGTAGTGCATGTGCGCGACGACGAAGTACGAGTCTTGCGCCTGGTAGTCGAAGGGGAAGACGGCGAGCATGATTCCGGTCAGGCCGCCGATCGTGAAGAGGCCGATGAAGCCGAGCGCGAACATGAGCGGCGCCCGGAAGATCAGATGACCGCGCCAGAGAGTCGCGAGCCAGTTGAAGATCTTGACCGAGGTCGGGACGGCGACGGCGAGGGACGTGGCCGCGAAGAACGCCTGCAGGTAGGTCGGCATCCCGACCGTGAACATGTGGTGCGCCCAGACCAGCATGCTCGCGAAGGCGATTCCGATCGTCGAGAACGCGACCGCCTTGTAGCCGAAAATCGGCTTGCGGGAGAAGACGGGGATGACCTCCGAGATGATCCCCATCGCGGGTAGGACCATGATGTACACCTCGGGGTGCCCGAAGAACCAGAACATGTGCTGCCAGAGGATCGGGCCGCCGTTCTCCGGCGCGAAGAAGGTCGTCCCCGCCTGGCGGTCGAGGAGCAGTAGCGTCGCGGCCGCGGCGATCGTCGGAAGGACGAGGACCAGGAGGACTGAGTACGCCTCGATCGCCCACGTGAAGAGCGGGATGCGCATCCAGGTCATCCCGGGCGCGCGCATGTTGTGGATCGTGACCAGGAAGTTGATCGAGCTGAGGATCGAGGAGATGCCCGTCAGGTGAACTCCGAGGATCCAGAGGTCCTGGCCGTGCCCGGGGCTGAACTGCTCCGACGAGCAGGGCGTGTACGACGTCCACCCGCACTGGGCGCCGCCCTGGTCGGCGAGGAAGCTCGAGAGCAGAACGAGCCCGCCGAGCAAAAAGAGCCAGTAGGACGCCGCGTTCAGGCGCGGGAACGCCATGTCCTTCGCCCCGATCATGAGCGGCACGAGGTAGTTGCCGAACCCCGCGAGCACCGGCACGACGAAGAGGAAGACCATCGCCGTCCCGTGCATCGTCACGACCTCGTTGTAGGCGCCCTTCGTCAGGAAGCCGGCGTTCGAGTGCGAGAGCTGGATTCGCATGAGGAGCGCCATCACCCCGGCCGCGCCGAAGAACAAGAAGGACGTGACGATGTAGAGGATCCCGATCCGCTTGTGGTCCACCGTCGTGAGCCAGCTCGTGACCGAGCCTTCCTTCCAGGTCGGCGCGAGCGCTTCGCTCCGCGTCGCCACTAGCCGCCCCCTCCCGTCGTGGTCGGGGCGGGCGCGGTCGAAAGCGTCTCCGACGACTTGATGTAGGCCATGAGCGCCTCGAACTGCCTGGGAGGCCACCCGCGTCCCACGGGCGGCATGTAGTAGTCGAACTGCGAGGTGTTCTGGCCGTTGAGCAGCAGCGTGCGAAGACCTTCGGGGTTCGTCAGCGTTCCATTCCCCGCGATCGAGGGCCCAACGTCACCTTGTCCGTCCAGCCCGTGACAGGTGGCGCAGGCGCCTTCCCAGGTCGCCTTCCCGAGCGCGAGCGGCTCCTGCTGCGCGGCGAGGGCCGACTCGTAGCCGTCCCGGTCCATCACGGTGACCGTGGTCGGCATGAACGCGTGCTGGACGCCGCAGAGCTCGGCGCACTTTCCCTCGAAGTCGCCGGTCGACTCGGGGACGAAGCGCAGGGTGTTGATGCGGCCGGGGATGGCGTCCATCTTCCCCGTCAGCGCCGGCACCCACCAGCTGTGGATCACGTCCATGCCGGTGAGCCGGAGCTCGACGGGCTCGTCGACCGGGAGGTAGAGGGTGTTCACCGTGATCTCGCCGTTCGGGTAGCGGTACTCCCAGTAGAACTGGTGCGCCTCGACACCGACCGTCAGGTGTTCCTCGTCGGCGACTGCCTGTGCCTGCACCGCGGGGATCTGGGTGAAGGTGAAGATGGCGAGCGCGGCGAGGATGATCGCGGGAATCGCCGTCCAGATGATCTCGAGCCGGGTGTTGCCGTGGATCTGCGGCCCCTCCGCGCTCTCGGGTGTATCGCGCCGGCGCCGAAAGCGCACGATGAAGAGGATGAGCGCCGTCTCGACGAGGACGAAGACGATCCCGCACAGGCCGAGGACGATCCAGTAGAGGCGGGAAATCGCCTCGCCACTCGGAGTCTCGGGGCTGGGTGGTCCGATACCTCCGGGAGCCGCGAAGATCGGACCCGCACCCGAAAGTGCGAGGACCAAGGCGACCGGAACCGCGGCGGTGAGCTTCGCAGCCATGAAGCGTCGGCATTCTAGTGCGCACGATCCCCCGGATGGGGGAGTTGCGTTTCACCCTTTTTGTGGTTCAGTTCAGAACACGGACATACCTCGTTCGAGGTGCTTCGCCGGGAGTCGGAAGTAGGGTTTGGGAGGGTTTCGCGCGCCGTGGAGGGGCGCGGTCTAGGCTTCAGCCCCAGTGGATGAAGCCTGGATCGTGCCCCTTCCGTCTGCTGTGCAAGAGCCGTTCGAGGTGTTTGTGAACGGGGTGCGCCAGGAGCGCGGGCAGGACTACGAGGTGCGCGGCCGCGAGCTTCTCTTCGACAAGGCGCTTGCGAAGGAGGGGCGGCTCGGGCCGATCCGCTGGCTCTCCATCTTCCTCGGCATCGCCGGCACCTACCGCAAAAACGACAGCGTCGATGTGGTCTACGAGAGCGCCGGCCAGCGGAGAGTGGCCTCCGCTTTGCCGATCATTCCTCCGAAGGCAGAGCCGTCCCGCCCACGCACGTAGCGCAGAGCTCGATGCCGCGGACGCGTGCGAGCAGCTTGTAGATCTCGCAGCCCGCGCAGATGCCTGTCGCCGCCGCGGCGAGCGCGAGGCCCGCGACGAGGAGGCCGAGCGTCCAGCCGACGACGTCGTAGCCGAGGGCGAGCGCGAGCGACGCGGCGCCGAGGAAGGCGACGCCGATCTTGTTCGCGAAACGCGGCGGCCGCGAGTCCTCGACCGGGCCTTCGCCGACTCGGGGCTGGACGAGCTCGAAGTAGGCGACGCAGGGAAGGCACCAGCGTCGTCCGAGAGTGAGCCCGATCGCGAGCTGGGCCGCGAGGATGGCGAGCAACGGCCACCAGCCGGTCAGGAAGGCCACCAGCGCCAGGGACCCGATCACTGCCTGGTTGAAGCGCGGCGCGTTCGCGTCGATGACGTCGAGGTCGCGATACGGGTCGGCCGAGCGTGGTTGCTTCATTTAGGAAAGCTTACTCTCATCCGCATGGTCGGGCCATTACGGTGCGCGACGTGAGGCCGCAGATCTTTCTCACGAGACACGTGCCCGACCCCGTGCTCGCGCGCCTCCAGGCATCGTTCGACGTCTCGGACGAGGTCGGAAGCTCGGCCGGACTCGTCACCATCCCTGCCGACGTCGTCGACGCCGAGCTCTTCGACGCGGCCGGCCCGCGCCTCCGGATCGTCGCCAACTTTGGCGTCGGCTACGACAGCGTCGACGTGAAGGAGGCGACACGTCGCGGCATCGTCGTCGCGAACACCCCGGATGTCCTCACGGAGGCGACCGCGGAGCTCACGATCGCCATCCTGCTCGCGCTGCTCCGGCGCGTCGCGGAGGGGGATCGCCTCGTTCGCAGGCGGGAGGCCTGGGCGCTCGCTCCGACGTTCATGCTCGGCGAGGGCCTGGCGGGAAAGACGCTCGGGATCGTCGGACTCGGCCGGATCGGAAGGGAGGTGGCGCACCTCGCGGAGGCGTTCGGGATGCGCGTCGTCCACACCCGCGGCGAGGGACCGTACGAGGAGTTGCCGCTCGACGAGCTCCTTGCGGAGGCGGACGTCGTCAGCCTCCATGTGCCGCTCTCGCCTCAGACTCGACACCTCATCGGTGCGCGGGAGCTCGCGCTCATGCGCTCGAGCGCGGTCCTCGTCAACGTGTCGCGAGGGCCGGTCGTCGACGAGTCGGCGCTCGTCGAGGCGCTCACGGCAGGTCGGATCGCCGGGGCTGCGCTCGACGTCTACGAACGGGAGCCGGAAGTCAGCGCCGGCCTGCTCGGTCTCGAGAACGTCGTGCTCTCGCCGCATCTCGGGAGCTCGACGCACGCCGCCCGCGAGGCGATGGGGATGCTCTGCGCGGACGCGCTCGAGGCGGTTCTGCTCCGAAACGAGCTGCCCGCGAACGCGGTCAACCCGGAGGTCTGGGATGCCGAATGACGAACCGAGGAGCGGACACCCCCAGTCGCTATCCTCACAAGAGAGAACCGAGTGTCCCAGCAGCAGTTCGAAGACCTCAATTCAGGCTTCATCCAGGAGCTTTTCGAGCAGTACCTGAGAGCGCCCGAGTCGGTCGACCCGGC
>Ga0105245_10006310_pt1 | contig 10437 bp, 11 predicted proteins | sample KBSM54metaG_FD_81523 | JGI IMG/M metagenome (GOLD analysis project Ga0105245, IMG submission 81523) | Miscanthus rhizosphere microbial communities from Kellogg Biological Station, Michigan, USA - KBS M5-4 metaG | ecosystem: Host-associated > Plants > Roots > Rhizosphere > Soil | place...
GCCGCGGCCAAAATACGGCGAGATGCTCATGTAAATCACGTAATCGCCCACGACATTGGAATGCATGCGTCCCCAGCCGGTCCACTTGGGATTGATGTGGAAGTGGCCGCCCATAAAGAACGCCCACGGGGTAAAGACCGCGTCTATGGCCAGGAATAATACGCCCGCCAGCGCAAAAAAAATCAGGATGCGCACAACAGCGCCTCGGGTGGACTTGCTTTGAACAGAAGGAATAGCAGACGACGAACTAGGAGGTGGTTCCATGAGTGAGAGCAAGTGTATCGCAAAGGAAGAAGCGTTCGCGTTTGAATACGCCCGATGGAGGTATGCAAAATTAACGGAAACGGAAGTTATACGTCCTCGCGCTAACCCAAGTTTCGGGCTAACTCAAGATTATTTGCGTTTTTTCGCGTTCATGCGCGGCACAAAAGGTTTGTCTTAATATCTGCGCCTTTCTGCGTAAATCTGCGGCAAAATATTTCTGCAGCGGCCTCGCTCAAGCTGTATGCCCCTAAGGCCACCCTGGTTTTTGGTCCTTCTACTTGCTTTTGGCCGTATCCGCGTGCACGGTCACCCCAGGGCTGGTGGCTGTGTATCTTTCCGCAAGCTTGCGTGAGCCGGCCCACATTAACTGCAGCCCGGCAAAAATTGCAATCATGGCAACAATCGTCTTGAGCCTGGTTGCGGGAATCCTGCGCGCCAGCAGGCAGCCGAGCGCTACGCCCGGGATTCCACCAGCCAGAAGCTGGAAAAGCACGGACATGTTCATGGAACCAAAACTCCAGTGAAACGCGCTCCCTATGACCGCCAATACCAACCCAAATAGCAGGTCAGTTCCCACAACTTGAGTTGGAGTCATCTCCGAATAGTTCAGCAGAAGTACAGTTCCAAGCGTGCCCGCGCCCGCCGAAGAAAATCCTGATTCAACACCGATGGGCAAGGCGAGCCAGGGAAGCCAACGGGAATTTTTTTTCGCAAACCCCTGGTTCTGTATGCGCCGAATAAACGTCACACTGGACGATGCCATCAGGATTGCGCCCAGCAGAATAATCACAAGCGGGCTGCCCGCGTTCCGATTCAACAAGCGAAGTATGACAATGCCTATCAGGAGACCGGGCACTGCGCCCTTCAACAGCAGCCAGAGATACTTTGAGTGGATCTCCTTGCCGGCCAGATAGAAAGGAGCAGCAATCAGCCGCAAAATACCGGCAAATAGAAATGCCGTGCCCACAGCTTCGCCTGAAGTCAAACCCGCGATCAGCACCAGCGCGGGAACAGTAAAACTTCCGCCGCCGATTCCGGTCATTCCTACCGCCAGGGCAATGATGAATCCGATGAGCGAGTACATCACTGTGCCCTTTCAGAAAACGTGTGGATGCCGCATTCCAGTTTTGTGCCGTTCCAGCGCCCCGACCGGGGATTGCTGGGGTCATTGGGAATCTTTGTGCACGGCTCGCAGCCGATGCTTAGGTAGCCCTGATCGTATTGCGGCAGGTAACTCAGGCCGTTGCTCGTCGTGTAGTCCCACACCTGTTGCCATGTCCAATCCGCCAGAAGACTTGCTTTCAGCAGGTCCTTGCCGCTCGGCAAACGGTGCTGCTCCACTTTTTGCAGGTTCTTCCGTGTAGGAGATTGCTCGCGCCGCAAGCCCGTGAACCAGATCTCATATGGTTCCAGCGCTTGCATGAGCGGCTCCACCTTGCGCAGTTGGCAACATTTCGTCGGGTCGGCAACATGCAAAATTCCAAGTTCCGACTCTTGCTGCTTGACCGTTCGTTGCGGAACCACGTTCACCAGATTTAACTTCCACTCACGGGCGATGCGGTCGCGATATTCATACGTCTGGGCAAAGTGATAGCCGGTTTCAAGAAACAAGACTGGAATCGAGGGGAGCCGCTTACGCACCAGGTCCAGCACAATCATGTCCTCTGCCTGGAAGCTGCATGTCATACATGCGGGCCGCCCTTCATACGCATTTAGCAGGACATTCAGCGCTGCGTCGGGGGCCAGATTCTCAATGTTTTCGGCTTTGAACGTGGTGCTCATTTCAATTCTCCTTTCTTTATCCTTGTCTTTCATTTGCGATCCGCAATGATTCAGTCAGCAACAGCACTTTCTGCGCAGCCTCGGCGTCATCCGCGGGCAGGTCTAACCGATCCAGATCAAAATAGCGGCTGCCTGCCACCGCTTCCAATTCCGCCCGCTCTTCCGCTTCCAGAGACGGGTTTGCATAAATCACCACAAATCCTGTTTCGTACAGAACACTCCAGTAATCTTTTGCGGAAAGAAGAGACGTTGTCTTTGCATCCACGACGATTGCTTCAAACTTTTCGTCAAAAAGCGCGCGTTCAAGCCGCTTCGCCAGCGCCGGCCTGGCGACGGTCGAAAAGATGGCTGGGTAATGTCCATGGCGCTGGTACCGCTCCAGGTTTGCGACTGGGCTTTCAGCGCGCTGGGCCGGCAGAGACGGCAACGGATCGGCGCTTTCTGAAAGGGCCGCCTGGATCATGCCCGCACCCAGCGTCGCATTAGTCAGCGAGTCGATGATGATAAAGCTGCCGGTCGTCCGGTTCTGCCGGTAGGAATCGAAGAAGAGCGGAAGAGTCGTCTCGACCTCCACCGTTGCAATGTCGTTCATTTGCAATTGCTCTGCTTGTTCCGGCGCCAGACTCTGTATGTCCACGCGGTGAATGATTTTTGTTATCTTGCCTCGTACCTGGCGCGAGGTTTGCTTGAGCAGATAATTTCGCCCCACTGTCAGAGGCTGGGCGTGCATCCAGACAACCGTGGCTTCAAAGCGCTTTGCCACATGCGGGAGATTCTCCTCATGTACCAGCATGTCGCCCCGGCTTACATCAATCTCATCTTCAAGTTTGAGCGTCACGGACATGGGTGCAAATGCCTGCGCAAGCTCGCCGTCATAGGTGACAATGGATTCAACTCGCGATTGCCGGCCGGAAGGAAGCGCTGTAACCACATCGCCCCGACGAACCACCCCGCTGGCGACCTGGCCGGCAAATCCACGGAAGCTCGCATCCGGGCGGACCACATACTGCACCGGAAACCGGAACCCTCTTGACCGTGGAGCGGCAACAACCGGAACTGTCTCAAGGTGCTCAAGCAAAGAGGGGCCTGAATACCACGGCGTTCGCTCGCTGCGCTCCACTACGTTATCTCCGGCAAGAGCGCTTACCGGGATGCACTGCACGTTTCCGATACCAAGCCGCGCGGCAAGCGTGGAGAATTCCTCTTCCAGCATCAGGAATCGCTCTTCATTAAAATCCACCAGGTCCATCTTGTTGATCGCGGCCAGAACGCTGGGTATTCCCAGCAGAGACGAGATGTAAGCGTGCCGCAGTGTCTGTGGTAACAGGCCTTTGCTGCCATCCACCAGAATCACCGCCAGGTCCGCAGTGGACGCTCCAGTGGCCATGTTGCGTGTGTACTGTTCATGCCCCGGAGTGTCGGCGATAATGAATTTTCGTTTTGCGGTTGTGAAGTAGCGGTAACCTACGTCAATGGTGATTCCCTGTTCCCGTTCCGCGCGCAGACCGTCAGTGAGCAAAGAGAAGTCAATCGGTCCCGTGGAACGATTGATGCGGCTTTTCCTGATCGAAGCCAGCTGATCTTCGTATATCCCTTTTGAATCGTGCAACAGCCTTCCGATCAGCGTGGACTTGCCGTCATCCACACTGCCGGCGGTGGTAAAGCGCAGCAGGTCTTTGCTCAGGTTCTGCTTCAGGAATAACTCAAACTCTCCGCTTTCAAGGGCCTTGGCCGCGTGTGCCATCAGAAGTAGCCCTCCCTCTTCTTCGTTTCCATGGATCCATCTTCGTCGTGGTCGATCACGCGGTTTTCCCGCTCAGAACGCCGGAATGAGACCATTTCCTCAATGATTTCCGGCACTGTGCAGGCGTGGGAACGTATGGCCCCGGTGCATGGCACGCAGCCCAGGGAGCGCATGCGGCAGCTTATAAACTGTGTTCTTTCTCCGGGCAGGAGCTGGTCGCGCGAATGAATCACCACAATCGATCCTCCGCGCACCACGACCTCGCGCTCCTGGGCAAAATAGAGCGGCACAATGGGGATATTTTCTGTGTGGATGTAGAGCCAGATATCCAATTCCGTCCAGTTTGAAAGCGGGAAGATCCGTATACTTTCGTTTTTGCCGATGCGCGAGTTGAAAATGTTCCACAGCTCAGGGCGCTGGTTCTTGGGGTCCCATTGCCCCTGCACATCGCGGAAAGAGTAGATTCTTTCTTTGGCCCGTGACTTCTCTTCATCCCGCCGTGCGCCGCCGAATGCGGCATCAAAACCGCCTTCACTCAGCGCATCCAGCAGTGATTTGGTCTTCAACAGGCCACAGCATTTCTGCGTACCGAGCGCAAAGGGATTGGCCCCGGCCTGCAGCGCTTCACGGTTCTGGTGGACGATCAGTTCTGCTCCGAGTTCGCGCGTGTAGCGATCACGGAATTCGATCATTTCGGGAAACTTGTAGCTGGTATCCACGTGCAGCAACGGGAAGGGAATTTTGCCGGGATAAAATGCCTTCTGCGCCAGGCGCAGCATCACAGAAGAATCTTTGCCGATGGAATAAAGCATGACAGGCCGCGCAAACTCCGCTACGGCTTCACGCAAGATATAAATGCTTTCCGCTTCCAGGACCTTCAAATGATTCATCTTGCTTTGGCTGGAAACCACTTCCTCGCCCAGCCCAATTTCATGTGCTGCTTCTTTGAATGCCACTTGTGGTATCTGCATGTGCTTCCCTCATAGCTGTTGATTGCGCCAAAAACAAAAAACCCACCGGCCAATAAATCTGGCGGGTGGGTTTTAAAATTTCTCTGCTAGCTCTAACTTAAATTAGTAGTTCACTAGCCCCCGTCGCCAGAAGACACGCATGCGCAACAGATACAACACATCTGCGCCGTCTTCCGCGATTCACGGGTAAATACCATAGAAGAGCCAAGTATATTCATCTGAGAGAAAGATAGCAACGCCAAAAATAACAAACCTCTCCTAACGAACCATCCTAGTCCGTTAGGGGAGGCTGTGAGATCAGGGCCTGAGCGAGGTTAGTTAAGCGACCTGCGTGTGGTGCGATCGCAAATATTCCTGCTCAATCATTTGCATCTGGTCTTTTAACCGGAGTTTAACCTTCTTTATACGCACTTCTTCCAGCTTTTCATCTTCCGTCAAGTATCTTTTCTCGATAAGGGAGTGAAGGCGCTGGCAGTATTGAGTGTGTTCCTGGGCCAGCCGACGAAACTCTTCGTGACTGGCGAGAAGCTGTTCACGAACGGAATCCACCATTCTTGAAGAACCTCCTGCGTGTTCTTTCATCGAACGTTAACACACGGTCAGGGCTGGTTCAATCAAAAAGGGCGTGTCTCATGGAAATTTAAATTTCAGAACCAGGGCATCCTCCGCCGGGTTCTGGTAGTACATTTTTCTGCGGCCAACCTCCAGAAACGCCCATTTCTCATAAAGAGACCGCGCCGCGCGGTTCGATTCCCGCACTTCAAGAAAAATGCTCTTCCCGCCGCGCTTGCGGACCAGATCAAGCAGCTCCCCGACCAGTCTCGACCCCAGTCCGCAACGCCGCGCCGCGCCGGTAACTGCAATGTTTTCAATCTCCCACTCGTCTTCCACCTGGCGTCCGACAATGAAACCCACGACACTTCCCTCCTGCTCCACCACCAAGGCAGTGCGGGGCTTGGCGTTGATATTTGGGGCAACGATCTGCGGATTGTCTAGGGGTTGAGCTTCAGCCTGATCGGTGGCGAAAAGCTTCAGGTATTCAGTCTGGTTCCACTGCGCCGCCGTGGCCGAATGCGACGCGATTTCCACAAGCCGGGCAAGATCGGCTGGTTCCGCCGGACGGACTCGGACCGCCATCCTCAGCGATTTCCTTTGAAAAAAATCTCGGCGTCTGACCGGCGCAGATAGTTGGCATCCAGCGCTTCAACAGAGACGGTTTCACCGGCCAGCAACTTTGCCGCGCCGATGCGCGCGATGACTTCACTGCCGGGTGACGTGACAACCACCACCGCGGAGTCAGAAGCGGCAGCCAGTTCCGCCAAGGCAGCATCGCTGGTGACGATTACCGCAGGGCGCTCCGTACTGACCATTGCCAGAAAATCCTGCTGCGTCAACAATTCCTCGCGTTGCTTGATCAATCCGTTATCGGAGTGTGTGCCGGATTGAGGCAAGGAATTTTCCGCACTCTGTTTCGTCCGGCTTGAGTTTTCGTTCGCATGCTTTTGATAAACGCCAAGAAAAACTTCTTTTCTTCCCGCATCCATCGCGGCAGCAATCTTCCCCTCGCGGTCGGCCAATGACGCCAGCGCCTCCAGCACGGACACCGTTGCAATCGGCTTGTGCAGCGTTTCCGCCAGCCCTTTGATCGCGCTCAGACCTACGCGCAATCCTGTAAACGATCCCGGCCCCGACGCCGCCGCAAACCCTCCGAGGTTTTTTACTCCATATCCATGTTTTTTGAGCAAAGCCGCCAGCGTGGGAATCAGCTGCGCAGAAAAAGTCCCGCCGGCAATGGCCGCAGACTCAATCACGCGGAATGATCCCGCGTCCGCTTCAGCCAGCGTGATTCCGCCGGATTGACCCGATGTTTCGATGGCGAGGATGAGCATTTGTGGTTTGTCCCGAGCGGAGCGAGGGATCCCTATCACCAAAATAAACTATAGCTTGTGATCGCTTGTAGTGAAGTGGTGATTTTTCAACGTCGATTCCGCAGTGCGTTATTTTGATCGGTGCCAACGCACGCTCTGACCACTCAAATCCATATCGCTAGGTTGCACGTATCCTCACTCCTGGCGTTGTGTTGCTCGGATTCGAGCGCCTAGCCCCATTTGTCACCGCTTTCCGCCTAGCCCTTCCACAAACGCCCAGAACTCCTTGTTGTTTCGATACGGCAGGAATGAATCATCATGGCTCGGGTCAGGCATGTTTTCGCCAGGAACAACATTTGCTTTCCTGTCGAATGCCTCCTGCAGGTGTTTCTTTGCGCCGACCAGATTTTTCTCCTCGGCATCGGCGCACGCGAGGTTGTAGTAAAACAGCGGATAGTCCGGGTCCGCGGCAATTGCTTTTTCAAAAATGGCGCGCGCCCTGGCAATTTTCCCGGACATGCCGTACGACATCCCGGCCTGGTCGGTAATGACACGCTTCATCGTTTTTGTCGAGCTAGAGTCCTCATTCAATTTGACCAGCGCTTTTTCATACACTGGAGCTGCAGGGCCATACATGTGGTGTTGGTAAAGGATCTGCGCGTACAGGAACAGGTCCTTAAACTGCGGCGCGTATTTCTCGTCGAGCCGAAAACTGGAAAAGATTTTCTTTAAAGCGGAATCCTGGAGACTTAGCGGCGCGTAGCTATAAATTTCCAGGTCGCCGCAGATATCTCCAGTGGCGACAAAGCCGCGAACCGTATAAAGCGTTTTGCCACCCTCGCCTCTAGCCGTATAGCTCACCAACGACACCGGCAGGCTGCCGGGCTGGCTGATTTTCTCAGTCCCCACAACCTTTAACGATGGACTGCTTTTTTTCTCCGGCCCAATAACTCCGTCAAGGCATTGGGGACTTGTGAGCGGGGCCTTTTCAGGAAACAAAAACAGGAACCCAAGGAAAGTCTGCTTGCCTGTTTGATCCTGGCCGCGTATTCCGATCTCTTTGCCGCCTGGTTTGGCCGAAGATTCTATGATCTTGAAGCCTTCGGCAGACCAACTCAGTTGTCCTGTGTGGTCTACAAGGGCAAGTTTGAACGCATCGTCATTGACCGCAGCATAGGACGCAGGCGAGAAACAGGTAATCGCGAAAACCGTTAGCAGAAGATTCATTCGCATCATGGCAACAAAGTCTACTGTCAATCGGAGGTTTACGCTACATTACCCAGGAGCGTGGCTTGTGGCTCGTTGGATGAGCATCTTAGGGGACAATCGAAACCTCGGGATCATCGGGCTTCACGCGCACGGTGAACTCCGTGCCGGGAGCAAAATGCCGAATATACTCTTCGGCCGAATCGTGTGAAAGGAATGGTTTTTTATTTGTTCCAGAGTAGCGTTCGCCGTTGACGCAATATAAGTAAATAACTTCAGCCAGGTTGCAGCCGGATCTTTTGGGACATTCAGAACTCGACACTGTGGCCCTTACCGTGGGCCACCCGCGGCTCCGGTATCTCTTGATCGCGCGACCGATCACACGAATCAGGTACTCCACAATGATGTCGAGAAATAATCCGACCATAGCGGCAAGATCGTAACAGATGGAACGTCATTCGCCATTAAACGAGCTAGCGTCGATCCTCCATAAGGCATGGCAAAAGAACATTTTGATGGAGCAAAACCTGTGCGCTCGGTGTCAAAACATCCTACGGCCCGAAAATAGAGAGCGGCAATTCCGCACTCTCACAAGAAGTTCGGCGCAAGTTCACCGGAGGATTGCCACCTATGCTCGCAAACTTTGCCAGCTTCATACTTATCAAAGCATCCATGGCTGCTCTTGTGCTGCTGCAATCCGGCAGCGGCGCGCAACGCTTCGATCTGTGGCACATGTGGGTGAACATGTTGTGGCCGGCGCGCACCATTGCAATCATCCTGCTCGGGATGTCGGCGTGGTCCATGGGCGTGATGATGGACCGATGGCTCGCTTTTCAGGCGGCGCGCAAGCAGTCGCGCCAGTTTGCCCCGATCGTTGCCGGTGCGCTGCGTGAAGGCAAACTCGATGAAGCTATCCGCGTGGCGGAGCGCAATAAGAAAAGCCATCTAGCCAAGGTGGTGAACGCGGGATTGCTGGAGTTTCGTGTGCATCAGCAATCTGAAGAAATTCCCGGCGACAAGATTGAAGCCAGCAGGCGCGCGCTGGAACGGGCTTCAGCGATCGTACACGCCGAACTGGAACGCGGCCTGAGTGGGCTGGCGACGATTAGCTCGACCGCTCCGTTTGTCGGGTTGCTTGGCACCGTGATTGGCATCATCGACGCGTTCCGCGAGATTCAGGGCGAGAACGCGACCGGCATCAGCGCCGTCGCCGGAGGAATTTCTGAGGCGCTGGTCACAACCGCTCTGGGCCTGACCGTGGCGATTCCGGCGGTGATGATGTTCAACTACTTCACCACCAAGATCAAGGCGTTCGACGTGGAAATGGACAACTCTTCCAGCGAGCTGGTGGATTATTTTTTGAAACGCGGGGTTGTAGCGAAGCGTTAGCCGCGGTTCAATGATCGCCAAGGAGCTAAAACATGGCCATCGCCTTACGCAATGAAGGTGCAAAGATCAATTCCAGCATCAACGTTACGACCGCACTCTAGCGATTTCTCTTGAACCTCAACTCGTACTCTGCGCCATCGACCGAACTGGTCCGCATCAGGTAAAGGACATCGGCCCAGGTGCGGCCCTCGTCCTTGCTTTCCTGTTCCACGCGGAAGAAACCGTGATCTGTTCTTTTGTCGTCCTGCGCGAGCGTGATGGCGTTGCCCCGCAGCGTGTAGTTCCCGTTGCCGAAGTAAGCTTGCGTGGTAGTGATCAACTCATTGGCGGTGAGGTGATACTGCTGCGCAGCGGCGGCGTTGGCAAAGCGGCCATTGCCGGCAAAGGTGATCATGTCACCGGCAGTGGCGGTGGCGGCGATCCACTCTCCGGCCAGAAGCTTGCGCATGGTCTGGGTCTGATCGCCCGGCTGCCAGTTCCTGAAGCTGAGGCTGTAAAAAAACTTGGGCCAGTTGGTGGTGCCCCTATTCTCGCCCATGCAAGCGCTCACCAGCGGATCTTTGGAGAGGCCGGAGATGACCGCGATGCGATTATCCAGCTTCGCCACCATGACAAAGCCGAGGCGGCTTTCCTGGGGATTATTAGGCTGAGCAATGCCGCGCCGGATGATGACGTACTCCCAGCCCTGTCCGGAGTAGCCGTGAATGATCGATTCCGGAAAGGCGAACCCGGCCGGTGTCTGGTTGCGCAGCACGAAGTTATGCAGCCAGACGTCGCGAAAGGCGTTGTTGGCGTCCTGGAGAAGGTTGGCGCTGGCAGGGCGCATCGGCATCAGGTAGAGCAGGCACTTTTCATTTGTCTCCGATGGCGGCGAAGAGAGCATGATCGCATCGGAGAGCTTCTGCGCTGCCCAGCCCGCTGGCGCCGTGAAGACATATTCATCGAGCGTGGCGAGACCGACTGCGCCCGGCGCGTGGCCGGATGCGTTGCCGGCGGGCGCGTTTCCATTCGGCGCATTTGAGATCGCAGGTGGCGCCGATGCGCCTTTCAGAGATGCGCGTGCCAGCATGGCGTCGACAGCCGGAAGATTCCTGGCAAGCATGTCCGGGTGATCCGTTTCCAGGCCAACAGCCACGTATGTCGATCCGGCTTTGGCGCTGTACCAGATCATGGTTTCAGGTGGATTGTTCGGCATTTGCACTTCAATTTTTGA
>Ga0105245_10006312_pt1 | contig 10434 bp, 10 predicted proteins | sample KBSM54metaG_FD_81523 | JGI IMG/M metagenome (GOLD analysis project Ga0105245, IMG submission 81523) | Miscanthus rhizosphere microbial communities from Kellogg Biological Station, Michigan, USA - KBS M5-4 metaG | ecosystem: Host-associated > Plants > Roots > Rhizosphere > Soil | place...
CGAGGTGGCGATCAAGTCGGGGGTCAAGCGCCTCGTCTACGCCTCCTCGGTCGCCGCCTACGGCTTCTACCCCGAGAACCCGCAGCCGCTGACCGAGGACGTGCCGGCGCGCGGCAGCGAGGGTTTCTACTACTCGCGCCAAAAGGCCGAGCTCGAGGATTTGCTCGACGAGCTCCTCGACGACAGCGAGGTCGAGGCCTACGTCTTCCGCCCCTGCGTCGTCGCCGGGCCGCGGGCGACGATGCTGATCGAGCAGACCGTGGACGCGGTCCGGGTCGGCGACCCGGTGCCGCTGCTGCGCAGGGGGATCGAGAAGCTGCCGCTGGTCAAGCCGATCCTGCCCGACCCCGGCGTCCCGCTACAGCTTGTCCACCACGACGACGTCGCCCGGGCGATGACGGCGGCGATCTGCGGCGAGGGTTCGCCGGGCGCCTACAACCTCGCCGGCGAGGGGGAGATCGCGATGTCCGACGTCGCCCGCGCCCTCGGCTGGCGCTCGGTCCCCGTTCCGAGCCTGGCGGTGAGCGTCGGCAGCGCTGCGGCCCGCCGTCTCACCTTCGCCTCGCCAAAGCTGGAGTGGGCTGCGGCCTTGGACACTCCCGTGCTGATGGATACCGCCAAGGCCCGGCGGGAGCTCGGCTGGAAACCGTACTTCGACGTTATGGAAACCCTGGAACAGACGGTCGCCGGGGCGCGCGCGGCGGGGTTATTGGACTAGGTGACTAGTTTTTTCGGACTAAGCGCTGATATCGGTGAGCTACTTGCGTTGGGAGCAATACCGGGTAAAGATAGGCCGGGGGTGTTGCCAATCTGTCCAGACGGGTAGGCATAGCCATATGGGAATGAGATTGGAAGGATCGATTGTGGCTCGCGACGAACACGCGGGGAAACGGCATGTGACAGTCAGTCTGAGCCGGCTCGCTTTCGATGCGCTGATGGCAGAGGAAGCCGACGCCGAGGCACAGGTCACGGTCAGGGCGGAGAGCGCGCTGCGCTGCTATTTGGGGGACAAGGACACAGAGCGCCCCGCCTGGCGTTATCCCGATTTCCTCCGCGGTACCGAGACGCAGGGGGACCTGCAGGTGGAATTCGAGGTCGAGGAAGACCTCTGGCACGACTTCGAAGCGGAGGCCTCGGCGCAGGGGATCTCGGTCGAGCAGCTGACCGAGCACGCGGCGTTCTACTTCGCCGCCGAGCTCAACGCGGGCCGCGTCACCGAGCGCATCCTCGAAGACCCTCGGTCGACCGAGAGCGAATAGGAACTCAGCTTCGCGGCGGCGAAGCCACCACCGGCGCGGCGTCGAGCTCGACCAGGTTGGCGCGCAGGGAACGGCGCCCGCGATGGTGAAGGCCGTGCACCGAGCTCTCGCTCTTGTGCAGGGCGTCGGCGATCTCCACCGGCGAGAGACCGGCGATGTGCCGCAGCACCAGCACCTCGCGTTGGTCCTCGGGAAGGTCTTCCAGCGCCTGGCGCAGGGCTCGGCAGCGGTCCTGTCCGGTCTCGGCCCGGCCGGTGTCGGCCAGTCTCACTTCCTCGGTCGGGATCGCCCGCTTAGCCCGCAGGTAGTCGAGAGCCGCGTTGCGGGCGACGCGCAGGATCCACGCGTCGAAGGGCACCTCTCGCTCTTCGTATTTGTTGATCGCGGTCATCAGCTTGGCGAAGACGTTCTGGGTGATGTCTTCGGCCTCGTGATGGTCGCGGATGAAGCCCGCTACGTAGCGAAGTACGTCGTCCGCATAGCGGACGTAGAGGTAGTGCAGGCCCTCCGAATCTCCGGCCTTGGCACGAGCCACGGCCTTCCGAGTGAGGTCGCCGGCCTCGTGGCTCACTACTGCGCTGCTCATTGATGCTCTCCCGCGTGCTCACCGCACGCCACTCCTGACTGGGTTCAAGTCCATGCTGCCTTGGGCGGCGGGACTTCCTTTTGTTGAACAAACATTCCACATCAAAGCCCAAACTGGGGGAAATCTTGTGAAACCTTTTCTCCCGTCCGGCGAGGACTTGGCCGAAAGCTGATCACCGGAATGGCGAAATGTCAAAGACAAATTCCAACTATTAGGTGTTTCTGACACGAGTTTCCGTCAGAGGTGGGACTTTTTGCCCCTGATGTCACCCGTGCGTGGAAAGTCTGAAGATAGGAGGAACTTCGTCCAGGCCCGCAATGTTGGCCGTCTCGGGGGAGTTCTTTGGTTGTAAGTGGTGAACGTCCAGCTCGGAGAACTCGCATGCAGGGGGCTCGAAGGTCATTTCGGCCCCGACCTCCCGACCGGCGCCCGCAAGGCGCTGGTCCACTACGCCTACAAGCTGAGGGTGGGCCGCCGGCCGATCGCGCCGCCTCGCTTCCTCGGCGACCCTCCCGCTCCGCAGGCGGTCTTCGACCTCACCCTCGATTCGGCCACCGAGGCGGTGCTGGCGGAAGAGGCCGACGAGCAGCACGTGACGATGAGCCGCCTGGCCACCCACGCGGTGTTCGTCTACCTCGCCGAGCTGGAGTTCCTCGGCGTGAAGCCGCCCGCCCCCACAGAGGGCGGGCGCCCCTCCTAGTCGTTGCTGATGCTGAGGAGGTCGGTCCGGGCCGCATTCAGCAGCTCGGAGGCGGGGCGGACTGCCACCGGCTTGCCCTGGTTGCGGAGGGACTCCTCCAGCGCCTCCAGGCAGAGCACGATCTCCAGTCCCAGGTGGGAGTTCGAGACCGGCGTCGTGCCCTCGCGGATCGCCGTGGCGAAGTCGCTCAGCTCCTGTCCCAGGGGCTCGAGGGCCTGGACGCGGGGGGCGACCATGTCGCCGGTGCGGTAGGTGAGGCGGTACTCGCCGAAGTTGGCCGGCGGCTCGGCGAAGTCGAGGCCGCGGTCGTAGATCCGGACCGAGTCGTCGGCCGCGGTGTCCTCGTACTGGACCATCCGCCGGCTGCCGACCACGACCATCTGGCGGATCTTGCGCGGCGCCAGCCAGGAGAGCTGGACGTTGGCCTGGGTGCCGCCCTCGAAGCGCAGGGTGAGGAAGGCGGTCTCGTGGACGCCGTCCTGGAAGACGCTGCGCCCGCTGGCCGAGACCTCGACCAGCGGTTTGCCGAGCCAGTGGAGGAGGATCGAGAGGTCGTGCGGGGCGAGGTCGAGGACGACGCCGTCCTGCTGGTAGAGGCCGAGGTTCATCCGGGACGAGGTGATGAAGTAGATCTCGCCCAGCTCGTCGCCCTGGATCAGGTCCCGCACCTTGTTGACCGAGGGGCTGTAGACGAAGGTGTGGCCGGGCATCATCACCAGGTCGAGCTCCTCGGCCAGGGCGATCAGCGCCGCGGCCTCCTTGGCGGTGCGCGCCAGCGGCTTCTCGACCAGGACGTGCTTGCCGGCCTCTAGGGCGCGGCGCACGAGGTTGTAGTGGGTGTGGGGCGGGGTGGCGACCGCCACCGCCTCGATCCGCGGGTCGGCGAGGGCGGCGTCGAGGTCGGGCTCGACCCAGATCCCGGGATGGCGGCGCCGGAAGTCTTCGGCGCGGCCCTCGTCGAGCTCGCAGAGGCCCATCAGGCGGAACTCGGGCCGCTCGACGACGTTACGGACGATGTTCGGGCCCCAATAGCCGTAACCGACGACCATGGTTCCGATAGCTCCTGCTGGATTCACGCTGCTCCTTTTCGACTGAGGACGACCCACGGGGTTTTGAGAAGAATCGATAGATCGAGGCCGAGGCTGCGGCGCTTCGCGTACTCGATGTCGAGCCGGACCATTTCCTCGTAGGTCCGTTCGCTGCGCCCGCTGACCTGCCAGTAGCCGGTCAGGCCCGGCCTCACCGCGAAGCGCTCGCGATACCAGCTCGGGTACTCGGCGACCTCGTAAGGGATCGCCGGCCGCGGGCCGACCAAGGTCATGTCGCCGCGGACGACGTTGAAGAGTTGGGGAAGCTCGTCCAGGCTCCAGCGCCTGATCCAGCGGCCGACGCCGGTGATGCGGTTGTCGACAGCGACCTTGTAGAGGCTCTCGCCGTCGCCGTTGGCGCTGTTCGTGGTGGCTCCTTCGCCCTTGATCAGCGCCGTCACGTACTCCTGGTGGCTCTGCGGGTCGGCGTCGATCCGCATGCTGCGGAACTTGAAGAGGGTGAACTCGCGTTCCAGGTAGCCGACCCGCCGCTGGCGGAAGAGCGCGGGGCCGCGGCTGTCGATGCGGATCGCGAGCGCGACTCCGATCAGGATCGGGCTGAAGAGGAGGATCAGCGTCAGCGCGAAGACGATGTCGACGAGCCGGCGCGCGAAGGCAAGTGCGCGGGATTGCCCGTCTGCCCGGGTGGGCGCCTCGCTGCGGGTGAGTCCGTGAGCCTCCATCCTCGCTAGAGACAACGGTCTCGAGCCGGGAACACTTGCGCCGGCTTGCTTGCACAGACTTTTTTCAACCTGAGCGAAAAGACGCGGCCCCTTCGTGCGTTGATCAGTCATGGCAGCCAGAATCGTCTCCATCATCGGCTCGCGGCCCGAGATCGTGCAGGCCGCACCGCTGTCGCTCGCCTACTCGAGCTGCGTCGAGGAGATCCTGGTCCATACCGGGCAGCACTACGACCCGGGGATGTCGGATCTGCAGATCGCCGATCTGCGCCTGCCGCTGCCCGAGTTCAACCTCGGAGTCGGCTCGCTGCCTCCGACCGCGGCTGTGACCGTGGCCGAGGAGCGGATCGGCCGCGTCATCGCCAGCCGCGAACCGGACGCCGTCCTGGTCCGCGGCGACACCCACGCGACGATCGCCGGCGCACGGGCCGCCGTCGCGGCCGGAGTGCCGCTGATCCACGTCGAGTCGGGCCTGCGCAGCTACCGGCAGGACATGCCGGAGGAGGCCAACCGGATCGAGACCGACGAACTCTCCGATCTTCTCTTCGCTCCCTGCGAGCACGCCCGCGACGTCCTCGTGGAAGAGGGGGTGAAGGGCGCCGTCCACGTCACCGGCGACGTCCTCGCCGACGTCCTGCTGGCGACCCGCTCCCGTCTGCCCGAGCGGGGCGAGGAGGGCGAATACATCGTCGCCACCGCCCACCGCAACTACAACACCGACTCGGCCGCGCGGCTCGCCGCCGTGCTCGGCTGCCTCGGCGCCGCCGAGTGCCGCGTGATCTTCCCGCTGCACCCGCGGACGCGGAAGAGCATCGAGACCTGGAATCTCGAGGTTCCCGCCAACGTCGAGCTGCGGGATCCGGTGACCTACACCGAAATGCTGGTGCTCGAGCGGGACGCGGTCGCGGTCGCGACCGACTCCGGCGGGGTCCAGCGCGAGGCTTATCTCTGGGGGGTGCCGTGCATCACGATGCGTGAGGAGACCGAGTGGATCGAGACGGTCTCGACCGGCTGGAACACGCTGGTCGGCGTCGACGCGGAGAAGTTCCGCGCGGCCCTCGCCAAGCCGCTGCCAGACGCCCGTCCGCCGATCTTCGGCGACGGGCGGGCAGCGGAGCGGATCGCCGCCCTCACCGTCGGCCATTTCGACCGCTCGCGGGAGGAGACCCTTGTCTGAGCAGCTTCGAGTCGGCGTCGTCGGCTGCGGCCGGATGGGCGCCTTCCACGTCCGCAACTACGCCCAGCTCGACTGCGCGCAGCTGGTCGCGGTTGCCGACCCCGACCCCGAGGCGCGGGGACGGGCGCTGGCCGGCTCGCAGGCGCTCGAGTTCTCCGACTGGCGCGACCTGATCGAAGACGCCGACGATCTCGACGCGATCTCGATCACCTGCCCTTCCGAGCACCACGCCGAGGTGGCGCTCGAGGCGCTCGCCGCCGGCCTCCACGTCCTCGTCGAGAAGCCGATCGCGACCACGCTGCCCGACGCCCTGCGGATGCGGGGCGCCGCGATCGAGGCCGACCGCAAGCTGATGGTCGGCCACGTCGAGCGCTTCAACCCCGCGGTCGAGAAGCTGCGCGAGCTGGTCGCCGACGGACGTCTCGGCAGGGTCTACCGGGCGCACGCGACGCGGGTCGGACCGCTGCCGACGCGGATTCAGGACACCGGCGTGGCGATCGACCTCGCCACCCACGACCTCGACGTGATGCAGTACGTCCTCGACACCTCGATCCACGAGATCTACGCCGACGGCGGCCGTTTCCAGCACAACTCCCAGGAGGACCTGCTGACCTGCCTCGCCCGCTTCGGCGGCGAGGGCGGGGCGCAGACGCTGGGACTGCTCGACGTCAACTGGCTCACCCCCGAGAAGAAGCGCGAGATCGCCTTGATCGGGGAGAACGGCCTGCTGCGGGCCAGCTACATCACCCAGGACGTCTGGTTCGTCGAGTCGACGACCGCCCCGCTGCAGTGGGACGGCCTCTCGGTCCTGCGCGGCGATGGCGAGGGCGCCGCGGTGCGCTTCTCGCTCGCCAAGGCCGAGCCGCTGCGGGCCGAGCTCGAAGCTTTCTGCCGCTGCGTGCTCGACGACACGGCCGAGCCGGTCAGCGCCCACGACGGCGTCAAGGCCCTGGCCGCGGCGCTGGCAGTACGCGAGTCGGCGGCCGTGCGCAGGCCGGTAGAGCTGCTCGACATCCCCGCCCCCCGACCGCTGGAGGTCTTCGCATGATCCGCTTCGTCATCCCGGCCTACAACGAGGCCGAGAACATCCCCCGTCTGCTTTCGGACCTCGCCCCGGTGGCGAGGGAGCTCGGGGCGCGGGTGATCATCGTCGACGACGGATCCTCCGACGGCACCGGCGAGGTGATCCGCGAACACGCCCAGGACATGCACCTGGCGGTGGTCACCCACACCCGCAACCGCGGCCTCGGCACCGCGATCAACACCGGCATCCGCTCGGCCCTGAAGGAGTCCTCCGACGACGACGCGATCGTCACCCTCGAGGCCGACACGACCTCCGACCTCTCCGACCTGCCGCGGATGATCGAGCTCTTCGAACAGGGCAACGACGTCGTCCTCGCCTCGGTCTACGCCCCCGGGGGCAAGATCATCGGCGTCGCCGGCTGGCGGCTGGCGGCGAGCAAATCGGTCTCCAACACCTTCCGCTATCTCGGCGGCCTGCGCGAGATGCACACGCTGTCCTCGCTGTACCGGGTTTACCGGGCGGGGACGCTGCGCAAGGCGGCCGACACCTACGGCTACCTGCTGGTCCGCGAGCCGGGCTTCGCCGCCAACGTCGAGCTCCTGCTGAAGCTCTACAACGCCGGCGCCACCGTGGCCGAGGTCCCGACCACGAACGACTGGAGGACCCGCAAAGGCGAGTCCAAGATGCAGCTGAAACCGACCGTGCTCGCCTACATGCGGGTGATGGCCGCGCACATGGTGGGCCGGATCCAGCCGCCGCCGGTCTCGCCGCTGGCCGAGGCGACGGCCCCGCAGGGCCTGCCCGAGCCGGCCGCCGCGACGGTGACCGAGAGCGCCCTGGCCAACGGCCGCGCCCCGGTCGCCCAGAGCTGATGAGCGGCGCCGCACCGCGCGTCGGCATCGTCGGCGGCGGCGTCCTCGGCGTCTCGCTGGCGCTGCGCCTCGCCCAGCAGGGCGCGCAGGTGACCGTGGTCGAGCGCGGGCCGAGCCTCGGCGGACTCGCCGGCACCTTCGACTTCGGCGGCCACGAGGTCGACCGCTTCTACCACGTCATCACCCCCTCCGACGAGCGGATGATCGCGATGGCCGAGGAGGTCGGGCTCGGCGATCAGCTGCGCTTCACCCCGGTCGGCGCCGGCTTCTTCTCCGGCGGCGAGATGCACGACTTCAACGGCATCGGCGACCTGCTGCGGTTCTCGCCGCTGAGCCCGCCGGCGCGGCTGCGCCTTGGTTTGTTCGTCGCCCAGTGCCAGCTGCGCAGCTCCTACGAGAAGCTGGAGACGATCCCGCTCGAGACCTGGCTGCGGCGGATCTGCGGCAACCAGGTCTGGGAGCGGATCTGGAAACCGCTGCTCGACACGCGCTTCGACGGCGACCCCTCGGGGCTGCCGGCCACCTACCTGTGGGCGCGCACCCGGCGGATGTCCGGGGCGCGGCAGGGCAAGGGCCGCGGCGGCGAGGAAATGGGCCACATCGTCGGCGGCCACCAGCGCCTGATCGACGCGATGGTCGCGCGGGCGCGCGAGCTCGGGGTCGAGGCCCGCACCGGCGCGCCGGTCAGCGGCCTCGCCCTGGCCGAGGACGGCTCGGTCAGCGGGGTGGAGCTGGAGGACGAGACGCTCGAGTTCGACCTGACTATCCCGACCCTGCAGCCGCCGGCGCTGCGCTTCCTGCTGCCCGAGCGGCACCGCCACCTGCTCGCGCCCTATCCCGAGCGCTGGCTCGGGGTCGTCTGCCCGATCGTCAAGGTGCGGCGCCGGCTGCTGCCCTACTACGCGATCAACATCACCGAGCCGACCCCGCTCACCAGCGCGGTCGAAACCACCCAGGTGCTGGGCACCGAGCACACCGACGGCCTTCAGCTGGTCTACCTGCCCAAGTACTGCGATCCCGAAGCGCCGGAGCAGAGCGAGGACGACGAGTCGGTCTACCGTCGCTTCACCGACTATCTCGCCCGGCTCTCGCCCGGGTTCAGCCGCGACGAGGTCGTCGACTGGACGGTGCAGCGGGCGAAGCTGGTCGAGCCGGTACACCAGGTCCGCAGCGGCCCCGAGCCGCGGGTGGCGCCGGTCTGGCCCGGCGTTGGCGGTCTGGCGCTGGCCTCGAACGCGCAGATCTACCCCTACCTCCTGAACGGCGACTCGGTGATGGGCTTCGCCGAAGAGGTCGCCGGCGAAGTCGCCGAGCGGCTGGGTCTGGCCGGAAAGCCGGCGGATCAAAGTGCGAAAAACGGACTAGTTGGCGCGTTGAACCTTTAGAGGGTCGACCGCCACCTTTGGTCCTGGCTCTCGTCGAGAAGCCATGTACCAGGTCGAAGCCTCCAAAGCTCTGCTGAAACCCCGCCTCTGGGCGGGACGCGCCGCCCGCCTGCGGGTGCCGCGCAACGTGGTCATGCTCGGCATGGTCAGCCTGCTGACCGACGTCTCCTCGGAGATGGTGGCGACGGTCCTGCCGCTCTACCTGGTCTTCTCGCTCGGCGCCAGCCCGCTGGTCTTCGGGGCGATCGACGGCACCTACGGGGGCGCCGCGGCGCTGGTCCAGGTCGCCAGCGGCTTCGTCTCCGATCGCTGGCGGCGCCCGAAGGGGGTCGCGGGGCTCGGCTACGGGCTTTCGGCGGTGGGCAAGGTGGCGCTGGTCGGGGCCGGCAACACGATCGGCGGCATCGGCGCGATCATCGCCGTCGACCGCGTCGGCAAGGGCATCCGGACGGCCCCGCGCGACGCCTTGATCTCGCTCTCCAGCGCCAAGGACCGGCTGGCGACCTCGTTCGGCGTCCACCGGGCGATGGACAGCGTCGGGGCGATGCTGGGGCCGCTGGTGGCCTTCGGCATCCTCTTCGTCGCGCCCGCCCGCTTCGACGCGGTCTTCGTCGTCAGCACCCTGTTCGCGGTGCTCGGGCTCGCGGTCCTGATCCTCAACGTGGACGGGAGGCCGCAGCGGCTTCGGCGGGCCGAGCGAGGCGAGGCGGCGCCCGCGGACGCGGACGCGGACGACAAAGCGGCGCCGTCCTTCCGCGCCGCGCTCGGGCTGCTCGCCGCGCCGCGCTTCGCGCCGCTGCTGATCGCCGCCGGCCTGCTCTCCGTCGCCAGCGTCTCCGACGCGATGATCTACGTCGGCCTGCAGCGCAACATCGACTTCGACCCCGCCGTCTTCCCGCTGCTCTACGTGATGACCGCGATCGTCTTCATGGGCCTGGCGATCCCGTTCGGGCAGCTCGCCGACCGGGTCGGCAAGGTGCCGGTCCTGCTCGGCGGCCAGGCGCTCCTCTTCGTCACCTACGGGGTGCTGATGATGGGCTCGGTCGGCTACGGGGCGCTCGTCCTCTGCCTGCTCGCCCTCGGCGGCTACTTCGCCGCGACCGAAGGGGTGCTGACGGCGCTGGCCGGCACGGTCTTGCCGGAGAAGCTGCAGGCGAGCGGGATCGGTCTGCTGATCACCGTCACCAGCCTCGGGCGCCTGGCCTCCTCGCTCGCCTTCGGCGGGCTCTGGTTCGCGATCGGCCTGCAGAGCGCGGTGATCTGCTTCGTTGCCGCCTTGGCGTTGGCGATGATGCTGGCGGCGCCGCTGCTCCTCCGCGCCCAGCGCGCCGCTCTGGATGGATAGCCGCAACGGCAAAATCACGATCGTGCTGGTGGTGCTGTGCGTCCTGCTCGGCGGCGGCTACCTGGCCTACGCCGCCCTCGGGCCCGACCAGACGACCACCGACGCGCGCCCGCAGGCCGGCGCGGCGCCGAGCGGGGTCGCGGTGATGGTCCGGGCCGTCGACCCGTCCAAGCCGACGCTCAACGGCAGGGTCTTCGTGGTCGAGGACGGGAAGGTGAGCCGCCGCTCCGGCGATCTCGCCTGCGAGCGCGTCTACTACGCCGCCGGGCGCGGCATCTGCATGGGGGTCGCGCCCTCGGGCGTCGACTACACGGCGAA
>Ga0105245_10006316_pt1 | contig 10428 bp, 5 predicted proteins | sample KBSM54metaG_FD_81523 | JGI IMG/M metagenome (GOLD analysis project Ga0105245, IMG submission 81523) | Miscanthus rhizosphere microbial communities from Kellogg Biological Station, Michigan, USA - KBS M5-4 metaG | ecosystem: Host-associated > Plants > Roots > Rhizosphere > Soil | place: Michigan...
CGAACGCCAAGATCAAAGCCATCGACTTTGCGGGCGGCACGGTGGTGCACATGTCTTCTGGTTGGTCTGCGCTCACGCTGGCGTTGATTGTCGGCAAGCGCAAAGGCTTCGGACACGAAAATTTCGCGCCGCACAGCCTGGTTTTGACCATGGTGGGCACGGGCATGTTGTGGGTGGGTTGGTATGGCTTCAACGCCGGCAGCGCGGTCGCGGCCGATGCGATCGCCGCCAACGCTTTCATGACCACGACATTGGCAGCCGCCGTGGGCGCGGTGAGCTGGCCGGCGGCCGAATGGCTGACGCGCGGCAAGCCGACGGTGCTCGGGTTTTGCTCCGGAGCGGTCGGTGGGCTCGTGGTGATCACGCCAGCGGCGGGCTTCGTCTCCGCCAGCGGTGCAATCATCATCGGGCTACTTGCTGGCATCGTGCCGTACGTGGCTTGCACCAAGCTGAAGAATGCCTTCGGCTACGACGACGCGCTCGACACGTTCGGCGTGCACGCCGTCGGCGGCACGCTCGGCGCCTTCGTGACCGGCATCCTGGCGAGCGCGGACGTGAATCCGAACCTGGCGACCAACCTGACGGGCATCGTCGGCAAATCGCTGTGGTTCGAACAGCTGAAGGCCATGGGGCTCACGATCGCTCTCGGCGTCAGCGCGACCATCGTCATTGCCTACGTCATTAAAGTCACGATCGGCCTCCGCCCCTCGCAAGAAGACGAGGAGACGGGGCTCGATTTGGCCGATCACGGCGAGCGCGGCTACCACATGACCGAGGGCTGAGCCTGGTTTCTGCGTGGGTTCGTTTGGGCCCGGTGAGGCCGGTTGAAAGATCGGACGAGCCGGGCTTACATGCGGGCCATGCGAAATACGCTAGCGTTGCGACTCTGCGAATTGCTCGCGCTCGGCGCGATGGTCTCGACTCTCGGCTGCTCCGAGAAGGATGCAACGAAGTGCCAAGAAGCACTTGATGGCACCCGCAAATCGCTGGCCGCTGCCGACGCCAACCTCATCACGCAGTGGCGTGAACGGGCCTACAAGTACTGCGCGGACACCGCCGCGCTCGCGACGTTGGATCGCGAAATTACGGACAAGCAAGCGGCGGACGCTGCAGCCAAAGCCGCCGAAGCGCAGCACAAGGCCGAGAACGACGCGCTCGTGAAGGCCTTCACCGGTTGGGCCGGAGATTCGCGACTGGCGCCGGATCACGCGTCGGCGACGCCCGTCTGTGACGGGGACGACCCGAGCGCGACAAAGCCAGCCGAGCCGAAGACGCACGATCGCTTCTGCACCGCGACCCGCCAAGCCGGCACCTACCCGCTCAGCGTGCGCTACTGGGACGCGGACAAGACCATCTTGATGTTCACCACCAAGCCGTCGAATCCCGTGACCTGCGACGACATCGGCCCCAACAAAGTCCTCAAAACCTGGGACGTCCCCGCGCTCACCGGCCAAAGCGTGAAACGCACCCGCTGCGAGCTCACGTCGGGGACTCTGACAGGCTTAAACGTGGTCGTGAGTGCCGCGAGCGAAGCTCCGGTTTATATATTTTCTCTTCCGTACTTAGAGAAGGATCCGGGCTTGAAAGTGATTGCTGGCGGGTGAGATTTTTTGCTCTGCGGCTGCGCACTCCGCGTGGCCGCGGTCGCCTTGCCGTGGCGTAGCCGGGCGCCTGTTCACCCCTTCGGGTGTCTCGAAGCGAGTCGGTCAGCTTGTCGTAGGTCTCCATCGCATTTGATGATCGAGATCTGTCGTGCCAGGGACTTCCGCGTCGACTTATTTCCGGGCAGCCAGCTGAAGCGCCTCGCGCGCGCCTAGGCGCCGACGCGCTGCGCGCGGGAGCGAGATCAAGAGGGAGACGCAGCGCTCTCTCTCGGTCTCTCTTCCTCTCTCCCGCTCGCGCGCGAAGCTGCGCTCTCCTTCTTTCGCGCCTAAGCGCGCGGGAAGCCTGGAAGCCCGCCTGCAGGAAAATGCGACGAGGCGGAGGTCTGTGGCACGACAGATCTCGATCCACCAACGAGATGGAGACCTACAAAAACTGACCGACTCGCTTCGAGACACCCGAAGGGGTGAACAGGCGCCCGGCTACGCTATTGAGCTCGATCGTGGCCACGCGGAATGCGCAGGTCGCACGAAAAAAATCTATCTCAAAAACTAAACACCACAGACCGCGACCAGTTCAACCATCTTTAGTCTTAGCAAACCCAATCCCCGGCCAATCCTTCGCAGTAGTCTCCAAATGCCACGAATTCCTCGCTAGAAACACGGGTGCGCCGACGTGATCGTCGGCCATGTAGCCTTCGTTGCCGTTGAGGAATTTCTTCATCAGGGCTTGGTCTTCGCACTCGACCCAGCGCGCGGTGTACAGGCCGGAGGCTTCGAAGACGACGGGGATTTCGTATTCGGATTTGATGCGGTCGGCGAGCACATCGAACTGTAGGGCGCCGACGACGCCGACGATCCAATTGCCGCCGATGCGCGGCTTGAAGATGCGCGCGGCGCCTTCTTCCGCCATCTGTTCGAGCGCGCGGCCGAGGTGTTTGGCGCGCATCGGGTCGGTCGGGCGCACGCGCTGCAAGAGCTCGGGCGCGAAGCTCGGGATGCCCTTGAAATGCAGCTGTTCGCCCTCTGTCAGCGCGTCACCGATGCCGAGCTTGCCGTGATTCGGGATGCCGATGATATCGCCCGCGAACGCTTCTTCGGCGAGTTCGCGATCTTGCGCCAAAAATAGCACGGGGTTGTTGACGGCGAGCTGCGTGTCGGAGCGCACGTGCAAGAGCTTCATGCCGCGTTGAAAGTGGCCCGAACACAGGCGCACGAAGGCGACGCGATCGCGATGCTTCGGATCCATGTTGGCTTGCACCTTGAACACGAAGCCCGTCACTTTGTCTTCGGTCGGCGAGATGCTGCGTTCCCGCGCGGGCTGCGGGCGAGGGGAGGGCGCGAGGTCGCCGATGCCCTGCAGTAGTTCCCGCACCCCGAAGTTGCTGATGGCGCTGCCGAAAAATACCGGCGTCATGTGCCCGCCGCGGTAGGCCTCGAGATCGAAATCGGGGCACAAACCGCGTGCCATCTCGACTTCGCTGCGCAAGGTCTTCACGGCGTCCTCGGGCAGTAGCTCGTCGAGCTTGGGGTCGCTGAGGCCGTTACACTTTTCACCCGAATCCCCGATGCGGTCCTTCACGCGTTGCAGCAGCACCAAGTGGTCGTGCAAGAGGTCGTAGCAGCCCAGAAAGCGTCGGCCCATACCGATGGGCCAGCTCGCCGGAGTGACGTCGAGCGCCAAGGTTTGCTCGATCTCGTCCATCAAATCGAACGGGTCGCGGCCCTCGCGGTCGAGCTTGTTCACGAACGTGATGATGGGCACGTCCCTCAGGCGACAGACCTCGAACAGCTTGCGGGTCTGCTCTTCGATGCCGCGCGCCGCGTCGATGACCATGATCGCGCTGTCGACCGCAGTGAGCGTGCGGTAGGTGTCTTCGCTGAAGTCTTGGTGGCCCGGCGTATCGAGCAGGTTGAACGTGTGGTTGCCGTAATCGAACGTCATCGCGGACGCGCTCACGGAGATGCCGCGCTCGCGCTCGACCTTCATCCAGTCCGAACGCGCGCGCCTTTGTTCGCCGCGTGCCTTCACTGCGCCTGCCAATTGGATGGCTCCCCCGAAGAGCAAAAGCTTCTCGGTGAGCGTGGTCTTCCCGGCGTCGGGGTGGGAAATGATGGCGAACGTACGCCGGCGCTCGACGGATTCTACGAGGGTCATGGCAAAAGCTGGGAAGGCTCGTAGCAGCCGGCCCCAGCGGGAACAAGGCAAGCCTGTGTTTTCCGCGCTCCGCGCGCGATGGCATGCAGTTCTCGTGACGAAGAGGCGTATTTCGTGCCGAATTGCGCGCCGCCCGCGCCAGCGCTGCCATCGCGCAGCGGCTTCTTGCTAGCCTGCTGGCTTGTCTGCCCGCCTGCGAAACCTGATCGCGGTCGCCGTCGCCGTTCTGTTCGCGGCGTTGGCGAGTGTGTTCGTGTATCGCTTTGCGACGCGCCCGCCGGATGAGCACGCTCCGAATCTGCCTTTTCGACAAGGCGGGATCAGTGTCTCGCTCGTGTCCTCGCGAGGGGTCGGTGGCGAGCACGTCGCTGAGGCCGCAGCAGGGGATTGGCTACTCGAATCGGATCGCGTGCGCCTAGTGGTCGGCGGGGATGGCGACGGCATCGAGCGCCGTTTCCGTTACGGCAGCATCGTCGATCTGGTCACGAGCGACTTCAGTGAAGAACGCTTGGTGGAATTTCGAGTCGTGCTGCAGGTGGCGGGCACCTTGGTCGGAACTCGAGTCGATGGGGTGAAGCTCGAAACCGAAGGACCACGACCGGTCCTCGTCATCCTGCAGTCGGCGCGCGACGGTAGTTTGTCGCTCGAAACCGAGCTGCGCCTGGTGCCTGCCGAGCCCTTCGTCGAGCTCATCACCCGCGCGAAAAATACCGGTGGAACGTTAGCGCGCAGCGTTCAAGCGGGCGAGCGAGCGCGGTGGCGCGGGCCGGCTAGCTTCGCGCCGCGCTTGGGCTTCGTCCGCGCGCCGCTGCACTCGGAAGTCCCGTGGGTGAGCTCGACCGGTGGCGTACTGAGTTACGCGCTGGCTTTTCCCGAAGCTATGGCAGATGCCACGTTTCTGTTCGACCGCTTCGGCTCGAGCGGACAAGTCACGTTGTCGCGCGCGGAAGACTTGGCGCCGGGCGCCGAACTCACCTATCGCCGGCGCTTGCTGGTGACGCACGGTGGGCTCGAGCGTGCGGCCGAGCTCGGTTGGGGCATGGTGGGGAAACGTTTGGGCACGGTGGTGGGCTCCGTCGGCAGCTCGCCGCGTTGGGGCTCGGTCGAAGCTCGTTTCCCCGATGGCCGCCCGGCGCTCAGCGCGCACATCGACGAGAAGGGCAACTATGCTTTACCGCTGCCGGAGGGCGACTATTCCTTGCTCTTGCGCGCACCCGGCGGCGAGGACGACGAAACCGTGCACGTCGCCGCGGGCGCGCGCGTGGTTTCCAAATTGCTTGCTCCGCGCCCCGGAACCCTGCGCTACGCGATCACCGATGGCGATGACAAACCCTTGCCGGCGCGGCTCGTCGTGCGCGGCGTCCCGCCCACGAAGGACCCAGAATTCGGCCCGATCGAGCTAGCCGTTGGCGCCAAGAACATCGCCTACACGCAAGATGGCATTGGCTATCTCGAGCTCCCGCCCGGGCGCTACCGAGTGCTCGCCACGCATGGCACCGAATACTCGATTGCCAGCGAAGAGTTGGAAGTGAACCCGGAAGTGGGCGCGACGTTCCGCGTCTCACTGACGCACGAGGTCGATACGACGGGCTATTTGGCATGCGATTTTCATTTGCACCAAGCGCCGAGCTTCGACTCCACCGTGTCACTCGACGATCGTGTGGTCTCTCTCTTGGCTGAGGGCATCGAGTTTGCGGTACCCACCGATCACAATCACGTGACCGATTTCAGCGAGACCATCGCGGCGCTGAACGCGGAACGCGATCTGGCGACGACTTCGGGCGTGGAGATCACGACGCAAAGTTGGGGGCACTTCAACGCCTTCCCTTATCCGTCGGCTGCGCCAGTGCCTCCGATCGCGGTCGATCCTCCGGAGATTTTCGCGGCCGTGCGCAATCACGCGCCGGATGCAGTGGTTCAAGTCAATCATCCGCGCATGCCGGGTGTCGGCTATTTCAACCGCGGTGAACTCGATGCGCGCGCGGGCATCGCCCAAGCCGAGGGCTTTTCGTTCGATTTCGACACGCTGGAGGTCGTCAACGGTTTCGACCTCGAGAACCCGAAGCTGATCGACGACGACATGCACGAGTGGTTCGATCTGATCAACGCCGGGCGCCGTTACACGGCGGTCGGCAATTCGGATTCGCATCGGCTCGTCTACCAATGGGCCGGCTACCCACGCACTTACGTGCGCGTTGCAGATGATCGGCCGTCCGCGATTTCTGCAGCAGAAATTGCCCACGCGCTGATCGGCGGCCATGCGGTGATCTCCAATGGGATCTTCATTTTGGCTATTGCCAACGGCAAAGCTGGCCCCGGAGATTTGGTGATGGGCGGACGAGTGACGTTGCAGGTGAGCGTGCGCGCGCCCGATTGGGTGGACGTGCGCAACATCGACGTTTACGCCAATGGCGTGCTCGCGGTTACGCACACCTTGCCGTTCGCCAGCACCGATCCGCTGCGCGCCCAGTGGGAAACCGATTTGGAATTCGAGAACGACACCTTCCTGGTCGTCGCGGCTCACGGAGAATTGCCGATGCTCGATACGCTGCCCGGCAAATGGATCCGTCCCTTCGGATTCACCAATCCCATCTACGTGGACGCGAACCGCGATGGCGTGTTCCATCCGGCTGGCCCGACGCCCGCTTCCGGCGTCGGCTCGGCTGCGCCCGTGACCAATTGAGAAGGCTGATCAGCCGCGTAGGATCAGCACGCGGGGTTCGGTGAACTCTTCGACGGCGAAGCGCACCCCTTCGCGACCGAGCCCCGAGTCCTTCACGCCGCCGTAGGGGTAGTTGTCGATGCGCAGCATGGGCGTGTCGTTGATGAGCACGCCGCCGTAGCGCAAGGTACGGAAGGCCTTGAGTGCATGCTCCAGATTGTGCGTAAAAATCCCTGCTTGGAGGCCGAATCGCGAACGATTACAGGCCTCGATGGCCGCGTCGAAAGACTCGACGGGTTCGATGACGGCGACTGGGCCGAACACTTCATCGCGGCACACGCGCATCTCGTCTCGCGTCTTGGTCAAGATGGTGGGGAACACCACTTGGCCTTCCGCGTGGCCGCCGAGTAACAACTCGGCGCCGCCCTGCACGGCCTCGTTCACCCAATCCAGCACGCGCTTGACGTGGCGTGCTTCGATGAGCGGACCGACGACCGTGTCTTCTTTCAGCGGGTCGCCGCACTTGACGGCTTCGCTATATTTCTTGAACTTGTCTTTGAAGTCGGCGAAGAGCTTCTGGTGCACGAACACGCGTTGCGCCTTGATGCACACTTGCCCGGCGTTCGCCCAGCACGCTTCGCTGATCGCGGGGATGATGGCATCGAGATCGGCGTCCGCGTCGATGACGCACGGAGCATTGCCGCCGAGCTCGAGCTGCACGTGCTTCTTGCCGGCGAGCGCCTTGAGGCGCCAGCCGAGTGCGTCACTGCCCGTGAACGAGAGCACGGCGATGCGCTCATCCGTGACCAAGTGCTCGGCCACTTCCGGCGCACAATGCAACACGCTGAGCAGTGCTCCGGGCATCCCCGCTTCGAGCAGCCATTGGCCGAGCGCGTGGGCGGTGAGCGGGCTTTGTTGGGCGGGTTTGAGGATCGTCGGCGCGCCAATCGCGAGCGCAGGCGCGAGCTTGTGCGCAACGAGGTTGAGCGGGAAATTGAAGGGCGCGATGGCGGCGATCGGGCCGCGCGGCACGCGCTCGAACAAGCACAAGCGGCCTTCCGCGCCCGGCAACTGATCGATGGGCAGCACTTCGCCGCCGAGCCTGCGCGCCTCGCCCGCTCCGAGCGAGAACGTGAGTGCGGCGCGGGCGACCTCACCCTTCGCGTAGCGAATCGGCTTACCACTCTCGAGAGTGATTAAGTGGGCGAGCTCGGCCGAACGCTCGCGCAGCACGCGCGCGATGGTGTCCAGCAGGTCGGCGCGTTGATGCGTCGGAGCGCGTGCTTCCGACTCGAACGCATGATGTGCGCGTGCCAGCGCACGCTCCATATCGCTCGCCGCGGCATCGCCGACTTCCGCCACCGGCCGGCCGTCGAACGGATTTTGCACAGTGTGCACACTCGCCGTGTCGAAAAATTCGCCCGCAATTTGCGTCCGATAACGCTGCAACATTCCAGTGTCCTCTCTGTTTCCGAGGCGAAAAAGTTCGCGTGTTCGTTGAGCAAATCCTCAAAAATGCCGTGAAATGCGCAGGTGCTCCGCAGATGTAGGGCATTGTTCGTGCCGTGCAAAGGCATATGTAGGTGTGCGAATGGTCCTTTACAGGCTGGATCGTCGAACCGTATAACGAAAGCACATGAGGATCCTCGCGGCGCTAGTCCTCGGGTACTTCTTCGTCGTCGGCAAAGTCGGCACGGAGTTCGGTACCGCCCCCGCAAAACCGGATGCCTTGCGCTCCGGCCTCACCGGCCCGGCCCGCGGTGAGCTCGATCATGCGGTCGGCCTCTCGCTGCGCGAGCCGCCGGTGCCCTTCGATGCTTCGCTCGATACGCCGAAGCGCGCCGTCGCGCCGGGCACTCGCGTGATCTCGCTGCCCGGAGGTTGTCGTTCGGTCTCCAAACCGTATGACCTCTTGATTCACTATCACGGTGCGCCCCCCGTTCTCGAGACCGCCTTCGAGCGCTCGGGGATCGACGGCGCGCTCGTCATCTACAACTGGGGTATCGGCTCCGGTGCCTACGAGGCCCCGTACGAAATCCCGAACTCCTACGATCATACGCTGGAGAGCATTCGCCTCGGCATCAAGGAGCTGTGTCCCACCGCTGCGAAGCCGAAGCGCGTGGCGCTCAGCGGCTGGAGCGCGGGCTACGGCGCCGTGCAGCACATCATCGATCGCGCAGCCGATGCCGCCCGCGTGGATGCAGTGTTGCTCGCCGATGGCATGCACGTCGGCTTCGAGCCCGAAGGCAATCGCCGGGTAAACGCGTTGGCCATGGCGCCCTTCACGTTGTTCGCCGATGAAGCGGTCGCGGGGCACAAGCTGTTCGCGATCACCCACTCGTCGATCCAAACGCCCTACGCGAGCACCACCGAGACCGCCGAGTTCTTGCTCGACGCCGAGGGCTTGCAGGTCGATCGCAGCGAGCTGCCGGGGCCGCGTCCGGGCATGACACTCACCTCGCGCGCCGACCGCGAAGGCTTTCACATGCGCGGCTTCGCCGGCGATGACAAATCCGCCCACTGCGATCACTTGTTCGCCTTCGGTGACTTGTTGATGGCGCCGCTCAAAGAGTACTGGTCGCGCTGAACGCGCCCGCACTCGCTCCCCTCGACTGGGAGTGAGTGCTGATTCAGCGGGAGAGCAGGGCTACGCGCTTCAGCCCTTGCACGGCAGGAACGTCGTTCCGCATTTCTTCTTGGGCGCTGCCGCAGGTTTCGCGGCTGCAGGGGCCGGCGTTTTGGCCGAAACCGCTGGGGTTGCGACTTTTGCGCTGGCTGCGGGCTTCGCCGAAGCCACCGGCGGCGCCGTTTTGGCGCTGGCTGCGGGCTTCGCCGATGCAGCGGCGGCGGGTTTTGCGGACGCGGCAGCGGCGGGCTTGGGCGCGACCAGGGCGGCGACGGCAACTGGCTTGGCCGATGCGACCGCGACTGCCGGGGTAGCAGGTGCGCTGGGCTCCGCCGCCGCATTGGCAGGCGGCGTGGCACTCGCGACGGCACTGGCTGTTTCTGCCGCAGTGGCGGCCGCGGTGGGCGCCGCTGGTGCGGCCGCTGCGGCGGCGGCCAACGCGGCGCTCGCTTGAGCGGCAGCGGAGGCGCTGGCCGCAGCGATCGCGCCGCTCTCGTGGTTGCGATACAGCGCGACCGTACCGAGCGCCGTGAGCGCAAAGCAGAACACCGCGCCGCCGATGAACAACGGCGCGGCCGACTTCGTCTTCTTCGGACTAGTGGGGAGCGGAGCGTCGCGCGCGGGCACCGGCGCGCCGTAATTGACCGCTGGACTGGGCGGCGGTGCATAGACGGGCGCGGGAGTCGGCGGGGGTAGCGATTCTGGCTGAAAAACCAGCGGTTGCGCGATCGCCGCAGCAATTCCCGGCAGGGCCACGGCACTCTGGCTCTGAGGCGCGACCAATGTTTTGGCGATGGCTACGAAGGCGCTCGCCATTTCGGTCGCGGTGTTGAAGCGCGCTTGCGGTGCGGGCGCGACGGCGCGCTGAAACCAGGCATCGAACGCGGGATCGAGCGCGGCACCGAGTTCGCGCGCACGCACCGAAGCCGAATCGAGCGGGGTGCTGAGCTCTTGCCAGAGTGCACCGGGATCGATGGGGTTCGTGCGGGCCGCGCGGTGCAGAGCGCCGCCGGTCAACGCGTAGAAGGTGACGAGGCCGAGCGCGAAGATGTCCATCGCGGGCGTCGAGCGTGCCTGCGGATCTGCGCCGTCTGGGCCTACCCAGCCGACGGTGCCGCCCCAGCCGGGCGGCGGCGGGGAAGCGGACCGCAAGTGCACCACCCCAAAATCGCTGAGCCGCACCCAGCTCGCGTTCTCGGGTGCCACGAACACATTTTCGGGCTTGAGATCGCGATGCACGATTCCTGCAGCGTGAGCGGCGTCGAGTGCTCGCGCGATCACGTCGAGCGCCGTCGCCATGTCCGCCGGCGTGAGCGGCCCGCGCAGGCGCACGCGATCGGCGAGCGAAGACCAAGACACGCGTTCCATCACGAAAAACGGC
>Ga0105245_10006317_pt1 | contig 10427 bp, 4 predicted proteins | sample KBSM54metaG_FD_81523 | JGI IMG/M metagenome (GOLD analysis project Ga0105245, IMG submission 81523) | Miscanthus rhizosphere microbial communities from Kellogg Biological Station, Michigan, USA - KBS M5-4 metaG | ecosystem: Host-associated > Plants > Roots > Rhizosphere > Soil | place: Michigan...
AACCCGGCCGACAAACCCGCTAATCAGTGCAGGCATTTTCCGCGCCCCTCCCCGCGCCCCCGTGCAGGCGTTTTGCTTGCCCCTTTCCATGATTGAAACGCTGGAAATCCGACGCGGATCTAGCCCAACACGGTCACTTCGACCCACAGCGCCAAGCAGTCAATTTGCTGTGATCTAGGGAGTTCCACCAGAGCGTTCGGTTCACGCAAACCGGCTAAGTCTGGGTCCGTTTGCCAACCCCTGCACGTGCGAGGCGGGATGAATTCCGCCGGCATGCAATTGCTGATCCAATTTAGGAAAGCGATGTCGTCAGATAGTTCAAAAATGGCCGGCAGGAATGTATTGCGAAACAACAGTGGCGCGAACTACGGGCTTAGCAACCGCCTTTATTCTTAGAGGTTTGCTCACCTTTTTGACAGGTGCGGCAGGCATTGAAGCGGCCAAGACGCCCACCGCCTGCCCTCCGACTGGTAACGATGAGCCATATGCCTGGGCGATTGTGACTAAATCCGCAAAATCTGTCATTCCATCGCCATTAAGATCGCCTTGGGTCCAGGTTGTGCGTTGCTGTCCGTAGTTTTGGGCAACTGCGACGAGGTCGGAAAACCCAACTTGACGATCCCGATCGAGATCTCCAGCCAGCACGAAGAAATCCTGGACGACGGAATTCTGCAATGGATTTCCGGATGGATCGCTCACACCCTCTGGCGAGAGGGTGCAGCGGTAATCCGCGTTGGGCAGGATGCCGCCGGCAAATCCCGGGAAGGTCAGCGTGGCCTTGCGGGTGATCCGGTCGAACGACAGGGCGAGCTTTGAAGTGGGAACCAACTCTGCGGTCGTGCGATTGAAAAGCGTGAAGTCGTCTGTGCTGAGGCTCGACGAAACGTCTTCGCTGAAATCGAAAGCGATCGAATGATACGCCGTGGCCGGATTGAAGGGTGTCGCGCTACCTGATGGCGCGATAGTGTCGCGCTCGAACGCGCCAATGTCGATGTGTGCGCCGCTGACGCGCGCGAAGCCAGCGCCGCGCTGGTCGGTATCGGGCGGCGGGACGAACGCGGGATCGCCGGCGTCGAGGCAGGGGCTGCCGGGGAGCAGCGCCATGGTTTGCGTAGGGCCGCCGTTGTCGGCGAGTGGGCCGAGAAGCGGGTCGCCCTGTGTATCGCCGATGAAGCTGAATGTGGCAGTGCTTGTGGCGGTTCCGCTGGCGCCCAAGTCGCCGCCGGTGTTTTTGGCAACGATGGTGTTGCTGAGGATGAGGTTTGCGGCGTTGTTGAAGACGCCGCCGGCGGAGCCGCCGCTGTTGTTAGCGATGGTGCTGCCGTTCATTATCAGGCTTGCGCCGACGCCGCCAATCCAGATCCCACCACCCTGGCCGCTGGCGGAGTTTCCGGCGATGGTGCTGTTGCTAATGGTAGCGCTGCCGTGTCCGAGCGCAAGGTAGAGCCCGCCGCCTTGGCTGCCAGCGGTATTGCCGCTGATGGTGCAGGAGTCGATGCTGACGCTGGGGCCCATGCTGTAGATGCCGCCGCCAAGACCCAATGAGGTATTGCCGCTGATGGTGGTTCGGAGGACCGTGAGCTGGCCGCCGGAGTTATAGATTCCACATGCGTTGTTACCGGAGATGAGGCAATCGGACACGCGCGCCGTCATCGCCCCGACCACTCCAATGCCGTACGACGCTCCGTTGGTGATGCTCAGGCCGGATATTTCAATGGGATCGTTCGCGACCCCGGGTTGAAGGAGACTGAAGAAAACGCCGTAACCGTTCTGGTTTGTGCCTCGAACCGTGAGCAGATCAGAGCCCGGCCCGCGGATGGTGGTACCGGGGTAAAGACTGAGCTCTCCCGACGCGATCTGGATCGTCTTTGGGGTTGAACCAAGCGCGAAGGTGATGACGTCAGGCCCGGGGTTATCGCGAGCATAGAGCAGCGCCTCGCGCAGGCTCGTGCCGCTTCCGTAGGCCGGGTCGGCGCTGCCGTTGTCTTCATCGGTGGTTGTGTTGACGACAAGGGAGTTGTTGAATGGCCCGGTGTATTCGTACGCACCGATGTCTAGAATGCGAGCGCGCGGCGTGCCCCGTTGATCCAGTACGGTGGAGGAGCCGGTGGCGCCTTTGTTGATGCATGGGCTATAAGGGCGCAGCGCCATGGTGGGCGTGGAGCCGCCGTTATCGGCCAGGGGCATCAGCATCGGGTCGCCGTCGCGCGTGCCAATGAAGTCGAAGTACGAGAGGTCGGCCGTTCCGCCGTTTGTGTTGACGACATCGCCGGCAGCGTTCGTGGCGATGATAGTGTGGCGCGCGGTCAGGGTGCCGGCGTTGCGAACACCTTCGCCGCTGTTCCCGCTGATCGTGACAAGCGTGAGCGCGAGCGAGCCGCTGTCGTTTCGGATCGCGGTGCTGTTTTGGCTCAACGTGCAGTCGTAGGCGTACACGCTGCCGCTGAGATTGATGATCCCGCCGCCGGCATTGTCCATGAGGGTGCTGTATTTGACGGTGGACGTGCCGCTGGTCACGACGCCTGGGCCGGATGAACCGGTGCCGCTGACGACGACCCGGCGAAGACTGACCATGTTGTGGTTATCAATCGCAGCACCCTGACCTCGGTTCTGTATGGTTAAGTCGGCGAGATAGAGATTTGTGCTGGTGTCGAAGATATCGGCCTGGCCGAGGGGTCCACGAATCGACAACAGTTTGGCGCTGGGCCCGCGAATGTCGAGCTCACCAGTGACCGCAAGCCCCGCGGTATCAATCGTCTTCGCAGTCGAAAAGACATCGTCCGCAAAGCGGATGATGTCGATGCGGGGATTGGCGTTGACCTGCTCGATTGCCTCTCGAAGGGTCACATTTTGGGATGAGAGGTTGCCATCCGATTGATCGCCGGTGTTGTCGACGGTGACGCTCTGAGCTTCGTATGCGCCGTAATCGACCTTCGATCCTGAGATCCGCGAGAAACCCACGCCGCGCTGATCCTCGCTGGTCGCATACGTGTTGTTGCCGGCGTCGATGACTGGACTTCCGGGCAGCGGGGCCATCGTCTGCGTCGGCCCGCCGTTATCCGCCAGCGGACCGAGCATCGGATTTGGGCCGTAGTCGTCATAATAGGCCAAGGTGCCGATGAAGTTGTCGCCCCACGGCTTGGTCGCACTAGCGTTGCTGACCGCAACGTCACCAGAGAGATCGCCTCCTTCGTTCTGCGCGATGATGTTGTTTAGCAGCGTGGTGACGCCGCCCGCTAGCCCCTTCCCGTGGCCGGTATTGCCGACGATGGTGCATCCATTCAGCGTCGCGTATCTGTCGTTCACGATTGCCGCTCCCCAGTCGGCTCCGTTGCGGGTGAAGGTGGAGTTGGTGACGGTCATTCGCGTCTGTGAGGATTGATAGATCGCGCCCCCGGCGTAGTCTGCAGCGTTGTCCTCGAAAGTGGAGCCGGTAATCGATGCAGTTGCGAGGTTGTAGATCGCGCCGCCGGAAGTGACCGCGGTGTTGTCTTCGAAAGTGCAACTGGTGATCGAGGCAGTTCCGGCATTGTAGAGCGCGCCGCCTTCATTATCCGAGGTGGTATCGATGTCGATGGCATGGTTACCGCTGAACGTGCATTGATTGATCACGGCGCTGCCGGCGTCCAGGACGTTATAGATGCCGCCGCCCTCGTAGGCGCTGTTATCCCGGATGGTACATTGGTTAAGCGTCATCGCCCCTTGGTTTAAGATGCCGCCTCCCCACGAGATGGAGGTGTTATCGCGAATGGTGCAGCGGTTCATTGTGACGGTGCCAACGTTGAAGACGCCGCCGCCGCCGTAACCGGCGATATCGGCATTTCCGCTGATGACGCAGTCGTTCACGGTGAGCTTGGTTTCGTTGTAAACCGCGCCACCGGCCCAGCCCAGTACATCGTTGACTCGTGCGTTGCTCATGGTCATTCCGGACAACACGACATCGGATGCGGTTCGGAAGATGCGATAGTTTGAGCTGCCGCTGCGCCGAAGCGTCAGCAGCGACGCGCCCGGACCGTTGATCTCCACGGGTTTTGTCAGCCGTGGCAGAGCCGAACCGAGATTGATCGTCTGCGAGCCGCTGCCGAGGTTGAAGGTGATGACATCGGACGCGGTAGTGGAATTGGCCGTGGTAATCGCTTCGCGCAGGGTGGTGACGCCGTCGTTTGCGGTGGTATCGGCGGTGCTGTTGACGACGATGGACGCCAGAAGCCTGCGGGGTTCCAGGGCTTCAATTGTAGCGGCTCGTACCGCCGATTGTGCGTGACGAGCGCGGTGGGGTCGCTTGAACGATGAGTTTTGGTCGGTTTTCATTGGCGTTGATCCTTTCACTCAACAGCCAATGCGGATTCAGATGGGGCAAATTCTCATACGCACCCGTTTTTTTTATTTTTCTTTTAGCAGCACGGATGCTTCCTCCTTAAAGCGCATTACCTCAGCGTCCTTGCTCTGGTTCTTATCCATCCAGGTAACGGCGAGTTCGAATGCTTCGCGAGCTCCCCGCTTGTCCCCCAGTTGCCAACGGGCCATAGCGAGGAAAAACCCCTCCGCCGCCATCGCATCGCCCTTACGAAGGCGGATCGCTTTCTCCATGGATGCGACCGCCGCCGAATACTCCCCGGCACGATATTGGGCGGTGCCCAGGGTTCCGATGATATTGGGATCATCCAGGGCTGACTTCACGGCCTGTGCCGCCAAGTCCACGGCGCGCTTGGGGTTCCGTAGAGCGGTGTCGGGACATGTGGCCAATAGCCAGGCCAGATGATTCATTACAATCGCTACCTGCGTTTCAGTCTCGCTTCCAAACTTGTCGCACAGCAGCAACTCGTCCAGGAGCTTGAACGCCTCGTCCCAGCGGTCGGCTTGCTCATAGAGAGCGGCCAAGTAGTTCATCGCCAGAAGCATCTCCGCATGACTCGGCCCGCTTACTGTTCGCCTAAGCGGCAGCAGTTCTTCCAGCAACTTGATTGCTCGGGGGATTTGATTCAGGTCTGAGTAGAAGATTGCCAGGTTTCTCATCATCATGAGGGTGTCCGACTGCGTCTCCCCGTTGACCTTGCGGCTCAGTGACAGCGTCTCTTCCTGCAGCTTGATGCCCTGTTCGTGGTGACCTAGGGCTCTATGGGCAGCCGCCAGATTGCCCATCGCCATGATCGTCTCGGGATTCTTTTCGCCGTTTACCTTGCGAATGAGCGGCAGCAATTCCTCCAGCAATTTGATTGCCTCGTCGTAGCGTGCCGCCTCAAGATAGTCGGGCGCGAGGCGGTTCATGATCGCAACCGTGTCCGGGTGTTTCGGGCCACGCACTTCGCGGCTGAACTGCAGCAAGTCCTCCATGAGTTGGATCGCCTCAGCCCGATGCCCGTCGCCTCTGTACACGCCTGCAAGTGCAGTCAACGTCACGAGCGTACGAGAGAGTTTCGGAACATTGACCTTGCGGTCGAGCGGCAGCAGTTGCTTCCACATCTTGATTGCTTCGTCCGGTCGACCGGTGTCGCGGTACGCATACCCCAAGCCCTCTATTACCAGAAGCCTGTCGGGGTCTTCCGGAGCGAGCAATTTTCGGCTTAGTGGAAGCATTTCCTCCAGCAGCTTGAGCGCCTTATCGGGACGATGGCTCCAAAGGTAGCAAGGCGCCAGATGGACCATAACCGCGAACGTGTCCAGGTGCTCTGGACCGTTGATCTTGCTGCTCAATGGCAGCGCCTCCTCCCACAGTCTGATCGCTTCATCAAAGCGACCGGCTTCGGTATGGCAATTCGCCAGCCCGCAAATGAACTCAAACGTCCTGCGGTGGTCCGGCCCGTACTGCTTGCGGATCTCGGGTAAAACCTCGGTCCATAGCTCCGTCGCCTTCTCGTTGCGTCCGGCTTTGCGATAAGCGAGCCCGAGGTTGGCCGTCGCTTTGACCGTATCGAGATAATCCAAGCCAAACACCTCGCGCGTGAGCGGCAGCAATTCCTCCAGCAGCTTGATTGCCTCCTGCAGGTGATTGTTTTGACTATGGAATGCCGCAAGGTCGTTCATAATTCCGAGTGTGCTGGGGCTTTTGGGCCCTGACGCCCTGCGGCTGCGCGGCAGCAATTCCTCCAAAATCCTGATCGCCTCAGCCTGTTGGTGAATCGTAAGGAGTCCGATTGCCAGGTCGTGAGTCGCTGAGATTGTCTGCATATGCTCCGGCCCGCTTACCTTACGCCTCAGCGGCAGCAATTCCTGAAGCATCTTGACCCCCTCCTCCGCGCGGCCAGTGTTAACATAGGAGTAAGCCAGCGCACTGGTTGCCCACAGCGTGAACTCGCATTCCGGGCCGCACACTCTGCAACTCGTTGCCAATACTTCCGACTGAAGTTTGATCGCTTCCTGATCTCGATCGGCCCTGGAGTATGAATGCGCGAGATACAACATCACCATGCGTGTTTTGTGATGCTCCGGTCCCAGCGTCGTACGAAGATAGTTCTGCGCCTGCTCGTACAACGGAATGGCCTGACGCGGCAGACCCATGGCATCGTAGGTACGGCCAAGCGAGAATTGCAGTAACGCTCTCCGGGCGGGCTGGCCTGCGAGTTCGGTATCGAACCTGTGCGCCGCCCTGTCGAGGAGTTCGACCACGCGGATACTCGGTCCGAAACGCCACGGGCTGGGGCTTTCGAATACCTCGACCAGAAACTTGGAAATTGCCTCGGCTTCGTCCAGGGCGGCTTGCTTCGCATCTCGTTCGATGACGACCTGTGCCAATCGGTTCTTCGCCTCCTGTTTAGCAAGACCCTCGGCATCCGCGAATCGGTTCGCCTTGACCAAACCGAAGCTTGTGCCAGCGATCCCCGCCAATAACGCCAACAGCACCAGGCTCGCGGCGATCACGTGGCCCCTGTACCGCCGCACAAACTTCTTCAGCCGGTAGGCGGCGCTGGGAGGATGAGCCGCCACCGGCTCGCCGCAGAGGTAGTGCTGAACGTCCGCCGACAGCTCGTTGGCCGTCCCGTAGCGCCGCGCACGGTTCTTTTCCAGCGCCTTGAGCACGATCCAATCCAGGTCGGTCCGCAGCATCTGAGTGAGGCGCCTGGGCTCGATGCTGCGGTTGGCCGCCAGCGTCGGTAGTGCCGCGGCGGTCGAGAGCCTGGTGCTGGGCTTGGGCGGCTCTTCCTCGCGCACCACACGCAACATCTCCATGAGGCCCTTCTTCTCCAGCTCCTGCCTCGTGAATGGGGGCGACCCTGTCAGCAACTCGTAAAGCACGACCCCCAGTGAATACACGTCGCTGCGCGTGTCTATGTCCAGATTGTTCATCGTCGCCTGCTCGGGCGACATATACTGCGGGGTACCGATCACGCCCCCGAACGCCGTGTTAAGCGTCTCGGCCGACAACGATGGCCCAGTTGCCTTGGCCACCCCGAAATCGATCACCTTCGGCACCGGCTTGTCGTCATAGAGCGCGATCAGCACGTTCGACGGCTTGATGTCGCGGTGAATGATCCCTTTCTGGTGGGCGTGCTGAATGGCCTGGCAGACCGGGACGAATAGCTCCAGCCGCTCCCTGAGACTGAGCTTGCACGTGTCGCTGTATTCCGTGATCGGCGTCCCGCGGACCAGCTCCATCACAAAAAACGGCCGCCCCTCCTCGGTCAATCCGCCGTCAAGCACCTTGGCGATGTTGGGATGATCCATCATTGCCAGCGCCTGTCGTTCGGCCTCGAATCGGTTGAGTACCTGTTGCGAGTCCATCCCCCGCTTAATCAACTTCAACGCCACCTTCCGCTTGACCGGCGAGGATTGCTGCGCCAGCCATACGCTGCCCATTCCCCCCTCGCCGATCGTTTCCAGCAGCTCGTACCGACCGGCGATGACAGTTCCGGCTTTGTCGGCGGAAAGTTTGGCGAGAGTTAATCCGCCTTCCCGTGTGACTTCGTCCAGCAGACCAGCTTTGCCCCGATGCGCTTCCAGCAGCATCTCGACCTGTTTACGCAGGGCCGCGTCAGCCCCACAGGCCTGTGCAAGATACGCGTCCCATTCCTCGGCGGGCCGTTCAAGGGCGGACATGAAGATGGAGCGAACCTGCTGGAAATTGGATGTCATACCCGTCTGCTCCTTTCCCTTAGGAACCAATGCGGAATTGAGCCGGCCAAATTCTCTCCAACGCCGGATTTTGCTCACTTTCAGGATCGCGATCCCCGCTGGCCGATCTGCGCCACGATCCACGCCCGGGCAAACGACCAGTGCCGATATGCGGTCGCGGTGGAAATGCCGGCGATGGCGGCGGCCTCTTCAACCGATAATCCGGCGAAATACCGCAGTTCCACCAGCTTTGCGCTTAGAGGATCAAGAGCCGCCAACTCGCAGAGCGTTTCATCAATTACAAGCACATTATCGGGAGCGGAGAGATCGCCTGCATTTTCAAGTGACACGCGCTCCCAGTCGCCGCCGCGCTTGTCGGCATTTGTGGCACGGGCGTGATCCACGAGGATGCGCCGCATCGCCTCGGCCGCGGCGGCGAAAAAGTGCCCGCGGTTCTGCCAGCCCGGGTCCTGTTTGCCGACCAGCCGAATGTACGCCTCATGAACCAGCGCGGTGGCCTGCAGCGTATGGCCGGCCCCTTCACCGTTCATGCGAAGCGCAGCCAGTTTGCGGAGTTCATCGTACACCAGCGGCAACAATTCCGAAGCGGCCTTAGCGTCGCCGGAATCGATGGCCTGAAGGATCTGAGTGACATCGGGCATGCGGCGGGGAAGAGCATACCGCAATTTGCGGCCTGGCTGCAAATTGCACAAATCGCACACTTTCCCAGCCGGTCACTGACCGAAGCGCGCATTCAACTGAATCGATTCAGGCTCTACATTTGCGATCGGACGACCCCCGCCTATAGCGCTAGGCCGAATGCCGTTTGGCGGTCAACGGCGCGCGTTAAAAGTTCGATGAGCGGCATACAAATTTGGTATTTGCGCGGCACCAGATGGAGTAAAATCGGCAATCATGCCGGTCGCTATCAACATGGCGACGCATCGACGAAACGTTCCCGGCAGGAGTCGAACCTGTAACCTTCGGCTCGGAAACCGATGCTCATGAACCGAATTGCCGCGATAACTCCAGATTCCGAAAGAAATTGCACTCGGCAGGACTCGAACCTGCAGCCTGCGGTTCCGAAGTCCAGCGAGAAACGCGTTTTTGGCCTCAATGATCGAGATACGCGCGCATACAGATACACTGAAATACAGTCAGAAACCTGTGTCGCGACACAGGTCCGAAGTCGGTCATCACTTAACGAATGTCACCTCGATGAGAAAAACGTGGTAGGGCGGTCCTGGGGATATTGAGCTCGGCACAAGCCGAGCATGTCCATCTCGAAATCGCGTTTGCCACCCTTCAACATGTGCGACGCCCTGACTTGCCAGGCCGGTGATGGGGCCATGCTCAACGTTGGCGGCGACGCCTAGATCGGATATCGTTCGGCCGGGCAACGCGATGACCGAGATCACGCAACTCCTGAACGCCATCGATCAAGGCGACGGCCACGCCGCCGCGCAGCTGCTGCCGTTGGTCTATGAGGAACTTCGCCGACTTGCGGCCGCGCGGCTGGCCGCCGAGCCGTCCGGCAACACGCTTCAGCCGACCGCCCTTGTGCATGAAGCATACCTCCGGCTGGTTGGATCATCCAATGGCGACCGCTGGGATCACCGCGGCCACTTCTTTGGCGCGGCAGCCGAGGCCATGCGGCGCATCCTGATCGACAACGCCCGGCACAAGTCCACTGCGCGACACGGCGGTGCGATGCGCCAAGCGCTTGACCCGGACGCGACTCCCGCTGCCGAACCCCGCGAGGACTTGCTCGCCCTGGATGAAGCCCTGGACCGGCTGGAGGCTGAAGACCCCCTCAAGGCCAAGCTCGTCAAGCTCCGCTATTTCGCCGGGCTAAGTCTCGCCGAGGCCGCCGCCACCCTCGACCTGTCCGAGCGGACGGCCGGCCGGCACTGGGCGTTCGCCCGGGCCTGGCTTCGCCGGGCTGTTGAGGAGCCGCAGGAAAAAGAGAAATAACTGTTGGCCAGCTTTCGGTCGGAATCTCGCATTGATAGCATCTTATATCGATGGCGACTCGAGGCGTTCTCCGCATGACAGAAGAACAGATCTTTCTCGCCGCTATGGAGCTGTCCAACCCGGCCGAGCGGACTGCATATCTCGACAGGGCTTGCCGCAGGGATGTTGAGTTGCGCCGGCAGGTGGAAGAGTTGCTGGCCGCCCACTTCAAAGCGGGCCCGTTTTTGGACGAGCCAGCCCTTGAGCAAATGGCGCCCCACTCGGCGATTCTGCGCGAGGGTGTCTCCGCCGACCTGCCCGAACAGCGGGAAGGGGGTACCGTCGCCGCTGCGAAGAAACCGGACGAGGAACCCGGCGACCTGCACTTCCTGCAACCGCCTACGCGTCCAGATTCGCTCGGCCGG
>Ga0105245_10006319_pt1 | contig 10425 bp, 11 predicted proteins | sample KBSM54metaG_FD_81523 | JGI IMG/M metagenome (GOLD analysis project Ga0105245, IMG submission 81523) | Miscanthus rhizosphere microbial communities from Kellogg Biological Station, Michigan, USA - KBS M5-4 metaG | ecosystem: Host-associated > Plants > Roots > Rhizosphere > Soil | place...
AAAGACAAGAACGAGCTCTTCAAGATCGATACGAATACGCTGCTCGGCTGCCAGATATTGAGGTATTACCTCGACATGGAGCGCGGCGATTTCGTCAAAGGCCTCGCGCGCTACAACGGCAGCATCGGCCGGCGCTGGTATTCCGATCGGGTGCTCGAGCGGCTGCGGACGAAGTGGCGCAAAATTTGAACGCGCGTCTCAGCCAAGTGCGTCGAAGCGATCGGGAGCCGTCCCCGTCCACTCCTCGACCTGCACGCTCGCGACGCGCGCGGCCGGCGGCCCCTGCCACAACCACGCGGCGAACTCCGTGAGCGCTTCGAGCGGGCCGCTTGCGACCGCTTCGACGCGGCCGTCCGAAAGATTCTTGACCCATCCACCCAGGCCGAGCTGGGTCGCCCGCTCGACGGTCGCCGCACGGTAATAGACGCCCTGGACTCTCCCCGAGACGATGCAGCGTATCGCGCGACGCGCGTCGTGCGCCCTGCCGGAGCTCAACGCGCGCCCTGCTCCGCTGCCGATTGAATCGCGTGCAGCGCCTGACTCGCGCGATTTTTCGCACGCACCGCATTCATCCGCGCTTGCCCGTAGGCTTCCTCTTGGATCTGCCGCTCCGCGTCGGCGAGGAACCGGTGCGCGTCGTTCAGGGAATCGGGCGCGGCCTTGACGCCATTGGCTTGCTCGGCCGCCGCGATCGCCTGGCGCGCGTCACTCATCTCCTGAACGGGCGGTGTCGTGCACGCAACGACTGCGATACACGCAAGCAATAGTGACAGCGCACGAAACACCAGCGTCGTATTCTTATTGAGTCGGTCGGATTCGAAGCCCGCGAGAACGTAACAAGCGGCACGGCGGGGCGTCAAGGCAAGCGGCGACGCCCCTGGCGAATCCGAGCGCGCGTTTCTACACTGCGCGTTCGTCGAGGGCAGCAGGCCCGTGATGGGTTGCACGTGGAGCCTTGAGCCGGCGGCTCGTTCTCGAGAGCGCGAATCTAACACAGTCGCCTGAGCCGCCGAATGAATTCGACCATCCTCGTTCTCTACTACTCCCGCGGCGGGCGTACTGCGGCGCTCGCTCGTCACGCCGCGCGCGGGGTCGAGAGCGCCGGCGCGATCGCGCGCATCCGGACGGTGCCTCCCGTCTCGCCGACGACCACGGCGAGCGAGCCGCCGGTCCCCAAGGACGGGCCGCCTTACGCCGAGCTCGCGGATCTCGTCGACGCCGACGGCTTATTGCTCGGCAGTCCGACACGCTTCGGTAACATGGCGGCGCCCTTGAAGCACTTCCTCGACTCGACGAGCGAGCTTTGGCTCGCGGGCACGCTCGCCGACCGACCGGCCGGCGTTTTCACTTCGACATCCTCCGCGCACGGCGGTCAAGAGAGCACGCTGCTCAGCATGACGCTGCCGCTGTTGCACCACGGGATGCTGATCGTCGGTGTGCCCTACACCGAGGCGGCGCTCTTCGACACGCGCACGGGCGGCTCACCCTACGGCGCCACCCATCTCGCTACGGCATGGAATACGGCGCTGTCGAAAGACGAGATCGCCGTCGCGCACGCGCTCGGTGCGCGCGTGGCGCGGATCGCGCTGCGCCTGCGCGCGCCGCGCTAAGGCGTCGCAAGCAAGTCGCGGATGAACGGGATCGTGAGCTTGCGCTGCTCGGCGAGCGAAGCTCGGTCGAGCCGGTCGAGCCAGCGCTGCAAGCCGAGCATGTCGCGATCGACGCGATCGAGCAAATATTCCGCCGCGCCGCGCTCGAGATCGAGCCCGCGCGCACGCGCGTGCGCAAGCAGTGCGTCGACACGATCGGAGTGTGCGAGCGGCTGGAGCCGATAGGCGACGGCGCCCGCGGCGCGCGACGCAAGATCGCGAAGCTCGAAACCCGCCGCTGCCGGTGGAACGAGCGATGCGAGCAGCAGGCCGCCGCGTTTCGCCGCAATCTCGTTGTACAGCACGAACAGCTGGCGCTCCCACGCGGGGTCGCGTGCGACGACGTCGACGCGGTCGAGCGCGAGCAAGTCGAGCCCCTCGAGTCCGACGAGAATCTCCGGCTCGGCCGCATGCTCCTCGAGCAGCGCAACGTACATCGCGCGGCGCCCGCCGAGCGATGCGCTGCGGCAGGCGGCCTGGAGCAGGTGTGTCTTGCCGCTCGCATGCGCGCCGGAGATCCATACGATGTCCGGAGCTCCGTCGGCGAGCGCGCGTACGTGCTTCACCGCTGCTCCGTTCGCGCCCTCGACGAACGTCTCGAAGCGCGCGTGATCGGCGAGCCCTAGCGCCAGCGGCAGTTGGCCCATCGCGCCGTTAGGCCGCACCGTGCGCGACTCGCCACGCGCGCGCGCTCCAGCGGAGCACGTACGTGAGGCCGCTCACGAGACTCGTGAACACCACGGCCGCGCCGAGCACGAGCAGCGAGATTCGCGGCGGCAGGCCGAACGCCGCGTTCGTGATCGTGAAGAAGACGAAGCCGAGCTGGCAGGCGGTGTTGAGCTTGCTAATGCGCGCAGGCTCGCCCTGCACCGGCGCGATCAACACCTGATAGGTCAGCGCGCCGGCGACGATCACGACATCGCGGCCGATCACGACAGCCGTCAGGTCCAGCGGCGTGAGACCGACATAAGTCAGCGAGCAGAACGCCGTGACGAGCAACAGCTTGTCGGCGGCGGGATCGAGCAGGCCGCCGAGCCGCGTGCGCCAGTCGAACGTCTTCGCGAGGAACCCGTCGAGGCCGTCGGACACGCCGGCGATCACGAGCACGCAAAGTGCCGCCACGTAGCTTCTCTCGACCAACAGCACCGCGAGCGGCACGGCGAGCAGCATCCGGAGCACGCAGATCGCGTTCGGCAGCCAGCGCCAGCTCATGGGCGCGCCTCGGCGCTCGCGATGCGAAACACGAGCGCGCCGCCGGCCGGCGCGGCGGAGTCCGGGCGCAAGACGCCGCCGAGCGCGAGCATGCGCTGGAGCACTTGCGCGTCGCCGCGCGCGGCAACGCGGACGGTGAGTGTGCCGCGCTCGAGACTCTCGACGTCGACCGATTGCAGCGAGCTCACCTTCTCGAGATAGCTCATCACGCGGCCATAGTCGGCCGGTGTCGCGACGTCGAGCACGCGGAGCCGCGAGGTCGTCGTGCCGCCGCCGGCGCTGAGCTCCGATGCGTATTGATCCGCGACCGCGTCGAGGCCGTCGCGCACCGCCGTGCCCTGCAACATCCGCCGCTCGCCGTCCTTGAAGAGCACCCATTCGACCTCGTTGCCGACGAGCCCCGGATGGAGGCGGCCGACCAGCACCGCATCGGCGCGATAGCGTACCGAAGCCGCCGTAACACGATCGTCGCGCCCGCCCGACACGTCGTCGATCGTGATCACCGCGAGATCGTCTGCGTCGAGCCGCGGCAGCACGAGCGGCAGTCCGCGCTCGTCCGCTGCCGCCGCGAGCTCGGTACGCAGCATGGTCAGGAGATCGACCGTCGCGGGCGTCGCGTCGGCCGACGCGTCGCCGCTGCCTAGCAGCGCGCGGCCGCCCTGGCCGTCGTCGGCCGCGACCCAGATCAGCGTGAGCGGACGCTCCGAGCCCCAGATTCGCACGTTGAGCCCGGCGAGCGCTTGGTCGACGCGCGTCGCGTTGAACCCCACGATCGCGCGGCCTTGGCGATCAGTGCCGTACTGCGTCGTATAGCGCGACGCATCCTTGATCAGCGGTTGCAGCGCGGGATCGAGTCCCGCGTAACGGTTGCCCGTGACTCGCACGAGGACGGCGGCGAAAGCGGCCCCGGTCGCGGCCGCGCGCTGGTCTGCCGCCGCGGGGTTCTGGTTCACCGTCACCGAGTACAGGTTCGGGAACGTCGCCGCGTGTGCCGCGAACGACAGCGAAATCGCGAAGGACGCGAGCGACGGCAGCACGCGCTTCCAAGCGCACGCGCGCGCCGCGGGGTGGCCTGCGGGCATCTCGAATTTTCCGTGCAACTCCGTGGGCCGCTATTATAGCGGCCCTCGCATGAGCACTTCGAAACCGCGTATCGCCGTCCTGATCTCGGGCGAAGGCACGAACCTCCAGGCCCTGATCGACGCCGTCGCGGCGCACAAGGTCGCAGGTGTGATCGCGCTCGTCGTGAGCAATCGCGCGGCGGCCCGGGGTCTCGAGCGCGCGCGCGCCGCGGGTATCCCGACCGAATACCTGCCCGCTCAGCGCGGGTCCGAGCGCGCGGCTTACGACCGGACGCTCGGCGACATCCTCGACCGGTACGCGCCCGACCTCGTCGTGCTGGCGGGGTTCATGCGGATCCTGACGCCCGAGTTCGTGGCCCGCTTCGCGGGACGGTTATTGAACCTCCATCCCTCGCTGCTGCCGAAGTATCCGGGTCTCGACACGCACCGGCTCGTGCTCGAGAACGAGGACTCCGTGCACGGCGCGACCGTGCATTTCGTGACCGCGGACCTCGATGCGGGGCCGCCCGTGATTCAGTATCGGATCGCGGTGCGCCCGGGCGAGCCGATAGAATCCCTCGTCGCGCGCGTGCACGCGGGCGAACATGTGATCTTGCCGCGCGCCGTCGACTGGTTCGTAACCGGTCGCTTGAGGCTCGAAGGCGACACAGTCATGCTTGACGGCAAGCGGTTGCAGCAACCGGTGATCGTGGAAGGTGACGCATGAAGACGATCGTCTCGGCCTCGCTCGCAGGCGCCACGCTGCTCGGAGTCGCCGCTCGCGCTCCGGCCGACACGGCGGTGCAGACGGTGCCGACGTACACGGCCACTTACCAAGCCGAGTACAAGGGCAAGAACATGGGCTCGTCGGAATTCAAGGTCACGCACGACACCGCGAAAAATTCCTACGAGTTCATGTCGACGACGGTTGCCAAAGGCATTCTCGGCAAGCTCGCCGCCCCGAACCCGACCGTCCAGCGCAGCATCTTCACCGTCGTCGACGGCAAAGTCCGACCCAGCGAGTATTGGTACAAGGACGGCACACGCAAGGCCGACGGCGACAAGCACATTCAGTTCGATTGGGACCGACACATCGCGACGGTGAGCGACAAGGATGGGCGGCGCGAAGTGTCGCTCGACGACATCTCGCTCGACGACGGTAGCGTGTACGTCGCGCTCATGCAGGACCTGATACTCAACGGCAAGCCCGGCCAGTATCGGATCGCGGACGGCGAGCAAGCGAAGATTTACGGCTTCGAAGACAAAGGCGAGGCACAAACCGACACCGGCTTGGGCAAGCTCGCGACGCACTGCTACATCCGGCATCGCGAGGGCTCTTCGCGGACGACGTATCTCTGGGTAGCGCCGCAGCTCGACTATCTGCCCGCGCGAATCGAGACGCGCAAGGACGACGAGGTTCAGACGGCCCTGACGCTGATGTCGGTCGAAGGGATCGAGAAGCGTTAGTCGCTCTGTCGGCACGCGTCGCCGCGTGACGTGCGCTCAGGTCTTCGGCAACGTCACGCCGCGCTGGCCCTGGTACTTCCCGCCGCGATCCTTGTAGCTCGTCGCGCAGACTTCGTCGGACTCGAAGAAGATCATCTGCGCGATGCCCTCGTTAGCGTAGATCTTGGCAGGCAGCGTCGTCGTATTCGAAAACTCGAGCGTCACGTGCCCTTCCCACTCGGGCTCGAGCGGCGTCACATTCACGATGATTCCGCAGCGTGCGTACGTCGACTTGCCGACGCAGATCGTGAGCACCTCGCGCGGGATCCGGAAGTACTCCACCGTTCGCGCGAGCGCGAACGAGTTCGGCGGGATGATGCAGACCTCGCCCGACATGTCGACGAAGCTCGACTCGTCGAACTTCTTCGGATCCACGATCGCCGAGTTGATGTTCGTGAAGATCTTGAATTCCGGCGCGCAGCGCACGTCGTAGCCGTAGCTCGACGTGCCGAACGAGATTACGCGTTGACCGTCGACGTGCCGGACCTGATTCGGCTCGAACGGCTCGATCATCCCCTGCTCGGCCATCTGCCGGATCCAGCGATCGGACTTCACGCTCATCAATTGTCCTCGACGGTGATGTTCGGAAAAAGGCGAGTGTAGTCTTTCGTCCGCGCGGCGAGCTCGCCCGCGGCACGCAACGCCGCATCGGTGAACGCTCGCGCCAGCGGCCCGGTCGGATCGGCCGCCACCGTGGGCTTGCCATGATCGGTCTCTTCGCGAATTCGCCGATCGAGCGGCAGGGAGCCGAGCAGTGGCACGCCATATTGGCCGGCCAGCTCGGAACCCCCGTGCTCGCCGAAGATGCGCTCCTCGTGTCCACACCGCGTGCAGATGTGCAGGCTCATGTTCTCGACGACACCGAGCACCGGCACATGGACTTTCTGGAACATCTCGAGCCCCTTGCGCGCGTCGGCCAACGCAATGTCCTGGGGCGTCGTCACGATCACGGCGCCGCTGACCGGTACCCGCTGCGCCAGCGTCAGCTGGATGTCGCCCGTGCCGGGCGGCATGTCGACGACCAGGTAGTCGAGGTCTCCCCAGCGGGTCTGCATGAGCAGCTGATTCAGCGCCGAGGTCACCATGGGGCCGCGCCAGGCCATGGGTTGCTGGTCATCGACAAGGAAGCCGATGGACATGGCCTCGATGCCGTGCGCGACGAGCGGCTCCAACACCTTGCCGTCCCGTGTCTCCGGGCGTCGCCCGAGAAGACCCAGCATTCGCGGCTGACTCGGACCGTAGATGTCCGCGTCGAGCAGTCCTACCCGTGCACCCTCCCGAGCCAACGCGAGCGCGAAGTTGACGGCCACGGTCGACTTGCCGACACCGCCTTTACCGGACGCGACGGCCAATAGATTCCGGACGCCGGGCAGCGGCTTCAGGCCGTGCTGAACCGCATGCGTCACGATCTCGCTCGTGATCGCGAACTCGATTTGCCCCGTTCCGCTCAGCGAGGCGCAGTGCACCGTGAGCGCCTCGATCAGCCCGTCGCGGGCCCGCGCTACTGGAAAACCGCAGCGGATGGCCACCCGCGAGCCGTTCGGAGCCGCCGTCACGGCGAGACTCGTGCCCGAGGCACCCAGAGCCCGGCCGGTCTGGGGCACGACGAAGGTCGCGAGATGTCGCTCGAGGGCTTCTTGGCCGGTTTGAGTCATAGCGGGCACTTGGAAAAGGCGGCGATTGTAACCTAATGCCGAGGCAGCGCCCGCTTCGCGAAAGCACGTGAGCGAGCGCTCCAAACCTGTGATCTACGTTACGTTTTCGCGAAATCCGTGTGGCATAATTTCGGCCGCAAGGTGCCCCATTATGTTCGATCCCCGATCGCGGGTGTTCGGTCCGTCAGGATCTGAGAGTCGCTGTGCACTTCAAGGAATACCGCTCGGGTGGGTTGACGCGCTAGGCCGATGAACTTTCTAACCGCACTACAGGCCGATCGGCTTATCGCGCAAATTCGTGAAGAAGCCGACCCCACGTCACCGAACGCGAAAAAAGCCTTCGCGAAACTCGGCAAGCTCGGCAATAGCGCGATTCCGAAAATCCTCGAAGCGCTCGCGACGGCTGACAAGCGCCAGACGGTCGAATACGTCGAGCTTTTGAACAGCCTGATCACCGACAAGACGTTGCCGCTGATCACCCGCGGCCTCGCCGATGGCGACCCGCGCACGGTATCGGGTACGGCCTGGGCCCTATCGAGCAACAAGCGGTACAACGTCAACCGCCTCGTCGACCTGCTCGGCGAGGAGGACGTGTCGAAACCGGCCGTCATCGAAGTGCTGACGGCGCACAAGGACCGGCTGAACGTCCGCCAGCTGCTCGGCCAGATCTACTTCCTGCAGCCGAGCGAGAAGGCCGCGGTCTTCAAGCTGATCGACGACGTTGCGAACGAGGAGATGATTCCGGACCTCCTGTCGCGCATGGACGGCAAGGATCCTTTGGTCAAGATGCACCTGATCAACGTGATCGCGCGCTTCGACCGGCCGGACGTGAACAAGGCCCTCCAGGAGCAGCTCCGCGACACGAACAAGCTCGTGCGGCAGGCCGCCCTCGTCGGTATCTCGCGCTCTAAGACCAAGGTCGACGTGCAGCTGATCGCGAATCTGCTACTCGACCCGGATCTCGACGTCATGAACAAGGCTATCGACGTCATCGTCCAGCTCAACCATCCGGAAACGGCCAAGTACCTGTTCCCGGCGCTGAAGTCCGAGAACGAGTTCAGTCGTCGTGCGGCGGTCGAAATCCTGAACGCCATCGGCACCACGCACAGCGTGAAGTCGCTGCTCGAGGCCGTCGCCGACGAAGACTGGTGGGTGCGCTCGCGCGCCTCGGACGCATTGGCGCGTATCGGTGGCCCGCGGGTCGTCGATGCAGTGCTCGACCTAATCCGCGACAAGGACGAGAACATCCGTCGCGCTGCCATCGAGATCCTGAACACGTGCCGCGACAAACGCGCCGTCGACAAGCTGATCGAGGCCACGCGCGACAAGGACTGGTGGGTCAGCGAACGCGCGGCCGATGCGCTCGCCGAGATCGGCGATGCGAAGGCGCTGCCCGCCCTGCTCGAAATGCTCGTGAAGAACGATCGTTCCCTGCCGGTGGCGTTGAACGCCGTCGGCAAGCTCGGCAACTACAAGATCCTCGACAAGATTCTCCCCTTCCTGCAGCGCACCGAGAAAGAAGTGCGGATCGCGGCGATCAGCGCGGTCGCGCAACTCGCCGGTGAGCAGCAGGCCGAAGCCGTTCGCCCGTACATCCAGCAAGCCGCGCAAGGCGGCGACGAGACAGTTCTGAAGGCGGCGAACAAGGCCCTGCAGAAGCTCGAAGGCAAGCTGTCGCCGAGTGGCCGCTTCATCGGTACGCAGACGGGGTTGACGTCTTCAGCGAGCGTAGCGAGCTCGACGACTCCGCCGCCGATGCCGGCCCCCGGGCGCGCACCACCTCCGGCTCGACCGGTGCCACCGACAGCGGCCACGTCGACGGCCCGGACGTTGCTGGTCGAGGGCCCGGACGACGCCGTCGAACCCGCACCGCCGCCGGCCGAGGCGCCGAGTTTCGACCTGAACGCGCTGCAGCCGGGCGACATGATCGAGGGGCGCTACAAGTACATCCAGAAGATCGGCAAGGGTGCGTTCGGCACCGTCGTGCTCGTCGAGGACACGGTCGTCGAGGAGCGTCTGATCCTGAAGTTCCTGAACGCGAACGTGTCTTCCGACGAGGAGATGCTGAAGCGCTTCGTTCACGAGCTGCGCTACTCGCGCCGGATCACGCACAAGAACGTCATCCGCATCTACGACTTCCTGTACATCGGCGGCGTCTACGCGATCTCGATGGAATACTTTCCGTCGCACACCCTCGGCACGGAAATCGCGAACGAGAAGCCGATGCGCCCGAAGAAGGCGGTCGCGTACGCGCTCGACGTCTGCACAGGCATGATGGTTGCCCATCAGCAAGGGATCATCCACCGCGATTTGAAACCGGCGAACATCCTGATCAACGACACCGGGCTCGTGAAGATCGTGGACTTCGGCGTCGCGGCCGCCGCCAAGAGCGGCGACACGCAGCTGACGAAGACGGGCTACGTCATTGGTTCACCGAAATACATGGCGCCCGAGCAGATTCTCGGCAAGAAAGTCGATGAGCGCGCCGACATCTACAGCCTGGGCGTCATCACTTATGAGATGCTGGCCGGTAACCCGCCGTACAGCCGCGGCGATCACATGTCGGTCATGTATCAGCACGTGCAAGGCAAGGCGCAACCGCTGCAGGAGGCGAACCCGAACGTCCCTCGCGAGCTGGCCGACGTCATCACGAAATCCATGAATGTCGACAAGCTGAAGCGCCACGCGTCGATGGACGAGCTGCGCGCCGCCCTCGAAGCCGTAGCCCCGAGCCTGAAGTGAGACACGATGGCCCGCATTGATGCGTTCCTGAAACTCGGCATGGCGCAGGGATGCTCCGACATTCACCTGGCCGTCGGCGTGCCGCCCATGCTGCGGTTGCATGGCGACCTGATGCCGATCAAGTTTCGCGACCTCGGCGACCAGGAGCTCGAGGGCTACGTCGAGGAGATCCTGACCGATTCGCAGAAGGACCGGTTCCGCAAGGGCGACGACATCGACTTTTCGTACGTCAGCGGTGAGGGTGGCCGTTTCCGCGTCAACGTGTATCACAAAGCCACCGGCGTCGGCGCGACGTTCCGCAACATTCCGAGCACGATCCCAAGCCTCGACAGCCTGGGCTTGCCGCCCGTGATTCAGAAATTCTGCGACTTGCACCAGGGCATGGTGCTCGTCACGGGGTCGACGGGCACCGGCAAGTCGACCACGCTCGCGGCGATGATCGATCACATCAACACCACCAGCAACCGCAACATCATCAGCCTCGAGGATCCCATCGAGTTCGTGCACAACAGCAAACGCTCGCAGATCGTGCAGCGCGAGCTCGGCACTCACATCCCGAGCTTCGCCGAAGGCGTGCGCGCGAGCTTGCGCGAAGACCCA
>Ga0105245_10006320_pt1 | contig 10424 bp, 10 predicted proteins | sample KBSM54metaG_FD_81523 | JGI IMG/M metagenome (GOLD analysis project Ga0105245, IMG submission 81523) | Miscanthus rhizosphere microbial communities from Kellogg Biological Station, Michigan, USA - KBS M5-4 metaG | ecosystem: Host-associated > Plants > Roots > Rhizosphere > Soil | place...
CGGGTTCTCTTTGTTGGCGTGCATCTGGAAGATCTTGCCGATGCGCTCCTTCTTGCCCTTGGTCGAGTTGATGACCTGGCCGCCCGACTCGAGCTTGCCCGAGTAGACGCGGATGTAGGTCAGCCGACCGAAGAAGGGGTGCGTCATGATCTTGAACGCGAGGGCCGAGAACGGCTCGTTGGCGTCGGCGTGGCGCTCGATGATCTTCTCTTCGTCGCGCACGTCGTGGCCCTCGATCGCCGGCATGTCGAGCGGCGACGGCAGGTAGTCGACGACCGCGTCGAGCATCGGCTGCACACCGCGGTTCTTGAACGCGCTGCCGCAGAACACCGGGTACAGCTCGCTGGCGATGGTCAGCTTGCGCACGGCGGCCTTGATCTCGGCGACCGAGAAGTCGGTGTCGCCCTCGAGGTAGCGCTCCAGCAGAGCGTCGTCGGCCTCGGCGACCGTCTCGATCAGCACGTGACGGTACTCGTTGGCCTTCTCGACCAGGTCGGCCGGGATCTCTTCGATGGCGTACTTGGCGCCCATCTCGACGTCACCCTTGGCATCCCCGCGCCAGGTCAGCGCGCGCATCTCGACCAGGTCGACGACGCCCTCGAACGAGGACTCCGACCCGATGGGGAGCTGCATGACAAGCGGCTTGGCTCCGAGGCGCTTGATGATGGTGTCGACCGTGTAGTAGAAGTCGGCGCCGAGCTTGTCCATCTTGTTGACGAAGCAGATGCGCGGCACGTCGTACTTGTCGGCCTGGCGCCACACCGTCTCGGACTGGGGCTCGACGCCCTCCTTGCCGTCGAACACCGCGACCGCGCCGTCGAGGACGCGCAGGTTGCGCTCGACCTCGACCGTGAAGTCCACGTGTCCGGGGGTGTCGATGATGTTGAGCTGCGTCTTGTTCCAGAAGCAGGTGGTGGCGGCCGAGGTGATGGTGATGCCGCGCTCCTGCTCCTGCGCCATCCAGTCCATCGTGGCGGCGCCGTCGTGCACCTCGCCGATCTTGTGCGTGATGCCCGTGTAGAACAAGATGCGCTCGGTCGTCGTCGTCTTGCCGGCATCGATGTGGGCCATGATGCCGAAGTTGCGGACCTTCGTGAGGTCGGTGAGCACGTCCTGTGCCACGGGGTTCTACTTCCTCTTGATTGTTGTGATGGTGAGCCGAATGCTCCCGAGCCCGGGACGGGCTCGGCTAATCGCGAGGCAGAGCCCAGAAATGGACTCTGCCCCCATCAAGCGATTACCAGCGGTAGTGCGCGAAAGCCTTGTTCGATTCGGCCATCTTGTGGGTGTCTTCGCGGCGCTTGACCGCGGCACCCAGGCCGTTGCTGGCATCCAGGATCTCGTTGGTCAGACGCTCGGTCATGGTCTTCTCGCGACGCGACTTGGCGTAGCTGGTCAGCCAGCGCAGCGCGAGGGTGTTCGCGCGGTGCGGCTTGACCTCGACGGGCACCTGGTAGGTCGAACCGCCGACGCGGCGGCTCTTGACCTCGAGGGTGGGGCGCACGTTGTCGAGCGCCTTCTTGAGCACGACGACCGCGTCCGTGCCGGACTTGGTGCCGACGCCGGCGAGCGCGTCATAGACGATGCGCTCGGCGAGGCCCTTCTTGCCATCCACGAGGATCTTGTTGACGAGCTGGCTCACGATCGGGGCGCCGTACACCGGATCGGCGACGACGGGGCGCTTCGGAGCTGGTCCTTTACGAGGCATTACTTCTTATCCATCTTCGCGCCGTAGCGGCTGCGAGCCTGCTTGCGGTTCTTGACCGCCTGGGTGTCGAGGGCGCCGCGGATGATCTTGTAGCGGACGCCGGGGAGGTCTTTCACACGGCCGCCGCGCACGAGCACCATCGAGTGCTCCTGGAGGTTGTGGCCCTCGCCGGGAATGTAGGCGGTGACCTCGGTGCCGTTGGAGAGCTTGACGCGCGCCACCTTGCGGAGGGCCGAGTTCGGCTTCTTCGGGGTGGTCGTGTACACGCGGGTGCAGACGCCGCGCTGCTGCGGGTTGGCCTTGAGGGCCGGTGCCTTGGTCTTGACGACCTTCGGCGTGCGGCCCTTGCGGACCAGCTGCTGAATCGTGGGCAAAAGTGCTCCTTGTTGTCGCTGCACGGTGACAGCGGTTGATGGACTTCCATCGCAATCCGTCACCCGGGCCGGAATCGTTCCGGGACTGCTGGCGGATATGCCGTGGGGGCCGTTCGGCCCTTCCCGCACACGGGAGCGCGCCCGCCGTTTCAGGCGGGCTCGTTCTCAGGGCAGGGGAAGCGTGCGTGACGCGCACACACGTGGTCAAGTGTAGCCCGGCGGCGTAACCCGCCGCAATGTGAGAGGGGGCCGGCCGTTCCGCTGTGCGCGGACGACCGACCCCCTGGTTCGTAGCCGGAGCTACTACTAAGGCGTCGGGCTCGTCGTCGGAGTGGGCGTCGATGAGCCCGACGGGTTCGGGGACGACGACCCGGTGGGCGTCGGCGTCGGGGTGGGTGTGGGAGCGAGGGCCTGTTCATCCTTCGATGTGTCGATCTTGGCGGATGCCGGATCGAGCAGGACGTAGATGTATCCCTTGGTGGTCGCCTTCAAGACGCCGGACTGATCCAGCTCGGTGTTCAGCCCCGTGATGAGGAACAGCCGCTGACCGGTCTGCAGACCCTCGAGGAAGGTGAGCGTCGTCGACCAGGTGCCTGCGGTCGTGACCGACACCGGGATGGCGATGAAGTTCGCCCCGGTGATCCGCGGGTCGGTCGGCGGAGTCCACCCCGTCGGGGCCGGCGTGGTGACCGGACTCGCCGAAGGCGTCGGCGTCGGCGTCGCACCCGCGGTCGGAGCCGGTGGCGCAGGAACCGGCGAGGTGTAGACCACCGGATTGTTCAGCGTCAGTTCGGTGATCGTCACGCCGGAGGCCGCCGCGAGGGCGTCCAGGCCGTTGATGTACGCCGAGCTTTCCGCGCCGGCGGGAATCGACAGCCTTAGCGCCGCCAGATCCTTGGTCAACCGGGGCAAGTCCTTCTGCTCGACGATCAACTGCTTGATCGTCGCCTGGGTCGCCTCGCTCTGGGACTGGACGCCGGCCAGGGTCGTGTTCGCCGTGGCGGCGGAAGCCAGCTGCGGCTGCGCCACGAGGAACCACCCTGCTGCGACCAGGACGACCATGAGGAACACGGTCAAAGCGCTGATGATCCGATGCGTCTGCATGTCAGTTCCCCCCATCGGTGGACGTGTCCGACGGCGAATCGGAGGGGCCGCTGGTCGCGGCATCCTTCTTCTTCGGGTCGAAGCGGTCGGCAAAAGCGTCTGTTCCGATGTGCATCGTGACATCCGCCGTGTACAGCCCGTTCTCCAGGCTCACCGACCCGGGAGTCGCGTCGACGAATCCCGGCAAGGTCTTCAGCCCATCCAGCCAGACTGGGATCGACGGGAGCGTCTGGCTGCTCGCCGTGAAGGTGAGCGTTGCGATCCGATCGCCCTCGAGCGGAGTCGTCGACTGCGCGTAGGCCGTCATCGGATCCGCGGTGCCGATCGTGACCGTCACGAGCGAAACGCCTGCCGGAAGGGTCGCCTGCAGCTTGGTCAGGTAGTCCTGCCAGTCGATCTCGGTCGCATCACCGACGACCTGACCCGCCTTGATCAGCGTGATCGCGTTCTTCACCGTCGTCACCTTGGAATACTTGGCCTGCTGAGCGATGAGGTTCTGCTGCTCCGCCTGCGCGGATGCCAGGGAGGTCTGCGCGAGCGCATTCCATGCCCAGGTGCCTCCGCAGGCGATGACGACCAGCACGAAGACACCGAACAGGGCCAGACGCAGGGACCGACGGGTGCGCAGTTGCGACCGCTTGATCCGGATTTCGGGCGGCATCAGGTCGACGCGGGGCGCTCCCCCCACCGACATGTTGGATGCGCCGCCGCCGCGGACCGGGCCGGGCGCCTTGCCCTTGACCGGCTTCTCGGGTGCGCCGGCGGCATCCTTCTTGGATCCGCCGATCGGCTTGCTCAAGAATGCGAGGCTCATGCGACGCTCCCCACGGCCAGGCCGATCGCAACCGGCGCCTTGCTGCGGGCGGCGCGCAGGCCGTCCGTGGCGATGGACTTGGCGACCGCGACGCGGCCGAACGGGTCGGACTCTGCAACGGGCAGGCGGGTCAGCTCGGCGAACGCCTCGCGGATCCCGGGCATGTCGGCGCCGCCACCGCTCAGCATGAGCTGGGTGACGGGCAGGCCGGGTCGGCTGTTCACGAAGTAGCTGATCGTGTTGCGCACGCTGCCCAGCAGTTCGCTGGTCGCGCCGTGGATCGTGTCGATCACCGGGCGCTGCTCGGGCGTGACCACGTTGGGTGCGACACCGAACTGTCGCTTGATGCGCTCGGCGTCGTCGAAGGCGATGCCGTGCTTGGCCACGATCGCATCACTGATCTCGCGGCTCCCGGACGGCAGCACACGGACGAAGTGCGGAATGCCCCCGACCGCCAGGACCACGTTGGTGGTCGACGCGCCGATATCGACGAGAGCGGTGACTCCGGTCGTGCTCGAGGAGCCGAGAAGCAGGCGAGTCAGCGCGAACGGGATCAGGTCGACCTCGGCGACGTGCAGTCCGGCCGCTTCGACCGCCTCGACATTGCCGAGCACGGCCTCCTTCACCGCGGCGACCAGCAGGCCGTTGATCATCGGACCCTGGTCGGTCAGCTCGCGCGAGATCGGATAGAAGTCGAGCAGAGCATCCGCCACCGGGACCGGCAGCAGATCCTGCACCTGGAAGGGCAGCGACTCGCGGATGCGGTCGAGCGGCTGATCGCGAACGGTGTAGTCGCGCGAGAGCACCCGCTGATTGCCCATGCCGAGCACCACATCCTTGGTGCCGAACCTGGCGCGCGACCACATGACCTTCAGGGCCTGCGCGACCAGAGCGGGGTCGGTGACCTCGCCCCGGTTGACTGCCTCGATGGGCACCGACATCTCGTGATAGCGCACCAGCGTCGGGCGGGCTTTGGCCGGATTGGCCACCTCCGCCGCACGCAGTACGCCGTGCCCGATGTCGAGCCCGACAACTGATCTAGCCATACCTTTCTTCTCCCCCACTCAGAGCAGACCGACGATCGAGAGGTAGCCCCCCGCGATCGCCGAACCCGCGAAAATACCCACCCACGCACCGAGGAGCATCCAGGGCCCGAACGGAATTCCGCTCTTGCGCCCCGCACGCCTGGTGATGAGCAGGATGATGCTGAACAGCCCGCCGAGCACGAATGCCGCGCCCGCCCCCACTGCCAGCTGACCCCAGCCCAACGAGCCGAGGAACAATCCGAGCACGCCGGCGAGTTTGACATCGCCCATGCCCATGCCGCGCGGCGAGATCATCGCCAGCACGAAGTAGAACGCGAACAGGATGCCGGCTCCCGCCGCCATGCGCCCCAGACCGACGAGGTCGCCCTGCAGCAGTGCCGCCGTGCCCAGGAGCACAACCCCCACGGCATATCCGGGAAGAACGATCACGTTCGGCAGCTTGTGCGTTTCGACGTCGATGATCGCCAGGCCCACGCTGATGGCGGCCAGGTACAGGAACGCGATGAGGCGGAGGGCGACCGCTCCCGCCGCCACCGCGGTGCCCGCCGAGGCGACCTGCGGCGCGAACCAGAGGCCCACGATCACGAAGGCGGCGGCGCCGGCCAGTTCGACAAGCGGGTAGCGCTTCGAGATCGGTTCCGCGCAGCTGCTGCACTTGCCGCGCAGCACGAGCCACGACAGCAGCGGGACGTTCTCACGGGCCGTGATCTCGTGTCCGCAGTTCGGGCAGGCCGAGCGCGGGCGCACGACCGACATGCCTGCGGGCACGCGGTACACCACCACGTTGAGGAACGAGCCGATCGCGAGGCCGGTGATCCCGACGAGCGCGACGAGCAGCGCGGATGCAGCGATCACGGGCTCGGGCTTCCGTCCGGCTTGAACGCGGCGGGCACGCCCGCCACCTGGGTGGTGTCGTAGGTCGTCGACGTCGGCATGAGGAACTTGGGCGGCGAACTGTAGGTCAGACGGGTGTCGTAGCCGTAGTCCTTGAGGAAGCCGTTCGAACCCTGGCCGACGGTTCCGCGGAAGTTCTGCGCGATGCTGCCGACCACCTTGAGTGTGCCGCGAGCGCCGCCGATCTGGTAGTTCTGCACCTGGAAGGTGTGCGCGACCGACAGGATGGCCGCGTAGATCGTCCGGTTCTGGGCGAGCAGGGCTGTTCCGCTTGCCGGGCTCTCGACGATGCTCTTCATCGGGTTCCAGACCCAGACGGCATTCTGCGCGACCAGACCCAGCAGGTCCTGTGAGTTGTTGTTGTAGAGCAGGTCGCCCACGACGTAGATGTAGTTCTGCGACGCGATCGTGAGATGACCACTCAGGGTGCCGCTGGTGTACGCGTCTCCGTTTCGGCAGCCGTACGCGGGGGTGAGCTGCTTGGAGGTGAGCGGAGCCGATTCGTTCGTGGTCGGGTATGCGAAGCTGCCGAAGACGAAGCCCTCTTTGCTGCGGGTGCCGGTGGTGCCCGTGTTGCAGGTGAAGTTCGTCGGCTTGGTTCCGCTGGCCCAGTAGTTCGGGTCCGTCGAGTCGGCCGACACGCTCTGCACGAAGATGAGGTTGTCCGTCGGGGTGGCGAAGGTCGCCCCCCCGGTGTTGCCGAGCTGGCCGGAAGCGGTCCCCGGGATTCCACAACGCGCGGGGTTGGTACTTCCCCCGGGTGTTGCCGAGATGTTGGTGAACTTGGTCCAGGGTGAGATCACCGTGATGGTGCCGTTGCTGTTCAGCTTGATGCTAGTCGGACCGGTGTACATGCATCCGGGATTCGGCACCTGGGCCGGCAGGTCGTTGCGGGTCTCCAGCGGCATGGTCTGGTTGGTCGGCGGCATGTCGATCGACTGCGTCTTCTGAGGCGGGCGTGCCTCCCAGGTCGCGTCGGAGCATCCGCCGTTGATGGCGTACAGCGGGTTCGTCTGGCTCGCCGTGGTCACGGCGCCCTTGAAGTCGGAGCCGCAGACCAGCAGACGGTCGTTGGAATGCACCTTGCCGCGCAGGATGTCGCCCGACGCGAACTGGATGTTCGTGCACCCGGAGGGGCGATTCCAGTAGTAGTCGCCGCAGCTCGCCGATTCGCCGCTGATCGTGGGATCCTGCACTTCGAAGTTCGTGTAATAGACGTAGTCGTTGAAGCCGTTCTGCTTGAGATCGGCGATGACGGAACGCGTCGAGTTGCCCACCTTGCCGGTCGAACGCAGGCGGACGACGCCGGTGGAACCGTACTTCGAGTTGTCGATCTCGTAGCGGAAGCTCGCATTCCCGCCGGAACCCGGCACCGTTGCCCAGGAGGAGGACTGCGTGATGTTGAATGCCGGATTGGTGCTCGAGCCGGTCGGCAGGGTGATGTTCGTGCTCGTCGCGGTGTACGGGTCACTCGGGTTGCCATAGCGGACGTAGCTGGTGTCGTTCTCCACCCGGCTCTTGTAGTCCTCGACCCCGGCGTACGCCGCGGCCAATGCGGCGTTCCAGTCGGAATCGCTGTCGGACTTCTGCTCGCCGCTCGTGGTCATCGTCAGGGTGGTCGCGATCATGAGGAGCATGACCAGCCCCAAGCCGATCACGACCGCGAGCACGTAGCCGGAATCGTCTGAGCGGCGCAGCCGCCTCATCATGTATCGGATCACGGGTCAACTGCCGTTCTGTGAGAGGGCCATGTTCGGCATCCCGACGTTGTTCTGGATCTCGACCACCTGCTGGGAGTTCTGCGCCAGCACCTTCACGTCGAATGTCACGGAGGTGGTCGCCTGCCGCTGGGCCAAGGTCAGGCCGCTGCTGCCCGGCACCTGCTCGGTGGGCGTCGAGTCGTAGTAGCGGAACAGCGGCTCCGCCGCCGTGTTGACGACCACATTGCCCAGCGTGCGGCTTTGATAGGGCGTCGTGCTGGTCGCCGGGAAGACCGCGTAGCCGTTGACGACCGTTGGCTTCCAGCGGTCCTCCGTCATGCGGCCGGACACGATCTGGTATCGGATCTCGAGGGGGGTCTGAAAGCTCGGTCCGGCATCGGTGTAGCTGATGATGACCAGCGCGCTCGGGGTCGCCGACACGATCGCGGGGTCCGGCGTGTCCGAGCCCTGAACCGCGTTGTTGATCGAGGCCCTGATGGTGGTCGAGACGACGTTGACGATGTTGCTCGCGTCGGCGGTGCTCAATCGCGTCCCCTGGCTGTTCACGGTCTGCTTGGCGACCATGATGAACATGGAGCAGACGGCCACCAGGATGAGCAGGCTCAAGAAGGAGGCCACCATCAGCTCGATCAGACTGATGCCCTCTTCGTTTCTTGCCGCGTCCAGCCGGCGTCGGATACCGTTCATGGGCCCCTCGGATCGAGCATCACCTTGCTGCCGGAGACGAGCCCCGGGTCCGCGTTGTTGAGTGGTGTGAGCGTGATCGTCGGGGTTCCGGAGCTCGGCGTGACCGAGATGGTCCAGGTTCCGAACGGAAGCGCGATGGTGGTGTCGGTGTTGGCGGCGATCGCCGGGAAGCTGTACGTCATCCCCGTGCCGCAACCGGGGTCGCCCCAGCCAGTGACAGGCGTTGCACTCGTCGCCACCAGGAAGGTTCCGGCTGCCGACGCCAACGATGAGTTCACCTTGAGCAGACCCATCCTGACGGTCATGGCGGCGCTCCCGCCCGGGCCGGTGGCAACGGCTGCGCCGTGGTTGCCGGCCTTCAGGGCCGCGCCCCCGTTCGGCGAGCCCGCCTTCCACTCCGAGGGATCCACCGAGCGGCAGCCGACGGAGGACTGGGTCGGCGCGATGTAGTGGCCGGCGATGGGCACGTAGCCAACACCCCACGGGTACAAGTTGGCCGTTGTCGGAGTTCCGGAGAGATAGAAGGTGCCGTAGCTGTTGACGAACGACACATCGGAGCCTGTGGTCGCGAACTTCGTTCCAGCCGGCTGCCCCGGCGCGTAGGTCATCGCGAATTTCGCGGCCAGGTCGTAGCCGAACGGTGCGGAAGTGGTCGCTCCAGCGGCGACGGTGACGCTCCTGCTCGGGTTCGCATTCTGAGTGATGTCGACATAGCCCGCCTTCGACAGCGAGACACTGTAAACGCCGGGCACCACCTGCAGCGCATAGCTGCAGCCGTCGCTGTCAGTGGCCGGCGGCGCCGTGTCCAGAGCCGTTGCCCCGCCAGAGACCGGGGTGATCGTGGGCGTCACACCCGCAGCTCCTGAGCCGTCGGCCCGTGTTGCTGCGACGATGATGGTGCCCAGGGTGGGGTCGTTGATCCTTCCCACCGGGGCAAGCACGGTGTCTGAGGCCACCGGGTTGGCGGTCGCCATCTGCCCACCCCAGGTCACCGTGATGTTCACGCGCTTGACCTGGAGGTTCGCGGTGCCCGAGCCACCGCACGGAATGTCGGTGCCATTGCCCGAGACCCATTCGGTCTGTCGAACGATCGTGTAGGTGGTGTTGTCGATCACCGTCGTGGTCGTTTGGTCCAGCACCTGGAACGGGTCACCCAGGGCGCGGGCCTGGTCGATGGCGCTGGCCGCGAGGCTCAAGGCGGTGACACGGTGCTTCTGGTCGCCAGACAACCGGATCGAGGTCACGGTGGCTTGGGCGATGCCGAGCGAGAGGAGCATGAAGATCAGGGTGGCGACGAGCACCTCGACGATCGAGAAGCCACCATCCGGCTCCTCGTCGATGCGTGCGAACTGGCGCCGCGCGATCTTCAGCATGTCTGGTCCGTCCCCCCACGGATTGAAAACAAAGGTGTGGACTGCCGGGGTCGAGCGGATCGACCCCGGCAGTCCGGGTGCTACTGGTTTACGGGCAAGCGCCGGTGACGACACCGCTCGAGTCATCGGCGTGGAACACGTTGTTCGTCGGGCTCGTGCCCTGGATGCAGAAGGTCGTGGAGCCCGAGGCCGGAACCGTGGCGCTCTTGTAGTTGACCGTCTCACCGCTCTGGCTCACGCCCGGGTAGCCGTCCGCCGACAGGGCGGTCATGGCCACGTACGCACCGTTGTTGGACGTGTAGTGCGCCACGACCGCGGTCTTGGCGTTCTCGATGTCCGACTTGGTGGCGGAGTCCTTGGCGTTGTTCTGAACCCCGATGTAAACCGGGATGGCGATCGCGGCGAGGATGCCGATGATGATGACGACGACGAGGAGCTCGATGAGCGTGAAGCCCTTCTCGCCCTCGGCCAGGGCCTCGCGGCGAGCCGCGAGTGCCTTCGAGATGCGGGTGATCATTTGATTGATTCCGTTCTTGTCATGTGAATAGGAATCGAGCCGTCCCCCCCTACGGCGGTGACCCGACAGGCTCAACCTATGGTCTGCAGTAGGGGCCGTGAATCCCGCGTCTGGGGGTCAAAACCCCAGATCAGGACCCCAGTGGGGGGGGTTCGCGAAGTCGGCATCCGGGGGCTTGGTCGGGGA
>Ga0105245_10006322_pt1 | contig 10424 bp, 9 predicted proteins | sample KBSM54metaG_FD_81523 | JGI IMG/M metagenome (GOLD analysis project Ga0105245, IMG submission 81523) | Miscanthus rhizosphere microbial communities from Kellogg Biological Station, Michigan, USA - KBS M5-4 metaG | ecosystem: Host-associated > Plants > Roots > Rhizosphere > Soil | place: Michigan...
CAGCTGATTGAGCGCCTGCTCGCGCTCACTAGAGCCACCATCGCCGCCTCCACCACTTCGCGCTCCACCGACGGCATCGAGCTCGTCGATGAAGATCACGGCGCGCCCTGACTTGCGCGCCTCCTTGAACAGCCGCCGGATGCGGGCGGCACCCCTCCCAACGAACATCTCAACGAAGCTCGAGCCCGAGGCGGCGAAGAAGTCGACGCCGGCTTGCGCGGCCACGGCCCGCGCCAGCATTGTCTTGCCGGTTCCGGGAGGACCGAAGAGCAGCACGCCGCGTGGCGGCTGCGCGCCCAGCGCGGCGAAGCGCTTGGGGTCGCGCAGCCACTCTGCCACGTCCATCAGCTCGTCCTTGGCTGCGTCGACGCCCTGCACGTCGTCCCAGAGCACCGGCGCGGTCTTGCTCGCCTTCACCGTCTCAGGCTTGGTCGTGCCCATCGTCGTCCGCATCAGGCGGAAGAAGACGAAGAGCAGCATCGCCATGAAGACGACGCCGAAGACGGGATACCAGTCGAAGGCGAATTCCTGGATCTGGTTTGTGGTTAGTGCGAACGTCACGCGATTGCCTTGCGATCGAAAAAGGAGTGATCCACAGAACTAACGAGTGAGTTTGGGGGCAATGCGCGCGCACACCAATCGCACATGCGTCCAGGCCGTGCCTGGGAGCTAAAGGTCGCGGGGAGCGACGACGCCGCTCTGCAGGGCGCGCTCGACCAAGGCGACGCGCTTGCGGTTCTGCGGTAGGTCCTCGAGCTCGAGCTTCTCGAAGAGGGCTCGCATGTGGGTCTTGACCGCGTCGACGCTGAGGTGGAGCTCCTCCGCGATCGCCTGGTTGGTCGGCGGCGTGGCGAAGGCCGCGCCGTCCTTGAAGGGGCGACAGAGGGCGAGCAGGACGCGGCGCTGGCCGGGCGAGATCGCCGCCGCGGCCGGGACCTCGGAGGCGACGACGGTTGCTTCCGGGGCGGACTCGCCAGGGCGGCGGAAGAGCACGGTGGTGCGGCCGAAACGCAGGGTGTCGCCGTCGCGCAGGTGCTTGCGTCCGTGCACGCGCTCGGTGCCGACGAAGGAGCCGTTGCGGGAGAGGCCGTCGTCGAGCAGCGTGCACTCGCCGGCCACCACCTCGATCTGGGCGTGCAGGGCGGAGACCTCCTCGTCCCACTCGATCCGCAGCCCGGCAGCCTCGCCGCGCCCGACCCAGAGCTCGGCCGCGCCCTCCTCGATCACCACGATCCGTTGCTCGCCCTTGCCATCGCGCAGCACGAGGAAGGGCCGCCCACCCCGTTCGGCCTCGATCTGCGCCTTCAGCTCGGCGGCGCTGGTCTGTCGCGGCTCGGGGCTCACAGGCGCTGATCCTACGAGCCGCCCGGCCTTCCGGTGCGCCTTATGCACTCCTGGAGAGCAAAAGGCGCACAGGAACGGCCTTGGCGGGGTGAGGGAGTCCACCCCTGGGGGGGCTGGGAGGGGTGGCCGGCTCGGGCGAAGGTGTCTGCACAAGGCACTCACCGCCAAACAGACCCGAAAAGGAGACTCAAATGACTCGCAATCGCACCGCCCAGAAGATCGCCCGCCGGGCCGGCGTCGTTGCCGCCCTCGCCTGCCTCGCCGTGGCCGTAGTCCCAGCCTCCGGGATGGCCAAGGCACCGGTCAAATTTGGCTCGAAGTTGAACCCGACTGTGCAGCCCTCCAACTCGCTGCCGGGGCTCGCCTGCAAATTGCCGGAAGGGATGGAACCGGACCCGGAACTCGCACCGCTGTGCACGATGGTGCTCAACGAAGCCTACGGCCGCCCCGACGGCGGCGAGCGGGCCCCTCGCCGGGGCATCATCAAGGAAATCCGTCTGATTGCCGGAGGGCCTGGCAACTTCCGGCTGCAGCTCGCGGAAGTTAGGCACTCGATGTTTGGCCCCGACCGGGTGAGGGTCGTCAACGACGGCCGCCGCATCTTCTACAAGGGCCAGACCGAAGCCAACTTCGAAAACGATCACTACCGCGTCGAGTCCTTCCAGACCAACTTTCCCGTCAGGAAGGGACAGCAGCTGGCCCTGCGCGGCAGTATCGCCCCGCTGGTCCGCTGCTCCTCGGGAGGCGACAACACGCTGATCTCCTCGCCCTACCTGAACCCCGATCCGAGCGGCCCCTTCGTCCTGCCGACCTACACGGACGGCTGCTGGCTGCTGATGGAAGCGGTGATCAAGTAGCTCCCCCCGGCGGCTCTCAGGTGCGTTCGACCTGGGAGCCGCCGACGATCGCCTCGGTGCCGTCGTCGTCGAAGACGATCCAGGCCTTGTTGCCGCCGTCGTAGTCGGGTGCCCAGAGCTTCATCGTCGCCGGGCGTCCCCAGACGGTCACCGCCTCCTCGCCGGTCTCATCCTCGCCGCGCCAGATCCGCACGAACGGGTTGCCCTCTCGCTCCGCGCCGATCGTGGTTGGCTCGCGGTGGCCGGGGTGGACGGCGGTCTCAGGGTGCAGCTCCATCAGCCGCATCACCGAGGTCTTCAGGTCCTCGAAGCCACTCGCACCGGGCGCCATCGTGCCGCCGACCGTGCCCTTGAAGAGGACATCGGCGGTGAAGACATCCGTGCCGTTTACGAGGAAGGCGACGTGGCCGGCCGCGTGGCCGGGCGTGGAGATCGCTTCGATTTCCAGGTCACCGGTGCGGAGCGTCTCGCCTTCGGCGATCGTCTCGGCGACCTTGTCCTCGATTTCGCCCAGGGCCTCGGCATGGGCCACCATCGGCACGCCATCGAGCTGCGCCTGCGCTGCCGCCAGGCCGGCGATGTGATCGCCGTGCGGATGCGTGATCAGGATGTGGGTGATCTCGATCCCGTCCCGCTTGGCCCGCTCGAGCAGGGGCCCGAGGTTGTCGTTGCCGTCGATCAACACGCCCTTGCCGCCCGCTTCGTCAGCGACCAGGTAGGCGTTGGACAGCCACTGCGGGTTCTCGGTCCTCTCGACGATCAAGCGCGTCTCCTTTTGGTGTGGCGGGGAATGTCCCGCCCTGGCGGTGTCGAAACTTTCCCAAACTCAGCCGGCGACTGGGATCGCGCTGCCCTCGAGCAGAGTCGCGCCGACCAGGGCCGGGTCGTCCCAGGTCGGCGTGTGGCCGACTTCAGGCAGGGCGATGTAGCGGGCGCCGGGCGGGCGGCGCTCAGGTCGCGGCGGGCCGACCAGCCGGTCGAGCTCGCCCCAGGCGAGGGTCACCGGGATCTCCGGGTAGCCGGCCGGATCGAAGACGTGGGTGCGCATCGCCCGGTTGGCGCCGTCATAGCCACTGGCGTCGATCCAGCCCAGCACTAGCTTGCGTCCCTCCTTGGCCGGGATGCGCTCCGGGTGGGCGGCGAAGGTGGCGAGCATGCGCTCGCGCAGGTCGCGGTTGTGCAGCGCCACAGCGACCAGCGGGCGCAGCCGCCGCGCCCAGAGCTGGGTGTTGACCCGGCGCTCGCCGATCGGTGAGCGCCAGAGTCCCGCCGGGGAGATCGCCGTCACCGAGGAGGCCCAGCCCGCCCGTCCCATCTCCAGCGCGACCCAGCCGCCGAGCGAGTTGCCGGCGACGTGGGGCCGCTCGATCCCCAGCTCGAGGCAGCGCTGGTGCACCGCCGCGGCAAGGTTGGCAGCGCTTGGCTCGACCAGCGCGGCGAGCGGCGGCGCGGCGCCAAAGCCCGGCAGGTCGAGCGCCAGCGGGGCGCGCTCGGCCTCGAGCAGGTCGAGCACGGGCGACCAGATCTCCTTCGAGCCGCCGAGGCCGTGGAGCAGCAGCAGCGGTTCGCGGCGGCCCTCGCTCACTGCCACCCAGGCTTGGCCAACAGCAGCTGCACGTCGGCGATCCGGCGCTCGCGGAAGCCCGCCTCCGAGGAGCAGAGGTAGAACTCCCAGAGGCGGCGGAAGCGCTCGTCGTAGCCGCGGGCGCGCAGCCGCTCCCAGGTGTCGAGGAAGCGCTGGCGCCAGCTGGCGAGAGTGGGTGGGTAGTGCTCGGTGATGTCGGACATCCATACCTCACGCATGTCGGTGACGCGCTCCAGGCAGTCGGCGATCAGCTTGTTCGAGGGCAGGCAGCCGCCGGGGAAGACGTGGGTGTTGGCGAAGCTGCGCGCCGCCTTCTCGGCCTCGTAGAGGCGGTCATCGATCGTGATCGCCTGCAGCAACATCAAGCCCTTGGAGCTGAGCAGCTCGCTGCAGCGGCGGAAGTACTCGTCGAAGTGGCGCCAGCCGACCGCCTCGATCATCTCCACCGAGACCAGCCGGTCGTAGCTGCCGCGCAGGTCGCGGTAGTCCTTCATCAAGACTTCGACCCGGTCGCCGAGGCCGGCCTCGCGCACCCGGCGACTGGCCAGCTCATGCTGGGCGGGAGAGATCGTCGTCGTCGTCACCCGGCAGCCGTGCTCGCGGGCGGCGTGTATCGCCAGCCCGCCCCAGCCGCTGCCGATCTCCAGCAGGTGGTTCTCCGGGCCGAGCCGCAGCTCGGCGCAGATCCGCTCCAGCTTCGCCAGCTGCGCCTCCTCGAGGCTGGCTTCCTCGTGCGGGAAGTAGGCGCAGGAGTAGAGCATGCGCTCGTCGAGGAAGGAGGCGAAGAGCTCGTTGCCAAGGTCGTAGTGGGCAGCGATGTGCCGGCGCGCTCTGGTGCGCGTGTTGTCGGGGACGAGGCCGCGGACCCGGTGGGCCCAGCCCCGCGGCCTGGCGACGGCGGCGCGCACGCCGCTGGTCTCGCGCAGCTCGCGCGCGGCGACGCGGATCAGCGTAACCAGGTCGTCGGTCTCCCAGAGGCCGTCGACGTAGGTCTCGCCGAGGCCGACGCTGCCCCGCATGGCTCCGCGCCAGGCGGCCGGGTCGTGGACGGTGATCCTCGCCCGCAGCTCGGCGCCGGCCGGGCCGAAGCTGCGCTCGCGGCCGGCTTCGGCGACGTCGATGCGGCCGTTGCGCAGGCGGCGCAGTACCTGCGAGACGGCGGTGCGGGCGAGCTGGTCCCTCATGGTGAGAGGAACCCCCTCGGCTTCCTCCCCTCGGGATGAGGGAAGTAGCGCGCGCCCTTCAGCTTCAGGCGCAGCGATTGTGCGTAGATCTTGGCGACCGTCTGCAGCGACATTGCCGGGTAGCGAGCCAGCATCCCGGCGAGGCGGGCGCGGCTGAGCTCGTAACGGCGCAGCGAGAGCGTCGCGTCGAAGGCCTTGGCCCCGGTACGTGGCTCGGGTGCAACGCTTTCTCCGTGCGATGGACGGCCAGCGCGTTGCACCGGGCGGGACTCGATGTGGACGCTGAGCCGCTCGCCGGGTTCGCTCGCGCGGAAGCCGTAGGTCTGGTCCATCCCCATCAGCGGGGAGACGTGGAGTGTCTTGTCGAGCTCGTCGGTCAGCACGGCCCCACGGCGCGATCCGCGTGCCAAAACGTAAGGGTGACGCTCGCCCCAGGGGATGTTGTTGACGTCGGCCACGACCGCATCTACCCGCTCCCCGGCTTGGTCGAAGCAGTAGTAGAGGCTGACCGGGTTGAAGACGTGGCCGAGGTAGCGCAGGTTGGCGAGCAGCCGCACCGGCCCGGCCGGGCGGCTGCCGGTCGCGGTCTCGACCGCGTCGCGAGCGCACTCGGCCAGGGGTCGGTCGGAGTCGCCCATGTAGTCGGAGCGCCGGTAGTGCGCCGCCGCCGGGCGCCGGGCGGAGAAGAGCGGGAAGGGATCGAGCACGCCCGGCAGCTCGTCGAGGTCGAGGTACATGAGGAAGAGCCGGTAGCGAAACGAGTGCTCCACCGGCTCGAAACGCCGATGCCGCACCCACCCCTCATACACCGCCGAGCCACTCACAGCGCACCAACCTCCTGCTGAGTTCGTCCTTTGGTGTTCATATGGACACCAAAGGACGAAGTCAGCGAGGGAGTGGGGGTTAGGAACTCGCAGGCCCGGATCGCGCTGACCACGCCGTCCTCGTGGAAGCCCCAGCCCCAGTAGGCGCCGCAGTAGTTGGTGTGGCGCACGCCGCTGATCTCGGCGCGCCGCGCCTGGGCGGCGACGCCCTCGGCCGTGTAAACGGGGTGCTCGTAGGTGAAGCGGCGCAGCACCTTGGCCGGGTCGATTGCCTCGCCGCGGTTGAGGGTGAGGAGGAACTCGCGGTCGGCGCGCAGCCCCTGCAGGTTGTTCATCCAGTAGGTGACGGTAGTGCGGCCGCTGGCCGGCTCGGTGAGGTGGAAGTTCCAGCTCGCCCAGGCGCTGCGGCGCCGTGGCAGCAGCGAGATGTCGGTGTGGAGGACGGCCTCGTTGCGCTGGTAGGGGATCGCGCCGAGGATCTCGCGCTCGGCCTCGCTCGGGTCGGCGAGCATCGCCAGCGCCTGGTCGGAGTGGGCGGCGATCACGACCTGGTCGAACTGCTTGCTCTCGCAGCCATCGGCGGCGATCCGCACCCCGTCGTCGAGCCGCTCGATGCTGCGTACCGGCGCCCGCAGGCGAATGCGGTCGCGCCAGGGCGCGGTGATCGCCTCGACGTAGCTGCGCGAGCCGCCCTCCACGGTGCGCCAGCGCGGCCTGTCGCGCAGGCTGAACATGCCGTGGTTGTCGAAGAACTCGGCCATGAAGCTGGCCGGGAAGCTCCACATCTGCCCCGGGTCGGCAGACCAGACGGCAGAGGCCTGGGGCACGATCAGGCGCTCGATGAAGTGCCGCGAGAAGCCCTGCTCCTCCAGCCACTGGCCCAACGAGGGCGCGGTGCCGTTCATCCCGACCAGCGCCTGTGCCTCGCGGTTGAAGCGGCGCCAGTCGCGCAGCATGCCGAGGAAGGCGGGGCTGATTAGGTGTGACTTGCGGGCGAAGATGCCGCGCGGCGTGCCCGCGTACTCGAAGTCGCGCCCGTCGGACACCGAGAAGCCCATGTGCGAGGGCTGGCTGGGGACCTCGAGCTGCTCCAGCAGCCGTTCGAAGTTGGGGTAGTTGCGGTCGTTGAAGACGATGAAGCCGGTGTCGATCCTGTGGCTCTCGCCACCGCTCTCGACCTCGACCGTGTGCGAGTGGCCGCCGACTCGCCCGCCCGCCTCATAGACGGTGATCTCGTGCTCGGGGTGGAGGAGGTGGCCGGCGACGAGTCCCGAGACGCCGGTTCCAACGATCGCAATCTTCATCGCCTATGCCTACGCAGTTGAGCGACGATTGGATGATTCCATTCGCCTTTGTAGAGGTGCAACGTTTTGAGGCCCCGGTAGAGGAACAAAACGTTGCACCTGTTCAGCCGTAGGGCCTGTAGATCAGCCGCTGACCGAGCAGGGCGGTGACGGTGGCAAAGCCGTAGCCGCGGGCACGCAGGGTGTCGATGATCTGCGGCAGCGCCGCCAGGGTCTCGTCGCGAGGGCCGCCGCCGTCGTGCATGAGGATGATCGAGCCGGGCTGAGCGGCGTCGACGACGCGGCTGTAGATCGCGCCGGTGCCGGGTGTCGACCAGTCGGCCGGGTCGACGTCCCAGGTGATCGTGCGCAGGCCGTCCTCACCGGCAGCTCCGATCACCGCAGAGTTGACCGCGCCACCGGGCGGGCGGAAGAGGCAGGGACGGAAGTGGGTGGTCGACTCGGCCAGCGTCGTCACCGGAGCGATCGCGTCGTAGTCGGGGAATTCGGTGTGGTGCATCGTGTGGTTGCCGATCTCGTCGCCTTCGTGCAGGATTTGGCGCATCGTCGCGGGGTAGCGCGACATCTCCTGGCCGATCTCGAAGAAGGTCGCGGGGACGTGCTTTTCGCGCAGCACCTGCAGGAAGCTGGGCGTGTATTCGCTCGGCCCGTCGTCGAATGTGAGGGCGACCACGTTGCGGTCGCGCGGGCCGTTGGTGTCGAGCCCGGCGCTGCCGCCGCTGCAGCCGACCGCGCGCACCGGTCGCAAGCGGAAGAGCCGGGTGCCGCTGGTCGGCAAGCTTGTTTCGCAGGCGCCGGGGCGCTTGGCGCGACACTCGCCGCGGGTGGAGGTGACGCGCCAGCGGTAGCGCTGTGGAGTGAGGCCGGCGTCGGCGGGGAGCAGGGCGAGGACGAGCTTGTTGGGCTGCGGTCGCTTCAGCCGCGCCGGGACCGTTTCCTTGTCGGTGACTTCGCCGGCGGGGTTGAGTAGCTCGAGCCCAGCGCGTCGCGATGCCCTGCTCGGGCCGCCGAGACAGAGCCGCCGTTCGCTCGCGCCCTCGCTCGCACGCAGTTCGACGCACAGTGAGGACGAGCCGCCTCCGGCAGGCAGCCGGCTGAGTCCGGCGAGCGCCACTGGCTTCGAGGTACGCAGGCTGATCAGCAGCCGTCGCCCCGCCTGCGAGAGGCGAGCGCGCACTGGCACCGGGGGCGAGGCTGCGGCGGGTCCGGGCGTGGCGGCGGTCGCCAGCGAGGCGGCGATCAGGACGGCGCTGCACAAGATCTTGCGGGAAGGGAAGATGGCCTCGATCCGGCTGACTAACTCAAAAGAGGTGTCCCATACTAGGGCCCGCGTGCTCGCCGATCGACAATTCGCAGGCGCCTCAACTGTCGTGCCCAGTTTTGGTACGCCAATGGTATGGCGGTTTCTTTGTCCGCAGCCGAATGCTCGCTACCGTGTTCCCAGTTGACGTGAAGACCAGCTCTTCCGCGGCGCCAGGGTTCCGCCCAGTGCTCTTCGCGATCACCGTTCTCGCAATGTCGCTCCTCGCGTACATGCCAACCCCTGCCTGCGCAATTCCGGGTGGAGCCGGTGAAGCCGCCGTCCCCGCGACCGAAACCGCCGGTGGCACTCCGTTCGACCGGCAGGGGATGTGGGTCTGGTACGTCGACCACTCCGAAGGCGGCAACGTCAGTCGCATCGTCGCCCGCGCCAAGCAGGACGGCATCGGCACGCTCTACATAAAGTCGGGCGACGCCGGTAGCTACTGGAGCCAGTTCAGCTCCGGCCTGGTCGACGCCCTCCACGCCGGCGGGCTCGACGTCTGCGCCTGGCAGTTCGTCTACGGCGATAGCCCGGTGGCCGAGGCCAAGATCGGCGCCGCCGCGGTGCGACGCGGAGCCGACTGCCTTGTGATCGACGCCGAGGCCTCCTACGAAGGCCGCTACGCCTCGGCCGAACGCTACATCCGCGCCCTGCGCGCCCGCATCGGCGCCGAATTCCCGCTCTCGCTCGCCGGCTTCCCCTACGTCGACTACCACCCGGCCTTCCCCTACTCGGTCTTTTTCGGGCCCGAAGGGGCGAGCTTCAACCAGCCGCAGATGTACTGGAAGGCGATCGGCACCTCGGTGCGAACGGTCTTCGAGCACACCTACCTCTTCAATCGCCTCTGGGGCCACCCGATCTACCCGATCGGGCAGACCTACGACAATCCCGGCGCCGGCCAGGTCCTGCGCTTCCGCCGCTTCGCCGCCAGCTACGGCCTGGCGCCCAGCTGGTGGGACTGGCAGGAGACCGACACCGCCGTCTGGGGCGCGCTGGGCTCGACCGCTGCGGACCCGCTGGTCGGTTACCGCCCGATCACCGAACACCCGCTGCTCAAGCGCGGCAGCCGCGGCGACCTCGTCGTCTGGGCGCAGGAGCACCTGGTCGGCTCCGGGCAGACGCAGCTTCCCGTCACCGGCGTCTTCGGCAAGCAGACCTACTCGGCCGTGCGCTCCTTCCAGATCGCCAACGGCCTGCCGGCCGACGGCGCGATCGGAACCACGACCTGGTCCTCGCTGCTCAGCGCCGAACCGGCGCGGCCGCGCTGGGCGGCGCGACCGGCGCGGGGCCGGATCGCCAGCGCCAGCGGGACCCACCCTCCGTTCACTACTTCAAGGGTGGTCAAAGGGGGGCGGATGCTTCCCGCCCGCCGTCCGATTTCCGCCACGCTTCCCGCCCACGCCTACGAGATAAGGCCGGGTCCCGCTCCGTGAGCGGGCGCCCGGCGGGGGCGCTTGCGGGCATAGCCATGACCTTGCTTCTCCTGGCGGTCCCGGGAGGGGCTGTCGCCGAGCGTCCCAATCAGGGCGTCACGCTCGAGGTGCCGTCACCGGCGGTACCGATGCACGACGTCGTGTTGGGCGAGCCTGCCGTTGCGGCGGCGCGGATATCGGCATCCGCGTCGTCGCAGCGCTACTCGATCAACGACGGCAGCGGGGCGACGATCGCTGTCTCGGTGACCGAAGCCTGCGCCGAGGACTGCAACGTCAATGACCCACAGCAGGTCGCCGACTTCATCGGCACCCTGATCCACGGCCCCGAGGTCAGCCTGCTCACGGTCCAGCTCGACAGCGAATACCAGCTCGGCTTCGACTGCGGCTTCGGTGCTGAGGCCTGCTACTTCAGCGGCGAAAACAAGATTGTCATCGGCGGCTACGAAGAAGAGGACGGCGAAGGCGCGACCTTCGACTTCGTGCTCGCCCACGAGTACGGGCACCACGTCGCCCAGCACCGCGAAATGCCGCCTCCGTTCGGCAGTGCGATCGACTGGGGGCCGGAGCACTGGGCCTCCGTCGAGGGGGTC
>Ga0105245_10006323_pt1 | contig 10422 bp, 7 predicted proteins | sample KBSM54metaG_FD_81523 | JGI IMG/M metagenome (GOLD analysis project Ga0105245, IMG submission 81523) | Miscanthus rhizosphere microbial communities from Kellogg Biological Station, Michigan, USA - KBS M5-4 metaG | ecosystem: Host-associated > Plants > Roots > Rhizosphere > Soil | place: Michigan...
TGATGCGCCTGCTGGTGGAACTAGGCGCCGATCCTCTTCTTCCGAACTTCAATAACACCACGCCGCTGCTGGCCGCGGCCGGCGTCGGCACCGCAGAGCCGCAGGAAGAGGCGGGCGAGGAAAGCGAAGCGCTGGAAGCGGTGAACATGCTTCTCGACCTCGGCGCCGACATCAACGCCGTGGACAACAATGGCGATACCGCGATGCACGGGGCCGCGTATAACATTTACCCGCGTGTCGTCGAGCTGCTTGCCAAGCGCGGAGCCGATCCGAAAGTGTGGAATAAGCCCAACAAAGGCGGCGGGACTCCATTGTTCATCGCGGAGGGTTTCGGCCCCCGTCTCCCGCGTCCCGACGTACCGACGATTGCAGCCGTTACCAAGGTAATGCTGGCAGCGGGCCTCTCGACAGACGGCGAACGGCCGAAGCAGGTTGATATGTACGCGAAGCCCGCAGAGACGCCCAAGGCCGCCGAACCAACGAAGTGAGACGCCCAAGTGCCGGCTGAGTTCAGCTCTTCAGTCTGCCCTAGCGCGACATATATGCGAAGATCGCTTACGATGATGTGGGGCGCAGCCGCTCTCCTGGGGCTCTGGAGTGCCGGCCCGGCTGCGGCGGAGACGCGCAAAACTGTCTGGGACGGCGTGTTTACGGCTGAGCAAGCCGCGCGCGGAAAATCGATCTTTGCGACAACCTGCACGGCATGTCATGGCGCGGATCTCAACGGCGCGAATGCCCCTGCGCTGAAGGGCGAGACGTTCCTGAATCACTGGATGGAAGGCAGCCTGGATGCGTTGCTCGCCCATGTTAAGTCCATGCCGCCGAATCGTGCGAATTTGGGCGACATCGCGTATGTCGATCTAACCGCCTTCCTGCTGGATGTGAACGCCTTTCCCGCAGGGCCGCGGGAACTGAAAGCGGACGCCACGGCCAACATTCAGGTTCAGGGAAAGAACGGGCCGGCTCCCGTCCCCAATTTCGCTCTGGTGGATGTGGTCGGGTGTTTTGGGCGCGGGCCGCAAGATACCTGGGTGTTGTCGAACGGAAGCGAACCGGTACGGACGCGAAGTCCGATGCAGCCCACCGAAGCGGAAATTGCGGCCGCGAAGGCGAAGTCACTTGGCAGTCAGACGCTTCAGCTTCTGGATGTCGAATACTTCAGTAACGCCTTTCATCCGGAAGCTCACGCGGGCCATAGGGTGAATGCAAAAGGCTTTCTGATTCGCTCGGGAACCGAAGTCAAAATCAATGTGACGTGGGTTGAAATGCTGGCAGCGGACTGCGGCCGTTAATCGCTGCGCCGCTTTGCAGCTTCCGAAATGCTTTCACGCGGAAATGTGGCGCGGGCCTAGACGAGTTCCCTCGCCCGGAGTACACTAGCCGTGAAGGAACCCATGATCAACCGAAGACAGTTCATCAGTACTGCGATGGCCGCTTCGGCGGCTTCGCTGGTTGCGCAACAGAGATATGAATGGGGCGGCCCCGTGCTCGACATCCATCTCCATCTCAGGGCTGACGACGAAGCGAACCTCGCCCACATAAATGGCAGCGGCGTTACCAAGGCTATCCTGCTCACACGCGTGCAGTCGGTGGACCGGTCGAAGGCGCTGGCTGAAAAGCATCCGGGGCGGTTCGCGTGGTTCGTCAGTGCTGACTTGGCGAATCCGGAATCGGCTGCCCTGCTGACGAAAGCCGTTAAGGGGGGAGCTCTCGGGCTGGGCGAGATCAAGAATCAGGTCGACTGCGATGGCCCCGAGATGAAGCGCATGTATGCGCTGGCCGCGGACTTGAATGTACCCATTCAAATCCACTTCGGGGAAGTGCCACAGCCTTCAGGAAACGCTGTATTTAACGGCGGATTCAAACGTTTCGACACGATGCTGAAAGCGTTTCCCAGGACCAAGTTCATCGCCCATGCGGACACCTTTTGGGCCAACGTGAGCGCGGACTACGCGACTGACACCGCGTATCCAAGCGGCCCGATCAAGCCTGGCGGCATTAGCGACAAGTGGCTGTCGGATTATCCGAACCTCTGGGCCGACATGTCAGCGAACTCATGCAACAATTTTCTGAACCGCGACCCCGAATTTACCGCCGGGTTCCTCGTGCGGCATCAGGACAAACTCATGTTCGGCTGTGACTGCCCATGTTCCGACGGGCGCGGAGGAGGCACCACAAACCCCTCGCCAAGTCTCCACGGGAAGTGCATCGCGCGCGAGACGCTGGCGGCCGCACAGCGGATGTCAAAACCGGAGGTTTTCCGTAAGCTCCGGTGGGACAATGGCACGAAGCTGCTGGGGCTTCCCAACGCGGCGTAGGGTGCCGCGCTTCGAGCTGCGACGTATCAACTCTAGGACGCTGCGAGTCCACACTGCGAGCTCCAGGTTGCTAGCATCGAAAAGATGCGAGACTTGTTGAACCAAACGGCGGAAATCGCCGCACGCTACCTGGAGATGTTGGATGCGCGCGGCGTTACGCCAACCCCGGAGGCACTCGCGCGGCTCGCCGAATTGAACCAGCCGCTGCAGGAAAACCCGCAGAACCCCGCGACGGTCATTGAGATGCTTGATCGCATCGGATCACCGGCAACCGTGGGGATGGCGGGGCGGCGATACTTCGGCTTCGTGATCGGCGGGTCGCTGCCGGCGGCGCTGGCCGCGAACTGGCTGGCCGGCGCATGGGATCAAAATCCTGGACTCTTCGCCGCGTCACCGATTGGCGCCGTGCTGGAGGAAGTTTCGCTGCGCTGGCTGCTCGATGTGTTGAAACTGCCAGCCGAATCGGGCGGGGCTTTCGTCACCGGCGCGACCATGGCCAACTTCACGGCACTGGCTGCCGCCCGGCACGCCGTGTTGGAGCGCGCCGGATGGGACGTGGAGGCAGACGGCCTGTTCGGCGCACCGCCTGTAACCGTGGTGGTGGGAGACGAAGCCCATCCATCGCTCATCAAATCGCTGGGGATGCTCGGCATGGGCCGCTCTCGTGTAGTCCGGGTGCCGGTGGATGAGCAGGGGCGAATGCGAGCCGGCGAGATGCCCCCGCTCAGTGGGCCGGCGATAATTTGCATGCAGGCGGGCAACGTGAATACAGGCGCGTTCGATCCCGCGGCGGAAATTTGCGCGCGTGCTCGTGCCGCCGGCGCTTGGGTGCATGTCGACGGCGCCTTCGGCCTCTGGGCAGCAGCGAGTCCGCGGTATGCACACCTGGTGGAAGGCGTAGCGGACGCTGACTCTTGGGCCACCGACGCGCACAAGTGGCTCAACGTGCCTTACGACAGCGGTCTTGCCTTTGTCCGCGACTCGATGGCGCTTAAGCGAGCCATGTCGGTGACCGCCGCCTACTTGCCGCAAGGCGAGCATCGCGAGCCCTCGCAATTTACTCCCGAGCTTTCCAGGCGGGCTCGGGGCGTCGAGATCTGGGCTGCGTTGCACTCGTTGGGCCGCAGCGGGGTAAGCGATCTCATCGAGCGAACTTGCCGCTTGGCTGGCCGGTTCGCGGTTGAACTGCAGCGCGGCGGGTGTGAAATTCTGAATGAAGTAGTGCTCAACCAAGTTTTGGTCTCCTTCGGCGACGCCGTGCGAACTAAGAAGGTGATTGAGCGAGTACAGCAGGACGGCACCTGTTGGTGCGGCCCAACCGAATGGCAAGGCCGCACAGCGATGCGCATCAGCGTTTCTTCATGGGCCACGCGGGATGAAGACGTTGACCGCAGCGTCGCAGCGATTCTGCGGGCCGCAAGGGATTAGCATAAGCACGGCCGGTGGCTGCAGCTTGATCCGAGCCCACGCGCATTTGCCACCGTAACCACGAGCGCGCCACGCGCGGCGTAGCGGGAATGACGATTCCGAGAATTTGTGGGGTAGCGACACCGGACGCCCGCACGTAGGACATCGCCGCGCATCACGGGCCAGGAGGGGACTCCTTGACCTGGTGTAACACTGGCGCCCCAAAGTTGGAATGGGCTGTCGGAAGTAATCGTGGCGATCGGCGTTACCCTCCGTTTGGATATCACGCGGTCCACACCATAGAATCGTATATATAATTGTTTTCGTTCTACCCAGGAGATAAGTAGATGAAGTTTCAGGCATACGTTGCAGTACTCGCGCTCGCTACGTTCATTCCGCTCGCCGCCCAAGCGCCGAAGGGCTGGAGGGTGCGCGTTGACCGCAGCACCGAAGCGTCCGATCCCGACGCCTCCGGTGCGATCAAATTCGTCACCATGGGAAGCGGTTTTCATGCGACCAATCCGCAGGCGGCGGTCTATTGGAATCCCGCGAGCACGGCGTCCGGGGCTTATACTCTCAAGGGCACATTTACGCTCATGAGACCGAGTGGCCACGTCAACTATTACGGTCTGGTGTTCGGCGGCAGCGCCCTGGAGGGCGCACAGCAAAGTTATCTGTACTTTGTGGTGGCGCAGAACGGTACATGGCTGATCAAGAGCCGCAACGGCACCGCAACCAGTACGATAACGGCGAGTACACCCAACGACGCAGTTAAAATGCCGGATGCCACCGGAAAATCCATCAATGCCCTGGAGGTGCGCGTCGGCGCCGCTAAGATCGACTTCGTGGTAAACGGAGTTGTGGTGCATACGGAGCCGAAAACCGGAGCCTTGGCGAAGACCGACGGCATCTACGGCATCCGCGTTAATCACCTGCTCGAAGTGCAGATAGACGGCCTTGGGGTATCGCAGTAAAGCGCGCTGACTCCGCTCATTTAGGCAGGGGACGAAAGGCCGTCCTATCAAATGAAACGATTAGAATCTTCCTTCGCGATATATTTTTTCGTAGCGGTGGCTCCAGGATTTGGCCAGATGCTGAAAGTGGAGGCGATGGCGAATCCCTCCGGCGCAACCAGCCTGCAAGCGCACTGGGGCCTGGCACAAGACGGCAGTCCGCTGTTGAGCTGGGTGGAAACCATCAAGGACGGTTCCTACACGCTGCGCTATGCGATGCGCCGCGGAGCGCAGTGGTCCGAGCCGCGAACGATCGCCGCGAATCGGCACTTTTTCCGGCAGCCTGCGGAGTCTCCGTCGGTGATTTCCTTTGCCGACGGATCATTGCTGGCGGAGTGGGTCGAGGTGCCGCCGGCCGCAAGCGAGGCTGAATATTTGTATGTCTCGGCATCGAAAGACGGCGTTGGATGGACGACGCCAGTCATGGCACATCAAGATCGCAGCCCGGTTCAGCATGCCCTTGCTTCCATGGTTGCTAGCGGCGAACGGGAAGCCTCACTGGTTTGGCTGGAGGCGCTGAAGGGTGAGGATGCGCCATCCGCATTGAAGCGGACCGTCGTCAGCAGCGACGGCAAGGTCATGAAGGAAGAGAGTTTGGATTCCGACGTCTGTACCTGTTGTCCCACGAGTATTGTGAAAACTTCGCGGGGGTTGCTGGTTGCTTACCGAGACCACATTCCGCAAGATATTCGCGATATCGCTACTGTTCGTTTCGAGAATGGCCGCTGGCTGCCATCGAGGATTCTAAATCCCGACAGATGGGAGATCAACGCCTGCCCGGTGAATGGCGCGTCCGCGACGGCAAGAGACAATAAGGTCGCGATCGCCTGGTACACGGAGTCCGAGGACAATCCGCGGACTCAGTTGCTCGTGTCCAGTGACGGCGGCGCGACGTTTGGCAAGCCGATTCGCGTGAGCACGGGCAATTCCTTTGGACACGTCTCGGCGGCGCTGGACGAGCAGGGCGGGGTGTTCGTTTCCTGGCTGGAGGAAGGCAGCGGCGACGAAGGAGTCCGGCTTCTGGTTCGTCACGTCACGAGCGCCGGCGTTGCGGGTTCCGTAACGCAAGTTGCCCAGGGCTTGCGATTGAGCGTAGGGTATCCGCGACTGCTGCATGCCGGCGGTGAGACATGGATTGCCTGGGGAAATTCGGGAACCGCAAAAATACAAACTGCGCGGGTTACGAAGTGATTTCCTGCGGTCTTCCTTTTTCCCTTCAAAATTCCTTCGAGGGCCCTCTCATGGCGGCATTAACCCGTGAGACCTGCTGTGAGTGACGCCCAACGCTGAAAAGCCGCTGTGCGCTCATTTCGCAAGCCCGGCGATCTAGGAGAGACCACCTACCGTGCGGGACGGAGTTCCAGTTCTCCGCTACTACCTCACCGCTTTTACGCCCCGCGGAAGGGTCTAGAATTCCGCTCACGTGGTCCTTGGCCCCCGGTGGGTGGGACGGACTCTCACGCCTGCAAGGTAACGTGGGCGATTCGCGTGGGGTGAAAAAGCGAAGCGGGAAGTGTTGGGTATCAAGAGAGAAAGAGTTGCGGAGGAAGATGGGACCGCAATTTTTGAAGGGATGGAATGGCGACTTTTCGTCCAAGCGAAATTATCAGTGGCTCTTGATTTGGGGTACCGACTCACTCATATCTGAGAGCAACCGCCGGGTCGATTTTGGTCGCGCGGCGAGCCGGGATATAGCAGGCCAACAGGCTTACGACGCTGAGAATCACGGCTACGCTTGCAATCGTGAGGGCGTCCGATGTTCCAATGCCAAACACCAGCTTGGCGAGAAGACGAGTCAAACCCATCGCGCTCGCGAATCCGATCGCCAGCCCAGCGCTAGTCATCCAAATTCCATTGCGCAGGATGAGGCCGAGCAGGTTCGGGCGACTGGCGCCCAAAGCCGCACGAATTCCAATTTCCGCGGTGCGCTGGGCCACCGAGTAAGAAATCACGCCATAGATCCCCATTGCCGAGAGCAAGAGCGCGATTCCAGCGAACACGGCGAGTAGTAAGGAGCGCAGCCGATCGCTCGCCATTGATTCGGACTTGATCTGTTCCAGTGTCTTCACGTCGGTGAGCGGCTGGTCTTTATCTATTTTGTATACCGAGTCCCTGATGGTTTTCTCAAGGCGCGCGGGATCAAGTTGAGCGCGAACCACCAATCCCCCAAAGTACACCGGGCTTTGCTCGTTGGTCACATACATTCCTGGATCGTCCATTGTGCTGTCGAGGTTCTGCACGCGTTCGTCCGCCACGACACCAATAACTTCCCAGGAAGTGTCCGGTCCCAATTGGGGTTTCCCGGGGATGATTTGCTGGACGAGAATGCGTTGGCCGATGGGATCCTGGTTCTCAAAGTACTTTCGCACCATGGTTTCATTCACTACGGTGACCGGCGGAGCACCGCTCAGATCGCGGTCGCTGAGTCCGCGCCCTTTGCGAAGCCGCATTCCAATCGCCCGGAAATAGGATGGGCTCACCATCTTGAAAAAACAAGGCCGGCGATTGGCCAGGTCAACCGTTGGCCGGCCTGCGATTTGAAACGGCATGCCGTAACCCCACCCTCGCATCGGTAATGCCGAAGTGAATGCAACATCACGTACGCCGGGTAACGACTGAAGATTACTGACAATCTCGCGCAAATTAGTATTGAGCTGGACGGGATCGGGGTATCGCTTGTCGGAAAATTGCAAGGTCGCCGTCAAGACGTTGGTCGAATCAAACCCGGTATCTGTTCGCTGCATTTGGAAGAAGCTTCGGATTAACAGGCCGGCTCCGGTGAGAAGTACAAATGCCAAAGCGATCTCTGCCACGACGAGGGCACCACGCAGCCTGCTCCGTGCTCCGCCGATCGTGCCGCGGGCGCCTTCTTTGAGAGCGCTCGCGAGGTTCGTTCTGGTGGCGCCCACCGCCGACGCTAGCCCAAAGAGGATGCCGGTCAGCCCGGAGATCACGAAGGTGAACAACATCACCCGGCCGTCCATGGTTACATTGACTTCCCGCGGCAATGAATGCGGAGGAAGAGCGCTTCTGAGCACAGCCATAAAGACATACCCGGTCCCGAGACCGAGTAGGCCGCCCACTAGTGAAAGCAGGACGCTTTCAGTCAGAAACTGCCGTATCAAACGCCCGCGCCCGGCACCGAGAGCCGAGCGCAGAGCGATCTCGCGCTCCCTAGCGGCGCCGCGCGCCAACGTCAGGTTCGCCAGGTTCGCGCATCCTATCAAAAGAACCATGGCAACCGCCGCCAGCAGCACATAAAGGGACTGACGCAAATTGGAATCCACCAGGACATCCGAGTAGCGTTCCACAACCACGCCCCAGCCTTTATTGGAATCGGGGTGGTCCTGGGCGATTGCCGCGCCGATTGCATCCATCTGGGCACGTGCGTTCTCTATGGTGACTCCACGCTTCAGCCTGGCGAAGGAACCGAACCAGTGGAAATCCCGGGTCATGTTTTGCGCCCGGAAGACCATTGGTATCCAAATCTGCGCGTTCGCACGATTGAACGCACTATCCTCCGGCAGGACGCCGATTACGGCATAGGCTTCTCCATCCAAGCGAATCGTGCGGCCAATCAAATTTGAGTCGGCGCCGAATTGGGATACCCAAAGCACATGACTGAGCACGGCCACAAGTTCCTTGCCAGGTTGGTCTTCATCGGCCGAGAAGGTGCGCCCGAGCGCCGCCTGAACGCCGAAGATATCGAAATAATGGGCGGAAACTCGGGCACTTCGCAACTGCACTGGTTCTCCCGAACCGGTCAGCGTGACCGACCCTCCTCCGGTATCGCCGGCCATATAGTCGAAGACCGTGTTCTGGCGCTGCCAATCCAGAAAATTCAGCGTGGATATGCCGTTTCTGGGAAAACCAGGCGGTTTCTCCAGCACCCGAACTATGCGGTCGGCATCCGCGTAGGGCAACGGCTTTAACAGGGCCGAATCCACGAAGCTGAAGATCGCCGTATTGCCGCCGATGCCGATAGCCAATGTGAGCAGTGAAACCGTGGTGAAACCTGGGCTCTTCGCCAACGTTCGGAACGCGTATTGAAGATCTCTCAGTAGTCCGTTCAGAGCTACACTCCAAGTCGCCCGAGATCACAGGACTCAGACGAGAGAACAACTGAAAAGTTGTCCCACCCGCCAATCAGAAATCTGCTGCCTGATAGATCGCACATTTATTGGTTGCCGAAACAGGCGTCGTAGCAGACGCGCGCTCAACCCAACGTTCAACCCGCACGCTGCACGCTAATCCCTCCTCCTGACGTATGCAGGTATAGTAGCGGCCCTCCCCCGTTAAGAGGGACACGGAGCGTGCGGTGATGCCGATCGCTCACGCCATTCACCGGAAAGTCCGTCGAAACCCTTCCTCCGCTGGTGGAGGCATCAAGGTTTAGATGAGCATCTTTGGGCAGGCTCACTCTTATGCTTCCACCGGATGTCGATAACCGGCACTCCTGCTGGGGTTGCGTCAGCAACGATGCCGTCACGCTGCCTCCGGAGGTCGACGCGTCAATCGCGCCGGTCGCGCCGTCCAGACTAATCCGGCCGCCAGATGTATGCGCACGGATGCTACCTGAGACTCGGTCAACTGAAATCGACCCGCCGCTGGTGGAGGCGTCCACGTCCCCGGTTACCTCCGAGATATGAATGGAGCCGCCGGACGTGTGCACCGCCGTCCTGCCCTTGACACCGGCCAGCGTGATGCTCCCGCCCGACGTGCGTCCGGTTACGGGAGCATCGATGTGATTGAAGCGGAGCGATCCGCCGGAGGTATGGGCGTTCACCTCGCCCTTCAGCCCGTCCACGGAAATTGGGCCTCCGGAAGTCGCCACGTCGACGCTGAATTGAATTGGCACCTTGATGCGATACTCCACCTCGCGCAGCCAGGTCGAGTATTCAAGGCACTGCCCGTTCCGACAGATCGCGTGCCCGACAAAAAAAATCCGGAAAGGCATTGGCTTCCACCCGTTTTGAAACGTCGCGTTAGCACGGACCTCTGAACCTTGCTCTGTGACATCCAGCCTGAAGTCGCGTAGCATCCGATCGAACTCATCGCGAGAGGGTGGAGTGCCGCGGAAGTATGCCTCGACTTCGACCGCCCTTCCCCGGCCGGGCTCGACATTGATAGAGCCGAATTCCGCGTTCATCGTCAAACGGGTCGCAGCGGAAACCGCCAGCGCCTTCCGAACGTGATCTTCGCTATCGACGGCGTAAACCAAAGATGCGAATGTAAAAACCGCGCCTAGCAAACGGAGCATCACGACCTCCTCATGTTGATCTAGTACGCGCCAAATTCCATTTTGTTCCCCACTATCTTGACTTTTTCTGCTTCTGGAACTCATTTCGAGCGCGTATTAGTGATTCCGTGACGCTAGTGTCCTGATGCGCCCTTGAGCACAGCATAATGGTCTGGGGGCGCATACGGGTTGACGCCTGGCGTTTCGTCAAGCGAAAGTAGTGGGTCTGGGTGTAAAGTTGTGCGATAGGCGTTCACGCAGTTTTGGGGAGGGTAGAAATATGAAGTTTTTGTCGAGGCCCGCGATTCTCGCGGCAGTTGCGGTGTCGGCGGTCGGGCTGCTCGGGATTGGGCTGGTCGATCGGGCAGCGGCACAAGCCAACCAGGCCGCGGCAACCAAGGCACAGAAGGCCGGAGACGCCTTCAAGAACGTCACAACCAGCACA
>Ga0105245_10006325_pt1 | contig 10419 bp, 15 predicted proteins | sample KBSM54metaG_FD_81523 | JGI IMG/M metagenome (GOLD analysis project Ga0105245, IMG submission 81523) | Miscanthus rhizosphere microbial communities from Kellogg Biological Station, Michigan, USA - KBS M5-4 metaG | ecosystem: Host-associated > Plants > Roots > Rhizosphere > Soil | place...
CGGAGCACAAGTTCCCTGCACAGATCGAAGACGTGGAGAAAGCCTACGATTGGCTGCTTGGCCAGGGCTACCGACCCGAGAACATCGCCAGCGTCGGGCACTCAATCGGCGGCAACTTCGCTATCGGCCTGGCGATACGGTTGCGCGACAGGGGGGCCGCGCTGCCCGGCGCGGTTCTGTCCATCTCGACCTGGTGCGATCTGACGCTCTCAAGCGGTTCCATCGACACCAATGCGAGCGTGGACATGGTGCTGACGCGTGGGTTGCTGGAATTCTTCCGTTTTTGCTGGCTCGATGGAACGGGCGTGCAGTGGACCGATCCGCGGGTGAACCTGCTGAAGCGGACCTAAGCGGCCTTCCCCCGATTGCAGTCTTCTACGGCACTGACGAGTTGCTCGCGGATGAGGCGGTGCATTTCGCGCTGCTGTCGGAAGCGGCTGGCAACGATCAATGTTTGCGGCCCGTTCAGCGCGGTCAGCACTCGTTCATCATGGGCGCCGGCCGTGTGCCCGAGGTTGATGACGCCATCACGGAAATGGGGAAGTGGTTGCGTCGGAAGCTTCTGCTGAGGGCGGCGCCGTGATCAAGGGGTCGGCGCGATCGGCACCCGAAACCCTGTGCCATTCAATCGAAACGAAAGGAGCTTAACGGTCCATGTCCGTCCCCGTCGTGGCTCCCGGGCGCTCAATTGCCCATCGGATCGTCAGTCGGGTGGCTGTCTCGCCACCGGGTCGTCGGTTCGTCGGTGACTTCGGTGCCCGCATCGATCCGACTCTGCTCCGGCTCACGCGGGGGCGAGTTTCCTCCGTTTGGCCGTTCCCCGCCGTCGTTATGACGCACGTCGGCGCCAAGTCCGGCAGGACCCGCACGAGTGCGCTGGTGTTCTTCACCGATCGAGGGCGCGTCATCCTCATCGCCTCGAACTTCGGTGAATACCGAAATCCAGCTTGGTACCACAACGTTAAAGCGAATCCGCACGTGACGTTGTACGGGGTGGGCATCCGCGGGTGCTTTATAGCCGAGGAGATCTACGATGCCGAACGCGACCGTCTGCTTCATCGCGTTAAAAGCTGCCCCGGGCCATACGCCAAGTACGGGCAGGCCGCGGCCACCCAATCAAGATATGTTCCTGTCATTGCATTTACGCCGCAAAGCTGTGGGTGCGACCACGCCGTGGTCGAGCCTGGGCACTAAGACTAGTGCGTCATCGCCGACGTGATTGGCACGCAAGGAGCGGGCTTCGCACGGTGTCCAGCACTCGGGATCACGGCCCACCAGTCAAGAACGCAAACGGCGTGGCGACGTGTAACACGCAGAGCCTCACCAATCACCATGAACGGACTTATATTCACATGACAAAGCGAGATGGCGCCCACGACGAGGACTACGACATGCTGGTCATCGGAAGCGGATTGGGTGGACGCGTCGCAGCGCTGCAGCTGACGAAGAAGAAAAACCGTACACGCCTCTTGGCGATAGGGGGGAGGTCGCCCGACGGACACTTCGCAGAAACAAGCTGGGATATCAAGCGATTCGCGTGGGCGCCATTGGGGCTCAAAGGCACACGGCGTATCTTTTGGCTGCCCAAAGTCATGGTCCACGCCAGAGTTGGCGTCGTCGGCTGCTCCCGCGTACTGCGGCGGATGTGGAAATCTCGGTCGTCAACCAACTGCGACTGCACGGCGTCGACGGACTCCGAATCGCTGCCGGGTCCGTCACGCCCATTGCACCCTCGAGTAGCACCGTGGCGGCTGCCTACGCGATTGCAGAGCGTGTGCGGCGGAGTCGATCAGGACGTGAGCATCGCCGATCGGGACGACGACTTTGTAAACCGTTGTTGGCGAAGCATTCTCAGCAAGCAGAGCCGATGTCTGCCGCTGTTGTCGGCGGGACTCGGATGTCCGAGGAGGGCGATGCGGTGGCGTGCAGCGGCTTCTTCGACCGCCGCTGATCAGGAACGCAGCCCAAGTCATTCCCTCGCGGGTTTACCTTGGCACAATCCGACGCGTCGCCGCCGCCGAGGCCGACGCCGAGCGCGCCGCAATCGGCGGTGCACACTTTTCTTCATTACGGCTGCCCTTCGTCATCGGCATTCCCTCGAGGACGAACTCGTCTGGCCGCGCTGATGAATCGTCTGGCGGCAGACACAGTTGCGAACCCTCCGGCATGTCCCACCGCAACCCGAATACTCGAGGCCGTCGCCGAGCGCGCTGCGCAGCGAACACTGGCGGCCGGATGACACCGCGAACGAGATGACCATGGACGATTCCGACGTTCCGGCTCAGTCATCCTCCCCGCGAGGGGTCGGGAGTGACGCTGAACTTGCGACGCGCTTCGAGCGCGAGGCCCTCCCACTGCTCGACCCGCTTTACCGGGGCGCGCTGGCGCTAACCGGGGACCGGTCGGAGGCAGAGGATCTCCTGCAGGAGACGATGATGAACGCCTACAGGGAGTTCGGCATATTCGCTGAGAGCCCGAACCTGAGGACCTCGCTGTACCGGGCCTTGACCAATGGCTACATCAGCATTAGGCCCGATGGACACCGCCAACTCGCCGAACGTCCGACCGACACGACCACCGATCGGCAACCGCCGGCTGCGGCAGCGCGCTCATCGACTGGCCTGAGCGTGGCGCAGGCGGAAGCGCTCGAGGCGCTACCCACCGCGGTGGTCACCAAAGCCCTGCACGCATTGGAACGAGACACCCGAATGGCGGTGTACTACGCCGACGTGGAGGGCTTCTCCTACAAGGAGATCGCCCACATCACGAACCGCTCGGTCAGCGCGGTGATGTCAGTGCTGCGCCGCGGCCGCCATCAAATGCGAAACCTACTGCTCGCTGCTCCCCGGGAACCGGCGGCAGGCCCTCTTCTGAATGATGCGCCGAAGAACACGGCTCAGGCGCAACGCGCGACGTCGATACACTCGCCACTCCGTCCGTTGTCCGAGGCCGATACCTGCGCCTGTCGACTCGACTGGTTTGAACGTGAGATCCTTCGCTTCGTTGTGGTCTGGGCTCCGCACGGCAAGTTGTGGGACGAGGACGTCTACCCCATGTTTGGCATGAGGGCTGAGCAGTTGGTAGACAGATTTCGCTCGATCGTCGCCGCATTAGTGCCTCGCTTGGATCACGTTGCCCAGTCCGATCGCGAGCTACTGGACACAGCCTGCCATCTGCTAAGGACGCTCGGGCAAGCGCGATAGGTCGGATCGTCGAATAGCCTGAGCGATCCGAAAGCTAGTTCACCGACCCAATGGAATTTCGTGCGCAGCGATTCCGCGGCGAGATCGAGATCCGGATCGGAGAGCCATCTCATTCTCCAAATCGTCGATGATGGCCATGCTACGCAGGGCGTTATACGAAGTACGCTATGCGTACGGCATAGGCGCTCCGGGGGCCACACGTAACGCCAGCACGGTGGCCAAGGGCATCGGCAAAGCGCTGACCGCGCCGGCCCCGCACCCGTTAGCTCGTCGGTAAAGACGCATACCTTCAGGCCGCGGTAGCCAAGCTTCTCCTGGGATATAACTACTCGCCAGAACGATTGGCCCGCACTAGATGAGCGCCCTTTTCGCCGATCATGATGGTGGTCGCGTTGGTGTTGCCGCCGATGATGGATGGCATCACGGCGGCGTCGATCACCCGGAGATTGTCGACTCCGCGCTAAGTACTCAGTTCCAGGCGAGACGTAGGAGTACTCCGACATCTCCACCCGACACCGGATCGAGGACATCCTCCGGTTCACAACCGAAGGCGGCAATCGACGAATCGTTCGGGCGGGCGGGTTCCGGGACCCTGAACCCGCGATGATCCGCCTGTCGATTCGACGCCGGAACTCAACTTAGAGCAGCGAACTGGTGAAACCTCCGTCGAGCACCAACGTGCTTCCGTTGCACCGGGCCGACTGATCGCTGGCGAAGAAGACTGCCGCCGCCGCAATCTCCTCCGGACGCCCGTAACGGGTCTGTTTAGCGACCACGAGGTCATCAAAGCCCCCGAACTCGAGGCCGAGCGCCTCTTCGAAGTCGCGCTGATGGGAAGTGACGAGATTGGTGTCGATGAATCCCGGGAGCAGCGCGTTGGCTCGAATGCCATGGAAGCGGAGTTCGGCCGACAGGGTCTGCGTGAGGCTGCGTACAGCAGCCTTGGCGGCGGCGTAGCTGCCGATCAGCGGAGAACCGGTTGTCCCCGAAATCGAGGAGATGGTGACGATCGATCCGCCTCCAGGTTTGAGTAGTTCTGGGAGTGCGTGCCGATGGTCAGGAACACACCATCGAGGTTGACGGACATGACTTTTCGCCAGTCAGCGAACGAAGTCTCAGTCAGAGGCGTGGTGGTGGCTATTCCGGCGTTGGGCACGACGACGTTCAGCTGTCCGAACGTCGATACCGTTCGGGCGACGAGATTCTCCACCTGCTTTCATCGGCGACGTCTGCGGTGATTGCGATCGCTCCGTCGATTGATGCTGCGACTTCCTCCGCCGCAGCGGCGTCGATGTCAGAGACCACGACACGTGCACCCTCGTCGGCGAAGGAACGCGCGATTGCGGCGCCGATACCGGCTCCCGCTCCGGTGACAATAGCGACCTTGTTCTTCAAAAGATCCGTCAAGAGTATCTCCGGTTCTTGTTGGCATGGACGGTGCGGGCTTGGGCACCGCCGCACCCCAAAACGCAGTTGGTTATTGATCCGGTTCGTCGCGTTCGCCGGTTGGCGGTTGTGGCGCAACGCGCGGCCATGGGTTGAGTGATTCCAGTTGTGCTGCCAGGGCGACTAACTGCGATTCGCCGCCCGGCGGCGCGACGAGTTGGATACCGATCGGTAACCCGCTGGGGTAACGCGCGGCGGGAACCGACATGGTGAGAACCCGGCAAGATCCCAGGGGTTCAGAAACGGCGTGAGTCGGATCGAAGCCAGCGCGTTGGGTGTCCAACCGCGTGCACTCCAACGCCGTGCTGCCGGTGGCAGTGTGGCGAACATGGGGGTGATCAGCACGTCATGGTCAGCGAAGAAGGCGTGTGCTCGGTCGATCCATTGCTGTCGCGGGACTGACTTGATCAAGTTGGCTCGACGCACCATGCGGGCGGCGCGCAGGTGCCGCCGGGTTCGCTTCTCCAGGTGCGTTGGCGCCGCGGTTCCGAGCCCGCCCAGCCAGCGGCTGAGCAGGGCTGGAGTCAAGTTTCCGTAGTGTGGGTGTTGCTTGCCGGACGTCGTGCCCAGCAGCACGCAGATGTGCAGCTGTCTGTGCGACCGCCTCTACGAACTGCTTGGGGATCGGGATCGGCCCGACGAAGCCCGGCGGCCGCACCGATGTCGCAACGCGCATTACCCCGCCGGAGCGATCGCGGCCAGTTGCGGCCGTTGGGCCAGCACCGAAAGCAGAAGAGCCGCATCAGAAACCGTCGTCGCAATGGGACCGTGGCGCAACATGCCAGACCACTGCCAAGCGTCGTCCGCGGCAACGGTGCCGGTTCCCGGTGAGATACCCACCAGGCCGCACATCGCAGCAGGTATACGTATTGACCCAAATGCGTCCGTGCCATGAGCCAGAGGCACGAACCCGGCGGCGACCGCAGCTGCGCTGCCGCCCGACGAACCACCGGCGGAGTACCTCGGGGCCCAGGGGTTGGCCACGATCGCGTCCGCATCATCGGTCATGGGAAATTGACAATTTTGCGGAGTACGGGTCGTCCCAATGAGCACAGCGCCAGCGGCGCGTAGCCGCTCGACGACATCACTGTCGACAGCAAAAGGCTCTGCGGTGGAAGGTGATTCCCCAGCCGGATATTCGCCGGCGATGGCAGCGACTTCCTTCACCGCGATCGGGACTCCAGCCAACGCCAGCTCACCTAAGTCCGAGCGGTCCGCCAGGGCAGCTGCCTCGGCAAGCGCCTCGTCGCGTCGTACGCGACGAAATGCGGCCAATGCGCGGCTGTCGCCGGCGATGCGCGCCAACGCGGCTGAAGTAGTCGCAACCGGGTCGACTCGACGCGCTCTCACTTGCGATGCAAGATCGGCGGCGGTGCTCACCTCGTGGCTCTCAGCGGGCATGGTTTCTCCTCAAGAAGTAGCGCATTCGTGAACCTCTTAGCTATGGGGTTTTACTACGCGGGATCGTGGGCGGAGTCGCCTTGCCGTAGACCCGCCATGCGTGACGGCTAAAGGCGCACGGAACGATGACCGGTATAAGGAGTCGCGCCGGCAGGTGCGCGTTGGAAAGCGTTCGCCGCAGCATCACCGCAGGATCGCCCTCGTACATCAGCACGTCAAAAGCCAAGGGCAAGAGTCGCTTCGAAAAGGCGCTCATCCGGTCCTGGCCCATCTGTACCCACTCTGCGGCGGTTGCGTGGATAGCGTCCCATACCCGCCGGATGCCGGATCGGTCGTGCCACCGTGCTCGCAGGAGACTGATCCGCGAATTCGTCGAAGCCTCAGTGGGCCCGTAGGCGGTTCTGCCATTGGCGATCTCAGTACACGGGCACTGGAGGTGGCCGGCGGAAGTACAGTCCGCCCGACCACTCCCAGACCCGCTTCTGACTCAGCCCGTGCTGGGCAATCATATTGAGGTCGTTCAAGTGCCGTTGCAATGGCGACGATCTCTGCAATGCCCCTGCCCCAACCGTGTCGACCAACAGCTGCACCGCATCCCGGCACATCGTGCCCGCGTGGACCACGCAGCCGGCCCATCGAGCCCGCTGATCAAACGAAAGCTCCTGCCCAGCAGCAATGGTCGCAGACAACTCACCCAAGGTGCCGAAGACAAAGCTACGCGAGGCACCGATCATGGAGGCCGCCCGGGCCAACCCGGCCAACGCTGCCGGCTCCTCCGTGGCCGCACGCATAGTTGCCCTGCTGGTCTTGTGATCCAACGCTTCTCGCGCATCACGAACGCCTCAGCCGCCACCCCCAACGCGACACCGACACCACACGCCACCGACATCCCATACCAGGCATACAACGGCTCGGGCCGCCGGCGTTGACCAGGAATGAAGGTGTAGCTCTCTGGTACGAACGCGTCATTGATCACGTAGTCGTGACTTCCGTTGCCAGCCAACTCGACTGGATCCCAGGTATCCAGCACCTGCCAGCTCTGCGCCGGCAACATCGCCACCCGGAATTCGGGCCGCCCCGATGGCGCCATCCTGGGTTGCCCGCCCTGCAGGACTCTGGCACCGCCCACGATGACATCGGCGTGATTGATACCGCTGCCGAAAGGCCAACGACCCGAAAGCCGGTACCCGCCGTCGCAGACCTCGAGCGTGCCTACCGGCCCCTGGAAGCCAGCGGTGATCATATCCAAATCCGGATACAGCTCACGCGCAGCGGATTCGTCAATATATGACGCAAAATATCCACTCTCCACCCCAATATCGCGCACCATGCCGCCGAGGCGTCGGCTCGGGCCAGCCTCTCCACCACTTCCAGCTGCGTGCCGACGTCCAACTCCGGCCCACCCCACGCCGCAGGCATCGCCATCCGAAACACACCGGCCGTCCGCATTGCTTCGACGACCGGCGTGCTCAAGCGACGCGCCCTTACCGCTTCGTCCGCATGTTCGCGGATAGTAGAATCGATCTCGTTCACCCGATTCAAGATCGCCGGTCCATCCAGAACATCATTGAGTTTCTTCACTACGTCGTTCCTGTTCCCTCTGAGCCACTACAGGATTCAACGAATCGCTGAGGACTATCGATCTAATTCTTTGAGCGGTACCGATCACCGGGTCATGTTTCTGCGCCCCCGTAGCTGTCGGCGACGCCGGGTCCGGAGGATCAACTGGCGTACGTTCCTGCAGGGCGGCGACGATGTCGCACGGTTGATCACCTGGCCATTCGCCAAACGAGCCACTTTTCGGGAAGGTGCTCATCCCGTGCTGACCCATGTGTGCCCACGCGGCAGTGGTTACGCAGCGGGCCTTGTGCTGCTTTATCGACTCGATCGCCTGCCGTGTGCCGGCGTTATCGTCAGCGATCACGTCGTTTGCGTGCTCTGTCATTGCAGGTCAATTCCGGTCGACCGGCGAGTCCTCGGGATCCACCGTGCGTGACATTTCACGCGGAATCTAAAAACACTCACGCTTGACGCCGTTCGCCCTTGAAGTAAACGATTTGGTGCGAGGTGGCCAGCAGTGCTCGGTCGCGAGTCCACAGCTGTGCGCTTTGATCGAAGTACCCGCCGGATAATCGGTTGGCGCGGGCGGTTCCTAAGACGTAGTCACCGCCCAGGGCGTCAAGCTGCTGCTGATCGGCATGGAAATAGGTGGTCAACGAAATGGTTCCGGACGGGACGATTCCGCCGCGACGCAAGAACACTCGCGGGTAGAAGATGTCGCACAGGGCGGCCAGGGCCGGGTAGTCGACAGGGCGCTGTGCGTTGTCGCGAATCCACAAGGTGCTCGTCGATGACCGCTTGGGTGGCGCGTGTTCGCCGGGAAAGGCGCCTTCGACGAAGCGCATGTCGTAAAGGCGTGCCCAGGCGATGAAGTCGCCTGGACCAGGACTACCGGGGGTGAGCTGTTCTGGCGGCGGCGCGGTCGGCGGGTGCGCTTCGGTACTAGCCGAGGTATCGCGGCGGACGCCGAACACCGCGGTCGCGATGGTTGTGACCGCGCCGTCCTGATTGAGTTCAGCGATCCAGTGTTGATTGGTGCGGTTGGTGCGCGCGGCCCGAAGCGAGACGTCGAAATCGCCGTCGGCGATGGGCGCCGTGAAGTTGACGGTCAGCGCCAGTGGCTCACCGATGCGGTCGGGGTGCGTTTCAATGGCACGCAGTATGACGGCGGCGGTGATCCCGCCGAACGGGCCGACCATGTTGGCCCACTCCGGATGGGTACGGCCGTGCCTGACGTTTCCGTCGATGGTGTCAAGGTCGATGGCATTGTCGAACGGGTGTGGTGGGGTCATGCCGATTCCTTTGGGCTCAGCGTCACTGCGAGCATTGGGCGCAGGGGCGTGACGAGGCGTTGTGATGACTAGTTCTGTGGCTGTTGGCGCGAGGTACGTGTCTGGAATCGGACTCGAACCTGAGCTTGCGTGATGGTTACGCCGAAGCCTCGAGGGCTTTTTGGTCCTCGTCGGCGAACGTGTCCTCCAGCTGTAGGGGCGAGTAGTCGACATCGATGTCTTCGAGCGGCCGGCCCCTGGCGCTACTGATCGTGCCGAATCGTCGCATCCCCTTATCGGCCGCGTATTGCTGTAGCTCACCCGCCATCAGGCCGAACGGCATCTCGTCGTAAGGGGCGAAGGTGTCGGTGGTGTTCTGCAGCACCAACGGAATGAGTTCGTTCATCCGTGATTCGAATATGTTCCAATTCTCGTCGTCTGCGGCGACATGGCGCCGACACGTGAAGGTGCCCCAGGCCATGTGACGCCGCTCGTCGTCACCGATGCGGCGGACCAATTCCTGCATACCGGGAAGAATGCCGCGACCGACGCAAATCCGGTGCCACGCATAATATCCCGTCAGGGCCATCATGCCTTCGATGACGTGGTTGTACGTCACCGAGGCGCGTATCTGGGCGGCGGGTGAGGCATCGGCGGACAACGTGTCGAGCGATTTCGGCAATTCTACGTAGAACATCTGGCGGTAGGCGGGAAGGTCGTCGAGGTAGTGATGCATGTCGTATGTCATTCCGACCGCGTCAAGCCACATACGAAATACCTGCGTGTGCTTGGCTTCCTCGAACGCGAACTGCGTCAGGTACATCTCGTCGGCGAGGCGGCCCTCGTCGCGCATCGCCGCCATGAACGGCTGAATATCCTGGGTGACCGCTTCCTCACCGACGATGAACTGCACGCACAGCCGCGCGGCAAAGTCGCGCTCGAGGTCCGTCAGGGACTCCCAGTCGGCGCGGTCGCGTGAGAAGTCGATATCGACGGGATTCCAGAACTTCGCGTTGCCACCGGCGAAGAGCTTCATCGGGAGGCTGTCCCAGTTGAGCCCACCCGCGTCGAGCGAGCGTGAATGTGTCCGTGCCATTGGTTTCTCCTCATCAAATCACGTCGGGGCTTGTCAGTCAGTGCGTTCAACGCGCACCGATCAGGCTCGGCCAGCTGCTGGAAAAGTCTTGTTAGGCTGCGAAAATCGACTTGCCATTCTGCAAGCCCTGCAAGCCCTCAGGACCCAGTTCCAGGCCCAAGCCGAGTTCAGTTGTTGCGCGCTTCTCTTCCCCGCGTACGCAAATGGTGCGGTCATGCCGATTCCATCAGAAAATGATCAGCAGGTATCACGCCGACTAATCGATCGCGGATCTCGGCCGAGAATCGCAGCACGGCGCCCACCGGCCGGTGGTGGATGGCGGCTGCGACGATCTTGCCGCTCGCGTGACGCTCCAGAATTGTGATGCCGGCGATCTGCAAGCCACCGAAAGCCGTTGCACGCCACTGCAGATACGTTGTCGCTGCATTTTGCGATTCGGCCG
>Ga0105245_10006327_pt1 | contig 10418 bp, 10 predicted proteins | sample KBSM54metaG_FD_81523 | JGI IMG/M metagenome (GOLD analysis project Ga0105245, IMG submission 81523) | Miscanthus rhizosphere microbial communities from Kellogg Biological Station, Michigan, USA - KBS M5-4 metaG | ecosystem: Host-associated > Plants > Roots > Rhizosphere > Soil | place...
CAAGCTCGCCGACATCGACTTTCGCGAGATCCACAGCTACCTCGCGCGGCCAGGTTGCTTCGTATGGGTAGCGCTCAAGGACGCGACGGAGGGCGAGCTCGAGCAGATGCGCGAGGAGTTCGAGCTGCACCCCCTCGCGGTGGAGGACGCCCGCCACGGCCACCAGCGGCCGAAGATCGAGGAATACGGCGACCAGCTGTTCGTGGTGGTGCACACGATCGAGATCGCGGGCGACGACTTCAACATCGGCGAGGTCGACATCTTCGTCGGGCGAAATTTCGTGCTGTCGGTGCGCAGCCGAACCGAGCGCGGTTTCCTGGAGGTGCGCGCGCGCGCCGAGCGCGAGCCCGACCTCCTGAGGCACGGCGCCGGATTCGTGCTGTACGTCCTCATGGACGCCGTGGTCGACCGGTATTTCCCGGTGCTCGACGCGATCGAGGCGCAGCTCGAGAAGCTCGAGGAGCGGCTCTTCGGCAGCAGCTCGCCGCGCGAGAACATCGAGGCGCTCTACTATGTAAAGCAGAAGCTGACTACGCTCAAGCATGCGGTGGCGCCGCTCCTCGAGAACGTCGGCAAGCTCTACGGCGGGCGCGTGCCCATGGTCTGCAGCGGCCTGGGGGAGTACTTCCGCGATGTCTACGACCACCTGTTCCGCATCAACCAGTCGATCGACGGGGCGCGCGAGACGGTGAGTACCGCCATCCAGGTGGCGCTCGCAATGGTCAACATGGGGCACGGCGAGATCACCAAGCGCCTCGCCGCCTACGCCGCGCTGGTGGCGGTTCCGACGATGATCGCCGGGGTCTACGGCATGAACTTCAAGCACATGCCGGAGCTCGACTGGATCCTGGGCTACCCGGTGTCGATCGCGCTAATGGCCGGGATCGACGCGTTTCTTTTCACCCGCTTCCGAAAAGCCGGGTGGCTGTAAACACCTAACCTACGGTCTTGAGGACCTCGGCTACGGTGCCGAACATCTGGTCGAGGTGCTTCTTCTGCGCGATGAGCGGCGGGCAGAAGGCGACCGAGTCGCCCACCGGGCGCACGAATACGCCGCGGTCCCAGCATTTCTCGAAGACCTCGTAGCCGCGCTCGCCGACGGCGCCGGGGCGCGGGGCGAGCTCGATCGCGCCGATCAGGCCGAGGTTGCGGCAATCGACGACGTTCGGCAGCCCCTTGAGCGAGTGCACCGCGTCCTCGAAGTATTTCGCCTGCGGCGCCTGGAACAGGTTCTCTTCCTCGTAGGTGTCGAGGGCGCCGAGCGCCGCAGCGCAGGCGAGCGGGTGTCCGGAATAGGTGTAGCCGTGGAAGAACTCCATGCCCGAGCCCGGCGAGCCCATGAAGGTCTGGTAGATGCTGTCGCGCACCAGCACCCCGCCAAGCGGCACCGCCCCCGAGGTGATGCCTTTGGCGAAGGTGATGAGGTCGGGCTTGATGCCGAAGTGCTGCGCGGCGAAGGTCGCGCCCAGGCGTCCCCAGCCGGTGATGACCTCGTCGAAGATGAGCAGGATGCCGTGCCGCGTGCAGATGTCGCGCAGCCGCTCGAGGTAGCCCTTCGGGGGCACCAGCACGCCGCCCGAGGCCGCGACCGGGTCGACGATCAGCGCGGCGATGTTCGAGGCGTCGTGCAGCGGGATGACGCGGCTCTCGAGCTCGTCGGCGAGCTCCGCGCCGAGGTCGGGTTGTCCCCGCGAAAATGCATTCCTGGAAGGATCGTGCGTGTGGCGCAAATGGTCCACGCCCGGCATCAGCATGCCGCTGTAGGCCTTGCGATTCGCGGCCACGCCGCCGACCGAGGTGCCGCCGATGTTGACGCCGTGATACGAGCGCTCGCGGCCGATGAAGCGCGTGCGCGTGCCCTGGCCCCTCAGCCGATGGTAGGCGACCGCGATCTTGAGCGCGGTGTCGACCGCCTCGGAGCCCGAGTTGGTGAAGAAAACCTGCTGCATGCCCTGCGGCGCGATGGCGGCGATGCGCTCGGCGAGGCGGAACGGCAGCGGATGGCCGAGCGCGAACGAGGACGCGAAGTCGAGCTCGCCGGCCTGGCTTCTGATCGCCTCGACGATGCGCGGCCTGCCGTGCCCCGCGTTGACGCACCACAGCGTCGCGAGGCCGTCGAGCACCTGCTTTCCCTCGACCGTCGTGAAGTACATGTCCTTGGCAGAGGCGATCAGGCGCGGCTTCGCCTTGAACCGGCGGTTGTCGGTGAAGGGCATCCAGTAGTGCTGGAGATTGACTGGGGTCATGGCCTGCGGGTCGACGCGCGCGTTCATGGTGCCACCCTACGCTTTCTTTTTGACAGCTAGAGGGCGAATTCTGCGCGCAACACCTCCCAAGGAACTAGGACACGGTTGTCACTTCCCTTGGCGATGACGCCCAAGGCGGCCAACTGCGTCACATCCGTGTGCACATTCTTGTAGTTGCGCCGCAGGCGCTTGGCGAGCTCGTAGATCGAGAGGGGCCCCGAGCCCCGCAGCGCCTCGAGCAGCGCCCAGCGCGCCGGCGACAGGGTCTTCACCAGCCGCGCCAGGGTGGGCAGCGTGAGGACGCTGAGGGTCTTCACCGGGCGTCCCTCGACCTTGCGGTTCCACGCTGCTTCGAATCGGTCGAGGGCGTCCGCGGCCGGCCCGACGCGAATCTCCAGAACCTTAGCCAAGCGAGCCTCCCGCCGCGCGCACGTCCTGCTCGAAGTCGTAGCGCAGCTGCTCGACCGACCTGAACGCATACGGCAGCGCTTTGCCGCGCACCCGCCGGCGCCCGTTCGAATACTCGACCAGATCGCCGTAGCGCAGGCAGTAGCTCGAATCGCTCTCGAATCTGACGGTGAGAATCGCGTCTTCGAGGATCACGGTCTCGCTGACCATATATGGCTTATCGTACCATATAAAGGGTACGGTAAAATGTGCCGGTGAAGGACTTCTTCAACCTGTACCGGCACGGCTTCGCGCGCGTCGCGGTGGCGACGCCGATCGTGCGCATCGGCGATCCGCGGCACAACGCCGAAGCGACGCTCGATCTGATCGAGCAGGCTGCGGCCGAGAGCACCGCCCTAGTGGTCTTTCCGGAGCTCGGCCTCACCGCGTACACCTGCGACGATCTTTTCCACCAGCGCGCGCTCGTCGACGCAGCCGAGGAAGCGCTTGCGCGGCTGATCGAGCGCACGCGCAGGCTGCCGATCGCCGCCCTGGTGGGGCTGCCGGTGAGGGTGAACGGCCTGCTCTACAACTGCGCGGCGCTCCTCTGCCGCGGCCGCCTCGTGGGCGTGGTGCCGAAGATCTACCTGCCGAACTACCGCGAGTTCTACGAGGCGCGCTATTTCACGCCCGGCGACACCGCCTCGCGCGACGGGATCCAGCTCGCCGGCCAGTCGACCGCGTTCGGTACGGGACTCATCTTCCGTGTCGCCGAGCAGCCCGGCTTCGCCCTGCACGTCGAGATCTGCGAGGACCTGTGGGTGCCCACGCCGCCGTCGTCCTACGCCACGCTCGCAGGCGCGACGGTGGTGGCCAACCTCTCGGCGTCCAACATCGTGATCGGCAAGGAAAGCTACCGCCGCCAGCTCGTCGGCAACCAGTCGGCGCGCTGCCTCGCCGCCTACCTTTACAGCGCGGCCGGCATGGGCGAATCGACCACCGACCTCGCCTGGGACGGCCATGCGCTCATCTACGAGAACGGCACGCTGGTCGCCGAGTCGAAGCGCTTCGCCGACACGCCTCAGCTCGCCGCCGCCGACATCGACCTCGGGCGCCTCGCCGCCGACCGCATGCGCCAGAACACCTTCGGCGCCGCGGCGCTGCGCCACCACGCGGAGGTGGGCCGCTTCCGAACCGTCGAGTTTTCGCTGCCGGCCCCTGAGGGACGCCTCAACCTCATTCGGAAGATCGACCCGCTGCCCTACGTTCCCAGCGATCCCAAGACGCGCGACGCCCGCTGCGAGGAGGTCTTCCGCATCCAGGTGAACGGCCTCGCCACGCGCATGCGCGCCACGGGCGGCAAGAAGCTGGTGATCGGCGTGTCGGGCGGCCTCGATTCGACGCACGCGCTCCTCGTATGCGCGCGCGCGATGGACCACCTGAAGCTGCCGCGCAAGAACATCCTCGCCTACACCATGCCGGGCTTCGCCACGTCGAGCCGCACCAAGAACCAGGCCTGGCAGCTCATGCGCACGGTCGGCTGCAGCGCCGAGGAGATCGACATCAGGCCCTCGTGCATGCAGATGCTGAAGGACATCGGCCACCCCTACGCGAAAGGGCGCAAGGTCTACGACATCGCTTTCGAGAACGTGCAGGCGGGGGAGCGCACCAGCCATCTTTTCCGCCTCGCCAACCAGCACGGCGCCATGGTGGTCGGCACGGGCGACCTCTCCGAGCTTGCGCTCGGCTGGTCCACCTACGGCGTCGGCGACCACATGTCGCACTACAACCCGAACGGCAGCGTACCGAAGACGCTGATCAAGTTCCTGGTCGCCTGGGTCGCCGAAGCCGACGAGCTGGGTCCGGACGTGAAGCGCGCGCTGCGCCGGGTGCTCGAGACCGAGATCAGTCCAGAGCTCGTTCCGGGCAATCAGGCGACCGAAAGCGTGGTCGGCCCCTACGAGCTGCAGGACTTCAACCTCTACTACGTGCTGCGCTTCGGTTACGCGCCGACCAAGATCGCCTTCCTCGCCTGGCACGCCTGGCGCGGCAAGTACAAGCTGCGCGAAATCAAGAAGTGGCTGGGGGTGTTCCTGAAGCGCTTCCTGGAAACGAGCCAGTTCAAGCGCAGCGCCGTGCCGAACTCGCCGAAGGTCGGATCCGGGGGCTCGCTCTCGCCGCGGGGCGACTGGCGGGCGCCCTCGGACGGCAATGCCACCACCTGGCTGAAAAACCTGGCCGAGGTCCCTGACAGGGATTAACAGCCGCGCGCCTGCGGGTCAAAGAGTTTCAGTTCCACCACGTCTTGACCGGGTCATGACCGGGTCATGACGAATCCAAAACAGATTCTGACCCCGCGTATCATGCCGATGCGGTCCAATCGCTCGCCATGGACAACGCCCATGTCGCAGCGACCCGACGGCCAGGCAGCGGCCGAGCCGCGCTTCTGGTCTTGGCTTTCGTCCTTTTCCCGTCGCTCTGCCAGGCGACCGACCCTTGGGAAACAACCGATTACGCCCTCGCCGGCGCCGCCGTCGCCGCCCTCGCGGTCGACTGGGGCCAGACGCGCCACATCGCGAAGAACCCGCAACGCTTCGCCGAGACAAACCCGATCCTCGGGCCCTCGCCCTCGGTCGGGAAGGTGGACGCCTACTTCGTCGGCGCCATCGTCGGTACCGTCGCCCTGGCGCACGTGCTGCCAGGCGATTGGCGGCAGCTGTTTCTCGGGGGCGTGCTTGCGCTGGAGCTCAGCGTAGTCAACCAGAACCGCTCGCTCGGCATCAAGATGGCGTTTTAGGGCGTAGTCCTACCGGACTATGCCCGCTCGTAGACCTGTAGGATCGAAATGACGCATGATCTCTACCTGTGTAGATCGCAGTCTACACAGCGACGAACGGGTGGCCAGCACGCTGTTATCAGCCCCAGCCCGAGAGACCGATCCACGATGCAGTCCGAGGGACCGGTCCACGGCAGGGCCAAACAAGGTGTAGTCGCAGTTTGATCGCCGCTTGAGCTTCACGAGAGGGCACGGCTAGCGGCTGTGCCCTCTTTTTTTTCTACCTGCAATTTCTCGCCGCAGAAGTCATTATCGGCCGGAACCGGCGCGCGACACTATCGCCGAGCGCGGCTGCGTTCTGTCGCGATCCGTGGAATCGAAAGCGGGCTGGAGTCGACACCCCGTCGCCGAAACTCCGAGCAGCAGCAAGGACTTGAATCGATGCCGCGGCGCGAGATGATTTCCCGCCTCGCTTCGCGTACGCTTCTCTGGCGAATGAGCAAGGTTTCGAAGGGACGGCCGGTGGATGGCCGTGGCTTCCGCAGTCCCCCGCTCTGGATCCACGTTTCCCAGGCCGGCCGGTGGCTGCTCTCGCCGCGGGAGGCGAGAAAACGGGCGGTCATCCGCCTGCTCGATACCGTGGAAAGCCGGGGTCGGATTCCCCCCGCTAAAACCGGGGCCTAAACCCGCTTAGGCCGCTCGGCGCTCGATTCGCGGCAACTCGCCCATCGCGGTCTTCACCGCGTCCTCGACGCGCTCGAGCAGCACGAACTCGAGCTTCTGGCGCGCTTCCGCCGGCACGTCCTCCAGATCCTTCTCGTTGCGCTTGGGCAGCATCACCGTACGGATGCCTGCGCGCAGCGCCGCAAGTGTCTTCTCCTTCACGCCGCCGATCGGAAGCACGAGGCCGCGCAGCGAGATTTCGCCGGTCATCGCCACGTCGGAGCGCACCGGGACGCCGGTAAGCAGCGAGACCAGGGCGAGAAACATGGCCACGCCGGCGCTCGGACCGTCCTTGGGCGTGGCGCCCGCCGGAATGTGGATATGGATGTCGGTTTTCTCCAGCGACTCGGCCACGAAACTCTTGGAGAGTGTAAGCGCGGCCTGCGCCGACTCCTTCATCACGTCGCCCAGCTGGCCGGTGAGGATCAGCTTGCCGCTGCCGGGCACCTTGGAGGCCTCGATGAACAGGATGTCGCCCCCCACCGGCGTCCAGGCGAGCCCGGTGGCAACGCCCGGCACGGCGGTGCGCTGCGCCACCTCGTTCTCGAAGCGCCGCTGGCCCAGGATGGCGTGCAGGTCCTCGGGCTTGATTTCCAGCTTTCCTGAAAACCCTTCTGCAACCCTCATCGCCGAAGACCGCAGGACCGCGCCGATCTCGCGCTCGAGGTTGCGCACGCCGGCCTCGCGGGTGTAGTCGCGGATGATCGAGCGCAGCGCGTCGTCGGTGACGCTGACATTTGCGGGGGTCAGGCCATTCGCCTCGAGCTGCCGCCTCACGAGATAGCGCTTCGCGATCTCGAGCTTCTCCTCTTCGGTGTAGCCCGGGAGGTGGATGATCTCCATGCGGTCGCGCAGCGGCCCCGGGATGGTGTCGAGCACGTTCGCGGTGGTGATGAACATGACCTTCGAAAGGTCGAAGTCCACGCCGAGGTAGTTGTCGCGGAAGCGCGAGTTCTGCTCGGGATCCAGCACTTCGAGCAGGGCGCTGGACGGGTCGCCGTGGAAGCCCCCCTGCCCGAGCTTGTCGATCTCGTCGAACATCAGCAGCGCATTCTTCGACTCGGCGCGGCGGAGCGCCTGGATCACGTTGCCTGGCAGAGCACCGATGTAGGTGCGCCGGTGTCCGCGGATCTCGGCCTCGTCGTGCACGCCGCCGAGCGCGATGCGCTGGAACTTGCGCCCGGTGGCGCGCGCGATCGACTGGCCGAGCGAGGTCTTGCCCACGCCCGGGGGGCCGACGAAGCACAGGATCGGGCTCTTGCCCGACGGGTTCAGCTTCCTCACCGCGAGATGCTCGAGGATGCGGCGCTTGATCTTGTCCAGGCCGAAGTGGTCCTCGTCCAGGACACGCCTCGCTTCGCCAACATCGATTTGCTTTGCCGAAGCGTCCTTCCACGGGAGCTCGGCGAGCCACTCGAGGTAGGTGCGCAGCATCGAGCCCTCGGCGCTGCCTTCGCCCATGCGCTGCAGCCGCTTGAGCTCCTTGACGGCGTGCTTGTGGACGTCCTCCGGCATGCCGGCGTCGTCGATCGCCTTCTTCAGCTCCTCGATCTCGGCGGCGGTATCGTCGCCCTCGCCGAGCTCCTTCTGGATCTGGCGCATCTGCTCGCGCAGCACATGCTCCCTCTGCCTCTCGTCGAACTGCTTCTTGGTCTTCTCGCCGATCTCCTTGGAGATGCGCAGCACCCCGACCCGCTCGGACAGGAGCTCGAGCACCTTGTCGAGGCGCCGCTTCAGGTCGAAGGTCTCGAGCAGATCCTGCTTGTCCTCGTTCTTCACGTCGAGCAGGTTCGCCACCATGTCGGAAAGCAGCGCCGGCGAGCTCACCTGCTGCACCACCACCGCGAGCTCCTCGGGCGCGTTGGGCAGGAGCTGGATCGCCTCGACCGCCTGCTGCTTAAGCTGCAGGAAGCGCGCCTCGATCTCGGGCGAGGTGCTCTCGTCCTGCCTCACCATCTCGACCCGCGCCACCATGAACGGCCAGCCCTCGAGGAACTCGAGCACGCGGAAGCGCGAGAGGCCCTGCACCACGAGGTGGTGCGACCCTTCGGCGCCGGTGATGTAGCGCACCACCTGCCCGGCGGTGCCCACCCAGTAGAGGTCCTCGGGCCTGACGTCGTTCTTCTGCGGGTCGCGCTGCAGGGCAAAGCCGACCTTGCGTTCGCTGCGTACCGCCTCCTGCGCCGCCGCGACCGAGCTCGCGCGCCCGACCGTGATCGGGGTGATCACGCCCGGGAACAGCACCGTGTTGCGCATCGGAATCACGATCAGCGCGTCCGCCGGCAGCGGCTTCGACGCCGCCGCGCTCCCGGCCGCGGCGCCGGCGGCGCCCGGCCGGTCCTGGTTTTCGTTCGAGAGCACTTTGGTGTTCATGCGCCTTCCTTCCTGCGAAACGAGAGGGTGAGCACGCCATCGGCGAGCTGCTTGGCCGCCAGCTCGATCGGGGCCTGGGGCGGCAGCGCCAGGCGCCGCTCGAAGCGCCCGTACGGGATCTCGAGGCGGTGGATGTGCGAGCCGGTCTCGCGGCACGGGAATGGCCGCAGGGCCGATACCACTACCGCGTCGGGCTCGAACGCGATCGTGATCGACTCCGCCGAAACGCCGGGCAGCGCGATATGCACGTCGAGGCGATCGGCCGACTCGACTACGTCGACCGGCGGCTCCCACGTGTGGGCTGATTCCGCGCCGGCAACGCGGAAGAACTGGCGGTGCAGGCGATCGGCCTGCTCGAGGAGCGAGAGCGCCTCGCCCCACATCCAGCTGGAAAAATCGCGCGATCTCACGGGCGGTAAATGGCGGCGGTCGGGAAGGGAATCAAGCCCGCCGCAAGAATTACGCCCGTTTTCAGCCCTTTACAACAGGGCATGGCCAGAAAATCGGGGCTGACCCCGATGGTCCTGCTAGCGCCTTGGCTTCTTGTAGGCCGGCTTTCTCTGAGGATTGAACACAGGCGCGCGCTCGTCCTTGTGGCGGTAGTTGATGCGCCCGCGCGTGATGTCGTAAGGCGAGATCTCGAGACGCACGCGATCGCCGGCGAGGATGCGGATGCGATGCTGGCGCACGCGTCCGCCGGCGTAGGCGAGCACGCTCGCGCCGTTCTCGAGTTCGACGCGGAACTGCGTGTTCGGCAGCACTTCCTGGACGGTACCGTCCATTTCCAGCATTTCTTCCTTGGCCAAAATAACCTCTGGCGCTCCCGGGAGCGCATTGGACTGCCGGTGGTTGGACTTCGGGGTCCGGAACCTCGGAGGGACGCTGATTATACCTGCTCGAGGAGCCAATTCCTGAATGCGCTGACCGCAGGCCGTTCGGCGATGACCTCGGGGCAGACGAGGTAATAGGCCGATTGGGGCTTCATTTCGATGTCGAACGGCGCGCACAGCCGGTTGGAGGCGAGGTCCGCATCGACCAGCGGCCTGAGCGCGAGCGCGACGCCGAGCTTCTGCGAAGCGGCCTCGAGCGAAAGGATGTAAGAGGAGAAGCGCGGCCCGCGGCTCGCGTCGACCCGCTCGCCGATGCCGGCGGTCTCGAGCCAGCGCTGCCAGGCGTTGCCGCCGGCGACGAGCTCCATCGCGTCGTCGTGCAGGAGGACGTGGTGCGCGAGGTCGGCGGGCTCGCGCAGCGGCGGAGTGCCCTTAACCAGTTCCGGGCTTGCCACCGCGGTCATCGAAACGCCGAAAAGGCGGTCGGCGCGATAGCCCGGGTAGTGACCGCTGCCGAGATGGATCTCGACGCCCGAGGCGTCCTCGCGCAGGTCGAGCCCGCTCACCAGCGTCGGTGAATCGAGCGCGCCGGCGTCGACCATCTTGCTGGAGGCGAACACGCGCAGCTCGACCCTCGGCTCGCGCTTGGCGAAGCCGGCGAGCCGCGGCATCAGCCAGCGCGCGGTGAACACCGGCGGCGCGGTGATGAGGAGGTCGGCTTCCGCGGCGCGCTCGCGGATCATTTCCACGGCCGCAGCGAGGGAGTCGAAGCCTTCGCGCAGGCGCGGCAGGCAGGCGCGCGCCGCCTCGGTCAGCTGGACGCGGCGCCCCGCGCGCCGGAAGAGCTCCACGCCGAGATATTCCTCCAGGCTCTTGATCTGGTGGCTCACCGCCGCCTGCGTGATCGAGAGCTCGTTCGCCGCGTCCTTGAAGGACAGGTGGCGCGCGGCGGCCTCGAACACGCGCAATGCATTCAGCGGCGGGAGGCGATATATCACGCCAGGGATGAGTTTTTCTTATGCAAGACTTGATAAACGATCGTTTGTTTGTTGCCGGGCGCGGCCTTATCTTCCACTGCATGAA
>Ga0105245_10006328_pt1 | contig 10417 bp, 8 predicted proteins | sample KBSM54metaG_FD_81523 | JGI IMG/M metagenome (GOLD analysis project Ga0105245, IMG submission 81523) | Miscanthus rhizosphere microbial communities from Kellogg Biological Station, Michigan, USA - KBS M5-4 metaG | ecosystem: Host-associated > Plants > Roots > Rhizosphere > Soil | place: Michigan...
GGCCGACGTCGGCATCGCCATCGGCACCGGCACCGACGTCGCCTTGGAGACGTCGGGCATCACCCTGCTCTCGGCCGACCTGGGAGGGGTGGCCACGGCCATCCGCCTGGCCCGGACCACCTACACCACCATCCTCCAGAACCTGGGCTGGGCCTTCGGGTACAACCTGGTGGCCATTCCCCTGGCCGCGACCGGGGTGCTCGACCCGGTGGTGGCGGGGGCGGCCATGGGCCTGTCGAGCGTGTCGGTGGTGGCCAACAGCCTGCGCCTGTACCGCTTCGGGCGGAAGCCGGCGGTGACCGCGGTCGCCACCGAGCCGCTTGACGTCTGAGCATATGTTCAGATATAGACGGTGGAGATGCTGGTGGAACAGACGACCCTCGACGAGTGCCAGGTCCGGGTGGTCGACCCCGATCGGGTCGACGCCGTCCAGCGGGCCCTCCCCGACGCGGACGCCATCGCCTCGGTGGCCGACGTGTTCGCCCTCCTGGGCGACGCCAACCGGCTGTGCCTCCTGCTCGCCCTCCTCGAGGCGGGCGAGCTGTGCGTCTGCGACCTGGCGGCCGCGGCCGGGCTGGGGGAGTCCGCCACCAGCCACGCCCTGCGCCTGCTCCGAGCCCATCGCGTGGTGAAGGTGCGCCGGGCCGGCCGTCGGGCCTACTACGCCCTCATCGACGGCCACGTCCGGATGCTCCTCGACCTCGCCGTCGAGCACGAGCGGGACGCGCCGTGACCGACACCGGCGCCCGCCGCGAGCGGCGCCTGCGCTTCGTCCTCCTGCTCAACCTGGCCATCGTCGTGGCCCAGGCCGGGGTCGGCGTCGTCGCCCACTCCCTGGGACTGATCGCCGACGCCGGCCACAGCCTCACCGACGTCGCCGCGGTGGCGGTGTCGCTCTACGCCGTCCGCCTCACCCGCCGCCCGGCCACCGTCCGCCACTCGTACGGCTTCCACCGCTCCACCGTGCTCGCGGCCCAGGCCAACGCGGCCGCCCTCCTCGTCGTCACCGCCCTCCTGGGCTGGTTCGGCGTGCGGGGACTCCTCCACCCGCCGGCGGTGGAGGGCGGATGGGTGCTGGGCGCCGCCGTCGTGTCCGCCCTCGTCAACGGGGCCGCGGCCTGGTTGCTGGGCCACGGCCACCGCCACGATCTCAACATGCGCTCGGCCGCTCTCCACATGGTCGGCGACGCCGCCACCTCGGCCGGCGTCGCCCTGGCGGCCCTCGTCATCCTCGCCACCGGCGGCTTCCAGTGGCTCGACCCGGCCGTCTCCCTCGTCATCGGTGCCCTCATCGCGGTGCAGGCGGTGCGCCTGGTGGGGGAGACCACCCACCTGCTCCTCGAGTCGACCCCTCCCGGCCTGGTCGTGAAGGACCTGGTCGACGTCATCGTCGGCCTCGGCTCGGTCGACGACGTCCACGACGTGCACGCGTGGAGCCTGTCGCCCGACGTGCGGGCGGTGTCGGCCCACCTCGTCCTCTCCGGCCGGCCCTCGCTGGCCGAGGCCCAGGAGGTGGCCCAGGCGGCCAAGGTGGCCATCGCCGAGCGGTTCTCGATCACCCACGCCACCTTCGAGCTGGAGTGCGAGAACTGCGTCGACCGGGGCACCGACCCCTGTTGCCTGGGTCCGGGCGGCGCCGGTCAGCCGCTCAGAAGACCGTCGGAATCCAATTGAGGCTCTCGATGGGTGGGCGCCGGTAGCCGTGGTCCTCCTGGCGGGGCGGGAGCACCACCGTCTCCCGGGGGACCTCGGTGTAGGGGACGAGCGACAGCAGGTGGTGGATGCAGTTCAGCCGGGCCCGGCGCTTGTCGTCGGCGTCGACCTCCCACCACGGTGACTCGGCGGTGGACGTGTGCTCCATCATGATGTCCTTGGCCTTGGAGTACTCCACCCACCGGCTGCGGGAGTAGAGGTCCATCGGCGACAGCTTCCAGTGGCGGGTGGGGTCGTCGATGCGGGACTGGAACCGCCGCTCCTGCTCGTGGTCGGACACCGAGAACCAGTACTTCACCAGTCGGATCCCGGACCGCTGGAGCATCCGCTCGAACTCGGGCACCGAGCGGAGGAACTCCCAGTACTCGGTGTCGTCGCAGAAGCCCATCACCCGCTCGACCCCGGCCCGGTTGTACCAGGACCGGTCGAAGAGCACCATCTCCCCCGCGGCCGGGAGGTGGGTGGCGTAGCGCTGGAAGTACCACTGCGTGCGTTCCCGCTCGGTGGGCGCGGGCAGGGCCGCCACCTTGCAGACGCGGGGGTTGAGGGTCTCGGTGATGCGCTTGATCGTGCCCCCCTTGCCGGCCGCGTCCCGGCCCTCGAAGAGCACCACCAACTTGGTCCCCGACGTCCGGATCCAGTCGAGCATCCGAACCAGCTCCAGCTGCAGGATGGCCAGCTCCCGGTCGAACTCCTTGCGCTTCATGCCGGACCTCCCGGATCACATGTTTCCACGCGTTCGGGTTGCAACCCCGGCCAGTCGTCCGCGGGCGGCGAACCTCTACACTCCCCGGATGCCGGCGCCGCGCCCCCGTCGATGACCGTGGGGGGCCTGGCCCCGGCCGACGTGCTGCGCATCCTGTCCCGGTCCTCGGAGTTCCTGCCGCACTTCGCGCTGGTGGCGGGCGGGCCCTCGTCGACGGTCCCGCTGGCGGCCCTCGACCTGGCCCCCGACCGGTCGTCGTGGTTCCCCCTGGTGGCCAGCCAGGAGCCGGCCGAAGGCCGGTTCGTCGCCCGGGTGACGGCCCACATCGGGCTCGACCCGATGCTGACGCCGGCCCACGGCCGTCGGCAGGCCCGGCTGGTGCCGGCCTTCCGGGGCTGGTCGACGGTGGTGCTGACCACCGGGCGGCTGGCCGGCATCTGCCCCCGGGGCGAGGCCCTCTCGGGGCCGGTCGACTTCGAGCGGGGGACGGCGGTGGCGTGGTCGTTCCCGCTGCGCCACGTGGACGCGGCCGGCGTGGTCGACGCCGGCGGGGGACCGGTGGTGGCCGTGCGCTCGACCGACCGGCTGGTGGGCGGGATCACCCTCGCCGCCGTCCACCGGGCGGCCGACGGCGGCCTGCGCCCGGTCGCGCCGGAGGAGCTGGCCGCCGCCGTCAACACCGCCACCCGGCGCCGGCCCGACGCCGGCCCCCCGTCCGACCAGTGGCGGTGAACGGGCCCCGCCCGTCCCCGCCCCCGGGGCGGCCGACGGGGCTGCCGCCGGAGCTGGTGGCGGTCATGGGCCTGCTCTGCGTGGCCGGGCTGGCGACGGGCATCCCCGTCCTCCAGGCCCTCCCCGACGCGTTCAAGCTCCTGAGCGACGGGGGGCTGTGGGACTCGTTCGGGCTCCTGGTGCTGGTGCTGGTGGCCGAGCTGGGGCTGGTGGCGGCCGCCTGCTTCCTCCTCGCCTGGCAGCTGCGCCGGGCCGACCCCGTCGCCCAGATCCTCACGGTCGTGCTCGCCGGCAGCCTCGCCTTCGGCCTGCTGCTGGGGACGGGCTTCGACACCGGCTGGGGGAAGGTGACGCTGCTGAGCTCGCTGGCGGTGGTCGCCTGCCTCACCGTCCCGGCCCGGGCCCGGGCCTTCTTCGCCGACCGCCCGGCGGCTCCGGTCGTGGCGGCGGCGCCGGTGGTTGCGGCCGAGCTGGTGGTCGTCCTGCTCTCCGCCATCCTGCTGGGCGTCGGCGTCGCCTACCTGCCGGTGGCGTCGGTGAAGACCACCTACGCCATCGCCGGGCTGGCCCTGATCGCGATCTCGGTGGCCTGCTTCAAGGCGCGGCGGCGGCTGCAGTCGGGTGACCCGGCCGCCCGGGCCCTGATCTCGGGGCTCATGGCCGGCGACGCCATCGCCGTGCTGGTCGGCACCGACGGGTCGCTCACCGGCCCCCTCTTCATCCCCCTCGGGTTCGCCCTCGCGGTCGTCGGATTGCTGTGGCTGGCCCCGCAGAGCCAGGCCCTGTACACCCTCGGCCCCGGTGGGGGCGGCGACGACCTCGAGGACGACGAGTTCCGGTCTCCGTCACCTCCGTCACCGCCGCCGCCGCCTCCGCCTCCGCCTCCGCCCGCCCCCGGACGGTTCTCGCCCGAGCCCGTCCCCGCGCGGCCGCCGTCACCCGGCACCCCCACACCGCCGCCCCCGCCCGGGTCCCGTCCCCCGGCACCGTCCACTCCCCGGCCGTCGACGGCCACGCCCGGGCCGCCGCCCCGATGGCTGCTCGAGCCGCCGCCGCCCGGCTTCTGGCCCGCCGAGCGACCCCGTCCCGATCCCCGCCGCTACGAGGTGGTCGTGGTCGACGCCACCCAGGTCCCCCGGGGCGGCCTGCTCCTGGCGCCCGACCTCGGCATCCGGTTCGACGCCACCTCGTGGTTCCCGGTCGTCGAAGGCCGGGAGCAGGTCCGGGGCGCCTACCTGGTGTCGATGGCGATGTTCGACGACGGCCCCAACCCGACCGCCTTCCGGGGGACGTCGACCCTCCTGGTGACGTCGGCCCGCCTGCTCGGGGTGTGCCCCCGGGGGGAGAGCGTGGCCGGACCCCTCGACCCGGGCGGGGGCCGGGTGGCGGTGTGGAGGGTCCTCCTCGACCAGGTGGACTGGGTGCGGGCCGAGGGCTCGGCCGACGGCGGCCACCTCGCCCTCAAGGGATGGGACGCCGAGCGTCCGTGGGCCCTGCTGACCAAGCCCCGGCTCGCGGTCGACGGCGTGTTCCGGCCCGCCTCCATGTCCGACCTGGCCGAGCTGGTGAACCGGGCCAAGCACACCGGCGCCTGACCCGCCGACCCACCCCCTCGGGAACGGCCCGCTCAGGGTGGAGGGGGCGGGGGCGCGTCGGGGCGGCGCAGGAGCAGGAGGGCCTGGTCGGCGGGCGGCAACCACGTGTCGTACGGCACCCGTCGCACCTCCACGTAGCCGGGCAGGGGCACCGTCGACACGACGTAGGTGGAGTCGTCGGTCCAGGCGAAGAGGTTGACCCACCAGGGCCGATCGGGAAGGGGGTCGGGCACCTCGACCCCGTCCTGGTAGAGGTGCACCCCGTCCCACTGGGCGCCGCCGTCGAGGTGGTGGGCGTCGACGCCGGCCCGGTTGGTGGCCGTGGCCAGGTCCCACGTCGAGCGTTGGAAGACGAGGAAATCGTGGGTCCCCGCCACCGACACCGCCGCCAGCACTGCGGTGACGGCCCACGCCGGCCACGCCGGCAGGCGCATCCCGGCGAGGGCCCACACGACGAGGGCCAAGGCCAAGGGGAGCAGGGGCAGGAGATAGCGGTCGAGGGTGATGGTGAGGATGGCGCCGGGGACGGGGTTCTGGAAGTGGAACGTCGGCGGGAGCACGCCCCCGGCCTGGCCCACGAGGACGGCGGACACCAGCCCCGCGCCCGCCCGCGTCCCGCGCCCCCCGTGCCCGTCACCGCCGACCGGGCCCGGGTCACCCTGGCCGACCCGCCGGCCAAGGGCGACGGCGGCGATCACGGCCGCCGCCGCCACCGCCACCGTGAGGGCCACGAACAGCCACCGCCCCGCCACCGGCGGCCGCCCCCCCGACAGGTCCGCCGGACCGATGCCCCATGGGGCCAGGTACTGGGGCACGTAGGGCATGTACCGGCCGACGAGGGCGAAGCCGACGGCGCCCGCCACCGCCAGCGTCGCCAGCGGCCCGGTCAGCCGCCATCCCCGCCGGGGGAAGGCCCGCACCAGGGCCGGGAGCCGTCCCGCGGCCGACGCCGCCACCGGCAGGACTACCAGCCCGCAGTACAGCACCATCACCACCACCAGCTGGACCAGGAGCCGGGGCGTTGCCGCCCGCCAGACGAGCCCGAGCTCCTCGGTGAACATCGCCTGCGACGTCGGCACCCCGTGCACCAGCCGCAGCCAGGCGACATACCCGACCACGGTGACCACCGGCACCGCCACCACCCGGGCCAGCGTGGCCCGCCCGGCCCGGTCCAGCCGGGCCCGGCCCGTCACCAGCAGGAAGCCCACCACCGCCGCCGGCACCAGGGCCCCCTGCTGGCGGAAGAGGAAGGCGGCCGCCGCCACCGCCGACGCGGCCACCACCAGCCGGGGTGCCTCCCGGTCGCGGCACAGGCCCCGGACGTAGAGCAGGGTCGCCGCCACCACCAGGCCGGCGAAGGACGCGTCGCTCATGAACGTGTTCGACAGGACGTAGGCCAGGGGGTTGAACAGCCAGGCGGCGGCGGCCACGGCCGACCACCGGCGGCTGGCGCCGAGGGTCCGGCACAGCCCGTACAGGGCCACGCCGCCCATCCCGGCCAGGGCCACCGTCGACAGGCGCAGGGTCACGTAGCTGAACCCGGCGACGGCGGTGACGGCCGTTCCCCACAGGGCTTGGAGCACGAAGGTGGCCACGGTGGCGTCGAGGATGTGGAACCCGTGGCCGTGGAGGAAGCGCTCCACCGTGCGGGCGTAGACCCAGTCGTCGCCGACCGGGACGTCGACGCGGGGCAGCACGGCCACCGTCGCCCAGTAGGCGGCGACCACCGCCGCCACCGGCCCGAACCGGGCCACCCGGGGGCCGGCGCTCAAGGGGCGGGGGCGCGGAGGCTCACGCCGACGAGCCGGCCTGGAGGAGGTCGTCGTCGGGGCCCTCGTCCGTGGCCTCGGACCGGGCCGTCGACGCCGGCGGGGCGGCCGTCTTCCAGTCCACCCGCTGCTTGCGGCCGAGCGTCCGCAGCCGGAAGCCGAGGATGTACACGCCCATGCGCAGGCCGAGGCGCAGGGCCTTGCCCAGGTCGCCGGTGACCGACGAGACGCCGACCCGGGGGAGGTAGTTCACCGGCACCTCCACCGTGCGCAGGCCCGACGTCAGGCAGAGCAGCATCAGCTCGGGCCCGAAGTGCTCCGAGCCCACCCGGAAGCGGTGGCGAACGTGGTCCAGCGCGTCCCGCCGGAGCAGCCGGTAGGTGCAGCCGACGTCGCTCAGGTGGCTGGTGTTGAACAGGACCTCGATCACCTTGGCCAGCCCCCAGTTGCCCCATTTGAGGAAGAAGCCCATGTTGGCCCCCTTCCACAGCAGCTCCCGGGTGGTGCGGGTGCCGAAGACGACGTCGCAGTCGTCGCTGTAGACGAGCAGCTTGAAGATGTCGTCGGGCATGAACGTGCCGTCGGGCTCGCACAGCACCAGGAGGTCGCCGGTGGCCTCGTCCAAGCCCCGGCGGGTGGCCCACCCGTATCCCTGGCGGGGCTCGTGCACCTCCCGGGCGGTGGTGGCGGCCACCTGCTCGTGGGTGCCCGCCTCTGCGTTGTTGTCGACGACGACGACCTCGTCGACGACGCCGGTGGCGAGGAAGCCCTCGATCGTCGCCCGGATCGAGTCCTTTTCGGCGTAGGTCATCAGGACGACCGAGACCGTGCGGTCATGCCACATCTGGGGTGACGCTAGCCGCATGCCGGCGGCCCCTTCTGGGTAGCCCGGCGTGGAGGACAACCCACCCACAAGGAGCGACGATGGACTGTCTGGACCTGCTGATCGCCGACCACAACCGTTTCCGGGGCACCTTCGCCCGTTTCCGGGAGGCGCACGAGAACGAGAACGCGGCCGAGATGTCGAGCCTGTTCAACCTGCTCGCCCAGGACCTGGTGATCCACACCACCATCGAGGAGGAGATCTTCTACCCCGCGACCCACGAGCTGTCGGAGGAGATCGGCGAGACCATCGACGAGGGCCTGCAGGAGCACCACGTGGGCGACGTCCTGGTCGAGGAGATGAAGGAGCTGACGCCGGGCGACGACGAGTGGGTGGCCAAGGGGATGGTCCTCGTCGAGAGCGTGGAGCACCACATCGACGAGGAGGAGGACGAGCTGTTCCCGTCGATCCGGTCGGCCACCGACGCATCCTTCCGGGAGGACCTGGGCCAGAAGATGGACGCCCGCCGGGCCCAGATGGGCTTCCCCACGGTGGAGGAGCGGGAGCGGCTCACCACCGAGGAGCTCCGGGAGCTGGCCCGGGAGCAGGAGATCGCCGGCCGCTCGACCATGAGCAAGCAGGAGCTGGCCGCCGCCGTCGACACCCGGTAGGCCGCCGCCGCCACCCACACCGCCGAACCGGTGACGTTTCCCGGCGCCAGGGGCACCGGTTTCGTCACCGGTTGGCGTCCGCCCCCGAACCGGTGACGATCTGCGGCGCCAGGGGCACCGGGTTTCGTCACCGGTTCGAGGGGGTTCGGGTTTGAGCCCCACCTCCTACCGGGTAAGAGCGGGCAGTTTGGCGCGAGGTTCGGGCCAGGGGTTGGGAGTGGAGGTAGCTGGCAATGCCCGCTTCGAGTGACGTCCGGCCGCGGCGAGCCCAGGCTGGGAACGGGAACGGACGCAGCAGCCAGGGCGACAGCGACGCCATCCTGCTCGACGTGCTGGAGGCGCTCGACGCGCTGGGCAAGGGCGACTTCACCGTACGCCTGCCGACCCGCAGCAACGGGCGGGCGGGGCAGCTGGCCAAGGCCTTCAACCGGGTGGCCGACCTCAACTCCCGCCTGAGCAAGGACCTCGGCCGGGTGGGACGGGTGGTGGGGCGCGAGGGGCGCATGACCGAGCGCCTCGACCTGGAGGGCGCGGGCGGCTCGTGGGAGAACTGCGTCGACTCGGTGAACCGCCTCATCGACGACCTCGTGCGCCCCACCAACGAGGTGGCCCGGGTGCTCCAGGCGGTGGCCCGGGGCGACCTCACCCAGAAGATGTCGCGCACCATCGAGGGTCAGCCGGTGAAGGGCGAGTTCGCCCGCATCGGCACCGTCGTCAACGGGATGGTCGACCAGCTGGGATCGTTCACCGACGAGGTCACCCGGGTGGCGCGGGAGGTCGGCACCGAGGGCAAGCTGGGCGGGCAGGCCAAGGTCAAGGGCGTCTCCGGCACGTGGAAGAACCTCACCGACTCGGTCAACGAGCTGGCCGGCAACCTGACGAGCCAGGTCCGCAATATCGCCCAGGTCACCACCGCGGTGGCCAAGGGCGACCTGTCGCAGAAGATCACGGTCGACGCCCGGGGCGAGATCCTCGCCCTCAAGAACACAATCAACACCATGGTCGACCAGCTCGGGTCGTTCGCCGACGAGGTCACCCGGGTGGCCCGGGAGGTGGGCACCGAGGGCAAGCTCGGCGGCCAGGCCCAGGTCAAGGGCGTGTCGGGCACGTGGCGGGAGCTCACCGACTCGGTGAACTTCATGGCCGGGAACCTCACCACCCAGGTCCGCAACATCGCCCAGGTGTCGGCCGCCGTCGCCCGGGGCGACCTGTCGCAGAAGATCACGGTCGAGGCCAAGGGCGAGGTGGCGGCCCTGGCCGAGACCATCAACTCCATGACCGACACCCTGCGGGTCTTCGCCGAGCAGGTCACCACCGTGGCCCGGGAGGTGGGCACCGAGGGCAAGCTCGGCGGCCAGGCCGACGTGCCCGGCGTGTCGGGCACGTGGAAGGACCTCACCGACTCGGTGAACTTCATGGCCGGGAACCTCACCAGCCAAGTCCGCAACATCACCCAGGTCACCACGGCCGTCGCCCGAGGCGACCTGTCGCAGAAGATCACGGTCGAGGCCAAGGGCGAGGTGGCGGCCCTGGCCGAGACCATCAACTCGATGACCGACACCCTGCGCGCCTTCGCCGACGAGGTCACCCGGGTGGCCCGGGAGGTGGGCACGGAAGGTCGCCTGGGCGGCCAGGCCGACGTGCCCGGCGTGAGCGGCACGTGGAAAGCGCTCACCGACAACGTCAACCAACTCGCAGGAAACCTCACCAGCCAGGTCCGCAACATCGCCCAGGTGACGACCGCGGTCGCCCGGGGCGACCTGTCCCAGAAGATCACCGTCGACGCCAGGGGCGAGATCCTCGAGCTCAAGTCGACGATCAACACCATGGTCGACCAGCTGTCGGCCTTCGCCGACGAGGTCACCCGGGTCGCCCGGGAGGTGGGCACCGAGGGCAAGCTCGGCGGCCAGGCCCAGGTGCGGGGGGTCAGCGGCACCTGGAAGGACCTCACCGACAACGTCAACCAGCTCGCAGGAAACCTCACCAGCCAGGTCCGCAACATCGCCCAGGTGACGACCGCGGTGGCCCGGGGCGACCTGTCCCAGAAGATCACCGTCGACGCCAGGGGCGAGATCCTCGAGCTCAAGTCGACGATCAACACCATGGTCGACCAGCTCGGCAGCTTCGCCGACGAGGTCACCCGGGTGGCCCGGGAAGTCGGCACCGAGGGCAAGCTCGGCGGCCAGGCCCAGGTGCGGGGCGTGAGCGGCACCTGGCGCGACCTCACCGAGTCGGTGAACTTCATGGCGTCCAACCTCACCGACCAGGTGCGCGACATCGCCCAGGTCACCACCGCGGTGGCCCGGGGCGACCTGTCCCAGAAGATCACCGTCGACGTGCGGGGGGAGTTGGCCGAGCTCAAGCGGACGATCAACACCATGGTCGACCAGCTCTCCGCCTTCGCCGAC
>Ga0105245_10006329_pt1 | contig 10417 bp, 19 predicted proteins | sample KBSM54metaG_FD_81523 | JGI IMG/M metagenome (GOLD analysis project Ga0105245, IMG submission 81523) | Miscanthus rhizosphere microbial communities from Kellogg Biological Station, Michigan, USA - KBS M5-4 metaG | ecosystem: Host-associated > Plants > Roots > Rhizosphere > Soil | place...
CGCGCTGGTACGAGGAGAAGAACTACGCCAAGTGGCTGCACGAGGACCTCAAGCTCAAGACGTTCATCAAGAAGAAGCTCAACCACGCGGGCGTGAGCTACATCGAGATCGAGCGCGCGGCCAACAAGGCGAAGATCAACATCCACACCGCGCGCCCGGGCATCGTGATCGGCAAGCGCGGCGCCGGCGTCGAGACCCTCAAGAATGAGGTCCAGGCGCTGACCGAGAACGAGGTGTTCCTCAACATCATCGAGGTCCGCAAGGCCGAGACCAACGCCCAGCTCGTCGCCGAGAACATCGCGACCCAGCTCGAGCGCCGCATCGCGTTCCGCCGCGCCATGAAGAAGGCGACGCAGACCGCGATGAAGTTCGGTGCCAAGGGCATCAAGGTCGCTTCGGCCGGCCGCCTCGGCGGCGCCGAGATGTGCCGCCGCGAGTGGTACAAAGAGGGCCGCGTTCCGCTCCACACGCTGCGTGCGGACATCGAGTACGGCTTCACCGAGGCTCACACCACGTACGGCTCGATCGGCGTGAAGGCGTGGGTCTTTCACGGCGAGGTCCTCCCGACCGCGCGCAAGGTTCAGCCGCAGGGCACTCCGCGGACCTAAGGATTACCAGTCATGTCGATGCTTTCTCCCAAGCGCACCAAGTTCCGCAAGATGCAGAAGGGCCACCTGCGTGGCAATGCAAAGGGCGGAGACCAGGTCTCGTTCGGCGACTACGGACTCCAAGTTCTGTCCCCGGGCTGGCTCACCGCGCGTCAGATCGAAGCGGCTCGCGTCGCGATCTCTCGCTCGGTGAAGAAGTTCGGAAAGATCTACGTCCGCGTCTTCCCGGATCACCCGTTCACCAAGAAGCCCGCCGAGACCCGCATGGGTACCGGTAAGGGCGGCGTCGAAGGTTGGGTTGCCGTCGTGCGCCCCGGCCGCGTGATCTTCGAGGTCGAGGGCTGCTCGCTCGAGATCGCGAAGGAAGCGTTCCATCGCGCCCACCACAAGCTGCCGGTCAAGACCGCGCTCGTCAGCCGGGAGAGTGCACTGTGAGCAAGCACGCCACGACCCTCACGACGTTCCGCGATCACTCGGACGAGGAGCTGCGCCAGCAGCTCGCGACGAACCGCGACGAGCTGTTCCGCCTGCAGCTCGGCCAGTACACGAACCAGGTCACCTCGACCGCGCTCCTCATGTCCAAGCGCCGCGACATCGCTCGCATCCTCACGATCCTCAACGGTCGCGCGGCGGGCATCGAGAAGCAGGCCGAGAAGAAGGCGCAGTCGGCGGAAGCCGAGACTGCGGCTCCGGCGAAGAAGACCAAGAAGACCACCTCGAAGAAGAAGGCTGAATAGTCATGGCCGCCGAGACCACCCCCACCACCGACGAGCGCGGATCGCGCCGTACGATCACGGGCACCGTCACGTCCACGAAGATGGACAAGACGGCCGTCATCACGGTCATCCGTCGCGTTCGCGACCGCCGCTTCCACAAGTTCGTCACCCGCCGCGTCAAGTACAAGGCGCATGACGAGCACAACACCGCGAAGGAAGGTGATCTCGTCGAGATCATCGAGGCGCGTCCGATGTCGCGCACGAAGCGCTGGCGGATCCTCCGCACGATCAAGAACGCGGTCGAGCAGGTCCACGACGAGGCGGCCTCGATCGAGAACGCGGGAGCTCGCTAGTCATGATCCAGATGACCTCCGTGCTCGACGTCGCTGATAACAGCGGCGCCAAGAAAGTGTTCTGCATCAAGGTGCTCGGCGGCTCGCGCCGTCGCTACGCCGGCATCGGTGACGTCGTCATCGTGTCGATCCGCGAAGCGATTCCGGGTGCCAAGGTCAAGAAGGGCGAAGTCTCTCGCGCGGTGATCGTTCGCACGCGCCGCGAGCTCGCTCGTTCTGACGGCAGCTACATCAAGTTCGACGGCAACTCGGCCGTCCTCATCAACAAGGAGAACGAGCCGATCGGTACCCGCATCTTCGGGCCGGTCGCTCGCGAGCTCCGCGCGAAGCGGTTCATGAAGATCATCTCGCTGGCTCCGGAGGTGCTGTGATGGCGCAGCCCGCACACATTCGTAAGGGCGATCTGGTCATCGTCGTGACCGGCTCGAACAAGGGCAAGAAGGGCAAGGTTCTTCGCGTCGTTGGTGACCGCGTCGTCGTCGAGAAGGTCTCGATGATCAAGCGCCACACCAAGCCGAGCCAGAAGAACCCGCAAGGCGGGATCGTGGACAAGGAAGGCTCCATCCACATCTCGAACGTGCAGCTGTTCGACGAGAAGACGAACAAGGGCACGCGCACCAAGATCACGCGCGATGGGGACAGCAAGGTCCGCGTCGCGTCCAAGTCGGGAACCAAGTTCCCCACCGCTGGGATGTAAGCCATGGCCGACGAAAACAACCAAGACGACGCGAAGGCGGCCGCCGAAGCCAAGAAGAAGGAGCGCGCCGAGAAGGCCGCTGCCAAGGGCCTCGCCGGTAAGAAGAAGGCGTCCGAGCCCGCGGGCCCGGCGCCGAAGTACAAGCGCGAGACCGCCCCGCGTCTCAAGAAGACCTACGACGAGACCGTTCGCAACTCGATGATGAAGGAGTTCGGTTACTCCACGATCATGCAGATGCCGCGGATCGTCCAGATCTCGGTCAACATGGGCCTCGGCAAGGCCAAGGAAGAGCCCAAGATCATCGACAACGGCGTCGAGGAGCTGAAGCTCATCACCGGCCAGGCGCCGGTGGTCACCAAGGCCAAGAAGGACATCGCGGTGTTCAAGGTCCGTAAGGGGCAGAAGATCGGCGTGATGGTCACGCTGCGCCGCGAGCGCATGTGGGAGTTCCTCGATCGCCTCGTCAACATCGCGCTGCCGCGCGTCCGCGACTTCCGCGGCGTGTCGCCGCGCGGGTTCGATGGTCGCGGCAACTTCACCATGGGTGTGAAGGAACAGATCATCTTCCCGGAGATCGAGTACGACAAGATCGACTCGATCAAGGGCATGAACATCAGCATCGTCACGACCGCGAAGACGGACGCCGAAGGCCGCGCACTGCTCGTGCACCTCGGTATGCCGTTCCGCCAGGCCACGCCGACCGCTACCGGTACTGGAGCTGCAGCATGAGCAAGTTGATCGACAGGCTTCCCAAGAAGCAAAAGTTCAAGGTTCGTATCAAGAGCCGCTGCAAGCGCTGTGGCCGGTCGCGCGCGTACCTGCGCAAGTTCGAGATGTGCCGTCTCTGCTTCCGCGAGCTCGCGCTCCGCGGTGATATCCCCGGCGTGATCAAGTCGAGCTGGTGAGGAAATAACTATGTCGATGACCGATCCAATCGCTGATTTCCTCGCTCGCCTCCGTAACGGGATCCACGCGCGCAAGCAGACCGTCGAGTGCCCCCGCTCGAACATCAAGGTCCGCATCGCCGAGATCCTCCGTGACGAGGGCTTCGTCTCTTCGGTGAGCACCGCCGAGGACACCAAGCAGGGCGTGATCAAGCTCGAGCTTCGTTATGACGGCCGCGCCTCGGCGTCGGGCTGCGCGATCACCGGCATGCGCCGCGTGTCGCGTCCCGGCCAGCGCGCGTACGTTCCCGCCAAGGACATCCCGAAGGTCCGCAATGGCCTCGGCATTGCCATCATCTCCACGTCTCACGGCGTGATGACCGACCGTACGGCGCGCGAAAAGGGCGTCGGCGGCGAAGTCCTCTGCGAGGTCTGGTGAACTATGTCGCGTATCGGACGTAAACCAGTCGAAATCCCGAAGGGCGTCACGGTGTCGATCACCAAGGACGCCGTGTCGGTCAAGGGCCCGAAGGGCACGCTCAACCTCGCTCGCCACAAGGCGGTCGAGATCAAGCAGGCCAAGGACGAAGGCAAGGATGTGCTCGTGTTCGAGCGCTCGGGCAATCTCGGCCCGGAGCGCGCCGCACACGGCCTCATGCGCGCACTCGTCAACAACATGCTCGAAGGCGTGACCAAGGGCTTCGAGAAGCAGCTCGAGATCAACGGCGTCGGTTACAAGGCCGAGATCAAGGGCCAGAAGATCACGCTGTCGCTCGGGTTCTCGCACCCGATCGACTACACGCTCCCCGAGGGCGTGTCGGCGAAGACCGACAAGAACCTCCTGATCCTGTCGAGCATCGATCGCGAGAAGCTCGGTGGCGCCGCGGCGAAGATCCGCAGCTACCGTCCGCCCGAGCCGTACAAGGGCAAGGGCATCAAGTACGTGACCGAGACGATCGTCCGCAAGGCCGGCAAGACGGCAGGTAAGTGAGTACGCCATGGCTGGACATGTGAAATTCGGCAGCGAAAAAGACCGCAAGCGGACCAAGCGCAAGGGCTCGATCCGGAAGCGGATCAGCGGCACGGCAGAGCGTCCGCGCCTGTCGGTGTTCCGCTCGGCGCGTTACGTCTACGCGCAGGCGATCGACGACACCACGGGCCGCGTGCTCGCGGCGGCGTCGGACACCGAAGAGAAGCTCGAGCAGGCCGTCGCCGGCAAGCCGAAGAAGGAGCGCGCTCGCATGATCGGTAAGGCGATCGGCGGCAAGCTCGTCGCGGCTGGCATCACGACGGTCGTGTTCGACCGCAATGGATTCATCTATCACGGCCGCGTCAAAGAGATCGCGGACGGCGCTCGCGAAGCAGGTCTGGAGTTCTAATGCTGATCAATCCCGAAGAAGTCGGCGAGCTCGTCGACCGCGTCGTTCACATCAACCGCGTCGCGAAGGTCGTCAAAGGCGGCCGGCGGTTCTCGTTCTCGGCGCTCGTCGTCGTCGGTGACCAGCACGGTCACGTCGGCGCCGGCCTCGGCAAGGCGAACGAGGTGCCGGAAGCGATCCGCAAGGGCACCGACCGCGCGAAGCGCAACCTGTTCAAGATCCCGCTGATCAAGGGCACGATCCCGCACGAGATCGAAGGCTTCTTCGGCGCGGCGCAGGTCCTGCTCCGCCCGGCGAGCCCCGGTACCGGCGTGATCGCCGGCGGCGGCGTCCGTCCGGTCCTCGAGGTTGCGGGCATCACCGACATCCTCACGAAGTCGATCGGCACGTCGAACAAGCACAACGTCATCCACGCGACCGTCGTCGCGCTGAAGGCGCTGCGCTCGATCGAGCAGGTCGCGAAGACCCGCGGCAAGAACGTCTCGGACTTCATTCAAGCGCGCAAGGCGCCTCAGGTCTAAGTCATGGCGATCAACCTCAAGATCACGCAGGTCCGCAGCGGCGTCGCTCGCTCGAAGACCCAGAACCTCACGCTCAAGGGCCTCGGTCTGCGCGGCCCGCACAAGTCGGTGATCCTCAAGGACACGGACTCGATCCGCGGCATGATCCGCAAGGTCTCGCACCTGGTCACGGTCGAGTCGGCTGACTAACTCGCTCTTCGGGTAGGTTCAGATCTACTCATTTGCATTTCCGTAATTTCGGCGCCAGATTCCACGGCGCAGACAGTAGAGCTCTTATGGCGATCACGCTGCACAACCTCCATCCGAACGAAGGCGCCACCAAGCCGAAGAAGCGGCTCGGCCGCGGCCGTGGCTCGGGCACTGGCAAGACCTCCGGTAAGGGCGTCAAGGGCCAGAAGGCTCGCCCGGGTCACCACGGCGCGCGCTTCGCGTTCGAAGGTGGTCAGGTCCCGATGCCGCGCCGCATCCCGAAGCGCGGCTTCAAGAACATGAACCGCGTCGAGACGTTCCCGATCAACGTCGAGCTCCTCGAGAAGGAGTTCGATGCGGGCGCGACGGTCGACCTCGCGACGCTGCGCGCGAAGGGCATCATCCCGAAGCTCGTCGAGCGCGTGAAGATCCTCTCCGAGGGCACCATCACGAAGAAGCTCACGATCAAGGCGCACGGCGTCTCGGCCTCCGCGAAGGAGAAGATCGAGAAGGCCGGCGGTAGCATCGAGATCATCGAGACCACGGTTCCGCCCGCCGCCTGAGAATCCCTTTGGCGAACCCGTTCGCAAATATCACGAAGGTCCCCGAGCTCCGCCGGAGGATCATCTTCACGCTGGCGATGCTGGCGGTTTACCGCGTCGGCGTCTTCATCACGATCCCCGGTGTCAACCGGATCGAGATGAACCATGTCGTGACCAAGGGCGGCTCCGGCTCGTTCTTGGGCATGTTCAACATGTTCTCCGGCGGTGCGCTGCAGCAGATGTCGATCTTCGCGCTCGGCATCATGCCGTACGTGACGTCGTCGATCGTGATCCAGCTGCTCACCGTCGTCGTCCCGAAGCTCGACCAGCTCAACAAAGAGGGCGAGCAGGGCAGGCAGCGGATCAACCAGCTCACCCGCTACGGCACGATCCTCGTGTCGGCCGTCCAGTCTTGGTTCATCGCGACGTACGTCGAAGGCCTGTCGAAGGGCGGCGCTGAAGTCGTCGCGCACCCCGGCCTCGGCTTCCGCCTCCTCACCGTCCTCACGCTGACGACCGGCACGGTCGTCATCATGTGGCTCGGCGAGCTCATCACCGAGTCGGGCGTCGGCAACGGTTCGTCGCTGATCATCTTCGCCGGCATCGTCGCCGCGATGCCCGACGGCATCACGCGCTTCCTCGCCGGCGGCACCGGCTCGTCGGTCGGCGGCCTCACCGTGCTGTTCATGGTGATCCTCGTCGTCACGACGATCGCCGCGATCTGCTACTTCGAGAACGCGCACCGACGAATCCCGGTGCAGTACACGAAGCGACAAGTCGGACGAAAAATGTACTCGGGTGCGCAGAGCTATCTGCCGCTCAAGATCAACGTCTCGGGCGTCATCCCGCCGATCTTCGCGTCGTCGATTTTGATGTTCCCGAACCAGATCGCGAACATGTCGGGATCGCGTTGGATGCAGGAGTTCGCCGGCATCCTTCACCCGGCCGACTGGCGCTACAACCTGATCTTCACGATCCTGAACGTGTTCTTCGCGTTCTTCTACACGTCGGTCGTGTTCAACCCGGTCGACGTCGCCGACAACCTCAAGAAGTCGGGCGGCTTCATCCCGGGTATTCGCCCCGGTAAGAACACGGCGCAGTACATCGAGCGCGTGCTCTCGCGGATCACGTTCGCGGGCGCGCTCTATCTGTCGGTGGTCTGCATGATCCCGGCGCTGCTCCAGAAGTACTTCTCGGTTCCGTTCCAGTTCGGCGGTACCGGCCTCTTGATCGTCGTCGGTGTCGCACTCGACACCGTGCAGCAGATCGAGTCGCACTTGATCACGCGCAACTACGAAGGCTTCAGCGGTGGCGGCAGCGGTGGCGCGTCGAAGGGTCCTCGGATCCGCGGTCGCGTCGCGGCTCGTCCTCGCTGAGCAAACGCGCGGCCGTGCGGATCGTCTACAAGTCTCCCGCCGAGCTCGAGCAGATGCGCGATGCCGGCGTCGTCGCGGCGACGATCCTCAACGACATCTGCGAGGGCGCGAAGCCCGGTGCTTCGACCTGGGACCTCGAGATGATCGCGCGCGCCGGGATCCAGAAGCACAAGGTGAAGAGCGCATTCCTCGGATACGCGCAGCCGCCGTACCCGGCCGTGCTGTGCACCTCGATCAACGAGGTGATCGTCCACGGCATCCCTCGCAAGGACGAGGTGCTGAAGGACGGCGACATCATCGGAATCGACTTCGGGATCTTCAAGCACGGGTTCTGCGCTGACACGGCCCGGACGGTCTGTGTTGGCACGGTTTCTCCGGAGAAACAGAAGTTGGTCGACACCGCCCGCGAGGCGCTCGACGCGGCGATCGATCTCTGTCGCGTGGGCAACCGCCTGGGCGACCTGGGCCACGCGGTCCAGAGCTATGCGGAATCACGCGGCTATTCGGTCGTCAAACAGTTCGTCGGTCACGGGACCGGCCGCCAGATGCATGAAGACCCGCAAGTCCCGAACTACGGGGAAGCGGGTAGTGGGAAACGCCTGAAAACCGGCCTTGTCATCGCTGTTGAACCCATGGTAAACGCCGGGGCCCCTGACGTAGAGGTACTCGAAGACGATTGGACTGCCGTGACGAAAGATCGCCGTATGTCCGCTCACTTCGAACACACCATCGCGATCACGGATCAAGGTCCTTGGGTTCTAACGAGACTGTAGAGAGAGCGTTATGAAGGTAAGAGCATCCGTCAAACCGATTTGCCCGCAATGCAAGATGATCAAGCGTAAGGGCGTCGTTCGCGTGATCTGCACCAAGCCCAAGCACAAGCAGAGGCAGGGATAACTCATGGCTCGTATTGCTGGCGTCGACCTCCCGCGCAACAAGCGCATCGAGATCGCACTCACCTACATCTATGGTCTCGGTCGTCACGCGGCGAACGCCGTGTTGAAGACGGCGGGCGTCTCGCCCGACAAGAAGAGCGACGATCTCGACGAAGCGGACGTTCGCAAGATCCGCGATGCGATCGAGTCGAACAACTATCGCGTCGAAGGCGATCTTCGTCGCGACATCCAGCTCTCGATCAAGCGCCTCGTCGATCTCGGCACGTATCGCGGCACGCGTCATCGCCGCAACCTGCCGGCTCGCGGCCAGCGCACGCACACCAACGCTCGTACTCGCAAGGGCCCGCGCCGCATGGCGGTGAAGAAGCTCGGCGCGGTCACCAAGAAGTAGAGAGCTGACGAATGAGCACTACCAAGGTCAAGGCGAAGAAGAAGGTCCGGAAGAACATCCAGACCGGCGTCGCGCACATCTCGGCGACGTTCAACAACACGATCGTTTCGATCACCGACGTCAGCGGCAACGTTGTCGCGTGGTCGAGCTCGGGCACGTGCGGCTTCAAGGGCTCGCGCAAGTCGACGCCGTTCGCGGCGCAGCTCGCCGCCGAAGACGCCGCCAAGAAGGCGATGGAGCACGGCGTCCGTAACGTCACCGTCTACGTCAACGGTCCGGGTTCCGGACGCGAGTCGGCGCTGCGCGCGCTGAACGCCGCCGGTTTCAAGATCAACCTCATCCGCGATGTCACGCCCGTTCCGCACAACGGTTGCCGTCCGCGCAAGCGCCGCCGGGTCTAAGGGAAAGCAAAGTCATGGCTCGTTATCTCGGTCCCGTGTGTCGCCTTTGCCGGCGCGAAGATATGAAGCTCTTCCTCAAGGGAGAGCGCTGCTACACCGACAAGTGCGGCTACGAACGCCGCGCGTATCCGCCGGGTCAGCACGGCCAGAACCGCCGCCGCAAGCGGTCGGATTACGGCGAGCAGCTGCGCGAGAAGCAGAAGGTCAAGCGCATCTACGGCCTCGCGGAGAAGCAGTTCCGCGGCTACTACCACAAGGCGCTCCGCATGCCGGGCGTCACGGGTAACACGCTGATCCAGCTCCTCGAGCGCCGCCTCGACAACGTCGTCTATCGCATGGGCTTCGCGTCGGATCACTCCGAGGCGCGCCAGCTCGTCCGCCACGGCCACTTCTTGATCAACGGCAAGAAGGTCAACATCCCGTCGTTCCTCGTCCGCCCGCGCGATGTCGTGCAGGTCAAGGAGCCGTCGCAGAAGATGGCGCGCATCAACGAGGCGCTTGCCGCCGTCGATCGCCGCGGCGTGCCGCAGTGGATCACGCTCGACAAGGAAAACTTCCGCGGCGCGATCAACCAGCTGCCGTCGCGCGAAGACGTGACGCTGCCGATTCGCGAGCAGCTCATCATCGAGCTCTACTCGAAGTAGTTTTTAGTGACCTCGGACCAGGCCTCGAAAACCTGGCCACCCACTTGGCTGTGATGAAAGCAGCCGATCCAAGGAGCAACTGACATGGAACCGACCCCCGAGCAGACCGCCTTCATGGCGAAGAACTGGCGCGACCTCATCCGTCCGCGCACGTTGGAGATCGAAGAGCGCAGCGAGACTTACGGTAAGTTCTCGTGCGAGCCGCTCGAGCGTGGCTTCGGCACGACGCTCGGCGTCGCGCTCCGCCGCATTCTTCTCTCGTCGCTCCAGGGCGCCGCGATCACGCACATCGCGATCGAAGGCGCGCTGCACGAGTTCACCGCGCTCCCCGGCGTTGTCGAGGATGTCACCGACATCATCCTCAACCTCAAGGAGACGCTGTTCAAGGTCGAGCACGACAAGACCTATACGGTCCGCATCGACAAGCACGGCGAGGGCCTCGTCACCGCCGGTGACATCACGCTCGTCGACGGCGTGACTTGTTTGAACCCGGACCACAAGATCTGCACGCTGTCGAAGGACGGCAAGCTCGCGATGGAGATCACGATCGCGACCGGTCGCGGCTACCAGCCCGCCGAGCGCCACTCGGCCGAGCTCCCCGTCGGCACGATCGCGATCGACGCGCTGTTCTCGCCGATCCGCAAGGTCAACTTCATCGTGACCAACGCGCGCGTCGGTCAGCAGACCGACTACGACAAGCTCACGCTCGAAGCGTGGACCAACGGCGCCGTCCGCCCGGACGACGCGGTCGCGTACGCCGCGAAGATCCTCAAGGAGCAGCTCAACCTGTTCATCAACTTCGAGGAGATGGCGGAGCCCG
>Ga0105245_10006333_pt1 | contig 10413 bp, 10 predicted proteins | sample KBSM54metaG_FD_81523 | JGI IMG/M metagenome (GOLD analysis project Ga0105245, IMG submission 81523) | Miscanthus rhizosphere microbial communities from Kellogg Biological Station, Michigan, USA - KBS M5-4 metaG | ecosystem: Host-associated > Plants > Roots > Rhizosphere > Soil | place...
GCGTCCTTCGAGCCCACCATCGACTACGTGGTCACGAAGATCCCGCGCTTCGCCTTCGAGAAGTTCCCCGGCGCCGAGGGAAGCCTGTCGACGCACATGAAGTCCGTCGGCGAGGCGATGGCGATCGGCCGCACCTTCCGCGAGTCGTTTGCGAAGGCGATGCGGTCGCGGGAGCTGGACTCCAAGCCCGACCTGCCCGACGACACCGGGGAGCTGCTCGACCGCCTGGTGACGCCGGCGCCCGATCGCTACGACCTGGTCCTCGAGGCCTTCCAGCGCGGTGTCACGCCGGAGGAGGTGAACGCCCGCACCTCCATCGACCCCTGGTTCCTTGACGAGCTGCGGGCGCTCGCGATCGACGGCGACGGGACCGACGGGCTGGTTCGCACCTACAAGTCGGTCGACACCTGCGCGGCGGAGTTCGAGGCGGAGACGCCCTACTACTACTCGGCCTGCGAGCGCGCTCCCCAGTCCGAGGTCCGTCGGGGTGACAAGGCATCGGTCGTCATCCTCGGCTCGGGCCCGAACCGGATCGGGCAGGGGATCGAGTTCGACTACTGCTGCGTGCACGCCGCGATGACCGTGCGTGAGTCCGGGCGTGACGCGGTGATGGTCAACTGCAACCCGGAGACGGTCTCGACCGACTACGACACCTCCGACCGCCTGTACTTCGAGCCGCTGACCGAGGAGGACGTCCTCGCGGTGATCGAGGCCGAACAGCCCGAGGGAGTGATCGTCCAGTTCGGCGGGCAGACGCCGCTGAAGCTCGCGGGCGCACTCGAGAAGGCCGGCGCGAAGCTGCTCGGGACACCCGTCGACGCCATCGACCTCGCCGAGGACCGCGGCCGGTTCGGCGCCCTTCTCCGCCGCCTGGAGATCGCCCATCCGCCCTACGGCACGGCGCTCTCGGCGGACGAGGCGGTCGTGATCGCCGAGGAAGTGGGCTTCCCGCTGCTGGTTCGCCCCTCGTACGTGCTCGGAGGCCGGGCCATGGAGATCTGTTACACGGCCGAGGGGCTCCAGGCCTACCTGGAGCAGCACGTAAAGGCAGACCAGGAGCACCCGCTGCTCCTCGACCGCTTCCTCGAGGACGCGATCGAGGTCGACGTGGACGCCCTTGCGGACGGCACCGATGCCCGGATCGGCGGGATCATGCAGCACGTCGAGGAAGCCGGCGTCCACTCGGGCGACTCGGCGTGCGTGCTGCCCCCCATGAGCCTGGGGGAGGAGATGCTCGACGAGATCCGGCTGACGACCGAGCTGATCGCCCGTGAGCTCGGCGTCATCGGGCTGATCAACATCCAGTACGCGGTGGCGGGCGGCAAGCTCCACGTGATCGAGGCCAACCCCCGCGCTTCGCGGACGGTTCCCTTCGTCTCCAAGGCGACGGGCGCCCCGCTCGCCAAGATCGCCTGCCGGCTCATGCTGGGCGAGCGCCTCGCGGATCAGGAGATCCCGCCCGCTCCGGAGGGGCACGTGAGCGTCAAGGAGGCGGTGCTGCCCTTCGCGCGCTTCGCGGGCGCGGACTCCGTGCTGGGCCCCGAGATGAAGTCGACCGGCGAGGTCATGGGCGTCGCCAGCGACTTCCCGACCGCGTTCGGCAAGGCGCAGGCGGCGGCCGGGATCTCCCTTCCGAAGGAGGGCACCGTCTTCATCACGGTCACCGACCGCGACAAGCCGGCCGCCACGCAGCTCGCGGCCCGGTTCCACGACCTCGGGTTCAGGGTCATCGCCACGCGGGGCACCGCGCAGGCGATCTCCCGGATGGGCGTCCCCGTCACCGCGATTAACAAGATCGGCGAGGGATCCCCGCACGTCGTCGACTACATCCGCAACCGCGAGGTCGATCTCGTCATCAACACACCGACCGGTAGCGGGGCGCGCAGCGACGGCTACGAGATCCGCACGGCCTCCGTCCGCCACGGGATCCCATGCGTGACGACCATGACCGGCGCCTCGGCCGCCGCGCGCGCGATCTTCGCCCAGCGCGAACATGGCGCCGAGCCGGTCTCGCTCCAGGAGCTTCATGCCTCCGACAGCCGACAGCAGGCCGCGGTCTGACGAGCGCGTCGTCGCGCCCCTGGGGCGACGCGCGTGCGAGGTCACGGACAACCGCCAGACGGGCGGCTACCGGATCTTCTCCGCGCTTGACGCCGCCGGCCCCGAGCCCCGAGCCGGGCAGTTCTACATGCTCGCCGCCGCCGAGCATTGGGGAACACGCTCGGGCCGGCCGTACCTGCCCCGCGCCTTCTCGGTCGCCGACGCCGAGGTCACGGACGGCGGTGTCCGGCTGGACTTCCTGGTCGAGGACGTCGGCCCGGGCACCGAGCGGCTCGCCTCGCTTCGTCAAGGGGAGCGACTGTGGGTGACGGGGCCGCTTGGCCGTCCGTTCTCGCACACGAGTGAGCTCAACTCCGAGGCCGCCGGGGCGATCCTCGTCGGCGGCGGGATCGGCCTGGCTCCGCTGGCCATCCTGAGGCGCCAGCTGGCGGACCGGGGGGTTGCAATCCGCACGCTCCTTGGGTTCCGGGATCAGGAGCATTCGGGTGGCGTCGACGAGCTCTTCGGGTGCTGCGAGGTGCGGATGGCGAGCGAGGACGGCCACGTGGGGCATCGGGGCTACGTGACTGAGCTCCTGGCGGTGCTCCTGGAGGGGGATGCGGCGCGATCGGCGGCCGTCTACGCGTGCGGGCCTCCAGCAATGCTGGAGACGGTCCGCGCACTGTGCCTGGAGCGGGACGTTGACGCGGAGCTGGCCATGGAGACCCCGATGGCCTGCGGCTTCGGTGCCTGCATGGGCTGTGCGGTCCCGCTGGCCGACGGCGGTTACATGCGCCTGTGCACGGATGGCCCGGTGGTCAATGCCGCGGAGATCGAGACCGCCCTCGTGCGGGGATCCGGTCACTGATGGATCTGGCGGTCCAGCTCGCCGGACTCGATCTCGAGCATCCGGTGCTGAACGGGTCGGGCACCTTCGACGTCATCGCCGCCCGGCGGGCGTTCGGCGATGCGCTGCTGGCCGAGTTCCCGTTCTCGATGTTCGTCTCGAAGACGATCACGCCCGAGCCTCGTACGGGCAACCCCCCGCCCAGGCTGATCGAGACGCCGGCGGGGATGATCAACTCGATCGGGCTCCCGAACAAGGGATTGGAGGGCTTCCTCGCGGCTGACCTGCCGGTGCTCGGCGAGCTGCCGGTCCCGCTGTGCGTGTCGGTGATGGGGACCAGCCACGGAGAGTTCGAGCGGCTGGTCGAGGGCGTGGCGGGTCGCGACGAGATCGTGGCCCTGGAGCTCAACGTCTCGTGTCCAAACGTGGAATCGGGCCTGATCGTGGGTGAGCAGGCGCCCGAGACGCTCTCGCTGCTCCAGGCTCTGCGCCCGATCACCCAGAAGCCGCTGATCGTGAAGCTCACTCCCAACGTGGCCGACCCCGCGAGCATCGCCAGGGCCGCGGAGGAGGGGGGAGCCGACGCCGTCTCGCTCATCAACACGCTGAAGGCGACCGCGATCGACACCAGGACCCTAGGCCCCTGGCATGGGGCGGGTCGCGGCGGCCTGTCGGGACCCGCGATCCATCACGTGGCGCTCGAGCAGGTGCGCGCCGTGGCCGGCGCGGTGTCGGTTCCGGTGATCGGCATGGGAGGGATCGGGTCAGGGGCCGATGCGCCGTCGTTTCTGGCCGCCGGAGCCGCCGCCGTCGCGGTCGGGACCGCCAACTTCCGCGATCCGCTCGCGGGGTCGCGCATCCGGGCCGAGCTCGAGACGGCCCTGGCGGAGGCCGGAGTTGGTTCGATCTCGGACCTTCCGGCCCGGACGGCGCCTTCGACCTCAACCTAAGGTCGAAGCGAATTTCGTCCGACTCGCCCCGACCCCCCTTGCACGCAGCAAATGCGGGCATATAATCGCCGCCGCCGATGGTCCCTTCCGTCGACACCGCCACCGCTGTTCCCGAGCGAAGCCACGAGCAGCGTCTGCGGGCCCTCCGCCGAGCCAACGAAATCCGCTCGAAGCGCGCCCAGTTGAAGCGCGACCTCAAGGCGGGCAAGACGAAGATCGAGGCCCTGCTCCTCGACCCGCCCGACTACGTCATGTCGGCAAAGGCGTTCGACATGATTCTCGCCGTCCCCAAGTACGGCCGCGTCAAGGCGAACAAGATCCTGACCCAGTGCCGGATCTCCCCGTCGAAGACGATCGGCGGCCTCTCCGAGCGCCAGCGCGGCGAGCTCGTCGGCCAGCTGCGCAGGTAACGGGCCCTCCGAAAAACGTCCGCAGCCGGGGCGTCGCCGCCGGTTTGGGGGTTCTCACAGAGGATGGGTCCTGTCCGTCCATCAGGATTGGCGCTGTGGCGAAGGTATTCGTGATCACCGGACCGTCGGGTGTCGGGAAGGGGACCCTGATCCGCGAGCTGCTTCGGCGCGTGCCAGGGCTCGAGCTGTCGGTCTCCGCGACCACGCGCCCTCCGCGCGAGGGCGAGGTCGACGCCCGCGACTACCACTTCCTGGATCGCGAGGGGTTTGATCGCCGAGCGCAGCAGGGTGAGTTCCTGGAGCACGCGACCTACAGCGGCAACCGGTACGGGACGCTGCGCTCCGAGGTCGAGCGCCGGCTGGCTGACGGCGCGTCGATGGTCCTGGAGATCGAGGTGCAGGGCGCCCGCCAGGTGCGCGCCGCGATGCCCGAGTCGGTCCAGGTGTTCATCGCGCCGCCGACGCCCGCGAGCCTTCGCGAACGCCTGGAAGGGCGCGGCACTGATTCGGCCGAGCAGATCGACGAGCGCCTCCGGACCGCGGAGATCGAGCTCGCGGCCCAGGAGGAGTTCCCGCACGTCGTCGTCAACGATGAGGTCGAGCGGGCGGCGGCGGCGCTGGAAGGGATCGTGCGCGAAGAGCTGGATTCCACCGCCTGAAAGGGCGTCCCCTACACTAAGCCCCACGTGTAAGGGCACCAGCCTCTTTCGGTGCTGGAGCGCCTCCCCTGAACACATGATCAAGCCACGCGTTGACAAGCTTCTCGACCGCGCCGATTCCCACTATGCCGCCGTGCTCGTCGCGGCCAAGCGCGCTCGTCAGCTGAACAGCTATTACCGCGCGCTCGGCGAGGGCAGCTACGAGGAGTTCACGCCGCCGATGGTGGACACACCGTCGGGCAACTACCTCACGATTGCCCTCGAGGAGTTCGCGGCCGGCAAGATCCGCTACGACTACCGGGCCTGAGCAGGACGCCCCGGGTGGGTCGGCTCCGATGGCCCGCATCCTTCTCGGCGTAACCGGCGGAATTGCCGCCTACAAGGCTCTGGAGCTGGCGCGGCTTGCGACGCGCGCCGGTCACAGCGTGCGCGTGCTGATGACGCCGTCCGCCACCCGGTTCGTCGGCGCTGCGTCGTTCGAGGGCATCGTCGGCGCGCCGGTCCTGATCGACGAGTTCGAGCGCGACCCGCTGCGCGGCGCGTTCCCGGGCGACGAGGTCCCCGACCACGACCCGATCGGGCACCTCGCGGTCGTCGGCAACGCCGACGCCTACCTGATCGCCCCGGCCTCGGCCAACACGGTGGCAAAGCTCGCGGCGGGCATCGCCGACTCGATGCTCACGACCTCGTTCCTCGCGTGTACCGCTCCGCGCGCTGTGGCCCCGGCCATGAACGACCGGATGTACAGCGACGCGGCGACGCAGGCGAACCTGGCGACCCTCCGGGAGCGCGGCATCCGCGTCATCGACCCGGAGGAGGGGGAGCTCGCCTCCCGCGGCGAGTACGGCGTTGGCAGGCTGCCCTCGCCTGAGCGGCTCCTCTCCGAGGTCGAGGCGCTGGTCGGGGCGCCGAGCGGGCCGTGGGACGGGATGCGAGTGCTGGTGAGCGCGGGCGGCACGCGCGAGGCGATCGACTCGGTCCGCTTCATCGGCAACCGCTCCAGCGGTCGCATGGGCTTTGCGCTGGCGGAGCAGGCGGCGCGACGCGGGGCTGAGGTGACCGTGGTCGCGGCCAACGTGTCGTTGGCCGAGCCGGCCGGCGTGGCGAGGATCGACGTCGAGACCACCGCCGAGCTAGCCGAGGCGGTCAAGACGGAGTTCAAGCGCAGCCACGTGCTCCTGATGGCGGCCGCCGTGGCTGACTTCCGCGCCGCGGAGGTCGAGGCCGGAAAGATGCAACGCGAGGGGGCGGAGGCGGTGCGGCTCGACCTGGAGCGCACCGAGGACGTGCTTGCGGGGGTTGCGCGGCTTCGCACCGACGAGCAGACCGTCGTGGGCTTCGCGGCCGAGCACGGCGCCGAGGCGATCAGCCGCGCCCGCGAGAAGCTCGAGCGCAAGGGCCTGGACGCGATCGTCTTCAACGACGTTTCGCGGCCCGACATCGGCTTCGACTCCGAGCAGAATGAGGTCGTGATCGTCGATCGCGAGGGCGAGCACCGTGTCGAGCTGGCGCCGAAGCGCGCGGTGGCCGACGCGATCCTCGACCGGGTCGAGTCGCTTCGGAGCAGCGTCGGCAGCAGGGGGTAGCTCCCTACACTTGCCTGCATGCCTCAGCAGGGCGGCGAGAACCTCTACGCGCTGTACCGAAGGGGTGTCGAGTTGCTCGAGGACGGCAGTTTCAGCGAGGCCACCGTGCCGCTTGCCGAGGCGGCTCGGCAGGCCCCCGAGAAGAGCTCGGTCCGCGAGGCACTCGGCCGCGCTTACTTCCGGGACCGCCAGTTCGAGAAGGCGGCTACGGAGTTCGAGGCGGTGGTCGAATCCCATCCGGTCAACGACTACGCGCACTTCTGTCTCGGGCGCGCGCTCAGCCTCACGGGCCACGTGGATCGGGCGCGCCATCACCTGGCCCTCGCTTCGAACCTCCGGCCAGAGCGGCGCGACTACAGGATCTACCGGGAGCGGCTCGCCTCTCAGGCTGGATGACCGAATCTCGTGAGGGCCCTCGTTCAGCGGGTCTCGCGTGCCTCAGTGGCGACCGAAGACGGCCCGCTCACGTCAATCGGGCAGGGGTTCCTGGTGCTGCTCGGCGTGGCGCCGGGGGACACCGAGGAGGTGGCGGACCGGATGGCGGACAAGGTCCGCGCGCTCAGGGTCTTCGACGACGCCGATGGGCGCATGAACGAGGCCCTGGGCGAGCGCGAGGTGCTGTGCGTCAGCCAGTTCACGCTGTACGCCGACACCAGGAAGGGCAACCGGCCCAGCTTTGTCGGCGCAGCCGCCCCCGAGCTCGCGGAGCCGCTCTACGAGCGCTTCTGCGAGCGGCTCGGCGCTCAACGGGGTAGGTTCGGCGCGCGTATGGCGGTGGAGCTCGTAAACGACGGACCCGTGACCATTCTCATCGACTCCTGATGGCCGCGTTCAGCCGACGGGACCTGGTGCAGCGCGGCGCCGTGATCGCGGGCGGCTTGAGCGTCGCTCAGTTGCTTGCGGCCTGCGGCGGATCGGACTCCACGACCACCTCGGCGCCGGACCTCCAGGACCTGGCAGGCGCGCTTCGGGGCAAGTTGATTCTTCCCGACAGCCCCCGCTACCACGCCTCGCGGGTGGTCTGGAACAGCCGCTTCGACGGCGCTCGTCCGGTGGCCATCGCACAGGCCGCCGACAGCGGCGATGTCCGGACCGCCGTCGGCTTCGCCCGCGACCATGGCCTGCGGCCCATCGCGCGGAGCGGGGCGCACAGCTTCGCGGGCTATTCGACGGGCGACGGCCTCGTGATCGACGTCAGTCGGCTCACGAACGTGGCCGTCGACGCCAAGGCGGAGCGGGCGGCGCTCGGGGCGGGGGCGACCGTGCTGCCCACCTACCGCGCCCTCTGGCCGCACCGGCGCGCGATCTCCGGCGGGACTTGTCCGACCGTCGGCATAACCGGCCTGACTGCCGGGGGCGGCCTCGGTTTTCTCTCGCGCAAGTACGGCGCCACCTGCGATCGGCTGGTCGAGGTCGAGACGGTCACCGCGGACGGGAAGCTCCTGCGAGCGAACCAGCGCGACAACGAGGACCTCTACTGGGCGACGCGGGGTGGGGGCGGTGGCAACTTCGGGGTGATCACGTCGCTGACCTTCGAGCTCGTCCCGGTGGACACGCCCTTCACGCACGCCGACTATGTGTTTCCCTGGAAGGCAGCCGAGCGCCTGCTGGCCGCCTGGCAGGATTGGCTGCCGACCGCACCGCGTGATACCTCGTGCCTGCTCGAGGTTCTCAACCAGGCGCCCCAGGACGGCGACACGCCCATGATCGAGCTGGAGGTGGTGCACGCCGGCACGGAGGCGGCGACGCGACGCGTCATGGCCGACCTGCTCGGGACCGTGGGCGTGCGGCCGACCAAGAGCGACTTCACGACCGGTCCCTTCGTAGACGAGGTGAACGAGCTCTACTGCAAGGGCCTTCGGCCCAAGGAGTGCTCGCTGGCGGGCAAGTCGCCCTCGGGCGAGTTTCCACGGGCGGCCTTCTTTGCGAAGTCGAACCTCGCGCGGGGCCCGTGGCGGCTCGACGGCCTGAAGGCGCTGCTGGACGGGATGGAAAGGCGGCAGCGGGACCGCACGTTGACCCCAATCGATTTCTCCCCGGCGCACACCACCGGCAAGCTGATCATCGAGCCGGCTGACGGCGCCGTGAACTCGATCTCTGCGGACGCCACCGCCTACGTCCATCGCGACAGCCTGTTCGACATCCAGTACCAGGCGCGCTGGCGTCACGGTGCTTCAAAGCACGTCGCCGAGGCGAACATCGAATGGACGAACGACCTCTACGAGCGCACCAAGCCCTATCGATCGGGGTTCGCCTACCAGGACTACATCGACCCGGAGCTCGAGAACTGGCAGCACGCCTACTACGGCGAGAACCTCGACCGCCTTCGTGGCGTGAAGGCGAAATACGATCCCGACGACCTCTTTCGGTTCGCCCAGTCGATCCCGCCCGCAGGCGGCTCTCACGCCTGAATCAGGCACCTTCAGCCCAGGGGGCCAGGGCTATACTCAGCGTCACCTCTTTTGCACCCGAACCCTTACGAGGTGGGCCCGGGCCCGCCTCTTTTTTCGGCGCGGAAGCGGTCACGGAGAGCAGATTGAAGACAAACGGAACGAGCTTTGGACGAACTTCAACAGCAAATCGAGCAGAGGCTGAGCGACCTCGATCCGACGATCGAGCTGATCGCGCTTGACCAGCCCGCTGCCGAGACCCTTCGCCTCTACATCGACCATCCCGGCGGCGTGGACCTCGCGCTCTGCGAGCGCGTGACCGACCATCTCCGCGATCTGCTCGAGGCCTGGTCGCTTGAGGTGTCATCGCCGGGAGCCGATCGTCCGCTGACCAAGCCAGAGCACTTCGATCGCTACATGGGCCGCCGCGTCCGCGTGCGAACCCGTGAGGCCATCGAGGGACAGCGCAGCTTCACCGGCACCCTGACCGGGGCCGACGAGAGTGGAGTCCGGATCAAGGCGGGCGAGGGCGAGGTGGAGATCCCGCACTCCCGTATCCGGCGCTCGAACCTCATTCCCGACTACTCGACCCCGCTGGAGGAGAGCCAATGAGTCGTGAGATCGTCGAGGCGATCAAGGGCCTCGAACAGGAGAAGGGAATCGACGCCGACACGCTGATGGAGGCGCTCGAGGATGCACTCCTGTCCGCCTACAAGAAGACCCCCGGCGCTGCCAAGTACGCCCGGGTCGACCTGGACCGCGACACAGCGGACTTCCGCGTCTTCGAGCTGATCCTGCCGCCTGAGCTCGAGGAGAAGCTGATGGCCCAGGCGATCGAGGAGCAGGAGCAGACGATCGACCCCGAGACGGGGGAGATGCGCGAGCCCGAGGATCCGGAGCTCGACCCGGAGATCATGGCCCCCTACGAGGACCAGATCACGAGCCGGGATGTCACGCCCGACGACTTCGGGCGGATCGCCGCCCAGACCGCGAAGCAGGTGATCCTGCAGCGGATCCGCGAGGCGGAGCGGCACATGATGTTCGAGGAGTATCAGGACCGCGTCGGCGAGCTGATCACCGGGATCATCCAGCAGTCGGACAACCGCTACACGCTGGTTCAGCTGCGCGAGCGCGTCGAGGCGCTGCTGCCGCGCTCAGAACAGGTGTGGAACGAGCGCTACGACCACGGCATGCGCGTCAAGGCCGTGATCACCGAGGTCAACGCCGAGGGCAAGGGTCCGGGGATCGTTGTCTCCAGGCGTAGCCCGGAGCTGATCAAGGAGCTGTTCGAGCTCGAGGTTCCGGAGATCGCCGACGACCTCGTCGAGATCGTGGGCGTCGCCCGCGAGCCGGGCTACCGCTCGAAGATCGCTGTCATCTCGCACACCGACGGGGTGGACCCCGTCGGTGCCTGCGTCGGCCCACGAGGCTCGCGAGTGCGAATGGTCGTCTCCGAGCTTCGGGGCGAGAAGATCGACATCATCCCTTACAACGAGGAGCCCGCCCGCTTCGTGGCGAAGGCGCTCTCGCC
>Ga0105245_10006334_pt1 | contig 10412 bp, 6 predicted proteins | sample KBSM54metaG_FD_81523 | JGI IMG/M metagenome (GOLD analysis project Ga0105245, IMG submission 81523) | Miscanthus rhizosphere microbial communities from Kellogg Biological Station, Michigan, USA - KBS M5-4 metaG | ecosystem: Host-associated > Plants > Roots > Rhizosphere > Soil | place: Michigan...
CCATCTCCGCACGGCCGCTCTGGACATCAGCCAGCTGGATAAGGAGCAGCTGGTGGATCTCGACATCATGAAAAACAATGTCGAGGCGGCGCTTCTCGAGCTGAACACTCTGCAAAGCTACCGGCACAACCCCACTGTGTACGTCGAGTTGGTTGGAAACGCCCTCTACACTCCGTACATGCTTAACTATGCTCCGGTCGAAAAACGCTTCGGGCATATTATCAAGCGCCTGGAACGAATTCCGGCGCTATTCGATCAGGCGAAGGCCAATCTCGTGGATGCCCCGGAAGTCTGGAATCGTGTGGCGGCCGAAGAGAATGACGGAAACATCCAGCTGATCGACAGGACGCTGCGTATGGCGGCTCCAGAGTCGCTTAAGGGGGCCTACGGCATCGCCGCGGATAAGGCTCTGGCTTCCGTACGGGATTTCAATACATTCCTCAAAGATAAGCTGTCCGCTAAAACGTCTGACTGGCGTCTCGGAAAAGAAAAGTACGCGCGAAAGTTCGCGCTGGTTTTGGCATCCGGCCGCACGCCCGAGGATCTGTTGGCGGCAGCAGAGGCCGACCTGAAAACCGTACGTGCTCAGATGGCCAAGCTCGCAGGACCCAAGACGATCGAGCAGGCGCTAAACGATGTCGCCCGCCAGCATGCCACGCCCGATAGCTACATGGCCAAGGCCAAGGAGACTCTGGCCCAGGCAACGGCGTTCGTCAAACAGAAGGATCTTCTGACTCTACCGGCACGATCCAATCTGGATGTGATCGAGACTCCGGAATTCATGCGCGGAATCTACGGCGTGGGCGGTTTCAACCCGGCGCCCCCACTCGAGCCGCAGCTCGGCGCGTTCTACTGGATCACGCCCATCCCCAAGAATTGGCCGCCTGCCCGCGTCGAGTCGAAACTCCGCGAATACAACAACTACGGATTGCAGGAGCTGACCATCCACGAGGCTATGCCGGGCCATTATGTGCAATTGGAGTACGCCAACGACGTGCAACCCGTCTCTCGCCGCCTGTTACGAACGATCTTGGCGAATACACCGTATGTGGAGGGCTGGGCTGTTTACACCCAGCAGATGATGTCGGATGCCGGGTACCTGGATGGCAACAACGCCCTGTGGCTGACCTTCTATAAGCAGATCCTGCGTGTGCTGGCGAACACCATTCTGGACATACGGCTCCAGACCATGGGCATGACCGATCAGGAAGCCCTCGACCTGATGATGAAAGATACCTTCCAGGAGAGGGAAGAGGCTACCGCCAAGCTGCAGCGGGCGCAACTCTCCTCTTGCCAGTTGCCAACGTATTTCGTCGGCTGGAAGGGCTGGCTGGATGTCCGCGAACACTACAAGCAGCGCAAAGGCAGCGCCTACTCGCTCAAGGACTTCAATGAGCGGGCGCTCAAGGAAAGCGGCGTACCGCTACCCGCCCTGGACGCGTTACTGCAATAGACTTTCCACTCGCGAGCCCTCGTGGTTTGGCTATACTTTCTAGACCGATTGGAAATCCCAAATGAGGCCTTTCGCTCGCATGAAGACGCACCTCCCGTTGGTTACAGTCATCACTATGCTTGCAGTACCCGCGCTCACCTTTGCGCAGAGCGACGAGATCCAGGTTTACGATGGCGCAATCGCCGAGGTGGGCGTGTTCAATCTCACCTGGCACAACAACTTTACGCCCAAGGGCCCGAAGAGTCCGGCCTTCCCCGGCGGCCTGGTCAACAATAGGAATCTCAACGGCGTCACAGAATGGGCGTACGGAGTGACGGATTGGTTCGAGGCAGGCCTGTATCTGCCCCTGTACAGTATTTCCGCCGACCGCGGCCCGACGATCAACGGCGGCAAGATCCGGCTGCTGTTCGCGGTGCCGCATGCGGACGATCGTAAATTCTTCTATGCCGCAAATTTCGAATTCAGTTATAACGCGAAGCACTGGGATGAGCGGCGCTACACCTCCGAGATCCGGCCGATTATCGGGTGGCACCTGCATCCAGTGGACATCATCCTGAATCCGATTCTCGACAATTCCTTTACCGGCGGCTTCAAGAGCCTTGATTTCGCCCCCGCGACACGAGTGGCGTACAATTTCAACCCCAAGTGGGCCGTGGCGGTGGAGGAATACGCCGATTTCGGGCCCCTGCGCAATTTCTATTCGGCTAGCGAACAGTCCCATCAGATCTATGGCGTCTTCGATCATGGCACTGCCAGGTTCGGAGATTTCGAAGCCGGTATAGGCGTCGGAGTAACCGGAGCGTCAGACAAGCTGACGTTGAAACTGCTGTGGTCCAAAGATCTCAACTCTCCGGCCAAACATTAGAACGCGGCGTTCTGTGCCTTAGCGTGATAATCGGTCCATATCCCGTGAATTGGCTCATATTTCTGGTATACTCTTCGCAATTGGAGAAACTACATGCCTAGCAAGAAGGGAACCAAGCCGAAGACGGTCAGCCAGGCCAGCAAGAAAACCCTCACCATAAAGGCCTACCGGGGGGATAACAAGACACTCTTGGCGTTCAACTTTACGGATTCGAAGAGCGCGGCCAACTTAGCCGGCTTTACAATCGCGTGCCAACCGCCGGGCTCGGCGAGCTACTATCTTTTCAACGAACTGCAGTTCGAGAAACCCGGCGATCACGCCCAGGTCGCCAGTGAGCCACCAAACTCGAGCGTCAACGCCCCAATCCACAAATTTCGCTGGGTTCACTTCCCTGGTTCCATGCATCAGGGTGCGCATCCTGCAACCGGCCCTTATACCTACACCGTCACGCCGCGGTACTTCGACAATAAGCAATCCATGTTGCCCATGGACCCATCCCTAAGCGCTTCGGTCACGATCGACGTCGGACCTTTTCAGAAAAACGCCCTGACGCTGGGATTCACGCGCGGATACATGCAATCAGAGGCGTTTACGCACCACTTTGGACGCGACGCCAGCATTAAGCCCAAGAACGGTCCGTTACTTTTCGACACAACCCAGGTGGCTGGAACGGACGCGCAAGGCAAGACCCACACTTTCGCCGAGGAATACCAATGGATGGGGTCGACAGCCCGGGTAATCATCTTCGAGCTACTGAATGAAGTCGTGAAAGATCCGACGCTCCAGCTCGATGTATTCGCCTACGATCTGAATGAGCCGGATCTCATGCAGATCCTGTTGAAACTGGCCAAGCAGGGACGTATTCGCATCATACTGGACAACGCCTCTCTGCATATTGGCGGCGCGCCAGAAGATCAATTCACGGCGCTCTTCCAGAAAGCAGCTCCTAAGAACGGCGACGGTGCGAGAGTTGGTATCGTCCGCGGCAAGTTCAGCCGCTTTTCGCACGATAAGGTATTTATCGTCTCAAAGACCAGCAAGACGAAAAAGACGCCGGTGAAGGTCCTTACCGGCTCGACCAATTTCTCAGTGACCGGCCTGTACGTCAACGCGAATCACGTGCTTGTGTTCGACGATCCGGACGTCGCAGCAAAGTACGCAGAGGTCTTTGAACTGAGCTGGAGCACGAAAACGTCGACCACGAAGTTTATACAGTCTCCGCTTTCATCCGCCACACCGTTTGTTTTCAAGTCGAAGACAATTCCGGAAACACACATCACTTTTTCGCCGCATAGCGATGCCGACGAGACTACCGTCCTCGGTGAGCTAACAAAGCGAATCGATGCGGAAGCGACCAAGAAATCCAAGGGCAGCGTCCTTTTTGCCGTGATGCAACTTACCGGCAGCGACAGTCCCGTCTATCAAACTCTCAAGGACATACACAAAGAGCAGAATACTTTCACTTACGGCATCTCAGACAGCCCCGGAGGCGTCACGCTGTACTCGGCCGGCAAGAAAACTGGTGTTCTAGTGACCGGAAAAGTAGGCAAAACGATGCTCCCGCCTCCTTTTGATCAGGTGCCGGTGCCTCCGGGGCATGAAATCCATGACAAGTTCGTCGTGTGCGGCTTCAACGGAGACGATCCCGTGGTTTATTGCGGCTCCTCCAACCTGGCGTCGGGCGGCGAGAAGCAAAACGGCGACAACCTGCTCGCCGTTCACGATGGCGATGTGGCCACCGCTTTCGCAATTGAGGCGCTGCTTTTGGTCGACCACTACAGCTTTTTAGACCGCTACGTGGTTCCGAAGTCGGGTACGGCGAAGACTGCGGGGGCGAAGCCCATAAAGGCGCCGCGCGTTAAAAAGCAACCTCAATCCAAACAGCAGGCCGCCGTCCAGGCTAAGATGTTTCTCTCCACTACCGACACCTGGACAAAATCGTATTTCGATTCTGGTGACCTGCACAGCATGGAGCGCCAGATTTTCGTCTAACCAAACAGAAGACCTAGCTGGAAAACAGCGCCTTGAAGAATCGCCGGAATTGCCAGTGCCGCCCTGGACAGCGTTCCCAATCCGAGGGCGCGAAGCTGATCACGTTGTCGTCCCGTCTCACTACCAGCACGATTGGATCCGCGTTGGGATAGGAAACGTTGAAAACCACGCTTTCGCCGCAGTAATCCACGTTATCCACCTTGGCGGCGCTCCCGTGAGAGTACGGCGTTGTGGGCCCAAAGTCCTTCTCAAACATGTCGAACGGGTTGTACTTGCAGACACGCTCGGTGGGGCACCACATCTTGTAAGCCCTCTGAAAATCCTGGCTCTCGAGGGCGGCGAAGAAGCGCTTGAGCGCCTGCTCCTGGGGCCACGTCCGGAAGTACAGGTAGGAGCAAGTACCGATGATGCCTAGAGCCAGGACGCTGAAAATGACTCTCTTGATCCAGCGCCCACGGCGCTCTTCGCCGACTCCATAGGTATCCAGATAACCCGGCATCTTGCTATAGGTTGATTACTTCGCGGGATAGGCTTTGTCGTAAGCAGCGACCACCTGGTCGGTGATCTCGATTCCGGATTTTACGAAAGGCGCAGCGGCCGAATCGACAATCAGATCCAGACCCTTCTCTTCGGCGACCTTCTTGAGCAGCTCCTGCATGCGCGTGCTGGCCTTGCGGACAGCGTCGTCACGGTCGGCTTCGAAATCGGCTGTCAAATCGTCGTTCAGGCGCTGGAGCTGGGTTTGCTTGCGTTGGCCGCGCGCCTGGAGATCGGCTTCGCCGGACTGGCTCAACTTACCCTGGCTGGCTTGGAGCTGCGTCTGTATATCAGAAAGTTCCTGCTGCCCTTTCTGCAACGCATCCTGCCGCGGCTTGTATTTGAGTTGGATGTCCTTGAGCACCTTTTGGATTTCGGCGGTACTCAGCACGGCATTCTGGAAATTGATGACGGCGACTTTGGTCTGGGTAGATCCAGCCGGGGCCTGCGCCTTAGCCGGGGAGACAGAAATCACGCTGAAGCACAGAGCGAGGCATACAGCCGCGCGGAAAAGCACGAAAGAACGCATGAGCGAGTAAAACTCCTTTAGATCCATTCTACAACCCACCGCCTACTTCAGCATCTCCGTAAGCACACGGCCCATATTCCCGCTGGGGGTTTCGACAGCCAGCAGAGTGGCGAGCGTCGGGGCGATATCCTGGACGCCGATGGTCCCCGCGTAGCTGCCGGCGCGAATCCGCGCCGAGCCCAGGAAGATGACCGGCACGTGAGTATCGTATCCGTAAGGCGAGCCGTGCGTGGTTCCGGTGGCGCTAAATAGGTAATACGGATCGGCAACCGTTAAGACGTCGGGGCCGCGCGCCGGGTTGAATCCGTTGCGGACCCGGGAATCCACCGGATCCCGCCCTAGGGCGCCTCGTTCTATCTCCGACCGGGTATAAACGCGCCCAATGTGAGGCTGGGCGCGAATCGTGTCGGCGGCCACTTTCTGGACTTCAGCCATATCTAGCTTCTTGCCCGGAATCGGATCAGGGCTGAAGTATATGACACCATCGGCGCTGAAAGAGATCCATTTGCCTGAGCCGAATCTTTCGTTGAGCGCCTTCTCGGCCGCCGCGCGATAGGTATTCCAGGCCAGCCGGCCCCCGGGCATCTTTCTTTTCTGGTTTTCTTCGGGGACGGGCGTCGCGCCGTGATCGGCCGTAAACGCCACTAGTACTCTTCCCCGCCCCGCGCGGGCCTCGGCAGCTTCGATTAGCGCGCCGATCAGTTTATCCACGCGCTTGACCATGTCATGTATCTCAGGCGAATCGGGTCCGTCGCGATGCCCGACATAATCGACAGAGGAATAGCTGACCGTCAGCAGATCGGTCTTCGGCCCGCCGCCCAGGTTTTCAGCGGACAGCGCGTGCATTGCTAGGGCCTGCAGTAGTTCGTCGCCAAAGGGTGAAGAATCCACGGCGTTGTAGAGTTGTGGTCCCGCGGAAGGCATCTTGTGGCCCAACCATTCCAACCCCGCATACTTGTCGGCGGGGTGTCCGGCGTTGTAATCCCGCACCCACCCAGGAAGTTCGGAGAAGTAGAACGTGCTGGAAACAAAGTTGCCCGACTGCCCGTCGAACCAGTACGCCCCGTCCGCCATATGGCCGGCAGGAAGTATCGCGCTCCGGTCCTTTAAGGAAATGCCGATAACTTTGCCACCCTTGCCGGAAATCTTGAGTTCATCGCCGACGGTCGACACCAGCAGGCGTTCGGGCGAGGAACCGGTCCCGTTGCCACCCAGGAGTTTGGTTTTGTCGTCGGAGACGCTCGTCACCGATTTGGCCACCGTACGATCCCACCAGGTGTTGCTGACGATGCCGCTCAGGGCAGGCATCGCACCCGTGAGGAACGTCGAGTGTCCAACTGCGGTCACCGTGGGAGCCGCGTCATAGTTGGCATTGGTAAAAACCGCCCCTTGCTCCAGCATGCGCTTGAAGCCACCGGTAAACTCAGAACGAAAGCGAGTCAGGTAGTCGTAGCGGAACTGATCGACTACGATCGCCAGGACCAGTTTGGGTGGCAGTGCCGGGTTTTGTTTGGCTGGTGCGCCGGTGCGCGGATTGGCCTTCGCCGCTACCTGTGTCTGGGCAGTTGCTGAGACACACAAGCCCAAGAAGATGGCAAGGAATCGCCTTCGCATCGAGCTATTAGTCTAACAACGACGTGTGAACTTTGGATTACTGCTGGCGCGCGCCGTTTTGGCGGGCTAACTGGACGCGAGCGTTTTCCAGTTTGTCCTTGACCTTCGCCACCTCGGTGGCGTCGAGCTCGGACGGCGAACTGGTTTGCCACTCCCGCAGGGATGCTTCCCATTGGGCGATCGCCTCGCGAACCTTGGAGGCCTTGAAGAGTACTTCGGCGTAATGATCGCGCATGGTGGGATCGTGCGGCGTCAGCTCCACCGCGCGGCGCATCGCATCCTCGGCTTCGGGAATTCGATTCAAACGATAGTACACCCAGCCCAAGCTATCCAGATAGGCGCCGTTATTCGGATCGCGGTCCAGGGCTTTCTGGATCATGGCAAGCGCTTCCGGCAGCCGCAGATTGCGATCCGTCAGCATGTAACCCAGATAATTCAGCGTGGCGGGGTTGTCGGGCATCACGGCCAGCACCTTGCGAAACTCGGCCTCGGCGGCGGCCACGTTCTTCTGCCGCTCGAACATTGCACCGCGCTGAAACCACACGTCAATCTTGTCTTCCTGGGACTCGGAAATCTTCTCAGCCGCGTCCAGAGCCTTGGCGGCGTCGTCGAACTTGCGACCCTTCACGTAGAGGTCGGCTAGCGCGAGCTCAATCCCCCGGTCATCCTTTCCGTCGAGGAGTTTCTTTATGTCCGCCACGGCCACATCGGTCTTTCCCATTTCGGCCAGCAGCGAGGCGCGACTCACACGAACCTCACGATCACTGGGAAACTTCTTGATCGCGGCGTCGGCTTCTTCCTGCGCCTTGGGATATTCTTTTCCGCCCATGTAGGCGCCGATAATACGCGCGCTGGCATGTGCTGCCTTGCTAGGATCTAAAGCCGCCAACTGGCGATAGGTATCGACGGCAGGCTGTGTCTGATCCGCTAATTGCTGCATTCCTCCGAGCTGCTCCAACAGTTCGCCGCGGCTCTCCAGCTGCGCCGGATCGTAAGAACGGCTTTCGGTTTGTTGGAGGATACTTTTCATCACCTCAATGGCCTCGGCGGGTTTGCCCTCGGCCTGCAAAATATACAGCTCGTTCAGCCTAACCTGGATGTTGTTCGGATCGATGGCCTTGGCTTTGTCGGAAGCTGCGCGCGCTTTGACCATGTCCTTCTTCTGCCGGTAGATCTGCGAAATCCGCAGATACGAATCGGCGTCCGATGGATCGTCGGCTACCAGTTCCTCGTAGGCCGCGAGCGCGTCGTCGTAACGTTCGGCCGAGATCAAGTACATTGCCATCTTACGCTCGATATCGGGAGAGTCTTGGGGACTAAACTCCAGCGCACGGCGCAGCGTGTCGGCTGCTAGGCCGTATTCCTTCATCTGCTCATAGGCGTCCGCCAGCCGCTTGAGACTGTCCGGGGTCGGATTCTTCTCCGAGGCGCGCTTGAGCAAATTGGCCGCTCCGGTACCGTCACCTTTGATTCCTAAAACGGTAGCCAGGCCGGTGAGGCCGTCTTCGTTGTCCGGTTCGATGTCCAGAGCCTTCTTGAATGCACGCTCGGCGTCATCCATGTTCTGCGAGGCGCTCTGCAGTCGGCCCAGCCAGACCCATGAATCGGCGTCCTTGGGCGCGAGCTCGGTGATCTTCTGGTATTCTTGCGTGGCCTGCCGCACCATGGTTTCGTTCACGCGGCCGCGCTGCGCGTCGATTTGACGTACATAAATGCGCGCCAGGACGCGATGCGCCGCGAGATCGTTGGGATTCGTCTTAATGGCCTGCTCGGCGTCAGTCTGCCCGTCGCGCATGCGTCCGCTCTGGCTATAGACATCGGACAGCTCTTCAGCTAAAAGCGGCGAGGTGGGATCGGATTTAAGTGCTGCCTTATAATTCTCGATTGCCAGATTTACGTAGTCGTTACGGCTGGTGGTGTTTCCAGCTAGCTCGGCGTACATGTGACCGAGCGAGTAGTGGTAGTAGGCATTCGCGCGATCCGCGCTCGCAGGGGAGGCATTTCCCTGGCCCCAGCACGCTCCGGCGCCCAGCAGCAAGATCAGGAAGACTGCGTTCAGTAGTCGCATTTCAGTTTTGCTTTCTCAACCGGCTCGGCGGAATCCCACATCCTCAGTATATCCGGTCGATTCGGGAACCGCTCCATCGCTGGATAATGTCTGAAATCTATCCTGGCTGGATCGTAGTTGAAAGAATGGAGGCGCGCACCGTAGCCTTGGTTTCGGCGTGACAGGCTGGAGTAAAAAAGCGAGAACGCCCCTGCCGTGACGACACCCATCGCCGCTGCCCAAGGTAACGGAGTTCTCAGAACTGTTGCCGTGAGCAAGCCAACGACGGCTGCAATGCCGGCAGAGCCGATCGCCCTGAGTATGGCACCCTTCGTCTGCGTCATGCGTCATTCTACGCCAGAAGCTCTGCGATGTCCCCAACTTTGTGACTGCGGGAGAAAATGTAATAGGCGAAGTGCAGACCCGTGTCGCGGCTCTGAAATACTTGTGAGCCGAGTGGTTGTTACGATGGCAGAACGTGGATCGTCCGTTAGTCGCGATCGTTGGCCCGACCGGATCGGGAAAGAGCGAGCTGGCACTTAGTATTGCCGAAGCCTTCTCGGGTGAAATCGTCAATTGCGATGCCCTCCAGCTCTACCGGGGCTTGGATATTGGCACCGCCAAAACGCCGCCAGATGCCCGCCGCGGTATTCCCCACCACTTGATAGACGCGTTAGACCCCCCAATGAGTTTCTCGGCAGGTGATTATGCTCGTGCTGCCAAAGAGGTAATTTCCGGGATTTCCTCCCGCGGACACCTGCCATTGGTAGTAGGTGGGACCGGATTCTACCTGCGAGCGCTGCTCGGCGGACTCCCCGCCCTGCCCGGCCGCGATGACTTATTGCGAGATAGCCTGAGTCAACGGGAGCAACGCCGTCCCGGGGCACTTCACAAACTGCTGCGCCGGCTGGAGCCGTCGGCTGCGGCACGAATTCATCCTCGTGACATACAGAAAACGACTCGTGCCCTCGAAATCCGGCTGCTCACTGGTAAAGCCCTGCCGGCCCCAGCCGCGGCTGTCCCTTTGAGTGGCTTCAGGCTGTTTCAAATCGGTCTGGCGCCGGAGCGGTCCTTGCTGGCCGACGCCATTGCCGCCCGCACCCAGCAAATGTTTAGGACGGGCTTAGTGGAGGAGGTCCGGGTGCTGCTTAAGCAGGGCCTTTCGGGAGAAGAAAAACCTTTCGAGTCCCTGGGCTATAAGCAAGCATTGGCCTATCTCCGCGGCGGGATGTCCCTCGAACAGGCCGTGGAATCTACCACGATAAAGACCCGCCAGTACGCCAAGCGACAGCTTACTTGGTTTCGTGGCGACCCGCGCATCATCTGGTCAAAGGGGTTCGGGTCCGATCCAGCGATTGCCCGAGCGTGCCTGGAG
>Ga0105245_10006336_pt1 | contig 10410 bp, 25 predicted proteins | sample KBSM54metaG_FD_81523 | JGI IMG/M metagenome (GOLD analysis project Ga0105245, IMG submission 81523) | Miscanthus rhizosphere microbial communities from Kellogg Biological Station, Michigan, USA - KBS M5-4 metaG | ecosystem: Host-associated > Plants > Roots > Rhizosphere > Soil | place...
CGAACCATGCGCCGATCAGCTCGACGACGACGTTCGACGGTGCCTACACGGGCTTCCGAGAGCTAAACGCAGACGAGGACGGCAGCCAGCTCGCCACTGACGCCTTCGTGTGGGGCGGCAGCCCGTTCGCAGGCTCAGGGACGACCGTGTTCCACCGTGCCACCGACGCCTCGCTCGAGGCCTAGCACGGCAAGTGGCAGCTCGCCGAGCAGCACTTCAACGAGACCAACTACAAGCTCCAGCAGGGCGTCGACCAGAGGGCACACATGATCGTGTACGGCTCCCCGACGCACGACCTGTCGCTGTCCGAGCCCGGTTCGGTGGTGGGCGAGGGGCCCCGAGGCCTGCGCTTCCCGCAGTGGAGCTACGGCTTCACGTGGCACCAGAAGGACGTGCCCGATCTCGCCGGCGTGCGCCGGCACCTGTACCCGGGCGACATCGTGCCGATCCAGCTCTGGTCGTTCAGCGAGGACGGCGGCACCACGCCGTTCACCAAGTTCCTCCCGCTGAGAGCGCTGTCGATCTCGTTCCCATCAGGTGCGAAAGACGGCAAGACCCACATCCAGTTCCGCGGGTCGTTCGACCTGCGCAACGACGACAACAAGTTCCTCTGGAAGTACCTGCGGGCGCGCGAGCCGAAGATCCAAGAGGTCAGCGTGCTGCCGGTCAACGATGCGTCGAGCGACTCGCCGACGGGTGGCTTCGGGCAGTTCGTGCCGACGCCTGACCCGGACGGAGCGACTACCGTGTTCACGGTGAAGTTCCCGTACATCCCCGGCACGGTCCAGCTCTACGCCGATACCGGCGGTGGTTTGACGCTCCGTCCGAGGGGCACGTTCTACACGGAAAGCGACCCAGACACGGGCGAGATCACCCTCGTTAGTCCTACGGGCGTCACGGGCCTATATGTCATCTGTCGTACGCAGGCGGGCTGATGCTAAGCTGCCGCCGAACCCCAGCCGCTTGCGCCGAGGTGTAGCCTGTCATGACCATGAGCGATGTCCTGATCACCGGGATCGCCATCGGGATCGCCCTTGGCGTGTTGCTTGACAGGGTCGTGCTGCTTTCGCTGGCTCGAGACCTAGTCAAGCATGGCTGGAGATAACGGCCGGCGCTCGAGCGAAGACAAGCTCCTAGGGCGTCTCCGACTGATCGCCGGAGCGGTCATCCTGTTGATGATCGTCCTGCTGGTAACGGTCGACACGCTGGGGCGGCTCTTCATCGATCCCAGCTTCCGCGCGTCCGAGCTGTTCCTCGGCACCCTCGTCGGGGCACTCATGCTGGTCCTCGGCATCGAGGTCGTCAGCCGTTTGCCGAACCTGCCGAAGGGCGGAGGGGACAAGTGAACAGCGGCAGCTCGATCGCCCCGCACATCCTCATCCTCGCGTCGTTCCTGTCGGTGATGTGGGGCATCTACCTCGGCTACACCATCCGTGAGTACCGGAAGGTGCTCCATGAGCTGACGACCAAGCGACCAGAGCCGCCGGACTTCAGCTCAGCGCCCAGACGCAGGAGCGAGATCCTCGCCGCGCTGCGCAAGATGGTCGTGGCCGGTTGCATGTTCCTGTTCGTGTTCTCGTTCGTGTTCAGGACGGCCATGGTGCTGCTCGGGCTTGACGACCAGACCGTCGGGGTGGTCATCTTCTTCGCGCTGGCAGGCTCTAACGTGCTCGGCTCGATCTACGTGGTCGCGTCGCTGTTCTTGGACTGATGGATGCCGTGGAAGCCGTCGACGTCGTGCTGATCCTCACGAGGGTGCTGGCTGCGCTGATCTGGACGCACCTTGCGATCGTCTTCATCCGTGACGAGTCACCCGCCATCCCGATGGTCAGGATGCTGGTCATGAGCACCGTGCTGCTGGGCCTGTGGTTCCTCGTCATCGGCGGCTTGGTGTCCCTCTTCGTGGGCGATCTCACCGTAGTTCGGTGGCTGTACACCATCTACACTGCGTTCGCGAGCATCGTCGGGCTGGCGATCCTGTCCGGTCCTTGGCGACGCCCACCGGAGGAGTAGGCATGGTCGCTGCCCAGTACATCCCGGATCCGATGAACCAGTTCAACAGGTTGATCAGGATCGGAGGCCTGAAGGGCACCGGCTCGTACACCTTCGGCTCGGCGTGGGACAACATGCACTACAACCCGACGACGGGCCGGGTCGAGGACTACGACTCCCGTAACTGCACGGCCACCTGCGCCGCTGTCCTGTGGGATTGCTGGAACCGCGGCACCAAGAAGACGTCGCCGAACGCGATCCGGAACAACCAGCGCGACTTCGCCGGCGGCATCGGCTGGGACGACGTCAACGAGGCGTACTGGAACCTGTTCGGCGTCAGGATGACCATCCCGCCGGGCGTCGACTGGTACGACGTGCTGTCGGCGCTGCGCAACAACCGCCCTGTCGGGATCCAAGGCGACTACGACCAAGTGCCGTGGGCATACCAAGCCCAGAAGGGCGGCTCCTTCGACCACGCCTTCACCCTGCACGGATACCGTGCCAGCGACTCGAAGGTCCTGCTCGGCGACCCGCTGGCGAAGCATCTGGTGTGGGTTCCCCAGAGCGCCATCCGCCCGGCAGCCGAGAAGCTCGCGCTCGTCCAGCGTGGCACCAAGAGCCGACTGTTCGTGATGTACGGACGAGAGGTCGCTGCAGCTCCGCCCGTCCAGACAGATGGCTACCGTGTCCACATCGGCCCGACCGGGAGCACGACCTACCGGGCGTACTGGCGCTACCTGATGGACGCGAACGAGCGCTACATCATCGACCGGGTGCCGAAGAAGACCAAGGGCTGGAGCGCTCGCTCAACCGCTCCCGTCGACCGGACCGTCGGCAAGGCCGGAGACGGCAGGCATGGTCTCGAGACGGGCGAGGTGAAGAAGCTCGTGAAGATCATCGACGCGCGCTCGAGCTATAACGGCTGGTGGGTTGCTGCCGGCTACGCGGAGGAGGTGTGACATGACGGATGATCAGGCCAAGACCCCGGCCGACAAGGTGCCCGACGAGCAGCCCGCAGACCTCGACGAGCCAGAAGATGGTGAGGAAACACCAGAAGAACGACTCGACTAGCTTGGTATCTTTCGCTCGACCCCCAGACGAGGGGCGACAAGGAGGTGGCATGAAGATCTTCGGCAGAGAGCCGACCCTGTGGATCGCGGTGATCAGCTCGCTCGTGATCCTCATAGGCACGTTCGGTCTCCGGTTCATCAATGGCGATCAGGCTGCCCTGATGGTAGTCGTGATCAACGCGGCCTTCGGTGCGCTCAACGCGTACACCGTCCGGCCGATCAGCCCGGTGGCCTTCACGTACTTCATCGGTGCGGTCGTGGCGCTGTTTGGGTCGTATGGACTCAACCTCCCGGCCGAGACCGTGGCAGCCATCAACGCTGCGGTGATCCCGATCCTCGCGCTACTGTCGCGTGGTCAGGTGACCCCTGAGAACACTGCCGTTTCCACCACCACCCGGTCGGCGGGCGGCACGGTGACAGCACCGGAAGGACGTGTTGGATGAGCGGACCCGGAGACGCGGAGTGGGAGCGACGCGACAAGATCCTGCGCGGGGAAGACCCGGGCATGTCCGAGAAGGAAGCCAAGGCAGCTGCCGGCGCTGGTCGCTCGACGGCTGACCGTGGCGACTCGCCGACGTTCACCGGTGACGGACCTGCCGGCGAGAGCATCTCGGGTGGCGTCGAGGTCGTGACCGAGGACGACTCCAAGAAGAAGTGATAGGTCGCTGAGATGCACGTGGGCATGCTGCGTGGGTCCGTCCCTCAAAGGCGGCACCTACGCTGGCATCCCCGTACTCAGGAGGCTACTCAGATGGCCGACAGCGACAAGCGAGACATGAACCAGAGCCCTGCCCCGGGCCCGGGCGACCCGGACTGGGACAAGAACGCCGCGGTCCTCCGTGGTGAGGTCGATCCCAAGGACCCGAACAAGGGCAGCAACCCGGTCGACGAAGACAAGAAGGGCGAGGCTACCAAGAGGTAGCAGCTCCCTGACCTACACTAGAGGGGCCACCTGTTCCCCCGGCAGGTGGCCTTTCTAGTACCAGCCGTAGCGCTGCCAGTGGACGAGCGCAGAGCAGGCGTTCCCGTATCGACCGCTGATGTAGCCGAGGCCCCAGCGCACCTGCGTCACCGGGTTGGTCCGCCAGTCAGCGCCGGCCTTCGCCATCTTCGTCCCGGGCAGTGCCTGAGGGATCCCGTACGCACCCGAGTAAGGGTTCTCGGCATTCCAGCGCCAGCCCGACTCATGGACCCACAGCTCGTCGAGGCAGTGGTAGTTCGCCAGCGACAGCCTCGAGCGTGCGTACGCACGGGCGATCCTCGAGCCCTCGACCACGCCGTAGCGCTTGCCCGGTGTCTGGTCGACCTTGATCGGCCTCGGCGACGGGGTGACGACGACGACCTTCGGCTGCGGCACGTCGATCGACGGGCGCGGAGCCCGCGCGGGCCCGTGCATCACCGTCTGGGGGTCAGCGATGCGCGGAGCCCGCGGGGTCGCGCTGGGGGCAGCACGAAGCTCGGGGATGACGACGGGGCGGAAAGCTGTCGGTGGCACCTCTCTGACTGGGGTCAGAGCACCTGCCCAGACACTCGACGCTATGACGAGAGCCAGCGGGACGGCCAGAGCCGCCCGCCTCATGTCACCAGTGGGCTCTGGCGTACTCGACGCCCGCGATGAACAGCGCCACCGCGTCCTTGAGCCTGTAGTGGACGTCTCGCCCGGGGGGAAGCGGGATGCCGTTGCGAACGGCCCGCTCGTTCAGCCATTCGGCGATCTCCTTGAAGTCCTGACCGAGCACCATCGCACGGTACATGACCTCGTACTCGCGTGGTGAGACGCGCCGTAGGCGTCGCATGACCCGCGTGGTTCGGCCACGAGCACCGTCATCGGCTCGACCCTCGAGCCACTTGGCAAAGTCCGACGACCATCGCTGCGGAGTGCCGTCGCCCTCCAAGCCGGAGACGTGGATCCGATCCGGGAAGTCTCGGATCCACTCTCGGCCGAGGAACCTGCCCCAGTGATCTGTCTCCCGGATGACGGTTGGCGGGAACATGGCCTCTGTCACGCCGGGAGATTATCACGGGGGCTTAGGCGTACAGCCAGTCGGTGTAGCCGAGGTTCTTGCCCGGCGTCGACGAGGACGGCAGCACGACCGCCCCCGCGTGTGCCGGGTAGAGCTTCCGGAGTGCCCACGGCTCCCACGTGTCGTCGCCCTCGACCGGAAACTCGTTGACGTCAACCAGCCAGCGGTACGCCCGGTAGAGCGCCTCCGACTGGAGGCTAGCGACCGGACGCCCGGTCCGCTCGAGCACGAGCGCCGCGAGCAGCGCGCCCTGCAGCGCCTCGTAGACGTAGTTCTCGTTGGGCGGCGGCCACGAGAAGCCGCCGGCCCGGCGCTGATCGTCCGGCAGCACGCCGTCGATCGAGTGGCCCTGCTTCGTCGCGCCCTTGGGGTTGACGCCAACCGGGTTCGCCGAGTCCGCCTGCCACGACAGGTCGCCGTAGGTGAAGCCCTTGTAGGTGGCCCTGTCGCCGAGCCATCCCTTGACCCACTTGTACAGCTCGTCCAGCTCGGCTGCCGTGCCGTACTTCGAGTAGACGCAGGCGACTGCGCCCATCGCGTGGGTGCCCCAGTTGTTCGGCCGACCCTTGGCGCAGGCGATCAGGCTCGAGGGCCCGCCGGAGGTCGACTGGGTGAGCTTGCCCCGGTAGAACGCCTTCTGGTCGTAACCGACCTCGGCGTCGGTCGCGCCGATCAGGTCGCTCGCGATGACGTAGGCCCCAAGCTCTCGGCCGAGGGCCAGTGCCCGCTCGAGCGGCTGCCCTTTGAGCGCCTTCAGGGCGGTGACGACCTTCCCTCGCATGGCGCTGTCGCCCTTGCGGACCGCGACCAGTGCTGCCGCCAACGTCGTGACGTTCGCCGCGGAGTCTTGGTTCTTGAGCATGTCGGTGGTGCTGATCGACTTCGACGCCCAGACCTGCACGCGGCTCCATGCGTTGCCCGACATCGGCACTGCCATCAGCTCAGCCTTGCTGATGAGCACGCCCTCGCCGGGGGTAGGTGTCGGAGTCGGGGTGGGGTCAGGTGTGGGCGTCGGAGCTGCGCCCGCTTTCGCGGTCACCGACGTCGTGCCGGACCCTGTCGCGGTGATGGGTGTCGTCGACGTGATCTTGACTGACTCGCCGGGCTGGAGAGTCTGGTCTGTCGCCATGTGTGCCTCCTGCTCTAGTTGCTGCTGATGCTACAGCGTGACGCTGTGTCCGTTCACAGAAGAAGCACAGGTGGCTGGCCTTCCCGGGCGGGATCATCGCCGCGCACGGCTGCTGGTAGCCGGCGCACGGCTTCCAGTCGCGGCCCTTGACGAGCATCACGTCCATGTCTCGAAGACGGGCTGCTTGGTCAACATCCTGAAGGCCACCGTGTGGCGACATGTAGCGCACGTCACCCGGGAGGGGTCGAAGCTTGCGAGTGGCGGACGCGTGAGCTTGTACTTCTCGTTGCCCCCGCTCATGAGCCCACACGCCACGACGGCCTTGCCGTACGTAACACGGAGGGCGTGGACTTTCATGCCGCCGGCACCAGCTCCGCCCACTGGTTCTCCTCGTCGTACTCGCCGACCCTGATGACCTTGCCGTCCTCGTCGAGGGCGTAGGCGTACACCGGGACGTGAAGCTCCATGGCCTTGTCGACGAGCGCTACCGTGCCCGACTCCTCGTCGCCGATCTGGCCGACGTCGTAGAAGCACAGGGCGAGGTCGGCCTCGTAGAGCATCTCCATGTCCCGGGTCCAGACAGCGTTGCGACCGCGGCTGTAGCGGGTGATGTAGGGCGTCCGCCACTCGTTCGCCACGCCGAGGACATCGCACAAGCTGGCTACGTCCTGTTCGAACTGGCCGGGCTGGGTGGCGATCCCTCGACGCAGCAGCACCAGCGATAGCGGCGGTAGGGCCTCGAGGAAGTTGAACACCATGCGCGGGCCCTGACCGGGAGGTAGCCGGCGGCTCCCGGCGATGATGATGACGGGGTCAGGCTTCATCGGTTCGGGCAGTGTGGACGATAGACGAGCCATTCCTTGGGCACGATGGCACCCCGGGCGGCATTGTCGTCGCCGCCTCGTCGCTCGCCAAACTCCTCGAGGGCGTCCTTCCACATCGTCCGAAGGTACGGCGTCGGGATGAACACCCACCAATCAGGGTAGACCTCGATCGCGTAGTAATCAGCCTTCGTGATGGCGATGCCGGACGGCTTAGCCCACGCCTCATGCTCGACGAACACGTACTTCTCCGACAAGACCTCGCTCTTGACCTCGATGGTGATGACCTCGATGGTGGACGAGTCGTTCGTCAGGAGCTTCTCGATCACTCGTTCGCGCCCTTGCCCAAGCTTCAGGGCGAGATCGAAGTCAGCGCGGCTCATCGCGCTTCTCCGCTGTCACCTTCACGTGGACGGCGGCCGGTTGCCGCTCGTATACGCGCCTGTCGTTGGCGACATGGCTCCGCCACTCGTTCGTGACCTGCACCTCTGCGTCACGCCAGCTCCCCTCGAAGACCACCTTGCCGTCCTCAATGACCGTGAGCGCCAAGGTCCTCGTCGAACGTGAGGAGGACTCCGGCGGCGCTGAACGGGACTCCGATGACTTTCGGCGCGTAGCAGGGGACGAAGAGCTTGTCGTTGCAGCCGATCGCTTTCGCCGCCGCGTCGAAGAGGAGCTTGGTGGCGTTGTCACAGTCGATGTCCTCCATCAGGTGCAGATCGACGATCACTCGGACCTGCTCCGTGGGCAGCCAGCCGGATGGCTTGGCCGTCTGCACGATGATCTGGACGCCCTCCTGATAGACCTTGGCGTCGTCCGACTTCACCGGGCGGTGGATGAACTTGCGTGAGCCGTCGGCGTTGAGCACCGGTCCGCTCTTGCGGTTCACCGGCATCCGGCCGATCGGATAGGCGGCGTCCCAGCTCACGGGCTGGCCCGGCAGCCACACGTCCCACCTCACTCAGTAACCCTCCTCGGTCAGCTTGCGCATCGCCTGAGCGTGCTGGTACTCGCCCGTGGTCTTGATCCGAAGGTCCTCGAGCGGGTATGCACGGAGGCGATCGCGGACGCGCACGATGGCCCAGTGCTGCCAGTCACCGCCAGTGAATGCGACGACCTCGTAGATGTCATCGCCCTTGCCGTCGATCGAGGCGTAGAGGTTCACCACGGTTCCTCCGCCCTGAAGTGGTGGGCCACGACGGTTCGGCAGCAAGGCTCCCAGCCAGCGGGCGGTTCGTCGCCCTCGAAGTGGGCGTCGGCACAGGCGTCATCGTCACCGTGGGTGTACTCGTTCTCGTCGCTGACGCGGACCTCCTGCTCGAGGCCCACGTAGCGCATCGGCTCCCGCTCGTAGCCCATCTCGTAGAGGATGTTCTTGGCCTCGCGCTGGATCTTCGGCCACGGCCCTGCGCCGCGCTCGATCCAGACGTCGCCGTCGTCGCTGACGTACGGGGTGATCACAGCTCGACGACACCCTCGCCGATGACGAGGAGCTTGTGCTCGATCTCGCCGAAGAAGTCGCCCTCGGCGTACGACAGCAGCACGCCTTGCTGCCCGTCGACCATGACCCGCTGAAGCGTGACGGACATCAGGTCAGTGCCCTTGACCATCTCGAGGGCCTTCTGGAGCTGGCCCTTGGTCAGGGTGACTCCGGGATCAGGCGGCATCAGGCGGCTCCTTGCGCTGGTCGGTCAGGTACTCGACGACGGTCACGATGACGGCGAGGAAGAAGATGATGCCGACGATGGCGAGCATCCAGCGCAGCTCCGGCTGGGTGGCGGCTTGGATCATCACCCACGCGATGAAGCCGAGGACGATCGCCATGATCGCCAGCACGGCGAACGCTCCGGCGAACCATGCGAGGTACTTCATTCGATCTCCTCGTAGCCGATGGTCGTGGTCTCGGTCCGGCGTAGCCGGCGTCCGTTGTAGAGACGGTGGTAGGCCTGTATCGATGTCACCGAGTCGGTCTTGCGGAGCACCGCCGTGATGTGGTTCTTGACCGTCTGCTGGCTGATGCCGAGGACCTCGCCGGCGAGGTAGCTGTAGCCGTGCTCGGCCACGGCGTAGAGCACCTCCAGCTCACGCTCGGTCAGGTTGTAGTCCATCGCCCCTCGTGCCAGACGTGGACCGGGATCCCCTTCGCGAGTGCCTTGTTCACCGAGTCCTGTGTCCCGCCCGACCGAGGTCCGGGCCCGAAGACGGCGATCAACAGCGCTGCCTTCTCGACGATCTTGGTATTGCGCCCGAAGGCCCGTTCCCGGAACGATGACGTCCCCGATGGGACCGGTATCACCTTCCGCCTCTTCTCGGGGAGCGTCATCTTTGCGGCGTCCATTGCCATCGTGTCCGCCCCCTTGGCTCTGCCCGACACGATCGCGAGGTTGTCGTGCTCCGTTTCCAGACGCCCGACGATCCGGAGCATCAGGGTCCAGTGCCGGACCTTCAGGCACTCCTCCTGATGGGCCTTCTCCTCGGGCGTCGGCGGCCAGTGCTTCTCTTGAGCGTCGCAACTGCAGACTCCTACCGTCCGGCTACCGACGATGGCGACCCAGAACAGGCCGTCATCCTTCGGGGGCATTGTCGGTCACGACTTCATGCCCTGCGGCAGCTCGAGCCCGATGTCGATGACGGTGATGATCGTCGTGTTGCCGAGCACGAGGATGTCGTTCGTCTTATCGCGCCACGACCGGAATGCCTTGGCGAGCGCCTCGTATTCCTCGACGGCGATGTCGTCCTCGGTGGCGAGGATGGCGTGACCGTCAGGCCGGATCACCAGCGTGAACTTCTTCTTCATAGATCCGCCTCAGGTAGTCGCGCTCGTCCTGTCGGTGCGCCGTCTCCCAGTGGGTGATGACGCCATGCCCCCAGCACAGCGTCACCATCCACCGGGGACGGCTGACTCGCGTGCTCCCGGGCGCGGGGGGCACGTGGTCGAGGGTGAAGGCCCGTCGATCGTTCGCGTTGCAGGTCCGCCCCCAGCGGTTCTGGCACGGTCCGGCGTTCGGGTCGATGAGCGGTGCTATGCACTGCCCGTCGCGCTCGAACACCTCGGCCCGATCGGATGGCCGTACGGGATCCTTCGTCCACGGCACGGAGAGTACCACCTTTCACCCAGTACACAAGTCCCGTTTGTCGGATAGTCGGATACATTCCTGCTTGGGGACCGTCCCCTACCGTCCCCTACGTCCCCAACGGATTAGATGCCGAGGGGGTCTTGACAGGGGTGGTTACGCTCTTAGGGGACGCGGGGCTGCCGCGGGGCCGTCCCCTAAGAGCGCACCCAACCGTAGACCTGTCAGACCCTCTCGTGGTAGGGGACGACAGGTCTCTTTTTGTTTCCGCCGGCGGCGCGAGATCTGGAAGCTATTTGC
>Ga0105245_10006338_pt1 | contig 10410 bp, 12 predicted proteins | sample KBSM54metaG_FD_81523 | JGI IMG/M metagenome (GOLD analysis project Ga0105245, IMG submission 81523) | Miscanthus rhizosphere microbial communities from Kellogg Biological Station, Michigan, USA - KBS M5-4 metaG | ecosystem: Host-associated > Plants > Roots > Rhizosphere > Soil | place...
CGACAACCGCCGACGCCAACATCGGCTCGATCATGGGCATCGGCTTCCCGCCATGGACCGGTGGTTCGGCGCAGTACATCGTCGGCTATCAGGGACGGGCAGGCACCGGCAAGGAAGCCTTCGTGGCCCGGGCGAAGGAGCTGGCCGCGAAGTATGGCGACCGCTTCCTGCCGCCGGACTCGCTGACCAGCTAGACGGTACGCAGGGCCCCTGAAACAACTGCTGGATGTCGCCGCCGACGCGGCTCCGCGGCGTTTCGGGGGCTTTTGCGTTTCATGGCCGACAACCCCGTCCACTACAACGTGCGCCGCTCCGTCAAAGACTCGACGCTGCACAGCGCACACGAGTCCAGATGGCGAACGTCGGCGGATGGTCGAGCGTCCCGGTGCGCGTTATCCGCTGTCCTGGGAGCCTGCGGGCGCGGCCGGTCCAATGTCCGCAGCGCAGCTGGTGACGAATTCGCCACTGCGCAGGCGCAATCCGTTCGCATTGGCACCGATTACGTTGGCAAGCTCGCCGACCCGGTCCTTCCTTGATGCCGGCTCAGCGGCAGGCCGGCGAGATCCGCAACATCGCGACGTCGTGCGGCGCCACGCTCCGGGTGATCTCGTCGGCCGTCGTGGTCTCGGTGTGCGCCCACAGGTCGCGCACCGCATAGCATGGCGCGCCGTGCAGCCCCGAGGCCGATGTGCTCGTGGTGATCTCGGCCGGTTGAGTGTCGGGATTGAACAGCACGATCGCCGCGGTGCCGTCGGAAAGCGGCTTCACCAGTACCCGACCGTCCTTTTGTGACGGCGCGGCCCGCGCCGCTAACGGATCCTGGTCGACTGCGATGACATCGCGGTTGGTCAGAATCGCGCGAGTCTGGTCGGTCATCGTCCGAATGTCGTTGCCAGCCAGCAGCGGCGCCGCCAGCATCGCCCACAGCGAAAAGTGTGCGCGCTGTTCGGATTCGGTCAAACTCGGCTGAACATTGGCGCGCCACGAGACCTCGGGGTCGGACAGCGCGAGCTTCACACGCAGCTTCTGCAGGCGTTCTGGTGTCAGTTGGTCCTGCGACACGATGAGGCCGCTGACGTCGAGGTGATCGACGAAGAAATCGCTCCATGTCAGGCCGACGACCAGCATGTCGGGGTCGTTGAAATACCCTGTATGGCTTCGTGAAACCGCGGGCGAGGACGCGCGGAACTCGTCGGGCACGCCTAGGTAGGTGCCCGTGAGGAACGCGTCAGTTTTGTCCAGTGGTGGCAAGGTGTCGCGCCACACCGGAACCAGATCGGTGGTGGTGCGGGTCATGTCGGCGATGCCCGACCAGTCGTAGGCGGTTCCGGCGTGGTGATTGTCGGAACTGTTCGGATTGATGCTGTAGAAGATGTGACGGCCCGTGGCGTGCAGCGCATTTCGCATCGCGGTGAAGACCTTGACCTGATTGGCGTGGTCCGCGTCGTTGTGGCACCAGTCGTATTTCAGGTAGTCGACGCCCCACGCCGCGAACGTCCGTGCATCGGTGTCCTCGTGTCCCGCGCTGGCGATCCGGGGATCCTGGCCGCAGCTCTCGTCGTACGGGCTGGCATACAGGCCGAGGAGCATGCCCAGGCCGTGCGCGTAACGCGCCAACGCCGCGATGCCGTGCGGAAACGTTTTAGGATCGGCACGCAGTTTGCCGTCGGGCCCGCGTGTCGGTGCCGCCCAGCCCGCGTCGAGGTTCACATAGCGATAGCCGGCGTCGCGCATGCCGGAATACACCATTGCGTCAACGGTGGCCTTGACCGTGTCCTCGGTCAACGGAATGCCGGAGTTCCACGAGTTCCATCCCATCGGCGGCGTGAGCCGTTGTGGTGCGCCGGAATCGGTCGGGGCCGCGCATCCGGCGACGCTCGCGCCGGCCAAGCTCACCGCGACGAGGATCAAACACAGCCGCACGGCCACCGGCCGAGGATCGCCCACCAGGATGTGCGTGCGCTGTGAGTGCGCTGGGCGGCAGCTCAAGATTGCGCTCACGGCTGTGGATCCGCCCGCATAACAACCCTGTGTGCAATCTTGGCTAGGGTCTAGTCGTGCCCGAAAGCTTTACCGAAACGTTCGCGGCAGGTCTGGCGAGCTATGGCGAAGAGCCGTGTATTGAGTTCGAGGGCCGCTGGTATTCCGGCGCCGACATCACCGAGTATGCCGATGCGATCGCTTCGGTGCTGCGCGATGCCGGCGTCACCGACAGCGCACCGGTCGGGTTGGTGGTACGCAACCGGCTGCCGCACGCCGCCGCAATCATCGGTTTCCTCGCCGCCGGTCGCCCGGTGTCGATGATCTACTCGTTTCAGTCGCCGCAATCGATCGGCCGCGACATCGAACAATTGCAGCTGTCGGCCATCGTCGCCGACCGCGAGGACTGGACCGGTGAAATCGTCACGGCCGCTGGGCGCGCAGGCACTGCGGGCGTGGCAATCTCATTGATCGCGCCGTTCGTCACAGCCGTCGCAGGGCTGGAACATCGCGACGTCAGCCGCCAACATGCCGAGGCCGAACCCGGTGTGGCCCTTCAAATTCTGACCAGCGGCACCACCGGCCCGCCGAAACGGCAGGAGATCAGGACGGCGGTGTTGGACCGCACCGTGTTCAGCGTGACCAGCGGAGAAAAAGCCGCGCCGGGTGCCCCACCGGAGTTCGCCTACTGGCAGTTCGGCGGCATCGGGGTATGTCAACTCGTCGCTGGCGTGCACAACAGCAGGCGCATCGTGATGCTCGAGCGGTTCACCGTCGACGGGTTCGTTCACGCGATCAAGACGCATGGCATCAAGCGCTCAGGCGTCCAACCCGCCGTCATCCGCACGCTGCTCGACGCCGACGTGCCAAGGGAAGACCTGGCGTCGCTGGATTTCTTGATCAGCGCATCGGGTCCGCTCGACCCGGACACTCGCGACGAATTCGAGAGACGCTTCAACATACCAGTCCGGTTGGCCTATGGGGCAACGGAATTCGCTGGCTCATTGTGTGCGTGGACGCCCGACGACGTCGACGAATTCGGTGAATCCAAACGAAACAGCGTCGGCAGGCCGCTGCCCGATACCCGGGTGCGCATCGTCGACGCTGACAGCGGAGCCGAACTGCCCACGGGTGAGCAGGGCCTGCTGGAAGCGAGGGTGGCACCGATCAGCCCCGACTGGATCCGTACCACCGACATCGCATCGATCGACGTCGACGGCTTCGTCACGCTGCACGGCAGGGCCGACGGCGCCATCAACCGTGGCGGCTTCAAGTTCCTGCCGGAAACCGTTCGGCGCGTGCTGATCTCACATCCGGCGGTGCGTGACGCTTGCGTGGTGGGCGTGCCTGACGAGCGTCTGGGGCAGGTGCCGTTCGCGGCGATCGAAGCTACTCCGGGCATGTCGGCTCCATCCGACGATGAACTCAAAGACCATGTACGCCAATCATTGCCGGTGTACAACGTGCCGGTCGCGTTCGCCGTTGTCGACGAACTGCCGCGCAACCCCGCGCTGAAGGTGAGTCTGCCCGAGGTCGTCGCGCTTTACGATGCCCGTTGAAACAGGTAGTGGCGCGCCGGGTCCTTGCCGTTGTGGTCCATCGCCGGTTCGCTCCCTGACGACAGCAGCGTCCACCCCGCCGCGAACCTGCGCTGTACCTCGTCCGGATCGATCCCGGGCACGCCCCACGAACCGCCGGGCACGAAAGCCACCAACAGCAGTCGAGCGTCCGGCGCACTAACTGCGGTGACCTCGCGCACTTACGGATCGCGGTCCTCGGCGCTCATGCCGTGCAGGGCAGCCGATGTCGAGGGCTCTGCCTGCGGGCAGGGCGGGCTCGCCCTCGATCAGGTTCTGCATGCTGTGCGCGAGCGGGTGGCCGTCCCACGGGACGAACCCCAGCCGGTAGAAAGTCTTGAACAGCAATTGCCGTGACGGCATATGACGTCACCTCTCTCGTTTCGCCGCGAGTTCCGCTACCGCGCTCGGGAGTGTCTTCTCGAAGTCGATGACCTTCGCCCACGTCGGGGTGACGGTGATGCGCACCATTTGCCTGTACACGTCGCGAACCCCGGCCAGCCAGCCGTCCCACTGATCGGCTGGCACAAGTCCGGATTGCATCTGCAAGTACTCGTCAGGGATGCCGTCGACCGTTTCCAGGCTCACGGCACCCCGCATCAGCAGTATCTGGGGTGGATGGTCGATCGTGTCTATCGTCAACGCGATCTATGGATTCGCGTTGAGCACCTTGACTTTCGCGGAGTTGGTGGCGGTGCACATCACCACCTCACGTCCGTTCCACAAGAACCCCCGATTGGGATGGCTCGCGGTGTCCCGTCGAGGGCGACATACGCGAATCGAGCCGGAATCGCTTCGCTCAACAGCCGGCGCGCCACCGGGCCGTCGAGTTCCTTGGCGACGTCCCTTCCCCGCATCGCGTCAGGCAGCCCCCAGGTCGGCCGAAAGCCAGTGTTCCGGCTTGAGGAAAATGGCAACGTGCTCACCGAGTTCTCGGCGTGCGTAGTCGAGATAGGCGTCGACCTTATCCGGGGCGAGGTAGCGCTTGGTCATCTCCACGAGTTGGTCGTGTGTGCCGGACTCGATACGGGTGACCGGCCCGTCGACCGCGACGTAGCGCACCGTCGGCTCGACGCGCTCGATCATCAGCGTGAATTCCCCCTGCGCCTCGATGAGGCGGTGCTTCCGCGAACCGGCACCGGTCAACACCCACGGGTCGCCGCCCGGGCGGTACTGATACCAGATCGGCACCGTCAGCGGTCCGCGTTTGTCGCCTGCGCTCACGGACAGCGCCGCGATATGCGGCTCGGCCAGAAATTGTTCGCGTTCGTCCTTTGATAGGGCCATGCGCCCAGGCTAGTCCCGGGCCAGCAGACCACCCTGGAGAAGAACGCGAGAGCGACGATTCCGATGGCCAGGGCGGCCTGTGTCTGTCCGAGCGCCGCGGTGCTGACGATGCCGGCGACCGCGCATATTGTGATAACGGCCAGAAGCAAACCCTTCACCCATCGGATGCCGTCGAACGACCCGCCGACACCCGGGCGCGTCACCCTGGACACGGTCACCGCGTCACGCGTTGCGCCGAACACGGTCAGCCTCCAGTGTGTTCCAGATCACATTCTAGCGTGGTTGTGAGCTGATCGGCGTCGGCTCGTTAATTCGTGATGTCGTTTGATCCCAGTCGCTAGAGAGCGATGAAACGCTTCAGTTTCCCGGTCGCCTTATTGCGAGGAATGCGGTCGACGGCCCGGATGTCCACGGTCGGATCCGGCACGCCGCAGCGGCGCAATGCGGCCACCACCGAAGTCGTAAGCGTGTCGACATCGGGGTGCCCGACCGTGAGAATGTCGGCGCCCGTGGGTGTCTGCATGACTTGGTATTCGCTGACGCGTGGATCGGTGCCGAGTACATGGCGAAAAGTGATGGCGGGGACCGTGATTGCGCCGTAGCGGAAATCGTCGTCCCGCCGCCCGCCGATGTCGGCCACCCGCGCGAACGAGCTGCCGCATTCACATGGCCCCGATAGCAACGTGACCTCGTCGCCCAGGTCGTAGCGGATGAAGGGAAACGTGCGATTGGCCAGCCCGGTCGCGAGCGTTCGCGCCGCCGGTTCGTCGGGTGCGACCGGGACGCCTTTTTCATCGACGCGTTCGAGCACCACCTCGTCCTCGCAGATGTGTAGTCCCGCGCCGAGTGCACAACCGACCGCCTGGACTCCGATCTCGGTGGATCCCCAGAGGTTGTGGACCGGGGCGCGCCATGCGTCGGCGATCGCCTGGCGGTCCTCGTCCAAGAGTGGCTCCGAGTTGGTGCTGACCCGCAGTGGACGGCAGTCCAACTCGCCGGCCAGCGCCGCGCGCGCAAGTCGTCCGATGACGGACGGGTAACCGACGAGATGCGTGGGTCGTGTGGCCGCCACGGCGGTCAGCACCTCGTCGAACGGTGCTCCCGCCGCGATGACGACCGTCTTCATGCTCGCGGCGGTCGGCACATCGAACAGCGGCGTGCTGGCGTGCGGTGGGGCGCCCGCCTCCAGCACCGCCAGACGCGTCGGACCCAGCGCTGGCTCGCGCCGCTCCGCTCGTGCCTGCGTCCGCCATGCCAGGCATGCGACGGACACGAAGAATTGCCAACCCCAGACGTAAACGCCCCGCACCCCGCTGGAGCCGCCCGAACTGAACACCTGATAGTCGTCCCCCGTGTAGGAATACCATTCCTGTTGAGCCAAAATGCGTTCCACGTGTGCGCGGCTGAGCTCGGAGTCGGTGACAATCTCGTCCCAGCAATCCTGGGCTTCCGCCTTTGTCATGATCGGCACCGAGGCCAAATCCGCGACCGTGGCACGGGCGGTATCGAGGTCTAGTCGCCGGGCGTGAAAGGACGAGCGCTCCCTCGCGAAGCCAAGGAGCATGCGCAACCGTTGATCTCGATAGCGGTCAATACGCTCGCGCTGCCAGTCCAGACGTGCGATGTGATCCTCCATCGCCGCCTGGACCGCATTGAGGTGCGCCGCGCGCACGCGCTCGTAGCTCATAATGTCCCGATCACCATATTTCCGGCGGACACTGCGTAGCACCCAATCGTCAATTTCGGGGTGAGCCGCAATGATCGATCTATGCCACTTACCGGCCGACGAATTGGTGCGCCTGATGTCGGCCGGACGATGTCGTGCCGCGAGGTGGCACCCGCCGACCCTGAATATTGTCCGACAGCGGCCGACGAAGCGGACGGCCGCCTCGCGCGGGATGACCCGCTTGATGGGCGCACAGACTGCCGGTGGTCATCAAGGTCATTAAGGTGGCCGGGCTGGCCTGTTCCGGTGGTATTCCGGTGTTGCGGTCGAAAGCCTAAAGCCCACCCACGGCCGAATCCCAGAAACAGGGGGTGCTTGCGGCGATGCGCCGGGTGTGTTCGGCCCGTCCAACTGGTCCGGACCATTGGCCCGAACAGTCGAGGATCTGTACTTCGGCTGTCGATCATGAACGGCCCCGATCTGCAAGATCCCTACACCGTGCCGGCGCCGTTGGACCGTCCGGGTAACGTCGACCTCGAACCACTGTGTGTCGCAACATATCTCGACGACGGTATCGCCGACCGACGACGTGGCCACGGTCGTCGAAGCTGCGGCGCAGGCGATGAACGACGTCGAGTACAACACACCAGGCTGCGTCGGCCGGACCATGGAACTGTTGTGGGAGTCGCTCTTCTGCGCGGAGATCGCGGAGTTGGGTTCGAACAGGATCTGCAGGCGATCGGCGCAACGGATCCCTCCGAAGAACTCGCCGAATTCCTCAGGCAGGCAAGAGAGGTCGACTTTCCGCTGTCGGAGGCGAGGCGCCGCTTCGTCGCCATCGACGAGCACCGCATCGAGGTGCTGACGGTCACGGCCGATTATGACGTGATCCTCTGCCCTGCGATGCCGACCCCGGCCAAGCCGCACCACCACGGTTTGGTGGAGATCAACGACTTCTCACACGTGATGGTGCACAACCTGACCGGGTGGCCCGCGGCCGTCGGCGTGCAGATTGTCGCCCGGCCGTGGCAGGACTCCACCGCGTTAGCGGTCGCGGGGTTTCTGGTAAAGGTCTTCGGGGGGTGGAGGCGTCCGCCGCCGGTGGCGGCATAGAGTCGGGAGTCATGCGCTTCGGATTCTTCATCCCACAAGGCTGGCGACTGGACCTCGTCGACATTCCCACCGAGAAGCACTGGCAGGTGATGCGCGATCTCGCCGCATATGCCGACGACGGCGCGTGGGACTCGCTGTGGGTTTACGACCACTTCCACACCGTGCCTGCCCCGACCGACGAGGCCACCCACGAGGCGTGGTCGTTGATGTCGGCCTACGCGGCAGCTACGTCGCGGATCAAGCTCGGCCAGATGTGCACGGCGATGGGCTATCGCAACCCTGTCTATCTGGCCAAGGTAGCCGCCACCGCCGACATCATCTCCGGCGGCCGGGTCCAGATGGGCATCGGCGGTGGCTGGTATCAGCACGAGTGGGAGGCCTATGGCTACGGGTTCCCGTCGGCGGGCGTGCGACTGGGCATGCTCGACGAGGGTGTCCAGATTATGCGCGTTGCCTGGCGCGACGGAAGGGTCAGCCTCGAGGGCAAGCACTATCAGGTCGATAACGCGATCGTCTCGCCGAAGCCGTTGCAGGAGGGTGGACTTCCGATGTGGATAGCCGGCGGCGGCGAGAAGGTGACGCTGCGCATCGCCGCGAAGTACGCGCAGTACACCAACTTCACCTCCGAGCAGGAAGGGTTTGCGCACAAGTCGCAAGTGCTTGCCGACCACTGCCGTGACGTCGGCACCGACTACGGCGCCATAGTCCGCTCGGCTAACTTCAACTCTGTCATCGGTGAGTCCGAAGCCGACGTCGAGGAGCGCATCGCCCGCATCCGGGCGCGACAGGTGTCCGTGCTGAATGAACAGGCGGTTGATTCCATGCTCAACATGGTGAAGTCGCCCGACTCTGCCACCGGCACACCCGAACAGGTCATCGAGAAGCTGAAGCGGATGCGCGATCTCGGGTGCGAGTACGCGATCCTGTACTTCCCCGAGGCCGCCTATGACCGGTCCGGCATCGAGCTGTTCGAGCGCGAGGTGATTCCGGCCCTGAGCTAGGTGGAGGTAATCGATCTGCCGCTCGATGTGCTGCCACCGGGCGGGCCCCCGACTCGTGATGATGTCGCATCAGGATGCGTTGAAGGAAGTCTTCAGCGCGCCGCCCGAGCGGCTCCACGGCGGGGAGGGGAAAGCGCGGACGCATTGACTCACGAATTCCGTTGTCGCTGTTGGGAGTTTCGCTCGGCTGGCTCAACCTGTCCCCGACCGTGAGGGCTTTGTGTTACGGCTCTATTGGGTGGTGCCGGAGGCGCGGGGGCGCCGTATCGCCGAGCAGGCGCTGCGAGCCGTGACAGCCCTGTCGTTCGATGTGTTGGGACTGCACCGCATCGAGGTAAACCACTCAGCGCAGAACACGGCGCCGTGCCTCGTGGCTAACCAGCGTCGCGAGACACCAGCGCTAGGCTGCTGGTGACGCCTGGTAGTGCAGGATGCGCCAGCCGGCGTCGCCGTGCGTGATGAGCACGCCCAAGTTCACGCTCACCGTGGCCCTGTCGGGAAACGTGAAGTCGGCGCACACATACCCGACAATCAATTCTTCTGTGGGCCTGCGAGTTTCCAGAATTCGGTAGGTGACCGTCATGCCGAGCGGCTGGCTGTCGTAGTACTTCGCGACCCCGTCTCGTCCCACGCTGAAGGGGCGCAGCCCTTGGAAAATCGCGTCCTCGGTGAATACCGCGGCCACCCTCTGCGGTTGGTGTGCGTCGACGCCCGCCCTCCACTGGTCGAGGACGTCGCGCAGAACGTCAGTGTCCTGCACTTTGACCACCGTCCACATGCAGAATGTCGCCGGTGACGAAGGGCGCGTTTTCGAGATAGAGGACCGCGCCGACGACGTCGTCGATCTCGCCGAGACGACCGACCGGATGCAGTGTCGCCAGGGTGTCGTGGGACGCCGGATCGTGCATCGGGGTGCGGATCACCCCCAGGGCGACGGCGTTCGCGCGGATGCCGCGGCCGGCGTATTCGACCGCCAGCGCCTTGGTCACCGCGTTCAGGCCGCCCTTGGTCAGCGACGCCAACGCCGAGGGCACCGCGGCGTTGGCGTGGTCGACGAGGCTGGTGGAGATGTTCACGATGTGACCGCCCCCGTCCCGTGACAGCATCGCGGCCACCGCCGCGCGGGAAACCTCGAAGAACCCACGAAGGTTCACTCCGGTGATGGCGTCGTAGTCCTCGTCGGTGTAGTCGGTGAACGGCTTGGGAATGAAGATCCCCGCGTTGTTGACCGCCGTGTCGACCCGGCCGAAATTGTCCATGGCCGCATCGACGATGCGCTGACCGACGCCCGGTTGCGCGATATCGCCGGGCACCGTGACGATCATCGGGTCGTCGCTCTCGGCGATGGTGCGGGAGTTGGCGATCACCGCATAACCGAGCTTGCGGTAGGCCGTCACCAGGCTCTCCCCGATGCCCTGTGAGGCGCCCGTGATGATGGCCACGCGTTGCGAGTTGCTCATTTTCCGTTCCTTTCCTCGGATGGATGCACGCTGCAACGCAGCCTCCGCGCCGCCCGATGCTCGGCCGCTGCGACCGGTTTGCTCTCTGTTGATAGGCGCTGCCTCTCACTGCACTACGCTTGCCGGGTGGAGCTGCGCCAACTGCGCTACTTCGTGACCGTCGCCGAGGAGCTGAACTTCGGTCGCGCGGCCGAACGGTTGCACATCGCGGGTCCCTCGCTGTCCCAGCAGATCAAGGCGCTCGAACGCGATTTGAAGGTCAGCCTTTTCGACCGCGACCGCCGCTCCGTCACCCTGACCGCAAGCGGTGCGGCACTGCTGCCGCA
>Ga0105245_10006339_pt1 | contig 10410 bp, 8 predicted proteins | sample KBSM54metaG_FD_81523 | JGI IMG/M metagenome (GOLD analysis project Ga0105245, IMG submission 81523) | Miscanthus rhizosphere microbial communities from Kellogg Biological Station, Michigan, USA - KBS M5-4 metaG | ecosystem: Host-associated > Plants > Roots > Rhizosphere > Soil | place: Michigan...
CGCAGCGGGGATCCGCCGACGCCGCTCGCGAGCAGATAGCCGTCCGGGGCCACGCCGATCGACACGACCGACTGCACGCGCATCACGAATCCTTCGAGCCCGGAGTAACGGCGGCGCGTCGAGAGATAGTTGCCTGCGAAGACTCGCCGAGCCGCCGCTATGTCGATCTTCGGCGCGTCGGCCGGTGGTTCGCGCGGCGGCGCGTAGAAGCGTTCGATCACGCGCGCCGGCAGCGCATCGCTTAGCGCGCCGCCGCCTTCGGTGTTCGTCGAGGCGAATACGCCCAGCCGCAACGCGGGCACGACGGTCATGTCCGAGAAGAACGAGAGCGTCGCACCGTTGTGCCCGTAGCCCCGGAAACCGCCTGGCAGCGGTTGGTCGAAAAAGCCCGCATCGAGCGCGCCGAGCTCGGGCGGCAACTTCGTGAGCGGCGTCCGGAACGCGCGTGCGGCCTTCGGGCCGAACACCGCCGCGCCGTCGAGCGTGCCGTCGCCGAGCAGAAGCAGCATGTAGCGCGCCATGTCGTGCGCGCTCGCAGACATCGCACCGGCCGGCGCGATCTGCGTGATGTACTCGAACGAGCGCTCGCCGAAACTAGTCCCGTTCCAGCGAAACGGCTTCGAGAGATCTTGCGCGAGCGCGGCCGAGAGCGGCTCCGGTAAGACCGCGCGAGCCGGATACGGCTCGCGGCCGGTGATGTGCGTGGCGCCGATCGGCCCAATCACGTCTCGCTCGATCAGGTCCTGCCACTTCGCACCATTCACCTGCTCGACGATCGCGCCGGCGAGCGCAGCGCCGTAGTTCGAGTACGACGACACTTCGCCCGGCTCGCGCACACGCCGCGGCCGGTAGCGAGCGAGGAATCCGTCGAGCGGCAAAACATCGTCGGGCTTTGCGGCGAACAGCACCCCGAGCACGCGATCCTCGAAGCCAGGCGAATGCGTCATCAGATCGCGAACGCGGATCGGCTCTTTGAAGCCCTCGTCCGGGATCTTGAGCTCGGGCGGCAGGTAACCGTTCACGGGCGCGTCGAGATCGATCTTGCCGGCCTCGACCGCGCGCATCACCTCGATCCACGTGAACGTCTTCGTGATCGAGCCGATCCGAAACAGCGTGGTCGCCGGATCGACTCTGCGCAGCGGCGTGAACGACGCGAAGCCGTAGCCCTTCTCGAGCACGATCCGGCCGTCTTGGACGATCGCGACCGTCGCGCCGGCGATGTGCTTGTCGTCCATCGCGAGCTGCACGGTCGCATCCACGAACGCCTCGAGCTCTGGGGCCGGTATGGATTGCTCGGGCGTCAGGCGGGGTCCCGAGCGCTCCGCGAGGGGCGCCGCCACCGCAGGCTCCGCTCGCGGCGCGAGCTCGGCCGGCGCCTGGGCGCGCGCGGCGCCGAGCATCGCGAGCAGCGAGAGCGCGAACGCGCCACGCATGCGCGCCAAGCGCGTCAATAGCCGAGCTTCACGACGCCGGTCTTCATTCCTTCGACCGTGCCGGCCGTGAGCCACTCGAGCGACGCTCGAAACAGCAAGAGGTGATTGCGCTCCCACATCGCGTTGTGCGACGAGCAGCCGAGGTCGACGAGCACCTTCTGTTCCGAGCCCAAGTCTTCGTAAAGCTCGTGCACGCGCTCGGGCGCGACCTGCTTGTCGTGAATTCCGGTCACCATGAGCACCGGAACTTTGATCTTCTCGACCGTCGACTTGCCGAAGCCCCAGACCGTCGTGTTAGGCGCGCGGCGCACGCCCTGCCCCCAAGTCGCGCCGACGGGGTCGGAAGCCAGCATCGCGCCCCAGACCGCATCGCTCGCGGCCTGCTCGTACTGGTTCTCGCAGCCGACCTGCCGGTTCCAGCCCGCGACGAAGTCGAGATGCGACTGCGCGTTGAACGCGGGACCCTTTGCGGGATTCGGCATCGGCGGCTGCGCCGTGAGCGCGCGGTTGTACGCCGGCGCGAGCACGACGACCTTCTCGACCTTGTCGGCGTGCTGCGCCGTGTAGCCGCCCGTGCGTGGACCGCCGAGCGACCACCCGATGAGATTCACGCGCTCGACGCCGCGTAGCGTGCGCACGTAGTCGACGACCGCGTCGAGGTCGTTCCAGTCCGACGCGATCGTCGTGAGCTGCTCGCCGAGCGACGCCTTGCACGCCTCGCGGCCGAGCGCGGTCTGCTGCTCGGCAGGCAGGTTGCAGACCTCGTTCATTCCGCCCGGGCGCGTCGAGCGCCCGTAGCCCGTCATGTCCATCGAGAACACGTCGAAGCCCGCGTTCGCGAGGTACGCCATCCAGCTGTAATCGGAGTACGGCACGTCGAATGCGACTTCGGCCGGCGTCCCCGCGCCGTGCACGAACACCACCACGCGCGTCGCGCGCGGCGCGCCGCGCAGGATGGTTGCGGCGCGTGCGCGCTCGCGCACGTAGATCTCGGTCGTCTGACCCGAGATCGACGGCACTGTCGAGCGCACCGCGACGTAGTGATCGATGGTGAGCAGCCCGTCCGAGTCGGCACCGGCCTGCGCGAGCGCGCTCGGAACGAACGTCGCGAGCGCGGCGCTTAAGGCCAAGGTCGCGGCGAGCGCCGTCGTTCTGGCTTCGAGCATGCGAATCCCCCTAACCCATCCGCACGTTGCGGCCGTTATCGTGTCAGGTTTGCAGGGTCGCGCCTAGCGCATCAGGAAAAAGAACGCTCTCCCGCGACGAGCTTCGCAAGGGCGGTCGATTCGTCCGTGCCACGCGCCTCGAGCCGCGCCGCAACGCGCGTGCGGTCTTCGGCCGAGCGGTTCTGGCTCACCTTGAACTTGCCCTGGATCTCGCGGATCGCGATCTCGATGCCGACGATGCCCGCAAGCATCCGCGGGTCGTATTCGGGCACCCAAGGCGCCGCGCTGCCGCGCTCGAAGCGCGCCGCGAGCTTCTCGACATGGCGCCCGGTGGCCGCCGCATCGTCGACCGCGCGAGCGCGGCCGTAAACGTGCACGGCGGTGTAGTTCCAGGTTGGCACGCCGGGTTTCGCGTACCACGTCGGCGACACGTAACCGTGCGGGCCCTGGAAGATCACGAGCACTTCCGGGTTGTCCGCGATCTGTTGCCACTGTGGATTGGCGCGCGCGAGGTGCGCGTGCAGCGTATGGCCCTCGCGGTCATAGAGGAACGGCACGTGCGACGCGAACGGCAACCCGCGCTCGATCGTCACGAGCGTGCCGAACGAGTGCGCGTCGATGAACTCGGCGAGCACGCGCTCGTCCGACTCGCGAAAGTGGCTCGGGATATACATGAGCTCCTCCCAGGAGAAGCGCGCGATTCTACCCGCGCGCAAACGACTGCACAGCGAAACGTTTGCCGCCCGTCGCGGTGACGGTATGCGCATCGAGCGCACGTAAATCGCTCCGCGCCGCAATCTTTGCGAGCCGCTCCGGCGCCAAGAGGCGCAGCCGCGGCGCGAGCCGCGCGTGGCTCGTGAACGGCGACGGCGTGATCTCGGGTGAGTCGGCACCCGGGAGCTGAAGCACGGTCGTGAGCGTTCCGCTAGGCGCGAGCCACCTCGAGATCCGGTCGAGCACCACCTCGGGCTCGACGTACTCGAGCACGAGCGCCGCGAACACGAGCTCGACCGGCTCGAGCTCGAGCTGCGTCCGCTCGAGATCGGCGACGTGGAGCTCGAGCCGCGGCAAACGATGCGCGAATCGCGCGCGCGCCGCCGCGACGTAATCTCCGTTCACGTCGACGCCGACGACGCGCAGCGCGGCCGGCGCATGCTCGAAGCCGTTACCGCCGGCGCAGCCGAGCACCGCGACCGAGGCCGGCGAGCGCGCGCGGAGCTCGGCCGCGAACAGGTCCGCTAGTAGCTGCGCCTGGCCGACTTGTGGCAGCGCCATGTGCGCCTCGTAGTCGGCCAGTGGGATCGTGAGCCACGGGTTATCGGCGGACATCGCCGCTACATTATTGACCGCCGTTGACCCATTCGCGATGATCTCTCGCGCTTCCCATCCCAAGCCCGCGCGAGCGGCGCCCGTCGAGCGGCCACTTCGTCGATGCGGCGCCCAAGGACGATGATGAAGAAAGTCGCGATCTTCGCGGTTGCAGCGGTCGCGCTCGTGCTCCTTGCACTGCCGCCCGTGCTCGGCATGCTCACCGAGTCGCAAGTGAGGGCGCGCGTCGCGGCGCTCGACATGAGCGGCGTGTTGAAAGCCACGGTGCGCTCGTACGAGCGCGGCTGGTTCCAGAGCCGCGCGCGGGTCTCGCTCGCGCTTGCTCCGCAGACGATCGCGCGGCTCGACCAGCTCGGCGCCGTGCTCGGCTTGCCGCCGCTTTCGGCCGACCTCGACCGGCGCCTGCCGCTCGAGCTCGAGATCGCGCACGGACCGCTCGCGCTGCTCGACGGCGCGTACTTCGGCTGGTCGAAGATCGTCGCTCGACCCGATTCCCTCGCACGCAATGTCGCTTCGCTCGAGCGGGGCCTCGGTGTGCCTTACCTGTTCGAGTTCCGCGGCCGCACGAGCTTCATCGGTGGCGTCTCGTTCGATGCGAGCTTGCCGGCCGTCGATCTCACGGCCGAAGGCGTGCACATAGCGTTCTCGGGAGGCGGCATCGACGGCGCGCTCGTCGGCCAGCGCCTCGTGTCCGACTCGCGCGCCGGCGACTTCTTGCTCACTTCGCCCCCCGGCGCGGTCACGATTCGCAACGTACGCGCGGCGACGGACATCGAGCTCGGCTCGTCGAACATGCTGCCCGGCGACGCGAAGCTGTCGATCGAGCAGCTCTCGATCGTCGACGCCGAGCGCGGCAACAGCCCCGTTCTCGACGCCTCGAACATCAAGATCGCGAGCAAAGTCGGGCTCGAACCGCACACCACGCTGCTCAACCTGCACGCCACGTACGACGCGGAGTCCTTGCTCCTCTATGGCACGCGTATCGCGGACGCGAACGTCGGGGTCTCGCTCGACAAGATCGACGTAGCGGCGCTCGACACGTATTCGCGTTTGCTGGAGAGGATTTCGGTCGGCGCGGATTCCGCGGCCGAAGTCGGCAAAGCGCTCGCGCATACGCTCGCCGCAGGCCCGAGCCTCACGATCGACCCGCTCCGTTTTCGCCTCGACGGCGAACCGTTCACGGCACACCTCGAGATCGCCGCGAATCCCGCGGCATTCGCAGCGACGGACTCCGTCGACTTCGACAGCTGGCTCGCGCTACTGCCCGCGCTGCGCAGCACGGTCAACGTCGACGTGTCGAAGAAGCTCGCGCGCGAGATCGCCGTGCTCACCGCCGAGATGCGCTACGTGGACGACACCATGCCGCCGGAGCAGCGCCGCCTGCTCGCCGACGCGCAAGCAGGGCTGATGCTCGTGACGCTGACGAGCCAGGGGATTCTGATCGACGCGGGAGACACCTATCGCGCCGAGCTGCGCTTGGCGGACGGCGCGCTCACGTTGAACGGCGGCCCGCTGCCGTTCGATCTGCCGTGACGGCCCTCAGCGCGGCGTGGACTCGGTCGGCGCAGCTTGCTCGCTCGTTGGCGCCGGCTCGCCAGGCGCTGCCGGCTCGCTCGGTGCTGCGGGCGGCGCCTTGCTCTTCGCCGGCGGGAGCTCCGCCGGCTTCGTCTTGATCGCGCCGCGCGTCGAGTTCGGCTTGTCTTTCTCTTTGCGCAGGAGCTCGGCCTCTTCGTAAGGCAGCGGATAGAACGAGCCGAGGCCGCACGTGAAGCCGTCGCGCAAACCCGCGCCCCATTGCTCGAGCACCGTGATCAAATCGGTGTTGCAGAGCCGGTTCATCGTCGTCTTGTAAGAGAAGCGATTCTCGCGAGCGAGGTTCGGGCACGTGTGCGGCAGCGTGTTACGGTAGGTCATCTTGGCGCCGCCGCGCATGTAGAACAGGATCGTCGAGTCGTCGATCACGACGGTCTCCCTGACGTTGGACAGCGTGACGCAATCCGTCGGCGTGCGATCGAAGTTGTCGGCCTTCGAGTCCGCGGCCACGGCATTCGCGGGCGGCGTGTCGCCCGCGGCGGCGGCCGAGTCGCCTGGCGCACGCGATTCCGCGGCTGGGGCCGCGGGCGAGCCTTGCGCGGCCGCACCTGTGGCGACGAGCGCGGCAGCGGCAAGAACGAGCGAACCGAGCCATCGAATCGAGTGGGTCATCTTCGTGACTCCTCTGCGCCGTCCGGAAGCGCTCCTTTTATAACGTAACGCGTCGTGGACCAGAACACGGGGCCGATACGCGCCGCCAACGCGTCCGCTCGGCCGCGACACCGCGGCAACTGTGAGGCCATTCACAGTGAGCCGGCACGCGTCTTGCCTAGAGTGCCTTCGCCCTGAAACTGCAAGGACGCCCATGACCCCGTCGCTCCTTTCGACCCACGTCAATCGCCGCAAGTTTCGTTCATCCACGCGTTGCGTCAACGGAGCGTGGTAATGTCCCCGGCCCAAGCACGCCCCCTGTCGAACCCCGTCAACGCTCGCGCAGCGGCGAAGCCCAACACCGCAGTCGCCGAGCACATCCTGATCTCATCGGACGAGGTTTCCGACCCGAACGCCGCGAAAACCGTCCGTGAGCGCTGGCGTCTCAGCAATCCGCTACGGCGCGAGAGCACGCAGATCACGGTATTCGAGGAAGGCTACGCCGAGATCAAGCAGCACGGGGCCCGCAGCAGCGCCGCTCCGTTCCGCCTCGACCTTCGCTATCTCGATCCGATTCCGTCCATCACACGAGTGATCTCGACACGTGCGTGGTGGACCGCCGTCGGCTGCGTGGCCGCCGCGCTCGGCGCGTACGCGCTGGCGTATTCCACGTCCCTCGGTGCGCTCGCCGTCTCGTTCGGGCTCGGTGCGGCGGCCGCGGCGTCGGTAGCCACCGCGATCGCGCTGCATCGCAGCCACGAGACGATCGAGTTCTTCACGCTCCACGGCCGCGCGCGCGTCCTCGTGCTCGTGGCGAACTTCGGGGCGATCAAGCCGTTCCGGGCATTCGTCCCCGAGCTCAGCCGCGCGATCGAGGAAGCGGCGGAGGAGATCACCGGCGACACCTCGGCGTTCTTACGCGCCGAGATGCGCGAGCACTATCGCCTCCGCGGCGGCGGCGTGCTGAGCGTTGGCAACTGCGCCGAGTCGACGGGCCGCATCCTCGCGCATTTCGACGTCCAGCTCTGAAACGCGCCGCGAGGCGAACCGTTACGGCGATCGCGGTGTGCACGGCGCGTGGCTCCGGCGCGGCTATGATGTAGCCCGATGAGCCGCGCCGCAGACCCGCTTCCCGATCCGACGGTGCTCGACGCATTCTCGCTCGCGTCCGCGCCGCTGGAGCGCGCGACCTCGGGGCTGATCAACCCGACCTGGTTCGTGCGGGCGCGCGACGGCTCCGAGCTCGTGCTGCAGCGGCTGAACGCGATCTTCCCGGCCGAGGTGAATCTCGACATCGAAGCCGTGACGCGTCACCTCTTCGCGAAAGGCATCGCGACGCCGACGCTCGTCGCGAGCCGGTACGGTAAGCTCTGGCACGAGCACGATGGCGCCATCTGGCGCGTGCTCACGCGAATCGACGGCATCACGCGCGACGCGCTCGAGTCGCCGGTGCAAGCGCGCGAAGCGGGCCGCGTGCTCGCCGAGTTCCACCACGCGCTCCGCGATCTCGAGCACGACTTCCGCAGCCGCCGCCTCGGCGTGCACGACACGGCGCGTCACCTCGGGGCGCTCCGCGACGCGCTCGAGGAGCATCGCGGTCACCGCGATTTCGCGGCCGTGCGTCCGCTCGCGGAGCAAGTTCTCGCGTTCGCGGCCGAGCTGCCCGCGCTGCCGACGATGCCCGACCGGATCGTGCACGGCGACCCGAAGATCTCGAACGTGATGTTCGCCGCGACCGCCGATCGCGCGCTGTGCCTCATCGATCTCGACACGCTCGCGCGGATGCCGGTCGCGCTCGAGCTCGGCGACGCGCTGCGCTCGTGGTGCAACCCGGCAACCGAAGATGCGCCGGACGCGCGTTTCGTGCGCCCGTTCTATGCGGCCGCGATCGAGGGCTACGCGAGCGCCGCGCGCAGCCTGCTCGGGCCTCAGGAGTGGGGCGCGATCGCGGACGGCACGCTCATGATCACCGTCGAGCTCGCCGCGCGCTTCTGTGCCGACGCTCTGCGCGAGCGTTACTTCCGCTGGGACGAAAGCCGCTATGCGAGCTCGAGCGCGCATAACCAGGCGCGGACGCGAGCACAGATGAAGATCGCGCAGACGTTGCGCGCGGAGCTGCCCGCGCTGCGCGAGCTCGCGGCGCGCACCTTCGGTTGACGCCGCCGTCGACGCGGCAAGCGCGCAGCGATTCGCGCAAAAAAGCCGCAGGTATTCGAGCGCGTCTTTCCCGGTCAGACGTGCTTCTCTGGATCGCGCGTGCCTCTGCTCGTCGCGCGCGCCTCTCCCGCCTCGAGATGAGAACCGGGTCTCGATTTCGTCGTGCGGCCCCTTCCGAGCGTGCCGGGAGACGTCCCGCCGATGCCGCCGTGACACTGCCGTGACAATACGCCGCGGTCGGCGGCGCAGGCTTTCGCGCTGGTCATCGTTGGCCATCCCACGGGTAACCGCGTGCTAGAGCATCTCGGTCTGATCGGCGTTTCTTGGCGTCAGGGCGGCAGTGAAGCGCTCGCCGAGTTCGCGCTCGACCAAGAGCGCGCGCCGGACAAGCTCCGCGACTTCGCGCAGCAACTCGGGCTCAAGGAGCTCGCGTACCTTTCCACCTGCAACCGCGTCGAGCTGATCTTCGCCCGCGGCGAGCGCACGCCGGCACAGGATCTGCGCGCGCCCGCGTTCGCGCTGCTGACCGGACGCTCCGCAGTCAACGGCGAAGCCGAGCGGCGGCTGCGGGCGTGGCATGGCGAGGGTGCGGCCGAGCACCTGTTCTTGACCGCGGCCGGCCTCGACTCCGCGTGCGTCGGCGAAACCGAGATCGTCGGCCAGGTGCGCGCCGCGCAGGAGCGCGCGCTCGAGCTCGGCCTCTGCGGCCCGAGCTTGGGGCTGGTGTTCGAGGAAGCGCTCAGGATCGCGGCCCGCGTGCGCGGCGAGACGAAGCTCGGCGAGGGCCGCGTCTCGCTCGCGGAGATCGCCGTGCAGCTCTTGCGCGAGCGGATCGCGACCACGCCGGGCCGTATCGCGCTCGTTGGCGTCTCGCCTATGACCGAGCGCGCGGCGCTCTCGCTCGCACAGGCCGGCCTCGACTTCACGGTCGTGAATCGCACGCCAGACAAGGCCGCCGCGCTCGCGGGGCGCTTCGGCGCGGCGCATCTGTCGCTCGATCAGTTGCGACGCGAGCCGCCGCAAATCGAGGCGCTGCTCACCTCGACGGGCGCCGAGCACGCGATCCTCGACGAGCCCGCGCTCGAGCGGCTCGCGGCGCATACGAGATCGGGCCAACCGCCGCTGATCGTCGACATGGCCGTGCCTCCCGACGTCGACCCGGCGGCGTGCGCGAAGCTCGCGATCCCGCGCGTCGGCATGGACGAGATCACGCGCCGCGCCGACCAGACCCGCGCCGCGCGCCTGACGGAGGCCGGGCCCGCGCGCGAGCAGGTCGACGACGCGCTCGACCATCTCCAGGACCGATTCACCGAGCGCTACTACGGCCCGCTGTTCGGCGCGCTTCAGCAACGCTTCCGGCACACGGCGCAGGAAGGCGTGAAGCGGCTGCTCAAGAAGGAGCTCAAAGGTCTCGGCGAGGAGGAGCGCACGGCGATCGAGGTCTGGAGCGAAGTGCTCGCGCGCCGCTTCGCGCACATCCCGTGCTTAGGCCTTCGCGGCCTGTTGCACGACGGCCCCGACGGATCGATCGACGCGTTCTTGAACGGGCTCGAGCCCGAGTTCGCGGACGAGCTCCGTGCTGCGCTGAGCGGCGCCGCGCAACCGAGAGACTCGTGAGATCGGGTGCGCCGCTCAAGCTCGGTACGCGCGGCTCCGACCTCGCGCGCACTCAGTCGACGACGGTCGCGGACGCTCTGCGCGCCGCGGGCCACGACGTCGAGCTCACGATCATCAAGACAGCGGGCGACCGCGATCAGACTTCGCAGTTCGGCTCGATCGGCGCGCAAGGCGTGTTCGTGCGCGAGATCGAGCAGGCGCTCGTGGAGCGGCGCATCGAGCTCGCCGTGCACTCGTTCAAGGATCTACCGACGACGTCGCCCGAGGTACTCGTGATCGGCGCGGTGCCGAAGCGCGTCGACCCGGCGGACCTGCTGCTCGTGCGCAGCGACGCGCTCGCGGGCAGCGCGACAGACTGGCTGCCGCTCAAACCCGGCGCGCGCGTCGGCACGTCGTCGGCACGCCGGCGCGTGTGGCTTGCGCACTTCCGTCACGACCTTGCCATCGCGCCGCTGCGTGGCAACGTGCCGACGCGGATCCGGCGACTGCGCGAGGGCGACTTCGACGCGATCCTGCTCGCGGCG
>Ga0105245_10006346_pt1 | contig 10401 bp, 13 predicted proteins | sample KBSM54metaG_FD_81523 | JGI IMG/M metagenome (GOLD analysis project Ga0105245, IMG submission 81523) | Miscanthus rhizosphere microbial communities from Kellogg Biological Station, Michigan, USA - KBS M5-4 metaG | ecosystem: Host-associated > Plants > Roots > Rhizosphere > Soil | place...
AAAGCCAAATTTAGCCGTTTTTATACAGCATTCCCGCGCGCGCCAGCCACCCTTGAGAACCCTCTCCGGACGTGACACCCTCCGCCGCCTCGACCCGCCCCCGTAGCTCAGTTGGATAGAGCAGGGCTTTCCTAAAGCCAAGGTCGCAAGTTCGATTCTTGCCGGGGGCGCCGCAGAAAACGAGGCGATTCGTAGCTGAAACAGGCTGCAAAGTGGGCGCCAATACCGTTGAAAAACCGCGGTAACTCGTGGTCGATGATGGGCGTATTGCCCCCGCATTGCCCCCGCATTGCCCCGCACAGACCAGAGGCGATTCGGGATCGAGGTGCGCGCCGCACCCACAAAAAGCGAGCGGGCCCTGACCATCCAGCCAGTGACGGGCTAGGCGGCCGGCCTGCATCCTGACAGAATCGCCTCATGTTGCGAGCAATCAACCTGAACCCGCGAGACGTGATGGCCGTGAATGCGGCGATCGAACTCCTCCGGCGCTTCGACCACCCCGAGTTCGTCGCCGTCATGACCAAGCTCGTTGCGGTCGAGCACGATCCCTATTTCTGTGGGTGCAGCGCGGACGCGTGCGTGAGTGCGGCACGGCCTCGAGTCATGGTGCTGCGTGACCCACCCTCGGTGTTGGGGCAACTCGACTTGGCCGTGTTACTCCGCCACGAGGCGCACCACATTCAGCTGTTGCCTGGTGGCAGGTACTGGATGCTCCCCCACCAGTGCTCCGAGCCGCATTGCCTGGACCCTTACGAAAGGTTCGCAGACCCGGTGTACAGCGCCGACGAGCTGACACGCACCCGCATCGTCAACGGTCTCGAGATTGAGCAGCAAGCCCGCGAGTGGGAGTATCTGGCGTCACGCAACATGCTCCCGTGGCCATACAGCGAGGCTCACCGTTCACGCGCGTTTTTGCCCGGCATGAACCCACTCGCGAGTGGCTTCCGGGGCATGTGAGGCCATCCACGTCGTCACGATGAACAGTCCCACGAAATCGACCATCGGACCGTTTCCGCCCGGCCACCCTCGCAACGTGGTGAATAGCAGGGGGCAACAACTCATGACCACGAGCGGGTTACCCATCACCTGGGGTGGCGACCCCATCGCGGAAACGTTGCCGGGCCTTTTGCTCAGCAGTGTGATCACGCTGCTCGGCGGTGTTCCAGATGGCCAACTGATCGAGGTTGTTCGCCCCGCTTGGGACGCGATCGCCGTAGTTCTAGCCCGCGACCCTAGCGAGCGCTTTCGGATACCCGATCGAAAGTGGGAGGAACTTATCGCGGCGTCCTACGACGTAGCGGGATACAAAGTGACTCTGACCCCACGCAGTGGCGATGGCGGGCGCGACGTGATCGCTGTGAAGCACGACTACGCGTGCGTGCGGATTATCGATCAGGTCAAGGCGTTCGGCGACGGAAAGCGAGTATCCGCTGATGACGTTAGGGCGCTGCTCGGTGTGCTTCACGCGGATCCGAAAGCAAGCAAAGGTTTGGTCACGACGACCGCAGAGTTTGCTCCCGGCATCGCGACAGAACAGGCGATCCAGCAATACGTCCCGACGAGGCTTCAGCTTGTGAATGGCGAGCAACTAATCGAGCGTTTTGCAAAGCTACGCAGCAGGTAGCTTCATCGTCGTGGGGGCTCTGTGCGCGCACATCACCGGACACGTACACAACGTCAAGCGCTTCGTTCCGTCGCCGAGATCGGACGCGGGAATCTTAGATTCGCCTTCGGGCGCCCAGATACCCAGCCCTTGCTTTCTTAGGATGGCGACGACTTCTGTCTCCGTGTTCAGCACCGGCATCGCGATGGCAGACTAGATATCGAGAGTGATCATTGAGCGCGAATCAAGCGGGCGGGCAGTCTCGCGCTCACTCGGGTCCATTCAGCCTGCATAGGGGACGCCACTGATAATTATCTCCTCCACCAGATCCGCGTACCAAACGATTCCGAGATTGTATCCAACTCTCTCCGTGATTGTCAGGTTCTCGGTCTCAAATACGCGTTCCTCCGTGAACGGCTCGCTGGAAAAAATCCCGAGAAAAGCAAACTGCTTCTCTGGCGCACTAAGGACGCGTCCGTCGTTGACGACGATGTCAGCAGGTTTAGAGAGTACGATGCTTCCGGAGGAGCCCGGGAACAATTTGGCATCGATCAGGAAGCAACGTTGTCCTTGGAAGGCTGCGCCCCAACGCGATGCCACAATCCCGGATTTCACGATCGGAAAAAGGTTAACCTCGTCGTAGAAACCATGCGGATAGCCGGCCACCACGACGTCGTCCGAGACCTGCATCGTGATGTTGTTCTGTCCGGCGAATTGCTCTTTGGTGACGGCGTGCCACGAGAGATATTTCGGGCCGCTACTCATTCGCTCGCCGACAAGATCTAGTATCCGAACCGCGGCAACGTCGACCGACGAATCGCGGTGAAACAGTGCTCTGTCGAGCAACTGCTCCCGTGAAAGGACAAGGGGCTCCCAGGCAAGCCCGGTTTCGGTCACGACGCGCAGCTGAACCGTAAATGAATCTGGAGCCGTTTCTTGTCCGTGGATCTTCGGAAGGACGACATGTCGATTGGTGACAATCCACATGTTCTCGATCTGTTGCCATGCCAGCCCATCGGTTGCAGCGGGCTCTTTCCGACCGAGTCGTTGGTAAAAGAAAGCACTCCCTTGCGTGAAGCCATTCGGCGTCGTCGCGTACACGAGCGTGGTCAACGTGTGCAGTTTGTCGTCTAAGTTCATATGCACTGAAGAAGTCGAGGTTGTAGTGGTGAAGTCAGCCGCGGGCGATGATCGCGTTGTTTAAGGCGGCGACGACGGTCTTGGTCCAGTCCGCGTCGTAGGAGAAGATCGCGTCTCGTTCGGCTCCCGCCGTTCCGACGCCACCACAGCTTGGGCTTCATGCGGAAAGGCGAGCACGGTGACCAAGATCTAGCGTTTAATCGGCGGCGGTCGTATCAGCACCGCGAAAAGCTTACCGACCTCATCATCAAACGTGACTGGGTCACGGAAGTCGGCGACCACTCGGTCTCGAACCGCCTGCGCCAGGTCGGCGTTGTGCGGCGCCCACCCCGTAAGGACGTAGTTGTCGAGACGAATCGCGATCAGATGTGTCTGCCCGCCGTCTCGCGCCTCCCGAGCCAGAGTTTCTTCCAACTCGTTTAGCAGTCCGGGACGTTGCAAAGAGGACTCGGAACAAACCAAGATCGTTCGGTCATGTTCGTTAACTCCCTTGCGCATGACTCTGTGCAGGCGCTCGCCCGGCGGCGCGTCGTCCTTGAAGAAGAAGGTTGTCACTCCGCGCCGTTTGAGTGCCTCGTTCAGCCGTTGGGCGAAGAGCTCGTCCGGACCGCCATAGCTTATGAACGTACTAAGCAGCAGGCTCGAGGCTCGCGCCGGGTCCAGCTCTTTTGCGGCGTAGACCATACGCTCCGCATAGAGCTCAGGGAAACCTGCGTTTTGGAGAAATACCTTCAGCCGCGGCTCGTACAGGGAACGCACGACACTACGCCAATCGATCGAACTCGGAGCGCGATGCGTCACCACTTCTTGGCGAACTAGAGCGGACATGTTGGTGTTGCAAATGAACGTCTCCCCGAGCGCGCAATTCTCGAAGTTCGCGCCACCGATTCGCGCCTCGTTCAAGATCGCTCCTTCGAGAATTGCGCCGCGCAGGTCAGCGCCCTCAAGCATCGCCGCAAAAAGGTTTGCTCCGCTAAAGAGAGTGCTGTTTGCGACGGCATTCGAAAGATTGACGGCGTTGAGGTTTGCCTTCCAAAAGCTTGCGCCGCGAAGGTTTGCTCCGCTTAGGTTGGCTGTCGTCAGGTCCGCGCGCATGAATTCCGCGCCCGAAAGATTCACACCAGCAAGATTGATTCCGCACAGATTCGCCTCGGTGAGGTCGATGCCAGCAAACTCTCGCTCGCCAGCCGCGTAACGCCGACTTAATTGCTCTCGCACATCCATAGGCCCACTTCCGACGGTCTCCGACTACTTTCGCCAGCAAGAAACTCGAGAGCATGAAAACATAGCCATGCCCCGGGGGTCAAACCCCGCGGATAGACTAGCGCCAACGTGTCATCGCTCGTCCAGCCTTCCCCGACGCTCCAGTCCTAGCTGGCGAGTTCCGCTTCATGTTGTGAAATGCCACTGGCGTCTTTCGTCGGCGAGTTTGATCAGTTGAGTCTCGATGAATTGACCAGCGCCCCGCCCTTGCGACGCGAGTCGGGCGGTTGCTAGCAGTCATTCCCCGCTCGCGGCGTTGGATAAGCGGCATGTGCCGCGCAACGTCCGCGACAACAAAAGGAACGACATCATGTTCAACCGTTTCGGCGTTGGAAATATGGGTTTGCTTGCGGTCGCGTTGGCCTCGTGCACGGGAGGATTTCCCGCGCCTTCAGGCACAGAATCGGACAAAATCGCGAGCACGAGACAGGCCCTGAACAGCGTACAAATCTGGGGTGATCCTTCGGGTTCTCAAACGATCACCCAGGGCTCTTCGACGTCACTCACGGTCAAGGGCGTAATGAACGCGCAAGTGCTCGGCGGGATCAACTATGTCGATCAGCTTGCCACGGCCGGCGCTGGAACATCGGGGACGCCGTGGACGGGGTGGGAAACGGCGCTGAACGCGTTGCCGGTGGGAACTGAGATCTATTTCCCGGCCGGGTACTACACACAGGCCGCCACCATTCAGATGAAGGCTGGGTGGACACTGCGCGGAGCCGGATACAACGCAACGTTCATCAAGAGCGGCTCGACTTTCACCGGTGACGCGATTCAGAGCATCTCGCCGTACAACGCGTCGACAGCAGTTCACATCATGGTCGAAGACCTGATGATTCAGGGGCAGAATACCTCTCCCACCGGAGCCGCGATCGATGTCGTTGGCGGAACGTACGTCAATATCAAACGCGTCGAGACGCTGAACTACAAGTACGGCATCGTGCTCGATCAAACCGAGCTTGCGGACATCGAAGAGTGCGACATCGAGGCGACGTTTAGCAACACGTTGGCCGGCATCTGGCTCGTCAACAACAGCGAGCACCAGGCGCAAGGCGTTCCGGGCGTTCCCACTACACCCGCCGGCGGCGTTTCCGGTGAGTACACGAATCGCATTGGTATTCGCAAGTCGCAGTTCAATTTCGGCGGGGCCACTGGAACGGCGATCATGGATGACGGCGGGTACGTGCACGAGATTAGTGGGAACAACTTCAACGCCGGTGCCACGGCCATTCATATCGCGGGTGCCAAGCCCGCACGGATCACCAACAACGAATTCGAAAGCACGTCAGCCGACGAGATCATCAGCACATACATCACAGCCCAGGGCGGACTCTCCGGTCCCGGGCCCAATGTGAACTTGTACATTAGCGACAACCAGATGACGGCTGGCACGCATCACGCTGTCACCTTCGTCGATGGCAGCCCTGTGGTGCTCGTCAACAACTTGGTGTCTTCGTCCGTGGCTGCCTTCTCGGGTATCTTGAACATCTACGAGTTGAACGCGACCGGAAATGCTAACGCGGGAACTGGAGGTGACTTCGACTCGGATCCAACCGTTGGGCTTATCGCCGGGGCGGGATCGGGGACGATGGTCGGCGTTGGCTTAACGAATCCGACCGCGCCCCTCGACGTCAAAGGCGACATCCACGCAAGCGGCGGCGTGCGCTTTGGTACGGCCTCGGCCGCGCCGACCTGCTCATCGACGAATCGGGGAGAGTTTTGGTTCACGCAGGGAGCGGCCGGCGTGAAAGATAGCGCTCAGGTTTGCGCGAAGGACGCTGCGAACGCGTACGCCTGGCGTACGGTGTACTGAGCCCGTTCAGGCCGAGCGCGATCGGTAGCGGTCGCGCTCGGCTTTGCGCCTGCGGTGCCGGCTCGCAGCGCCGCGTCCAGATCGCCGCCGGTCACAATTGCGGCCTTTTCGCCAGCCCGGGCACGGGTTACGCGTTCGAGCATGACGATTCGAAGCTTCGGGGTTGCGGCGGTGTTCTTGGCGGGTTGCGCGGTAGGAAGTGCCTCGGCGCGGTTCGTGGTGCCGGCCGCGAGCGCGCAGCAGGCCGCCATGACGCCAGCGTGGGAGTACCAGTGCGCCTCGCTCGGCTCGGATGCAGACGACCTGACGGTCGCCGCGAACCGTCTCGGGGCTCAGCAGTGGGAAATGACCGGCGTCATCGGCAACACCGGCTGGGTTACCGTTTGCTTCAAGCGCGTGAAGCTCTGAGCGGGCGAGTTCACCCCGCTTCGATTTCGGCCAACAGCTCGCACGCCATGGCAAACGCGCGTTCGGCGCCATTGATCAGCGCCGTGCACTTCGCTCGATCGTTGGCATCGGTCGCGGTGATCGCCGAAAAATAGGCATCCGAGCCGACGCGGATCAAATTGCGGACGATCTCGGCGCGCGCCTTGATCGGGTCGAATGGCGCACGGCGCTCACGCTCCGCGGCCAGATCGATGACGTTCTCCGGCTGTGTCGGCGCCTGCGCGGCGAACTCGCCGGACGCCAGCGCTCGGCAAGGCGGGGCGACCCTCAATTTCGCGATCTGGGGCCGTTCGGGATTTGACCGCTGTCCCGCGTCGCTTACGCCGTTGCGGCGGCGAATGGCGGACGCAGGGGACTGACCGGAGCGGTTCGCGTTGCGCGGAGCTTTGGCGCTAGTCTTCGTCTTGGCCATGTGACTCAACCTCATGTGGTCCTGGGGTCGGGTTGTTAGTAGCAACGCCGGCCCCGCTTGCTTCGAGAGCGTGATTACCCTCAACGGACGGTACGGTGCGAACGACTGAAGCTCCCCGAAGAGCAAATGTTTGGTGCGAGGTGTGCGTACATGGGCGCCACTGATGAGACCGCCTTGGAGGCGTTGGCCGCTGCGCTCGCGCCTCGGGTATTGCGGTTGCTGCTCGAGCGAGGGCGAACGCCAAAGGCCGCGGACACCGACAACAACGTGACCGACGACGAAGTGAAAGCACTACTCGCGGAGCTTGGTTATGGGGTCGAAGAGTAGAACACCAGGCGGCGCCTCACGGATCCAGCCCCTCGCGGACGGCTCGGGGTATCGCTGCCTTGTTCGGTTCGGCACAGGACTGCAACGCCGATTCCGAATCGCCGCAGCTGACGAAGCTTCCGCGAAAGCACGCGCTGTGGAGCTCGCGAAGATTGGGAAAGCCATCGGGAAAGCGAAGATCGAGCCGGATCTAGGTTGGCGGCTACTTACAGTCGCGGGCGCCGGCCGTGTAGTGCTCGTCAATGCGACGGTGTCGCGGATCACTTCGGGGTGGAGAGTTCGCAAACTCGCCGCGGCCGCCTCCGCGCCCGGCGCCGTCACAACGATGCGCCAGATCGCCAAGGCGTGGACCTCGGGTGAGTTGGCCGAGAAGCACCCGGACCACGTGAAGGCAAAGCGTACCGCCGACAAGGACGCGCAGCGGTTCGAGGTGCTGTGCAAGACCATCGGCGATGTTCCGGTGACGAGCTTCACGCTCGCGGATGCCGAACGCGCGATGGCCGCCCTCCCAAACGACCTAACCAGCGCGACGCGCCGTCAGTATGCCCAGATCTTGGCGAAGCTTCTCCACCTCGCCGTGTACCCGTTGAAATTGATCCCGGCCTCGCCCTTGCCTCGCGGGTTCTTGCCGAAGGTCCGCCGAGCCAAGGCGACGGCGTGGCTCTACCCCGCAGAGGACGCGCAGCTTTTGGCCTGCAAGCGCGTCGCGCTCGAGCGTCGAGTGCTGTACGGCTTCCTGGCGAGGGAGGGCTTGCGCTGCGGCGAGGCGCTGGCTTTGCGGTGGTCGGACCTGGACCTTGTTCGTGGCGTGATCCGGCTCGACGCAAACAAAACGAACGACCCGCGGGCGTGGGCACTCTCGCCGGGCGTGGCGGCCGCCCTCGAGCGCTTCCACGAGCTAGTTTCGGGTGAGTTGGTGTTCACGGTGCTGAACGACGGCCGACTAGCGGAGACGCTTCGCGCAGATCTCAAGCTCGCGAAAGTCACCCGCGCCGAGCTGTTCGAGCGCTCAAACGCGCGTCAGCCGATACGCTTGCACGACCTTCGCGCAACGTTCGTCACGCTGTCACTAGCGGCCGGGAAAAGTGAAACTTGGGTAGCCGATCGGACGGGGCACCGGTCAAGCGTGATGATTGCGAATTACCGTCGCGGTGCACGAACGGCCGCGGAGCTCGAGCTCGGTGAGCTCGCGCCGCTGGATGTTGCGGTGGCAGGCCTTCCGCCGGCCAAAGATGCACCATGATCATCGTACAGTCGCGCTCGCACCTTGCAGGATTGGCGTTTCGGGCCTGATTTGCGGCCCGCGCGGAGCCTGCCACCTCCGTGCAGCATGCGAAGATCTCGGCAATACCTTGGCCGAAGCATTGTACCGCAAACACCCCACGCAAGCGGATTAGGCCTTCGGCCGCGTAACAACCACTTTGACGCCCTGAGAAGCGCCCGCGGAGGTACCCGCACCCGCCACCAGCAGAAGCCGCATTTGGTCGAAGGGCTTGCCGCCACGGAACGCCGACGCCGCCAGCGCCGGGCTTGTGCCCGTGCCGATTACGGTCCGGGTGTCGTTCAACGTCGGATCATACGCGCCGATCGGCTGCGCGCCGCCCGCAGCTGCGATCTGCGCGTAGTGGATGTAGTCATACCAAGTGGTGCCGCCGTCGGGGCTGTCTTGGACGTACACGTCCAGGGTTCCGCCGGTCGCGCCGAGCAGTGAATCGATAATCGTGATCGCGGTGACCTTGCTCAGCCCCGTGATCACCGTGCTCGTCGTGTTGCCGGATACGTTTCCTGACGACGTGGTCAGATCCAGCACTGCGGTTTCTATGTCGGCGTTCGCAATCTTCAGTGCTCCGACGCTAGTAGCTTGCAACGGTGCGATGTTGCCGTCCGCAAGGGTCGGCGGTGTCGCGTTGTAGCGCGCCATACTGATCGCGTTCAGCACACCCGTGGCGGCCGTTTGAACGGCGAGCAGTCCCGATCGAACGCGGTCCCAGGATGCGCCGTTGAACGCCTGCGCGAGGCTTTGAACTAGACCCGCCGTCGGGTTCGCTTTCGCGTCTGCGCTCGCGGCGGCTGCGGCGTAGATCGGATTCGTACCGTCGCCCGGTGTGACTTGGACCGCGCGTGCTTGCGTGTCTCCGGTCGGCATGAAATTGGTGCCGTCCGTGATCTTGGTTGCGGCCGTACTTGTCAGCAGAGTGCCGTCGGAGGCAACCAGTACGGGAACGTAATCACCGGAGGCGGTTCTAGCGAATAGCTTTACGGGGTTCATGATTTTTGTCGTTCCTTTATTGCGCGCGAGACCGGCGACTCTCGACGAATGCCCGAGTCTTGGTGGCGGCCGGCCTTGCGTCACGCCACTCGACCGAACCGGCGGCGATCGCTGCGAGCGCCTCGGTCGCGGACGGGAACTCGGCCCGACGCTCACCGGCTTCATAGCTGATCAACGCAACGCCGGAGCCTCGGATATGGATCGCGCGGGCCGTACCTTCGCGGCGCCAAGCGCACAGGCGATCGAAGTCGTCCGTACTGATTGGGGAGCTCGGTTCCGTTCGCTCGCGCGTTGGCGTGATCCGCTTTCCCATACCTGGCCTCATGTCTCCGCCACTGCCCCGCCGAGCGCGATAATGACACTCTCGAGCTCGAGCGTGAGCAGTTCCCCGAAGCGAGATGCAATGTCTTCGGCGTCTTTCACGCCATAGAAGTTGAACGGACCGGTGATGGTGATGGGCCCGCCTCCAACGCCGCTTCCGCTCGACTGTTTGGCCGTAGCTTGCGCCGGTGCGGCTGCGGGCGGCGCCAGCGCGCTTTCGACCGAGTCTTTGACGCTCGTGGCGCCGTCGTCCACGGCGTTGGTGTAGCCGGCGATCGTGTTGTCGCCGATCTCAGCGAACACCGTCGACGGTGAGTGGATCCCGAGCAGCGCCTTCGCCCCGGTGATCGCACCACTCACCGCACCGGTGATCGCTTCGAGCGGAAGCCCGGCCGCAGCGGCGATGCCGTTCGCCAGGCCTTGCATGATCGCAGTACCGACACCGGCCAGCGTGATCGAGTCCAGGTAATCCGTCACCGCGTGCCACGCGTTGATCAGGCCACCGACCAGCTCGGCGCCCAGGCTGACAACAGCACCGATCACGGCGTAGATCGCGAGCTGGACCGCGACCGCGGCGCCCACGGTGAGCGCGATCGCAGCGACTACACCCAGGAACACGCCGGCCAGAACCGCGACGACGGGCGCAGCGTACTCTGCGACCTTGGTGACGACCGCCAGTGTGTCCGAGAGCGACGGATCGTGCTGCCCGAAGAATTCCGAGATGGCTTTCATTGCCGGTTTTACGGCGATGTAGACCTGAGTGAGGCCGATCAAGAAGCCGAGCGCGAAGGCCTCGACGAGGTCTT
>Ga0105245_10006347_pt1 | contig 10401 bp, 8 predicted proteins | sample KBSM54metaG_FD_81523 | JGI IMG/M metagenome (GOLD analysis project Ga0105245, IMG submission 81523) | Miscanthus rhizosphere microbial communities from Kellogg Biological Station, Michigan, USA - KBS M5-4 metaG | ecosystem: Host-associated > Plants > Roots > Rhizosphere > Soil | place: Michigan...
CGTATCGGACACGTACATTTAAAGGTTGCTGATCTGGCTCGCTCCCTGAATTTCTATTCGGGCGTGCTGGGAATGCAGGTGATGCAGCGATTGGGCGATAGTGCAGCCTTTCTATCGGCGGGAGGATATCACCACCACATTGCTATTAATACGTGGGAGAGCCTGGGCGGTTCCCCGCCCCCGGCAGGAACCACCGGTCTTTACCATACCGCTATCGTCTATCCGAGTCGGGCGACATTGGCGGATGGGCTGCGTCGAGTGCTTGCCGCGGGCATTCCCCTCGAAGGCGCCGCGGACCATGGAGTTAGCGAGTCTATTTACCTGCGGGATCCTGACGATAATGGCGTGGAGCTCTATTGCGACAAGCCGCGCGAACTTTGGCCCCGAACGGAGGATGGAAAGCTGGCGATGTATACGCACCGGCTCGATCTTCACGCGTTACTGCGTGAGGCGTCGTTGGGTACGGAGTTAGGTAGCGGACCCAAGGATTTGTAAGAGCGTCGACAAAATCCTCAGAACAAAAAAATCCCCAGACTCTATTTCTAGAATCTGGGGATAAGGTTTGAACAGCCCTCCCCCGAAGTCTGCTCAAGAGGGAGAGTACAATCCTGCCCTTTGAGCGTAAATGGCCCGAACGTGCCATATGGGGAATTTTCCCGTTTCTTCTCTGTGCTCTGTAATTTGTAAAACTTCTCGACCAAACCCCATTAAGAGCCGAGGGGGTCTGGGTGGCATTTCTTCCTGGTTTCTGCCCGATATAAGGCGAAATATCACGGGTTCTTACGGACTGATGACGGCCACCAATTGTGCCGATAGAAGCGAGATGGACCTTTCTGCCATTGCCCTTCAAGGGCTGCAGCAAGCGGATGCGCAACTAAATGCAGCTGCCAGTAAAATCGCCTCGTTCGAGGCTTCCTCGCCTGACGGGGCTGGTTTGGATTCGGTGGACCTTAGCGCGGAAGTCGTGGCGCTGATGTCTGCACGCAACCAGAGCGAAGCCAATCTCGCGACATTGCATACCGCCAGCGAAATACAGAAAAACGTAATCGACCTGATGGCCTAAGTCACCCCTGCCGTCAATTCTTCCGAGAGTAGTGGTCGCCGAAGAAATCCCCTTTGTTCCAACTGGGGGGAGCAGTGTCCTGGGTGATCAGGTATCCGCACAGCAAGGCAAATCGCGCAAATTGCGCGGCGACTTTAAAGTCCAGTCCAGGCTGCTCCATGTCATCTTGCGGTTGGTGATAGCGGGCCTGTTCCCATTTTTCGAAAGTCGCCATGGGATCAATTTTAGGATCTGCGGATTTGAAGCCCGGTGTCGGCATGACGGCGGGTATTCCCTGCTTGACAAACGAATACTGATCACTGCGGATAAATACCACGGCCTCGGGAACCGGATCCGGATCCAGGCTGAGTTGCATGCGCTGTGCTGCTTTCCGGATTACTCCGTCCAGGCTGGAATGCTCCGCACCGAATGCAACCACACTCTGAAACGGCCAGAGCATGAGGACCTCATCTACATTCACATTAGCGACCAAAGATTGTTTGGGGACGATGGGAAAGTGTGCGAAATAATCTGAGCCAAGCAGGCCAGCCTCTTCGCCAGTTACGGCCACAAACAGGATGGAGCGGCGCGGGCGCGGGTTCATCCCACTGAAGGCTCGCGCCACCTCGAGCAAAGTTGCCGAACCGGAAGCATTGTCCAAGGCCCCGTTGTAAATCTTGTCCCCCTGAACCGGAGCGCCGATGCCCAGGTGATCAAGATGCGAACTGTAGACCAGATACTGCTGTTTTAAATCCGGGTCGCTTCCCTCGAGCTTGGCCACAACATTGGGGCTGGTCGTTTCTTCTGACTTGGTTACGTTCAGAATCTTCGCGGTAAATGGAAGCGCGAAGGAAAGCGGGGTGCCCGCTTTCGCCGCGGCAAAGACTTGTTCCGCTGTGTGTGGGCTGCCATCAAAGAATTTTTCGGTTGCATCCAGACTCAACGCCGCACTGCCTTTGAGTTCCGGAAAGTAGTCGTTGGGTTGGCCCTGCTTGTCGAGCCAACGGAACTCGGGGATCGCCAAATCGCGCACTCGCTTATTGAAGGAATATAGCTGTTCCAGTACCGGATCATTGATGGTGATTATCCCCACGGCCCCGTGGTCGGCAGCATTCTTCGCCTTAATTGCAGAGGATGAGTAATGCGCTTTCATCGACGACTGGAACTTCGGAGCGCCGAATACCATGGCCACAACCTTTCCCTTAACGTCTATGCCCTTATAGTCGTCGTAACCCTGCTCAGGCGCGGTCACTCCAAATCCCACATAGACCACCGAGGCTTCTACCGAAGTTTCCGGGCAGCCGGGATTTCCGCGCGTGGTGTAGTCTTTTCCAAAAGTCAGGGTTTCTTGCTTACCGCCTCGGTTCAAAGAGAGCCCAGTTTTGGTCTGGTCGACCCGCATCGAGCGCAACGGCACCTTTTGAAAGTAGGTGCCGTTATCGCCAGCGGGTTGCAGGCCCATACTCTCGAATTGCGTGGCCATGAATTTCGCGGCAGTTTCGTATCCACGGGTAGCGGTTCCACGCCCTTCAAGCAAATCGTCGGAAAGAAAGCGCATGTCGGCGCGGACGGCCTCTGGCCGGATTGCAGCCATAGCTGCGCCTATAGGATCGCCGCTGCCCCAGGGCCAAGGAGCGGAACCGAACAAAAGGACGATAGAAAAAACGCCAAAGAGCTTAGACTCAATGTTCATAACCTCGGTATGGTACAGGAATGTTTTGGGGCAGAAGGAATGAGTTAGGGTTTGAAAGATTTGCAACGATGGGCTTCAGCTATGGGACCGGCACGTGGGTAAGACTCATGATCAGCATGAGCAGTAACGGTATAAATAGCGCCACGCCACTGGCAATCAGCACGATCTCGCTCAGGACATCGGGTTTCATCAAGTCTTCACGACGCATATTGGACCTCCCGTTTCAATGCTGGTACTTAGATTGCCGGAAACCGGCTTGAGTGCCGGGATACGGAAAAATAGTCGCAAAACTGCGGGATTCTACTGATGCCTTCAGGACCAACTGCCGATACGATGCTGCGTGGATAAAAAAGAAATCAACTCGCCCAAACTGACCCTGAACTTTGCTCTGGTCATTCTCTTGCCGCTGGTGGTGCTCCGGTTAGTCATGATGCACCGTTGGGGCGTTTTTTAATTTCCCCCTATATTTCTCTTCCCCCGCGCAGGCATAAGATGATTTATGGGATCGACAGTAGTGGTCACCTCTTAAAGGAGCTTTCTTTATGAGCAGTCTGGGCCTGCTGCAATCGTTGCATGATGGTCTTTCTCAAAAGGCCGGCGTCAAGAGTGTCTTTGGAGACCCGATCAACGCTGGTGACAAAGTTGTAATTCCGGTGGCTCGGGTGGCTTACGGATTTGGCGCGGGATCGGGCACTGGCGGCGTCGGCGCTAGTAGCAAGGGAGAGGGTGGAGGCGGCGGAGGCGGAGTAATGGCCAAACCTGTCGGCGTCTTTGTGATTGGACCAAACGAAAGCCGCTTCATTTCGACGCATGAGGCACGGCGGACGCTGGGAGTATTGATGGTTGGCGTGGTGTTGGGATTTGTTCTTCTTCGGCGGCGCCGACCTGTGGGAGATCGTTTCCTGGGGCGGTTGCGAGGATGATCGGCTGGGCGGGTGGGATGCGCGGTTCTCTAACGTCCGTGCCGGAAGCTCGCCGCAGAAATCTCTCAATCGGAGCGAGATCAAGGTGGACTCAGGGGGGCGTAGTCTGCTGGGCCAACGCCGTTGCCACGAAGCAGAATCAGAACAAGGTCGCGGAAATTATTTGGCGCAACAACTGTTTGAGGGGAAAAAGGTACAACGGAGGAACATCCGGCCTCTTTGCAAAGCGCAATGATTTTAACCTTTAAAGTTGAAGGGCGGAAGAAGTGGCTGGCATTGATACTTGTCAAGTATTGTCAGCCGCCATCGTGCGGTAACCACGAAGGACGCTAAGGTTTCCTAAGGAAAATCCTATTGGGTAAAAGTTGGGCCAAGAATAAATGAGCGAAAAAAGGCTGCGACTTTGGTCGCAGCCTTCGATTTATTCAAGCTTTAGCGCCGAGGGCCGCCTCTGCCCCCACCGCCGCCAGGGCGTCCACCGCGTCCGCGCCCCCCGCCACCCGGGCGTCGTCCACCGCCACCGGGACGGCCGCCGCGTCCACCACGGTCGCCGCCACGATCAAAGCCGCGGTCCTGACTGTGCCCTTGAGGCGGGGCGTCGCGGTTGAAGTTTGGCTCGGCTTCGTCGGGAAAATCTCCGCCGCCCACAATCGTGATCGGGCCTGACCCAGCTGGCACCGCTTCCCTCGTTCCCGAGTCGTCGCCCTGCCGTTCGCCGCCACCGTCGCCATCCACCGGAGCCTCACCACCACCACCCATCTTGGCGCGCTGTTCTTTGAGGATCGCTTTGCGCGAGAGGCGGATGCGATTGCCTTCGACGGCCAGGACCTTTACCAGCACCTGGTCGCCTTCTTTGAGTTCGTCGCGAACATCCTTGATGCGATGCTCGGCGACTTCGCTGATGTGCAGCAATCCATCGGTGCCGGGAATGATTTCGACGAAGGCGCCAAAGTCCGCCAGGCGGGTTACAGTCCCCAGATAAGTCTTTCCGATTTCGGCCGTGGCTGTGAGATCGCGGATGATCTGCAATGCCTTGTTGGCCGAAGCTTCGTCGTTCGACGCCACGTTGACTTTACCGGTGTCTTCAACGTCGATCTTCACCCCAGTCTGCTCGATGATACTGCGGATCATTTTGCCGCCGGGCCCAATCACGTCGCGAATCTTGTCGACCGGAATTTGCAGAGTGTAAATTCGGGGTGCGTAGGCCGAAACCTTGTCGCGGCCGCTGGCGATTGCCTCGTTCATCTTGTCGAGGATGTAGAGGCGCCCGCGCTGGGCCTGTGCCAGAGCTTCCCGCATGATCTGCGCAGTGATACCGCCAACCTTAATATCCATTTGCAGGGCGGTAATGCCTTCGCGAGTACCGGCCACCTTGAAGTCCATGTCACCGTAGTGGTCTTCCGCGCCTGCAATGTCAGTAAGGATGGCGTAGTTGTCGCCTTCTTTGACCAGTCCCATGGCAACGCCGGCGACCGGGGACTTTAGGGGGACGCCCGCATCCATCAACGATAGTGAGGCTCCGCAGACCGTTGCCATCGACGATGAACCGTTCGATTCCAGAATGTCGGAGACGACTCGCATGGCGTATGGCCACTGATCTTCGTCGGGTAGGACCCATGAGATCGCCCGCTCCGCCAGGGCACCGTGGCCGATTTCACGGCGTCCAGCGCCGCGAAGGAAAGCGACTTCTCCTACCGAGAAAGGCGGGAAGTTGTAGTGCAGCATGAAGCGCTTCTTGGCTTCGCCTTCAAAGACCTCGAGACGCTGCATGTCGTCGCTGGTTCCGAGGGTGGTGGTGACTAAGGCTTGGGTTTCACCGCGGGTGAAGATGGCCGATCCATGAGTGCGGGGCAGAACGCCGACCTCGATTGAGATGGCGCGGATCTGATCGAACGCGCGGCCATCGGGACGGCGCTTGTTTTCCGTGACCTGCTCGCGGAAGATGCGCTCACGCAGAGTCTCGTAGTAGGTCTTCGCCTTAGCGCGGCCGGCCTCGTCTTCTTCCGGAATCGCATCCATCAATTGCTTTTTCAATTCCTTGATGAGGGCATAGCTTTCGGCCTTGGGGTGCTTTTCGGTGTCGAGACGGTCGGTTAGATCGCTGCCGATGCGTTTCTTCAGATCGTTGTAATAGGTCTCATCAAACTCAGGCGGCGTCACCGTACGCTTGGACTTCCCTGCCTTTGCGCGCAATTCGTTGATGCCCGCGACGATCTTCTTGATCTCGGAATGGCCGAACTCGATGGCGTCGACGACTGTCTCTTCTTTTACTTCCTTGGCGGCGGACTCAATCATCACGATGCCATCGGCGGTGCCGACGACCATGATGTTCAGAATACTGTCACGCATTTCGCTATAGGTTGGGTTGACCAGGAATTGTCCATCAATCTGTCCAACGCGTACCGCGCCCACCGGGCCGTTGAAGGGAATGTCAGAAATAGCCAGGGCGCAGGAGGCGCCGTTGATGCCGGCGACATCGGGATCGTTTTCAGTGTCAGCCGAGAGCACGAAGGCGATTACCTGGGTTTCGCACTTAAAGCCTTCGGGGAACAACGGCCGTATCGGCCGGTCAATCATGCGGCTGGTGAGAATTTCGCGCTCGCTAGGACGGCCTTCGCGCTTGATGAATCCGCCGGGGATACGTCCGCCGGCATAGGTGTACTCGCGGTAGTCAACGGTGAGGGGGAAAAAGTCGATACCTTCACGGGGGTCGGCGTTCGAAACCGCGGTGGCGAGGACTACGTTGTCGCCGATGCGGACCACGGCGGCGCCGTGGGCTTGTTTCGCTAAATTCCCAGTTTCAAATGAGATCCGTTTAGCGCCGGTGAGTTCAACACTTACTTCTTGTTTCATTCGCTATCCTTCTTGGCAGGGGGCATGACGATGTGCCACGCGGTGGTTGCACGACGGTAGGGCGGTACTAGCACCATGTTTAGAGTTGAGCGGGGACGCAATCTCAGCTTCCTCAGCCGCTTCGGCGGAACAATCCCGGTTGCCCGGCCAGCAAGAAGGTAGTTATACGAAAACCCAGCCCTACTTACGCAGGCCGAGCTTCTGGACAACGGTCTTGTAGCGATCGGAATCGTATTTCTTGAGGTAGTCGAGCAAGCGACGCCGCTTGCTGACCAGCATGAGAAGTCCGCGGCGTGAACCGTGGTCTTTCTGGTGCGTCTTGAAGTGCTCCGTCAATTGGCCAATTCGTTCACTCAACAGCGCAACCTGGACTTCGGGGCTGCCGGTGTCGGTAGGATGCGTTCGGTGTCGGTCAATGAGGGACTGCTTTTGCTCTCTGGCTAGCACTAACCTGATGCACTCCTGTTCAATTTCGATTTATCTTCGTAACGCCTTCGAGATTAACACGATGCCGAACAGGGTGTAAAGGTTGAGACTAGCCAACCGTTAGGCCTAGGACATAATCTTATTCAATCCGTAGAATGATTTAGCCAACTATGCCTGTGCACTGTCCTAAGTGCGGCTATAGCAACGATCTCGAATTCCGCTTCTGCGGAATGTGCGGGGCTCCACTTGGACGCCAGCAAGAGGAGCCAGTTCGACAAAAGGCAGTGCCGTCGCCTCCTCCACCACCCGCTCCGGAAAAGAAGACGCCACGGCCGTCGCCTCTTCCCAGCTTTTCGGTTATGGCCGACGATGGCGAAGATGACGTGTGGCCGTCGGATGACACACCCCGTAAAACTGCACCGCTTCCGAGGGTCGAGGACTCTCTTTTCAGCCGACGGGAAAATATCGCCAAGCCAGCCGACGATACTGGTTTTGTTGCATGGGACCGGGCCGCAAAGTCGAAATCGGAAGATATTTCCTATCCCCTGAAGGAAAGCTACAAGAAGCCCAAAGAAGAAGAATATTCCGCGGTCAGCGGACCTTCATTCTTGGGATTGGATCCGGCTCCGTCTCCCGAGTCGGCTCCTCAATACCTTCTCGAGGATGATGAACCTCGCGGGCACGGACGTTTGTTCGTTGGAATCTTATTATTGCTAGCGGTCGGTGGGGGATTGTTCTGGCAGTGGCAGCGCGAAGGATATCCGTGGAACCCTTCACCCAAACAGACCGCCAGCAGTACTTCTGCGCCAGGGGATGCGGCCGCACCAGCCCCATCGATGCCGGGTTCAACGTCCGACGCAACCCCGGCTCCGCCTTCATCAACCCCCAACGCGTCGGGTCCTCAACCCGATGCGGCGACGCCCGAAAACAAGACTACCTCTCCGCCTGAAGGGGCGAAAGAGGATGCATCCGAGGAGAAGACTGTGGAAGCTGCACCCGCTCCCTCGAGGGCGGCGGAAGACAAGCCTGAGGAAAAGGGCCCCAAGCCGACTGCGGTCCCGACAAAACTCCCGCGACGCGAAGTTCGTGCTGCAGCACCCACACCGGAGGCCGCCGATTTGCCCGATCCTACTGAGGCGCTCTTCATCGAAGGTCAGAAATATTTGTATGGCAGCGGAGTTTTGGAGGATTGCAACCGTGCGCGCACCAAGCTGATGGCGGCCGCGAATCAATCCAATGTAAAAGCACAGAGCACCGTAGCTACGATGTATGCCACTGGTCATTGCTTGCCGCGAAACTTGCCGATGGCTTATCACTGGTTTGCCGTAGCCCTTCATAAGGACCGGGACAACACCCGCCTGCAGCGTGATCTGGAGATGCTTTGGAACCAGATGACGCCGGAAGAAAAGCAGATGGCAATCAAGTCCCGGTAATTCCCTTCTTCAATTTTCGAGTAGATTTCTCGCGCAGGCGGGTCTCTTCCTAAACGTTGCCGAGCGATGTGACCTTAAGATGGCGCACAAAATGTAAGCGTTTACAGAACCCCGCCTGCGGGTGGATAATTGCCTCGCTCCGCATCCACTGAAATCCACACAAGGACCTTCCATGGACCGAAGAAACTTCATCAAGGCCACCGGCACGGTCATTGCCGGCGCCACGATTGCCCGCAACGCATTCGGCGTTCCACCGGCGGCAGCCCCTTCCGGCGCGGCGGGACGGCTTGTTCTGCCCATGAATCGGAACTGGCGTTACAGCCGCACCGCAACCGAGACCGCACATGCTCGCGATTTCGATGACTCAGGATATGAGCGCGTGACCGTGCCCCATACAAACGTGAAGTTGCCGTGGCATAGCTTCGATGAAAAGACCTACGAGTTCGTGTCCAGCTACCGGCGCCGTTTCAAGCTGCCGCCCGAGGCACGCGGGAAGCATATTTTCGTTGATTTTGAAGGGGTCATGACAGCCTCGACGATCTATGTGAATGGAACCCGACTAGGCGAGTACAAGGGCGGGTACACTCCGTTCTCTTTTGACCTGACTCCGTTTGTTGATTTTGACGGTGAAAACGTTCTGGCGATGGATGTCGATTCCAGCGAACGAGCCGATATTCCTCCGTTCGGGTATGAGATCGACTATTTGACCTTCGGCGGAATCTATCGTGAGGTATCGCTGAGGATTGTGCCCGGCAGCTTTATTGAGAATGTTTTCGCAAAGCCGAAGGACGTGATGACGCATCCCAGCCTGGATGTGGACTGTTTCATTCAGCGGATAGAAGCATCGCGCGACCCCTTGACTCTGGAGGTCGAACTACGCGAAGGCAACAATGCAATCGCCAAGAGTTCGCTGAAAGTCCCCGCGCTAAAGACCGCCCCGGCAGAGCCGACCACGCACAGCGTTCACCTCGACAATCTAGGACCAATCAAGTTGTGGGACTTGAAAGCGCCGAACCTTTATACGGTGCAAGTGCGCCTGATGCACGGAGCACAAGCGCTGGACGAGGTCACGCGCACTATCGGCTTCCGCCATGCTGAGTTTACCGACCATGGCTTCGAATTAAATGGCAAGGTGATTAAGCTCCGCGGTCTCGACCGCCATCAGACTTTTCCCTTTGTCGGACAAGCGATGCCGGCTCGCGTGCAACGTCGGGATGCGATGATTCTACGTAACAAGCTAAAGTGCAATATCGTGCGCACCTCGCACTATCCGCAGTCGCGACATTTTCTGGATGCCTGTGACGAAATCGGGCTGCTGGTTCTGGAAGAGATTCCCGGCTGGCAGCACATTGGCGACGAACCCTGGAAGCTTATCTCCATCGACAATGTCAGCCGCATGATTCGCCGCGACTGGAACCATCCTTCGATCATCCTTTGGGGAGTACGCATCAACGAATCGAAGGACGATCACGATTTCTACATTCGTACCAATGCGCTGGCCCACAAACTGGATACCACGCGGCAGACTGGCGGTATCCGTTACTTCCAGGAGTCAGAGTTCCTGGAAGACGTCTTCACCATGAACGACTTTGGTTTCCCCTTGAAGCCGCCAAACCATCCGCGCTATCTGAACACGGAATTCGTCGGACACACCTATCCGACCAAGACCATCGACCAGGTTGAACGGCTGACCGAACACACCATGCGTCATGCCCGCATCCACGATCAGCTGGCTTCGAATCCGCAATACGCGGGCGGCATCGGCTGGTGCGCGTTTGACTACAACACTCATGGCGATTTCGGCTCCGGCGACCGCATCTGCTATCACGGCGTAACCGATATGTTCCGTGAGCCCAAGCCGGCAGCCGGCTTCTACAAGTCACAATGCGACCCTGCGGAAGAGATCGTCTTGGAACCGGCATTCCATTGGGCGCGAGGCGATGCCTCCATTGGGTTCTCGCAGGCCGTGGTATGTTCCAACTGCGATCACGTGAAGCTTTACATCGCGGACCAAATGGTGGCGGAGGCTGA
>Ga0105245_10006349_pt1 | contig 10400 bp, 6 predicted proteins | sample KBSM54metaG_FD_81523 | JGI IMG/M metagenome (GOLD analysis project Ga0105245, IMG submission 81523) | Miscanthus rhizosphere microbial communities from Kellogg Biological Station, Michigan, USA - KBS M5-4 metaG | ecosystem: Host-associated > Plants > Roots > Rhizosphere > Soil | place: Michigan...
CAAGAGCAAGCTGTGCCGATCCATAAAGAGTCTGCGCGGCTAGAGTTGTTGCCATCTCACGCGGCAAGCCGACCTTTACTCCTGCCTCAGCCAGCGATTCCAGGATCACGAACACGAATGCCGGGCCGCTGGCGGAAAGAGCGGTAATCGCGTCCATATGTTTTTCATCGACCACCAAAGCACGGCCTACGCTTTCAAAGAGATGCTTCGCCGTTTCCAGATGCTGGGCTGTTGCAGCCGGGCCGGCGCAAACGGCGGTCATCGCCGCGCCCACCATGGCCGGCGTATTGGGCATGGCGCGGACAACTGGAATATTCTTGCCCAGCTTTTGCTGGATAAAACTTGTTGTAGTTGAAGCAGCGATCGATATCACGAGCGTTGTGGGCGCGACCGCGGGCGCTATTTCGTCCAGCAACTGTCCCAGCACTTGTGGCTTTACGCACAGCAGAACAATCTCTGCTCCTGCGACGGCGGCTCTGTTGTCCGTACCGACCGCAACGCCGCCGAGTTCGCGCGACAGCTCCTGGCTGCGTTCACCATGTTGCACCGTGGCGATAGCTTCTTGCGGCGTGATGAGCTTTCGCTCCAGAAAAGACTCCAGCAGGATCGTTCCCATCTTGCCGCAGCCGAGCACCGCAATTTTCTTTTGCGTCCGCGTCTTTGCGTCGCTGACGGCCTGGACTTCAGTGGTGGATGGACTCATAGACCGCAATCATACAAGCGCAGAATCCAAGCCGCCAGATGACTTATGGCATGAGGGCTCTGAGTCTATTCATAGCGTAGGGCCACCAGAGGATCAACTTTAGTCGCTCGACGCGCGGGGATATAGCATGCGGCCAGAGCAACCAGCGCCAGCAGAGCTGCTACAGCCAACAGCGTGATCGGATCGCCCGCCTTGACGCCGTAAAGAAAGCTCGTGAGAAGGCGCGTAACTCCCAAAGCGACTGCCATCCCGGCTATGGCGCCTACGGCGATTAGCAAGAGAGCTTTTCCCATCACCAAACGGACCACGTTGTGCGACCGTGCGCCTATGGCCATGCGGATACCAATCTCGCGCGTGCGACGCGTTACTTCATAAGACAGAAGCCCATAAAGTCCAAGGCACGCCAGCAACAGAGCCAACATGCCAAAGAAGCTGGCAAGTTGGGCGGTGATTCGGTCATTTACCAGTTGCCGGTCTATGGCTTCATTGGCTGAAGAAATACGGAACAAGGCCAAGTCTGGGTTTTCCTGGCCCACAATGTGGCGGATCGCGGGAAGTAGTGCTGTGGGATCGCCGGCTGTGCGCAGTTCGAAGAAGGCATCGCCGCCAATGTTGGGCTGATAAAAGGTCGGCATGATTTCCCGGCGAAGCTGATTGTATTTTGCGTCCCCCACCACGCCAACGATTCTGTATCCAGGATACGTTGGATCGCCGGGCTCATCCGGATTGGCGTCGCCAAATAGCTGACCCACCGGTTCTTTGCCGTCGAGATACTTCTTCACAAATAGCTGGTTCACGATCACCGGCGTCGGGGCGGAACCCGGCTTATCGCCTCCGTTGAGCGCAGCCGCGGCGAAGTCGGCTTCAGTGAAATCCTGGCCCACCAGAATTGGGATATGCATGGTGGCAAAAAACTTTGGCCCCACCGGCAACACGTCAGCATCAACCTGGTCCTTGGAGTCAATGGGTGTTCCCGGTCTGTGAAAGCTGGTTGCACTCAGGCCGCCGCTCAGCAGAGGCATCCAGGAGTAAGTGGTGGATTTAACCCCCGGAAGCGCTGAGAATTTTTCTTGCAGGCTGCGGTAGAGGTTGTCTATTTGCGGGCCTTTGTATCCGGCCAGCCTTGGGTCAACGCCGAAGAGCAGCAGATTACGTGTCTCAAATCCGGGATCAAGGCTTTTAAGATTGTTGAGCGTGCGCACCAGCAAGCCGGCAGTTACCAGCACCACAATGGCCAGCGCCATCTGTACGGAAACCAAAATGCCGCCAGAGGTAATTCCGCGTCGCTTTTGCGTTCCCATGGCGGCATCGCCGTTGCCGGCCTTGAGTGAAGATGTAAGGCCAATATCTGATCCGCGAAACGCAGGCGCCAGACCAAACACAAATCCTGTCAGCAATGAGACGCCGGCCGTAAAGGCAAGCACACGCCAGTCAAGATGAGCCTCCAGCGTCATGGGGCGGTAGCTATGCGAAGCCCACATAGTCACCAGCGCCTTTGCGCTCCAAATGGCAATCACCAGTCCCAGCAGGCCACCCGTCCCGGAAAGCAAAACGCTTTCGGTCAGAAGTTGCGCAATGATTCTGCCGCGCTTGGCCCCCAGGGCCAGCCGCACGGCTATTTCTTTCTGCCGCGACGTGGAACGCGCCAGCAGCAAACCCGCAACGTTGGCGCAGGCGATCAAGAGGACCACGCCAACGCATAACATCAGGACATACAGCGGTTGCAGCGTTGATTTCTGCGAGCCGCCCATCCCGCGTGGTGCTGACTTCAGTTCAATGCTCGGACTGTACTCGGCTTTAAAGACAGGCTTATTAACGCCCTTGATCATTTCATTGCGAAACAGCAGGCTTACAGCCGCTTGGGCTTTTTCAACTGGTACTTCGGGCTTCACCCTGCCAATGACCAGGATCCAGAAGGAATCCATCTGATCGTTTCTTTCCCGCCAGTGAGGGATAAGATCAGGCCGCCGCGCCAAGGGAGTCCACACGTCATATTTGTTAGCCAGGGTCAGAGCATCGAACTTGGGTTCCGTAACTCCAATAATGGTGAAGGGTCGGCCGTTCAATTTGATTGTCTTACCTATCGCGGACGGTGATCCGCCAAAAGCGCTTTGCCAGTAGCCGTAATTCAACACTACAACCGGAGCAGCTTCCGGCCGGTCGTCACTGGCGACGAATAACCGCCCCGTGTACGCCCGAACGCCCAGGGTTGGAAAGTAATCGCCGGAAACGAACAAGTTTCTCACCATGGTTGCAGGGCCGTTGCCGCTCAGGTCAAGGTCCTGCCAGCTGGCAAATCCCGCAATATGGGAGAAAACATTGTTCTGCGCCTCAACTTCCCTGAAAAATGGCAGGGGGAGCGAACATCCAAAGGGATGTGCTTGATCACTCTGGTCTTCGCACTCGCCAAAGTTCATGTAACCATGCGTTTCCGGCCCATGGCTTGCGCGCCACTGAAAGATGAGCAGACCGCTGGGATCAGGTATCGGCAGGGAACGAAACACGACTGCATCAATCAAGCTGAAGATTGCGGTGTTGGCCCCAATGCCCAGCGCCAATGTGACTACTGCAATGATGGTAAAGGCGGGGGATTTACGCAGCATGCGCCAGCCATAGCGTAGATCTTGAAGCAGCGCTTCAAAGAAACGGCCGCGATGGACTTCCCTCAGCGATTCACGAGTCTGCTGGATGCCGCCAAATGCGATCAGCGCCTGGCGGCGAGCTTCATCGGGAGACATGCCTGAGGCGATGTTCTTCTCAATTTCTTTTTCCAGGTGGAAGCGGAGTTCGTCATTGGAGTCATTTTCCTGGCTTGCAGGACGCGTGAAAGCTTGGCGTAGTCTCTTAAAGTTCATTGACGCTTCCTTTAACTTTGCTGCAATACCAGTGCAATGGCAGCGGAGAGCCGCTCCCATTCACCTAATTCTTTTTCCAGTTGGCTCTTGCCGGCGCGGGTAAGCGAATAAAACTTTGCCCGGCGATTATTGTCAGAGGTGCTCCACTCGGAGCCGATCCAGCCGCGTTGCTCAAGCCGGTGAAGCGCGGGATAAAGCGAGCCCTGGCCGACCTGTAGAACATCCTGGGAAATCTGCTGGATGCGCTGGGCGATCCCCCAGCCATGCATCGGTTCGAGCGCCAGCGTCTTGAGGATGAGTAGGTCTAAAGTCCCCTGCAAAAGCTCGATCTGGTCTCCCATTCAGCTCCCCTCGGATGTCGACAATAGATTAGACGAGGGTGACTTGTCGAATGTCAACAAGAGAGGGAATCTTCTTTCGCAAAAACTTTCTGGGGAATCGGGATGAAAAGTTAGAAGAATTTAAGAAAAAGTTAGCAAAGTTGCACAGGTTGAGGTGCAAATTTCGCAATCCAGCCATAAAAATGACAAAAATTGGTGCAAAAAGTACTGCAATTCCATTCTGGATCATCTAACATAGTGTCCCTTTCGTCTGCACTTGATCGAAAAGACTCTTGTTGGATCGCCCACTGGCCGGATGACTGGTGAAGCCGCCACTTCCCAGGAGAAGTCCGCGATGTTGAAAATCAGCAAGGCAGACTACGATCTGATCCGTTGGGAAGCCAAGCGCAGCTATCCTCATGAGTGCTGCGGCATTCTGCTGGGCAATGTGGTAGGCGGGCACCGTCTGGTCACCCTGACCCTTACCTGTGAAAACATGCGTGTGGACTCCCCGGCGGACCGCTACAGCATCAATCCTGAGCAGGTGATCGCCGCCCTGAAGCTGGCCCGCAGCCGCGGAGAAAGCATTATCGGCTTCTATCACTCTCACCCGGACCACTCGCCTAATTATTCGTCCACCGATCTGGCGGAAGCGCACTGGTTTGATTGTTCTTACGTGATTACCAGCGTGGAGCACGGCACGCCCACCTCGACGGCTTCATTTGTGCTAGTGGGGGCAGAGGATAAGAAAGTCTTTCAGGGAGAAAGCATTGAGATAGTTGCCAATCAGCGCTCGCCGGTCTATGCGACGTGACATATAATGTGTTGGTGACTTCACACGCATCATTCCCGCAGCGTCGAATGCCAGCCATGGCCCGATGTTTCATGCGGGCCTCCCGCCCCTAATTACTAAAATTCTGTTCGATCATTCATTAGTCATTCTTCTTCTTTCGGAAAGGAATTTTCCATGGCCACAACAATTGCCCCGCACGAGCCACCCTCATTGAGCAACGAGGAAGTTTTACGCTATTCACGGCACCTGATAATGCCGGAAGTGGGGATGGAAGGCCAGCAGAAGCTTAAGGCCGCGCGCGTGCTCTGTATCGGGACAGGCGGACTGGGATCGCCGCTGGCGCTGTATCTTTCAGCCGCCGGCGTGGGCACGCTTGGGCTGGTCGATTTTGACGTGGTGGATTTCACCAACCTGCAACGGCAGGTGATTCACTTCACCAGCGATGTGGGGCGCCCTAAGCTGGAATCGGCACGAGAAAAGATTGCAGCCATCAATCCTTACGTCAATGTGAAGACGTTTGAGACCCGCCTGACCAGTCAAAACGCACTGGAAATCTTTTCTGATTTTGACATCATTGTGGACGGCACGGACAATTTCCCAACGCGCTTCCTAGTAAATGATGCCTGCGTTTTCACGGGTAAGCCAAATGTTTATGGATCGATCTTCCGCTTTGAAGGCCAAGCAAGTGTTTTTGCGACCAAAGATGGGCCGTGCTATCGCTGCCTTTATCCTGAGCCGCCGCCGCCGGGGCTGGTTCCTTCATGCGCGGAAGGCGGCGTGCTCGGCATTCTTCCCGGATTAGTTGGCCTGATTCAGGCGACGGAAGCCATTAAGCTGATTCTGGGCGCCGGCCAGCCGCTGATTGGGCGGCTGCTGCTGGTAGACGCCATGGGCATGAAGTTTCGCGAGCTCAAGCTGCGCAAGAATCCTGACTGCGTGGTTTGCGGAACCAATCCCACTGTGACTAAACTCATTGATTATGAAGAGTTCTGCGGACTGCGAGGTCAAGAGAAACCAGTGAGCAACGGCGTACCGGAAATTACCGTGGAAGAATTAAAACAGCGTCTTGACGCGAAGGAAGACTTCGTCCTGCTGGACGTGCGCGAACCGCATGAGTACCAGATCTGCAACCTGAATGGCGTTCTGATTCCGTTGAATGATCTCCCCCGGCGCGTGCATGAACTCGATCCCAGCAAGGAGATGGTGGTGCATTGCCGTTCCGGCGCGCGTAGCGCACGGGCCGTCGGCTTCCTGCAACATGCGGGGTTCAAGGCCAAAAATCTTGCCGGCGGCATTCTTGCGTGGTCAGACCGCATTGATCCCAAGATGCCAAAATACTAGGCAGAGCCGTTTGAATGGCGCAGCTCGAATGGCTGCGCCAGAGATCCAATCAGGCAAGTAAATAGCTCATAGAGCTAAATCGCAGGTTCGTCGTCTTCCTTTGCATCCGCAATCTCTTCATCGCGGGGCGGAAGCTCAATGTCTTCCATCTGCTTCTTCCGGGCCTTGTTGTTCAACTCGGCACGGCGTTCCTGTGATTGCCGGATCACTTCAGCAAAGCGGTTCTTCGATTCGTCGTGGGGAGGCTTCTTTTCCATGACAGATAGGATACACAAAGATTGGCGTTTATGGCGGTGGCACTTGCCCTTTAGCAATTTAGAAGAATCCTGAAATTTTTCGTCCCTCTCTCCTAACTTTCTTAAGAGAGCTTCGTCTAAGCGGTTTAGGAGAGCGCGTGCCAAAACAGGCAGAACTGTTACCCGGAACCCTTGATCTGCTGATCCTCAAAGCTGTCTCTTTGGGGCCGCTGCATGGCTATGGCATTTTGCTGCGTATTCAGCAGATTTCAGGGGGTGCTCTGCTCGTGGAGCAGGGCGCACTGTATCCAGCCCTGTATCGACTTGAAGAGCAGTACTTGCTCGCGGCTGAATGGGGAACGTCGGAAAATAATCGGCGAGCCAAGTATTACAGTCTGACCCGTGCGGGTGAAAAACGCTTGCGGCAGGAAACAGAAAGCTGGAACCGCGTAGCCGCCGCCATGAGCACTGTGCTCCGCGCCAAGCCGGAGACAACATGAACATATTGCAATGGATACGAAGTCTCAGAAAGTACTTCTTCCGCCGGGCGCAACTGGACCAGGAAATGAGCGATGAGCTTGCGTTTCATCTGGAGACGCGCGCTAAGGACCTGGAACAGAGTGGACTTTCGCCAGAAGCAGCTTTGCGCACTGCCCGGCTGGAGTTTGGCGCGATAGAGCGCTACAAGGAAGAAGGCCGCCAGGCGCGAAAATTTCAGGTGTTCCATGACTTCAACTCAGACGTGCGCTACGGCCTGCGTATGATGCACAAAGCGCCAGGTTTCACGTCGGTCGCGGTGCTTACCCTGGCACTCGGCATCGGGGCGAACTCTGCGATGTTCGGCATTGTGTATGGATTGCTTTACCGTCCTCTGCCCTATCCAGAGGAAAGCCGCATTGCCTCTGTGCATATGAGCTTTTCTCCGCAGAATAGTCCGCGGGGCAATTTGTCTGTCGCAGACTTTTTAGACTGGCAGAATGGCAACACTGCATTTGAAAAAGTTGCTGCGTATGGAATTAGCCGCTTCGCGCTCACGGGCGAAGGCCGTCCGGAAGAGGTGACCGGCGCTACTGTTACAGCAGATTATTTTTCTATTCTGGGCATACGGCCAATCCTGGGCCGCAACTTTCAGGCCGGGGACGATGGGCCGAACAGCACTAACCTTGTAGTGATTACCGCCTCGCTGTGGCAGAGGCGTTTTGGCGGCAGCCGCGATGTGATTGGCCGCGTGATTGAAGTCAACAACAGTCCCGCGACCATTATTGGCGTGGTGAGTGAGAGTTATGGATTCCCGCTCCGCAATGCCGAACTATGGGAGAACCTCCACCTGAAAGCCACGCGCCGTGGCCCATTTTTTCTAAAGGGAATTGGCCGTTTGCGCAGGAACGCGACTTTCGAACGCGCACAGGCTGAAACCAATCTCATTGGACAGCAGATTGAACGCGCCAATCCCGGCGTCTATACACGCCTCACCATGCCGGTGGAGTCATTACGCAACTATATTGTTGGGAACCTCCGTCCCGCATTGTTCATGATGTTTGCCGCAGTGCTGGCTGTTTTACTCATTGCTACAGTGAACATTGCCAATCTTTTGTTAGCACGCGGCAGTGTGCGAGAGCGCGAGATGGCCGTCCGTTTGAGCCTGGGAGCAGCGCGGCGCAGGCTGGTGCAGCAATTGCTCACAGAAAGTGTTCTGCTCTCATTTGCGGGTGCTGCTGCCGGACTGCTGCTGGCTCTTGCAGGCGTGCGCCTGTTCCGTGCATTCAATCCGGCTGGCGTCCCGCTGGTAAATCAGGTGCAGCTCGACTGGAGCGTGCTGCTCTTCACTTTTACGATATCCGTAGCCGTAGGCGTTTTATTCGGTCTGGTGCCGGCATTGCAAAGTGCGCGAAAAGATTTGCAATCTGCATTACAGAGAGGGGGACGCACCGGTTCTGCCAGCTCTGGCCATCATCGCACACGTGCGGTGCTGGTAGTGGCGGAGATCGCTCTTTCATTGACGTTATTGATAGCGGCAGGGCTTCTGTTACGCAGCTTCCTGCTTCTCCAAAAAGTGGATGCAGGATTCAGCGCTCCTCCAGAAAACCTGCTCACCATGCTGGTCACTCCCAAGTCAGTGCGAAACGCTACTAATCCATTTGCTTTTGATCCGAAAATCGTCGTCTTCTATCAACGCACGCTGGAAAACGTGAGCCATCTGCCCGGCGTGGAGTATGCCGCTGTGGCTGACAGCCTGCCGCCAGATAATGAAAGCGAAGACGATTCGTTCAGTATTGCCGGACGACCCTGGAGTGATCAGGAATTTCCCAGCACAGCGCTGCCTAAGGTCAGTCCTGACTATTTTCGCGCATTGGGCGTACCGTTGGTGCGCGGACGTTTTTTTACTCAGGACGACACTGCAAATTCCCAGCCGGTAACGATTATCAGTGAATCGCTGGCGCGCCGTTACTTTCCGAATACCGATCCGATTGGGCAAAAAATTCAGGCAAGCAGCCCGAACAATAACAACAGTCCATATATGGATATTGTTGGCGTGGTTGGAGACTTGAAATATTGGGGATTAGAAAGTAAAACAGCGACCGCTTACTATCAGCCGTATACGCAAAATTTCAGCAATGCCGCTTTTCTGGTGGTGCGATCATCCAAGCCTGCTGCGGCCCTGGCGCCGATGATTGAGCGCGAAATTCATGTCGTGGACAAAGACGCTGTGGTTCGCCGTGTGGCTACGATGGAAGACCTGCTGAGCGCATCCGTGACTGAACCGCGCTTCCGCGCATTGCTGGTCGCCGGCTTTGGCGCGCTTGCGCTGGTGCTGGCTGCCGTGGGAATTTATGGCGTGATTGCCTATTCGGTTACACAAAGAACGCAGGAGATTGGCATCCGCATGGCGCTGGGAGCGCAACGCGGAGATGTCTTAAAAAATATTCTGGCCCGGGGCGCGGTGCTCACATTGATTGGGCTTGGTATTGGCCTGGCTGCCAGCTTTGCTGCAACGCGGGCGCTTTCACCGTTCCTATTTGCCATTGGTGCGGAAGATCCGCTCGCATTCCTGCTTAGCATAGCTGTACTTTCTTTGGTAGCCATGGCGGCGACGTTGATTCCGGCACTGCGCGCAACTAGAATTGATCCTTTGGTGGCGCTGCGTTATGAGTGACCTAAGGTGAAGGTCGGTTAACGGGCAATCTCTTCCTCGCTAATCTTCCGCAGGTATAGACCGGCTACGCGGTGACGGCGCGGCTTGTTAGAATGCACGGCAATCTTTATGTTGTATCTATGCAACAACTTCACAAAGCCGTTGCAATTCCGGGCCTTCAACCCGGCAAGAAGGCGCTGCTGGTTTTTTTTGAAACTGACTGTCCCACCTGCCAGCTTGCTCTCCCTTATTTGAACTCGCTCAAGCAGGATTCCATTCAGGTGATTGGGCTTTCACAGGATGATGAGCGTTCCACGCGCGAGTTTGTGAGCCAGTTGAAGATTTCTTATCCGGTGGAGCTGGATTCAGGGCTGAAGATTTCGCGCGCGTATGATCCGCACAATGTCCCGACGTTTTATCTGCTCGACGAAAGCGGACAGGTGCAGCAGACTCTTGTGGGCTTCGATAAACAGGGCTTGAACGAGTTGGCGGCGGCGTTGGAGCATGCGCCGATCGCTCCAGCGGATGATGGCGCACCAGCGTGGAAGCCGGGATGCAGTTCGCGCCATCTGGAGCCGGAAGCTCAGGGCATAGGACAAGAAAAGGCACAGGAAAATGGCGCGAAGTTGTTGCGCCGCACGGGCGATCCGGCTTCGCGCATCACGCTGCGCGATGAAGATCCTTTCGAATATTGCCGCCAGCAATTTGGCGATGCGCTGCCGGTGATTCCGCCGACTATCGAAAAAGTTGAGGCGATGGTAAAGGCCTCTGGGCTGGCTCCGGAGACAGTGATTGCGCGCGTGCCTCCGTTTTATGGTGAAGCGACGGTAGAAAAGATCGCGGCTAACGCGGTGATGGCCGGGTGCGTGCCGGAGATGATGCGCGTGCTGCTGCCGCTACTCCGCGCCGCTTGCGACGAGCGCTTCAACCTCCACGGAGTTCAGGCGACAACGCACTTCGCGGCGCCGCTGGTAATGATCAACGGACCGGTTCGGCAAGAGTTGGGCTTCTGGTCAAAG
>Ga0105245_10006350_pt1 | contig 10399 bp, 9 predicted proteins | sample KBSM54metaG_FD_81523 | JGI IMG/M metagenome (GOLD analysis project Ga0105245, IMG submission 81523) | Miscanthus rhizosphere microbial communities from Kellogg Biological Station, Michigan, USA - KBS M5-4 metaG | ecosystem: Host-associated > Plants > Roots > Rhizosphere > Soil | place: Michigan...
CGCCCCCGCCGCTCAAGAATATTCCGCTACTGAATCAATAAGCGTCACCATCGTAGGATTGTGGAAGAGGTGACCGATGGCGTGCGACCCCGAGTTCCTGAAAAACGTTCCCCTGTTCGCTTTACTTGACGACGACGAGTTAGCGGTGCTGTCCACCCAAGTGGACATTAAGCATTTCGCCCCCCGCCAGCGCATCTATAAACTCGGCGACCCCGGAGGCCGCGCGTACGTGCTGGTATCGGGCCAAGTCAGCGTGACCACCGTCGATGAAGATCAGCAGGAAGTGCTGGTCGCCGAGCCCATGCCTGGCGAATTCTTTGGCTTCGCCTCCATGCTCGAGGAGACCCCGCACCACACCAGCGCCGTCGCCCTCGCCGAAACCGTGTGCATCGAAACAGACCGTCATGACATCGCCGTGCTGATCGAGCGCAAACCCCATGCCGGCTTGGATATTCTGACGGTGATGGCGCGCCAGGTGCATGCGACGCAGGAGTTGGCGCGCACCCGCTCCATGCGCAATCCCAATGAAGTGATCGAAGAGGAATCGACTTTCGGCGAGCGCATCGCCGACGCCGTGGCGCGCTTCGGCGGCTCCTGGTCCTTCATCATCGCGTTCGGTCTCGCGATCATAGCGTATTCCGCCATCAACGTGGCGCTGCGCAAAGCCGCCTGGGATCCCTACCCGTTCATCCTGCTCAATCTGTTTCTGTCGATGCTCGCCTCCGTGCAGGCGCCCGTGATCATGATGAGCCAGAACCGCCAGGACACCAAGGACCGCCTGCGCGGCGAGCTGGATTATGAAGTCAACCGCCGCGCGGAGTCCGAGATTCAGGGCTTGTCGCGCAAGCTGAATCTGCTGGGTGAGAAAATAAACGATATCGAGGACCTGCTGCGTGAAGCGCGACCGCCGCACCTCCACCACGACTAAGGAGCAAGCATGAAATCTCTGTGCGTATTTTTGGCGCTGGCGAGCAGCGCGTGGCCGCAAGCCGCCGGCGATGTGAATACGCGTTATCGGACCAAGGAAGGCCGCGTTCAAGTGGCCGCCGGCTTGGCCAACCCGGATCGCGACAAGACGCAGAAGCCCGAAACCGTGGTGGCGGCGCTGGGTCTGAAGCCCGGCATGACCGTAGCCGACGTAGGCACCGGCGTCGGCTACATGCTGCCCTATCTCAGCCAGGCCGTAGGCCCCTCGGGCAAGGTTCTCGCCGAAGATGTGCAAACCGATTTCCTGGATCAAGCGAAAGCCAAGATCGACGCCGCGAAGCTCGCGAATGTGTCGCTGATTCTCGGCGGCTTCACCGACCCCAAGCTTCCCTCCGCCGCCGTCGATGTAGAACTTGTGCTGGACGTCTATCATCACTTCGACGAGCCGGCTAAGATGCTGGCTGCACTCGCCCCTGCGCTGAAACCCGGCGGCCACTTGGTGATTGTCGAGTATCACAAAGCCGATAGTCCGCAGCGCGGCCACATTCTGCGCGAGTGGAGCGATGTAGTGCGTGAAGTAGAGAGCAGCGGTTACCGCCTGCTATCGAAGGTGGATCGCATCACGGTGAACCAATACATGCTGACCTTTGTGAGGAAATAATATGGCGAACGATAAAGCCCTGCGTCAACACCTGCTCAAATTGCTGGAAGGCAAAGGAGCCCACGTCGATTTCGAAACCGCAGTGAAAAAGGCGTCGGTCGCCGTCCGCGGCAAGCGCCCCAAAGGTGCCGCGCATTCCCCGTGGGAAATCTTGGAGCACATGCGCATTGCCCAGTGGGACATCCTCGAATTCAGCCGCGACGCGAAACATGTTTCGCCCGAGTGGCCCACCGGCTACTGGCCCAAGACTGCTGCTCCCCCCACTAAAACCGCGTGGAACCAGAGCATCCGCGCGTTCCGGGCCGATCACGCCGCCATGTGCGCGCTAGTGGCCGATGAATCCACCGACCTCTACGCCCCCATCCCTCACGGCGACGGCCAAACCATCCTACGCGAAGCCCTGCTAGTAGCCGACCACAATGCCTATCACGTCGGAGCGCTAGTGACCACCCTGCAACTCCTAGGTGCCTGGTAATAACAGGCAGTACAATTAGGAACAGATGAGGAACGAATTCACAGCAATCGTCGAGCAAGATGGTGCGTGGTTCATCTCCTATTGCGCGGAGGTGCCGGGAGCGAACGGTCAAGGCAAGACTCGAGAAGAGTGCCTCGATAACCTCCGCGAGGCGATCGCGCTGATTCTGGAGCAGCGGCGCGAGGACACTTTGCGATCCATGCCCGCGGACGCCAAACAGGAACTCGTAGTGCTTGGATGAAGCGTGAGAAGTTGCTGCGCCATCTTCGGCGGCACGGTTGTGTGCTGCGAAGGGAAGGCAAGGAACACTCACTCTGGGAAAACCCGCAGACAGGTCACGCCGAAGCAGTGCCCAGGCACGCCGAGATCTCAAACCTCCTCTCGAGAAGGATTTGCCGCAACCTCTCGCTGCCTGATCCGCCGGGATGAAAGCCGGCGAGACTGCTGCGCTATTCGTCTCCCGCCCCGCACGCGGCGCAGAACTTGGCTTTGGGTGTTCGCAGCGGTTTCCCGCATGATGCGCATGGTTTCCCATAAAGCGACAAACGATGGTGCATGACCGCGTTGTGGTAGCAACCTGCCATTCCCGTCTTCTGTTCGTACCAAAGAGTCACGGGTTAACACCCAACGGAAGGCCCCATTTCTCGCGGAGTTCCTTGGTCGCGTTCATGCATTCACCGTACAAGCGGTGAACCTCCGCGTACTGGCCTTCATCCAGCATCGGCACATCCTGCTTGCAGCGCCAGCACCACAGCACCTGCATCGCTCTAATGCCCGCCCCGGGCCTTCACGCCCTTCTGCGGCTTCTGCATCAAAAACGCCGCCGGAGCCATCACCAAACAAATCATCGAAAAGATAAAAATCGCATCGATATACCCCAGCAACGCCGCCTGCCGCTGCATCGAAGCGTAAATCATCTGGTGAGCCATAGTAGTCGCCCGCGACACATCCGCGCCTAGCGTTTGAAAAGTCTGCGTAAGCCCCGCCACGCTCTGCTGAAACGTCGAGTCGTACTGGCTAGTATGCGAAGCCAACACCGTCTGATGATATTGCGCCCGCCTCGAAACGATCACCGAAATCGCCGAAATCCCCAGACTCCCTCCCAGGTTGCGCGCGAGATTCGTCATGCCGCTGACGTTGTTATTCTTCTCCTGCGGAATGCCCACATAACACAGCGTTTGAATCGGCACGAACAGGAATCCCATGCCGATCGCCTGATACACGCGAAACATCATGGCCGTCTTGAAATCGATGTCGAGCGTCCAGTTGGTCATGTAAAGAAGAGCTAGGCCAGTGCTAGTGAACCCAAACACAATCAACCAGCGCCCGTCCATTTTTCCCAGTAGCCGCCCGATCAAAGGCATGGTTGCGATGATAACCAGCCCGCCCGGCGACAGCACCATCCCGGCTTGTTGCGCGGTATAGCCCATCAACGTTTGCAGAAGCTGCGGGATCAGCACCGTAGCTCCGTAAAGCGCCGCGCCCAGCATGAACATCATCAAACAGGCCACCGAAAAATTCCTGCTCTTGAACAGCCGGATGTCGAGCACCGGATGCGGATGGTGATACTCCCAGATAATCGCCGCCACCAGCGTAATCACAGCGATGGTCATGAAGCTGACGATGAAGCTGGAGGAGAACCAATCCTCGCGTTCGCCCTTATCCAGCGCCACCTGCAAGCAGCCAATTCCCGTAGCCAGCAGCCCCAGCCCGATGTAATCGACGGTAAACATCTTCTTGCGCATCTCTTCCAGGAACGGCGGATCTTCCAGCATGCGCGCGCTGAGCACCAGCGACACCACCGCCACCGGCACGTTGATCAGAAACAGCCAGCGCCAACTGAAGTTGTCGGTAATGTAGCCCCCCAGCGTCGGCCCGATCACCGGAGCCACCACCACCGCCATGGCGTAAACCGAGAACGCCTGACCGCGCTTTTCCGCAGGGAAAGTATCGGCCAAAATAGCTTGTTCCGTGGGCGCGAGGCCGCCGCCCCCCAATCCCTGTAAGACGCGGAAGAACACCAGCACGGGTAAGTTCGGAGCCAGACCGCACATCAGTGAGCTGACGCCGAACATCACCACGCACGTCATATAAAAACGCTTGCGGCCAAACTTGGTCGAGAGCCAAGCGCTAATCGGCAAAATTACGGCGTTAGCCACTAGATAGGAAGTGAGCACCCAGGCCGCTTCATCCTGGCTGATCGAAAGATTACCCGCGATATGCGGCAAGGCGACGTTAGCGATGCTGGTGTCCAGCACCTCCATGAACGTCGCTAGCGTCACCGTCATGGCGATCGCCCACGGATTGAAGCGTGGGCGCCATTCGGCCTTCGCTGGAACAATAGGGTCGACTGCTGTACTCATGAGTGACGGCTATTTCACTCTCACTGAGGGCACCACCGACATGCCGGGACGCAGAATGTGATCCGGGTCCTGCCCAGGATCGAAAGCAATGCGCACTGGAATACGTTGCACCACTTTCACGAAATTGCCGGTCGCGTTTTCCGGCGGCAGCAAGCTGAACTTCGCTCCGCTGGCTCCCGCAATGCGCTCGACGGTTCCCGTGTAATCGCGACCGTATGCGTCCACCGTGAGCTTCACCTTCTGCCCGGGCCGCATGATTTTGAGTTGCGTCTCCTTGAAATTAGCCGTAACCCACAGGTTGTCGATCGGCACGATCGCCATCATCTGCTGGCCCGCCGAGACATTTTGTCCGACATTGATGTTCCTCTTGCCGATGATTCCGCTAGCCGGCGCCACGATGGTGGTGTATTGCAGATTCTGCAAAGCCTGATCCAGGTCCGCCTGACGTTGCGCCACTTTAGCCTGCGCCACCGATACTTTGGTCTGCGTGATGGTCACCTGCTGCGGCCCAGTCATCGCGCCTTCGACGTCCGCGTCGGCGTGCGCCAGCTTCGCGCGTGATTGCGACACGGCCACTTCCGCGGCAGCCACGGAATGCTGTGCTTCCACCACCGCAGCCTTCTGCGCGTCAACGGTGGCCTTGGCCGCTTCGGACGCCGCCACTGCCTGATCGTATTGCTGCTTCGAAATTTCGTCCTTGGCGACTAGCGTCTGGTAGCGCGCGACATCCTGCGCAGCCTTGGTGGCATTGGCCTCCGCGACTTTCACATTAGCCTGCGCCAGACTCATGCGAGCCTGTGCAACATTTTGCTGCTGCTGAGCCCAGTTGATCGCTTCCGCTGCATCCTGTCTGCTCGATTTCGCCCCGTTGAGCGCGCTGCCGGTAGTCGCCGCCGTCAGCGGCACGTCGCCGCGCGAGGTCTGCAGATTGGCGATCTCATTATTCAGATCGGCCTTCGCGCGTTCGACGGCGATCTCGAAATCCCGCGGGTCGAGCTTCACCAGCAAGTCGCCCTTGTTCACCATCTGGTTGTCCTCCACCATGACCTCGGTGACATGGCCCGGCACGCGCGCGCTGATGGCGATCACATCGCCGTCGATCTCTGCATCGTCGGTCGATTCGCTTTTCTGCATCTCCTGCCAGATGTAATAGCCGCCCCCAACCAGAATCACGAACACGATCAATCCGATAATCTTTTTCATTTATTTGTTCCCCATAAACTGCTTCAAGTTCATTTCCGTCATGCCCACCGCGCGCGCCAGCGCCACTTTCCCCAGGTTGTGCGCGTACATGCTGGAGATCAGCGCTTCCTGCGCATTCGCGACCGAGTCCTGCGCCTGCACGACCTCAATATTGTCTGTGACGCCGGCAGCAAAGCGGTCGCGAGCCTGCGTCAGCGTCTGGTTGGCGACATCCAGGTTGTCTCGCGCGACCGTTACCTGGTCCGCCGCGGACTTCAAATCCAGCATCGCCGAGCGAATATCAACTTCGATGTGTTGGTCGAGCGATCCCAGCTCATCCTTACGCTGGCGAATATTTACGTCCGCCTCCGCCACATCCGCGTGAATACGGCCGCCGTCAAATACATTGACCTTCACCGATCCCACAAACTCGAAAGTGGTGTGCAGCTGCCCGGGATTGACACCGTTCGCACCATAATTTCCTTCCAGCGCCAACTTGGGATAACGTTCCGCCAGCGCCGCCTCGCGCGCCAGCTCGGATGCTTGGATCTGCGCTTTCAAACTCAAATAGTCGCCGCGCGACCGATGGGCGCGGTCAAGCATCTGCTCGGGCGTCAAGCCCTCCAGCGGAGCATAAGGCGCCGTGTCCGACAACTCAAAATCCTGCGCCGGCGGCAACCCGGTAACACGTGCCAACGTGAGCTTGGCTTTCGAGAATTGATTCTGTGAAGCCAAAAGTTGTTGCTGGCGCGACTTCCACTCCACCTGCGCGCGCAGCTCGTCGATAGCCGGCGAAACCCCGGCAGCGTGCTGATCGCGGGCGCGCTCGTAGAGCGCCTGCGCAGTATCCGCTTCGGAGCGCGCCGCTTCCACGCGCGCAGCCGAGGCGATGATGCTCAAGTAAGAATTAGCCACCGCTTCCACCACCAGATCGCGAGCGTCCTGCGCACTCAATTCGGTAGCCCTCTGCCGCTGCTCCACCGATTTCAGATCCCTGCGCGCCGACAAATCGACCAGGTTCATCGCCGCCGAAGCGCGGACGTCGGAGTAAGCAAATGGCCCAATTATCGCCGGCACGCCCGGGAAGTGGAATCCGAAAGTGGCCAGATTCAGCTCCTCCACCGTTTCCCCTACGCTCCCGTTCACCGTCGGCAGCAGCGCCGCCAGCGCGCGGATGCGTTCGATCCGGGCCAGACGGTTATTGGTGTCCGCCTGGAGAGCACTCAGATTGTTCTTCAAACCGAGCTGGATCGCCTCGTCGAGAGAAAGTTGGCGAGCAGTCGGCGACTGGCCACGGACGGTCCCGGCCACACACGCTAATCCCAAGTAAACAATAAAGTTGCGCATTCTAATACTGATATGTGGGCACGTCGATCACCACCCTAAGTAACTCAAAATAAGGCTAGTGCCGAACAGTTGGCTGCCGATATTTCGTCAATTAACGAAATATCGTCTTCGGATGCCGAGCCGTTCCATCCTGGATTGGAGCGTACTACGCTTCAACCCCAGCAGAGTGGCCGCACCGTGGGGACCCCCAACTACCCAATTAGATGCGTTCAGGGCCTCCAGGATGTGGCGGCGTTCGGCGTCGGTCATGCGCAGCACGGTAGCGGGTTCGGAGAGCGGCTGGCTAAGCGCGTCCTTGGGGATTTCCAGGCGCGTGCCGGAAGTGAGAATGACGGAGCGTTCGATCACGTTACGCAGTTCGCGGACGTTGCCGGGCCAGGCGTAGTGGACCAGCGAATCCATGGCTTCGGCGGGGATCGCGTCGATGCGTTTGCGCATCCGGGTGGCGAAATCCTGCACGAAATAGCGGGTCAGTAGGGGAATGTCTTCGCGGCGTTCGCGTAGGGCGGGAACGGTGATCGGAAAGATGTTGAGGCGGTAATACAGGTCGGTGCGGAACTGCTGCTCGGCCGCTAGTTCGCGCAGATCGCGATTGGTGGCGGCGATCAGGCGGAATTGTGACGTCAGCGTCCGCGAGTTGCCCAGGCGTTCGAACTGGCCGTCCTGCAGAACGCGCAACAGCTTGGGTTGCAGCTCCAGCGGCAGGTCGGCAACCTCATCCAGAAACAGCGTGCCTTTATGCGCCAGCTCGACGCGTCCCAAACGCTGACTGAGCGCTCCGGTGAAGGCGCCTTTTTCGTGGCCGAACATTTCGCTTTCAAGCAACCCCGCCGGGATGGCGGAGCAGTTGAGTTTCACAAACGTCCCGTGGCTGCGGCGGCTGAGCTGATGCAGCGCGCGCGCGACTAATTCCTTTCCAGTTCCGGTCTCGCCTTGAATTAAGACAGTGGAATCGGTAGGCGCGGCGGTTTGGATCTGATCCAACACATGCCGCAGCGCCAAGCTCGTACCAATGATTTCGCCGAAGCGATACTCGCTGCGGATTTCTTCTTCCAGATAAACCTTCTCGCCTTCAACGCGCTGGCGCAGGGCATTGATCTCTTCGAAAGCCAGAGCGTTTTCAACGGCGATGGCCACGTGCCGGGCGACGTGTTGCATCAGCTCGCGGTCCTCGGCGGAATAGGGATCGATGTCGTGCGAAGCGAACACCATGCTGCCCAGGCGTTGCCGCACCGTAGTGAGCGGAAGCCACAGCCCGCTGCGCAACTGGTTGCGCAGCATGTCCTGCACCAGGTCCGGTCGGAAGCGGTCGTCGACTGCAGTGTCGGGAATATACAGCGGCTGTTGGGTTTCCCAAACCACCTCCGACGGACCGCCTTCGAGCGGGTAATCCTGGCCGGCGGACGCCCCCACGGGAGCCTTGCCGGCGATGGTTTCGATGCGCACGCGACGGGTAGCTTCGTCGATCATCATCAGCAACAGGAAGTCGAAGCGTATCAGTTTTTTGAGCGAATCCCACAAGCTGCGAAACAGCGCATCGCAATCGCGCGAACCCAAGAAGGCTTCCGAGATTTCGGTAAGGGCGCGGTACTTGAGCGTGCTGTCGTCGGCGGACATGCAGGTGGATAGACTCTAGTTTATCGCGTGACGAAATTTGCGCTGGATCGTCTGAATAGCTGGATACAGGAGTGACTATCCAACCTATGAAATTTGCAACCTTTTGGAAAGAGAGCAGGATTTTCGTGTTTTGTTTGCTAGCGGCGGGAGTGGGGGCCTTTATTGGCTCGGGCGGCTGGGCCGCGCCCCCGGTATCCGCTGCTGCGCCGACGGCGGTAACGCCCGGCTCGATTGAAACCAGTTTTGCGCCGGTGGTGGAGCGAGCGCTGCCGGCAGTAGTGAATGTTTCTTCATCGAAGGCTACCAAAGTGAGCGCCCAAGGCATGCCGCAGATGGATCCCTTCTTCCGCCAGTTCTTCGGCGAAGAATTTGGCGGGCGTGAATTTGGTGGGCGCGAGCAGGGCCGCGGCTCCATCATGCCTCGCAAGCAATACGAGCGCAGTTTGGGATCGGGCGTAGTGGTGCGCTCGGATGGCTACATCCTCACCAACAACCACGTGATTGACGGAGCCAACGAAATCACCATCACCTTCGACAACAAGCGTGAGATGAAGGCCAAGCTGGTGGGTACCGATGCCAAGACCGATATCGCCGTATTAAAAGTTGACGCCACGAATTTGCCGACCATCGCGCTCGCTGATTCTTCGCAAGCGCGGGTAGGCGATGTCGTATTGGCCATGGGCAGCCCCTTCGGCCTGAAGCAGACCGTAACGATGGGTATCGTCAGCGCCCGCGGACGCACCGGGCTGGGCATTGAAGACTACGAAGACTTCATCCAGACCGACGCTTCGATCAATCCGGGCAACTCCGGTGGCGCGCTGCTCAACACGCGGGGCGACCTGATCGGCATCAACACCGCGATTCTCGCCAACAACGGCGGCAATCAAGGCGTCGGCTTCGCGGTTCCGGCGAACTTGGCGCGCAGCGTGATGACGCAGGTGATGGAGCATGGCAAAGTGGTGCGCGGTTACCTGGGCTTGTTGCCGCAGGACATCACCCCGGCCATGGCGCAGGCGCTCCGTACCAAGCAGAACCAAGGCGTGCTGATTGGCGACGTCACGGCCGGAGCTCCGGCTGCGGCCGCGGGCTTGCAACGCGGCGACGTGATTCTGGACCTCAACGGCCAGAAAGTAGAAGACAGCAATCAACTGCGGATGCGCGTTTCGCTGACGCCTCCGGGAACCACGGTGCAACTGCGCGTGCTGCATGACGGCGCCGAAAAGACCGTGGCCGTGAAGCTGGCGGAGATGCCCGCGAACCTGGGCGGCTCTGCTGAGAAGAGTGAAGACGGCGGCAACGGTGCGACCAGCGCTCTCGAAGGAGTCTCAGTTGAGGCTGCGAAGGGCCGCGGCGTGACCGTGACCGATGTAGACCAAGGCAGCCCGGCCGCGGTAGCCGGCTTGCGCGAAGGCGACATCATACTCGAAGTGAACCGCGCCAGCGTCTCGAGCGTGGCGGACTTCGATAAGGCCATGCGTAACGTCAGCAACGGCGCGACGCTATTGCTAGTGAAGCGCGGTGACAACACGTTCTACGTCGCTGTGCAGAAGTAACGGCTGGCTGTAACAGCTCGTTGAGAAAAGGGGTCGGGCTTACCCGGCCCTTTTTCTTACCCGAGAACTTCGACGTTTTGCCGATAAGAAATGCAAGTGGATAGCCTCCGGTCGGCCGAGAGTCGATCTCGTCACTTGCCGACGAGGTGGGGTACATCTTTCTCGTTCTCGTTGCAAACTTGCTCGAGCAGCTCTGTATCGGGCATCAATTCGATGGGAATCGTTACCGTCCAGGGCCTGCTGTATGCCTTAGGGTCGTCAATGGTGGCGCGAA